>Ga0105238_10001954_pt1 | contig 20748 bp, 41 predicted proteins | sample KBSC34metaG_FD_81526 | JGI IMG/M metagenome (GOLD analysis project Ga0105238, IMG submission 81526) | Corn rhizosphere microbial communities from Kellogg Biological Station, Michigan, USA - KBS C3-4 metaG | ecosystem: Host-associated > Plants > Roots > Rhizosphere > Soil | place: Michigan, USA... | reverse complement strand
TATGATAGTTCAACAAAATCTGCCATCCATGCAATGAGATTTAGAGGAAACTTTATATGAAAGATATTATGGAACAAGAGAAAAAAGAAAAACCAAAGTTTAAGATAGAAATAGAAACAAAAAACGCTATTCCTTCTGACGATTATTTGAAAGAGGCTTTAGAAAAGTTCAAAAATGATATGAGTCAAAAGTTTGGGCCACAGATTTTAGATGAATATGATTTTGAAATTTCTGGTAAAATTCTCGAAGAAAAAGAAAGTAAATAAAATGAATTTTCCATTTACAATAACGTTTAGAAATGAAGACGAATCAGAGGGCGCTGTTAAGCTTTTAACAAAGCTTGGTACACTATGCAATATGGAAAAATTGGGAGTTTTACCAGGAAGACACACTTTCATTTTCTTTGAAACCAAAGATTCAAAATATGATGAACTTAAAAAGAGAATAGTAAGTTCAATTAAACATCAAGGTTGATTTTTATAACTTTGTCGGTGCCGAGCTCTTATTTTCTTTTGGGTGTTGGGCTTTCCCTACCGGCAATAATGTCTCAAGCAGTTTGGCTTTGTTTGATATAAATGCATTTGCCACGGATTTGAAGCTTGTAAAATATTGAAATGAAATCCAATAAAAAGTAATTTGTATCTCTTATTGACAGAGCTAGACACTCTGTAAAAGATTAAGTGGGACATTGGTGAAATTGGATTATCACGGCAGCCTTCGAAGCTGTCATTGCCGGGTTCGAATCCTGCATGTCCTGTTTTTTAGGTTGCGATATATTTTATTTTTGGTGGCGTATTGTTTGGATCGTCTCCACCCCACATGAACTTTTCAACGCTATTTTTATTTTGACTACGTTTGGAAGTTTGATTTTTATTTTCATCATCGTCATTACGACTATCTGTTTTTTCATCATAAAAATCTGAATCTGCATTTCCAATATTACGAACAGAATTTGGCACTACACGTGTTCCTACATTTACCGAGGTTGTGTTAGCTTCTTCCAGAACTTCGTCTAAAAGATTTTCTATGATTTCTTCAATTGAAAATTTCATCTTTGTAAAGATAAATATTCAAAAAATTCATTATGTTGCAATAAATTTTACTTTTGGAGCTGGATTGTTTGCTTTGTCTCCATTCCACATGAACCTAACTAACTTGGCTTTAGCGCCATCACGTTCACCAAACTGATCATAGTTTTCATCTGTAATGTCCGAAGAGAGATTTCCTTCGTCACCCTCATCCCCACCAAAACCGGCATTAAAGTTTTGAACCGCATCTGGTGATTGCAATAAAGCACCACCAACGGAAATAGAATTTACTTCCGTAAGAATTTCTTCCAAAAGACTTTCTATAACTTCATCAAGTCGATTCATATGAATAAGTAGGTTTATTTTGATTAAAGTGTTAGTTCACTTCGAATAAGAGCTATGTTATTATAATTTTATGGAACACGTATATGAAAATAATGGTTTAGTTTTTTGGTCTGAAAAAGAAATCAATTTGCGAAAAATAATGATTGAATTTTTTGAACGAGAAATTAGAACTGGTTTATTGGAAACCAATCTTGCGTGGCAAATGATTCAAATCGAGGCACCAATTTTAACTCCAACAACAATTATAAATCAAAATTATACCGAAGAGGATGTTTGGTTCCAGTCAGACAAAAAATTGGTACTTCGGCCTGAAACAACTCCCGGCTCTTATGCTTTCGCCTGTCATTTGATTAAAAATCAAACTTTTCGACCACCCACTTGTATTTGGCAAGCTGGAAAAAGTTTTCGGCGTGAACAAGATCAAGTAACAAAAAATATGCGTCTAAAGGAATTTTATCAGCAAGAATTTCAATGTATTTTTGCTGCTGATACAGCTAATGACTATATGGAATCTCTAATTCCAAAAGTTAAAAATATGATTAGAGAAATGGCGTGCGGTCTTCCTGTGCGTGTTGTTGATTCAGACCGTTTACCATCATATAGTACAAGAACTGTTGATATTGAAGTTGACAATGGTGATAAATGGATGGAAGTATGTTCGATGAGTTTAAGAACAGACTTTCCAATGAAAGTGTCTTTTTCTACAAAAAAAGGTCAAATTGAAAAAGATTTGAAGGTATTCGAAATAGCGATTGGTTTAGATAGAATGGTTTACAATTTTAGTCAAACCAAGTAAACAGTTCATAACCATTCGAAAGTATGATACTTTATAATCATCCTTTCTTGGTAGCCTGGAAAGTTCTATGCGAGTCAGAAAAATGGTTAGTTGGTTTCCGTTTTTCGCTTTCCCAAAATCCGTATAGATACTTTTATAGAAAAATATGTCATTTTACGATCGATTTTATATTTATGGTTGAGTGTGAGCATCCAAACCGGGCAAAAATCCTCACACAAAATTTTGGGAGTGCTGTGAAGTTGGAGAGTCACACCTGTCTGTAAAACAGGGGCCTGCGGGCTTAGTAGGTTCGAATCCTGCCATTCCCATTTTCCCGCTACGCAAAGGTTAGGCAGTGTCGTTTCATAAGCGATTACTCGTGAGATTCGAGTTCTCCTAGCGGGATTATGACAAATAAAGAAGATATTATTAAAAGTTATATTTTTATTTGGTATATTGACATTGCTAGTATGTCATCACAGGATGTTCCTTCATATATGGAAGGTGCTAAAAATTCATTAAGAAATCAAGAAAAACTTGAAGATTTATTAAACGGGGAAGTATTGGAATATTTTATTCCAAGCCGCCAAGGAAATTCAAAATTAGAAGTATTAGAATTCAATATCAATACTAACAAATCTTTTTCAAAAACTTCTCAAGATTTAAATTCAGAATTGTCGGATGCGAAAGAAAAAATTAAGAAAATAATGGATGAGTTAAACGCTATATAAAATATGCTATCAGATAATATTTAAAAAAATGTATACATATTCGGCAAAATTAAATCGTATTATTGATGGTGATACTTTAGATATTAAAATTGATCTTGGGCTTCGAATATCTGTAGATATTAGAACAAGACTTTATGGTTTAAATTGTCCAGAAATATTTGGTGTACCGCATAATACACCAGAATATCAAAAAGGAATTCAAGCAAGAGATTATGTAACGCAATGGTTTAGTGCTCTTGGAACAGATAGTTTCATTGTACAGACTTACAAAGATAAACAAGAAAAATATGGCAGATGGCTCATTACAGTAACATCAATTGATGGAGCCAAAATTCTAAATGAAGATTTACTTGCAAGTGGCAATGCAATTATTTTACTTGATTAAAAAGATTTGATGCGGAGATATTAGGTCACTGGTATACCTGGCCAGCCTCATAAGCTGGAATTCTTCACGAATGCGTTGGTTCAATTCCAACCTCCGCTCTAATGTTAAATGAAAAATTAAAGTTAGGCATTCTCTATAAAAACGGAGAACCTGTAAATCATAGATCATTGTTCAAAGTAATGCTGAATCCAATATTCAGGAGATTTGGTTTTTGTTTTGGCACTAATCTTGATGATAGCGGAAAATTTGGTTGGTATTCAAAAATAAAAACCAGAAAAACTTCTAAAATTCAATATGATTTTCATAGTTACAATGAACATGATTTTGTTCTTAAAGTTAGAACAATAATTTGATTTCTTTTCCATCTCTGATGACTATCCTTGTTTTAGGAGAAAACATGGAAAAAGAAACAAATAGTATTGGTTCGAATATTGTGGCCTCGGAAATATATGTTAACAAACGTGTTGTTTTAATAAAAGATTATAATGAATATCTTTTTGCCGGCGATACGGGAACATGCACAGCCGATTTGGAAGATTGGGAAGAAGCAAACGGCGTAAAAGTGGACCTTTTTGCTGTTTGGTTCGATAAACCAATTGCTCCATGTGTAAGTCCGAATGATATACATGCAGTAATTTTCAAAGAAAAAAACATTCATTGGATAACTTTCAAAGAAAAGGGAATTAGAAATAGTTTCAAAATAATCGAATAATATACTATAACAACAATTGAGTTTGTTGTTATTTGCGGCTATAGTTTAGTGGTAAAATGGTGGGTTGCCAACTCATCGTCCCGAGTTCGACCCTCGGTGGCCGCACTAAAAAAACAGTTTACAAAATTAGACTTTCGAACTATTCTTATTCAAGAGAAACAAACAAGCAACTATTTAGTAGTTGAAAATTGATGCGGATTAGAGCAGTGGTAGCTCGCATGGTTCATACCCATGAGGTCAAGCGGTTCAAATCCCCTATCCGCTAATTGATAATGTTCCTATGGTGTAACCGGATAACATCCACGCCTTCTAAGCGTTGAGACTGAAAGTTCGAATCTTTCTAGGAACGTAATAAACAACAATTGAAATAAATCATACTCTCTAAAAGAGATGAAAAATATTTTGTTGTTGTGTTTCTTTTTTATTTCCGGCTGTAACGAATTCCGTTATGGTCCTGCTTCAAGATTTTCAAGAGCAGTTTTGCCTGGTGACGATCAAAATTGTTTGGTGGAATTTTCTCCAAGACAATCTGCATCTTGCAATAATCCTTGATATTTATTGAAAGATTTGTTCTTTACGAGAAATCGTTTAGAAAAACTTCAAATGGCCTTATAGTGAAATGGACTATCACGAGTCGGTCCTAACGATTAATTGCGGGTTCGATTCCTGCTGGGGCTGTTAATTTAAAATGTTTACTATACCGAAAAGAGAAACCTATTCTTCTAGATTTTCAAGGAAGTCCAAAAAGACTGCGCCTGAAATGATTGAGGATTGGCAACATTGTATTAATGTAAAAACAGACTCTTCAACTGATTGTGAAGAAAGAGGTTGTAGTTCTGATGATTACTGCCGTTGCAGTATAATTGAAGGCATTGAAGTCGAAGATAGTGCTTCGAATGTGAAGTCATTTTTAAATTGTGCCTATGTTGGAGCCAAGTCCGAACTTGATAATGTTTTGGATTTTTGGTTCGCACGTAAGAATTTCCATCGAATTGAATGGGGCTTCGCTGCTTCAGGTGGATATTATGGTGAAGAATTAGACAGAGTTTTTGTTGAGAATGATGGCGATTTTTTCAAGCGAGCAGAAATTTTCTATAATTTGACTCCAAAAGAAAAGATAGACTATCTTTTAATGGACGAATATGGCAAAGTTCTAAAAGAGATTTCCATGATTGAAGAATGGGAATTGAAGAAAGTACCAGTTGCTAATATTCATAAACCATCGAATAATGCACTAAATGAAAAAGTAAAAAAGAATTACGAATTCTTTTGTTATTCTGAATCTTATTCCTTGAGAGGAAAAGGTACTTTGACGGAAGCAAAATTTGCTAATGGATTAAAACTTTTAGCACCACTTTGCATTACGAATGATAATAAAAATTATCGCTTAATTGATGGTCGTCATAGATTGGAAGCTATGACAAGTAAGACATATAAGTTGAATTCTTTCTCTCGTAAGGGTAAACTTACGATTAACGAAGTTTCTTTAAGTGAAATTTGGATAATTTGTCCAAAGGAATAAAATGACAAAAAAAATCTATGTTCTTGGTGGTGGTACAGTATTCCATGTTCGACCGCATCTTGCTATTAGCGCACCAGCTTATGGTAATGTAGCAAACAAGATTTTTCATGAACTTGAAAGAAAGCTTATTGAAAAAAATGGCAGTCTTGAAGAAGAAATGCCTGTAATTGGCTTGACAAAAATGGCCAATCCAAATGGTCGTACCGAAACTTATATTGGTGAAACAAATCAGGATGTTGGTGGTTTTCTAGAGAAAATTGTTACTGATCCTGATACAAGCATGATTTTCATGTCTGTTGCCCTATGTGATTATGAGGGTTTTATTTTAGACGATACGAAGAAACTTACCGTAAGCGGAAAAGGACAACCAAGACTTCAAACAAAAGATGGTTCCGCTGGAATGCTTTTGAGGCCCGCCGACAAGTTAATTGGAGAAATTAGAAAGGCTCGTAAAGATATCTTTTTGATCGGCTTTAAAACAACTGCCGGCGCAACAGAAGATGAACAGTTTGAAACTGGTTTAAATCTCTTGAAAAAGAATTCTTGTAATCTTGTTTTGGCAAATGATGTTCAAACTGGTCTTAATATGATCATTGTTCCAGAAGTGGCCAGATATGAACTTACGCACGATCGAGATAAAGCAGTTAAGACGTTAGTAGAAATGGCTCTATCGCGAAGTACAAATACTTTTGCAAGAACGCAAGTTATTGGCGATGCTTCGGAATTAGTTTCTTGGACTTCTCCAGAAGTTCCAAGTGTGCTGCGCTCTGTTGTTGAATGGAGTGCCTCGCAAGGTGCATATAATCCATTCAATGATGTAACTGTTGGTCACTTTGGATTTAAAGTTTCCGAAAACTCTCTAATCTCTTCTAGAAGGCGTCAGAATTTTAATAGGCCCGAATGCCTAGACCTTGTGAAAGTTGACTTCTTGGAGCATCGTCAGGTCGCCCACGGGGCAAAGCCAAGCGCTGGAGCAAGAAGTCAGTATGAGGTGCTGAGCAGATTTACCGATTTGAATTGCATCATTCATTTTCACTGCCCAATGAAGCCAGGGTCAGAAGTTCCAGTTCGTTCACAAAAAGAATTTGAATGCGGCAGTCATCAGTGTGGAAAAAATACTGCTGATGGCATGGTCAGGGTAAATGAACACTTGGCCGCAGTGATGCTTGATAAGCATGGACCCAATATTGTCTTTTCTGATAAAGCTGATCCAAAAATGGTAATCGATTTTATCAAAAATAACTTTATGGTAAACTTGCAAACAAGATGAAGAAAAAAATTAAGATTTCGGAAAAATATAGACTCAAAGCAAAACAGTATAGGCGTTTTGCTAGAACTTGGGAACATATGTTAGATTTTTCCGAAGAAGCTCTAATGGAATGTTTTTTATGGGAATCGTATGGAAAACCGTGCAACCAAAAAACAAATGGTTATGCCATAGGGAAAGGTTGGATGGATGTTAATATTTCCATGTGGCATGAAGATATTAATTGGTACGGAAAGATGTTTAAAACTATTTTAGAAGACAAAGGCGTGTCAATACCAATTGAAGTGTGCCAAAAAATATCAGGAGACCTATTCATTGAAGAACTTGGCGAAGAAGACAAAAATCTGTTAAAGTAAAAATATTTTAGAAATCTATTTAAATTCTCAAAATTTGTAGTAAAATACATAATTCATCATGGTTATCGAGAATAAAACAAAAGTCATCAAAGAGCTAGAGGCAAGATTCATTGATCCGTTTTCTTTTCCGGAAAAAGATGGAATTAAAACTTTAGTAGATACAGAAGCGGAAAAAAATGTTTCCAATTCAATGCCAATTATGACAGGTGTATTTTATCGTAGCAATTTGGATGAAAATGAAATAGTATACGTATATAATGTATACGATTTTGTTTTGTTTGAAAATGAAGATACTTTTGAGCGATTTAGATGTAGTCGTTCATATTTTTTGAACCATTTTAAACCAATGGTTTCATTTGTTCCTAAAGATAATAGTTAGTTTTGGAAGGTTAATTTGCCGGGGAGCAGACGCCGCCTCGAAAGCGGTAGGGCTATTAAGTTAGCTGGGGATCGAGACCTCAACCTTCCGTATGTTAAATGCATCAGATAGAATTCTTGAAACTGCGAACATCATGGCTTGTATTCGTTTTATCGATCGTTTTCCCGGCGAGCTGAAAGAATTAAGGTCAGTGGCTTATTCAAAATTGAATCTCGAAGAATCAAAAGAAATTGTCAAATACTTTCTTCAAGATGGCAAAAATTGTTCACCAAACATTAAACTCAAAGCAGAGGCTTTCAAAATTTTAGCATTGGGTAAGAAATGAAAAAAGCACACGTACATACATTTCAAGTAATGTCGCCTGGCCCAGACAATTTTATTGTTACTGCAACAACATTTGATGTTAAAAGTAAAAAAGTAAATCAGGTTAGAAGCAAATTACTTTCACAAAAACAGGCGAAAAAGCTTGAAAAGGCTTTACGTATGGCAATTGAAAATAAAGTCATAACCGCAAGGTAATATGTCAAACAAAATCAATTTAAATGTTGTTGGAGACATTTATTGGGCAATTACACAAAATCGTGATAACGAATTTTTAGAAAAACTTCGACCAGGGATTGTTCGTTGGGAAACTAATCCTCCCGAGGATACGTTTACTGGCAGACAAGAAACAATTGTTTGGATTTCAGATATTGGAATTGTAGATAAAATTCCACATAAACTTTTTGGCTTACCAACAACAATTGTTTTAGAAAAGTTATCTTATAGGGATAGTGAAGAAGTTGTAGTGAAGATAAATAAATTATCTTTTGAAGATAAATTTGAAGATTTTCTTCACGATAAACTTTTGGTTTGGATTCGTGCTATTTTTGGATTAGAATGAAAATTTCAAAAAGAGATTGTACAGACCGATATTATCTTTTCCAATTTTGGGGCTTTGGAATATTTCTGCACCACTTTCATCACGATGAACCGGAAACATTTCATACACATCCATGGAATGGAATTAGTTTTATATTTGGTAAATACAGAGAACAACAGTTAGGAAAAGAATCAAAAATAGTTCGATTTTTCAATTTTATACCCGCAATTGTGCCACATAGAGTAACTTTAGTAGACGGACCTGTTTGGACACTATTTTTTCATGGAAAACGTTTTAATCAGTGGAAAGTCTTTTACAAAGATGGTAAAGTGCTAGATACTGAACCTTGGAGAAATATAGAAGGAAGAACTAATTACTCATAGTTTGGAGAGTAAATCAACCGGGGCGTTGGACCAACCTGGAAAGTTGTGTGTACCTGCAAGGGTATCTGGATCAAGACCAGTGCTCTCCGTTTCAAGAAAATTTAGAAGTGAAATCTACCGGGGAGTAGAAGCGGTTTGCTAAACCGTATGTGCCTGTAAGGGCATCTGGATCGAGACCAGTCACTTCTGTAAAATCATTCAAAAACGAACGCAATGTGCTAAAATCATCTTATGATTGACGCATCAGAAAAAGATCGTTCAAAAGTTTTTGTTGTGCATTGTAAAAAAGCAAAGTATGACGTTTACGTTGGGCGTCCAACTATTTTTGGAAATGTTTTTTCTCATAAAAACGATACCAAAGCTCTTTATAAGACAAAAACACAAGAAGAAGCGGTAGAAAAATATGCCGAGTGGATTGCCACGCAAGAAGAAATTCTTGTTGAAATCCCGAATTTAAAAGGGAAAATTCTTGCTTGTTGGTGTGCACCCACAAAAGGTTTGACTTGTGATGAAAAACCATATATTTGTCATGCACAAGTTTTGGCAGAATTAGCTAACTTCTAAAAATACGAGTTTGTTTATGTCCAACTACAAAAATGTTCTTGTTGTGTATAAAAAAAGTTCATTGGAACTAGCACAAGAAAACAATAATCAAACAATTTTGAAATTGTTAGAAGCTAACGATCCATCTGTTGCAAATTATCAAAAAGCACATGATATCAATAAAAGAACTATTGAAAAACTTAAGGATGCAATGCCTTCTGGTGGACATTACTTTAAAAAGGTTCAATTTACTCACAGAGCTGACATTGAAACTTTTAAAAAGGAAAAGTTTGATTTAGTAATTTCTGTCGGTGGAGATGGAACATTTTTGTGGGCATCTAAATTCGTCGGTTGGCAAACACCAATTTTGGGAATAAATTCCGATTCTGAACGTAGTGTCGGTTTTTATACTTTAACTGATATTGATGGAATTGATAGATTGGTTCACGATTTAAGAGAGACTTGGTGGACTGGCACAGCGTACGTTGAACGATTGCAAATTGCTGTAAATGGAAAAAAAGTACAGGGAAGAATTTTGAACGATATTTTGTTTGCCGCTTCACACCCAGCCGCAATGACAAAATATTCTCTTACTGCCCCAAATCAAAACGGAGAATATGTTACAGAAGAACAGAAATCGAGCGGCATCTGGATTTCTACTGCTGGTGGTTCTACTGGAGCAAATTTAAGTGCAGGAGGTTGGATTCTTCCAATTGAAGATAAAAGAGCGCAATACGTTGTCCGAGAACCAATGAAAAATTTGGTTTGGGGTTCAGAACATAAAATGATTCATGGTTTCTTTTCATCAAGGTTTTACGATAAAAATCATTTACCACACCCAGAAAACGTACAACAGAAATTAGTAATTGTTTGTCAAACACGAGAAGCTATTTTGGCTTGTGATGGCGATACAATCACTATTCCAGTTACTATCGGCGATAGAATTGAAATTACTGGCGATGAGTATTTGCAAGTTCTTGGAAAAAAGGATACATAATATGAATTTTGAAACACCTAAACTAGCAGTTGATTGCATTGTTCTTGTTCCTGGAGGTATAGTTCTAATCGAACGAAAATGGCCTCCGCTGGGTTTTGCAATTCCGGGTGGCTTTGTGGATGTTGGAGAAACTTTAGCGGCCGCAGCAAAAAGGGAAATGAAAGAGGAGTTAAATTTGGATGTCGAAATCCTAGGACAACTAGGAGTTTATGATGATCCAAAAAGAGATCCACGAAAGCATGTGGTTTCCGTTGTATTTGTTGGAAAATCACAAGGACAACCAGTAGCTGGTGATGATGCCAATAAATGTCATGTAATTAAAATTGCTGGTATTTCAGATATGAATAAATTTCCGGTTGAGCTCGCTTTTGATCATAAGCAAATTTTGCAAGATTATATTAAATCAGGTTATCCAAAAATTTTAGTTGATGATTGGATTAAACAAAACTTTTCTTAATCTGTTTAGAACTACTTAAAATAAGTTACAATACTCCTGGATTCATAGTTTAATGGATAAAATATTCGCTTCCGAAGCGATTGTTGAAGGTTCGATTCCTTCTGGATCTGTAAAAGAATATCATGGAAACAGAAAATAAAAAAGAATCGTTTTACAGGGTAGAACGATGGAGAGGCTGGACAGACGACAGCGGTGTAGATAATTGGGAATTTTATCGTTCTCATTCTTTCAACACAATGGAAGAAGTCGAAAAATATATAAAACAACATAATAGTTTATATCGTTTAGTTGTTTATAAGGTCGAAGAAGAATTTGTTAAACAACTTGAGCCAATCTATGAAGATTGTTTAACAAAAGAAGAAGTAGAAATTCTAAATAAAAAAATTGATGGTACTATTCCTTGGGATTCAGAAGAAGAAAAGAACGCTTTTGAACAAGAAGTTAAAAAATTTACTGATTTGTGGAAATGACTACTTGGGCAACAAATTTAATTGAAAAACTCTCTCTTGGAGAAACAATTGAATTTCGTCCTCGTGGAAATTCCATGACTCCAATAGTCAACTCTAATGATTTGGTTGTTGTTTCTCCAATCACCGAAGAAACAATTTTAGAGCAAGGTGACGTTGTTCTTTGTAAAGTAAAAGGACGACATTTTTTGCATATAATAAGTGCTGTAAAAGAAGACAAGTTTCAAATTTCTAATAATCATGGTCATGTGAATGGCTGGACCAATAAAAAATCAATTTTTGGAAAACTTATTCAAAACAAGAGAAAACAAAAATAATAGTCTTTGTTCGATAGCTTAATGTAAAGCGCCTGCTGGCTAAGTCGGAGATGAGGATTCGAATTCCTTTCGAGCAAATTAAGTGTCTATCAAGTATGGACTTTGCCCCAGGTTGCGCTCGGGCAAAACTCGTTACGTGGGTCAAGACGTACGCAACTGCTATCTAGCCCGTGGAGTAGCTCTCCAGTGGACACTTATAATTTAAAACTGTTTTGTTATGACCAGAACTTTCAGAAATCGAAAACAATGCCCAAAATGGCTAACGGTTCGTGATGGTCGACGATGGGCAGCATATGATCAAAATAATAATGAATATTTTTTTGATAATCATGTACATATGTCTGTTAAATATTCTTATAATTATAACCCTTTAGGCTGGCATCCCGGGGTTTCATATACTGGAAAAATATCTGCTTTGGAATCATTTTTTTATCTAAATTTCAAAAATACAGAATTTATACTAGAAACAAGATATACCAAATATTTTAGAAGTCACAAATATCAAGTTAGAACAAAAGGAGGACGTAGAACAATTCAAAAATCTTTTAGACGTGAGCAAAATGCTTTAATTACAAAAGAAATTTGGGAGAAAATTCCAATCGTTGTAAATAAAGGCTTTAGAATTTATTGGTGAAAATTTTTTGAAATGTTGTTTAATTGTTATTGTGTTTGATACATATTAAAAACTGTTGCTATGTAAAAAGTTTTGGTACTTGAAAGAACTTATGGCTCATAGGTGAAAATGAGAAATAACTAGAGTACAAAAGTATATTATTATTTCACGCTGCGCCTTTGTGAATTGGATTATATCTTATTCACAAAGGCGTATGATTTTAATCAAATGTCTAGAACGTTTTTCGTAAAACACTGGAAGTCCATTCCACGTCCGACTTGTTGTGAGCAGATTGTTGAACATCCAATAATTCATTTATCTTCTGTGACGGTTAACGGGGAACCAGAAAGTCCAAAATGGTTTATGACTTGTGAAACGCCATATCCACGAAATGTTCATAAGGACAAAAATCAAAAACCAAATAATCAATTTTCCTTGTGTGCACAAGGAATTCAAATGTCAAGGTGTCCATTTTGTGGTACACGTTTACCGGAAGTTGAATTAAAAAGTTTAAGAATGCCGCAAAAAATTTGTGTTATAACGGATGGCGGATATTATTGTGATACTTGCAATAAAAGACTAGATAGTTGCAGATGCTATCCAAGCGAAGCAAAATATAAAGCTATGTATAAAAATATGGATGACACAGGTGAGCATGAGTAATATTTTATCTAAAATTGAATTAGAACAAATGAAGGTTTCTTGCAAAATCGCCGCAGAAACACTGTTGTTTGTTGGAGAAAATATCAAAGAAGGAATGTCTACGTTTGATTTGGACAAGCTTGTCCATGAATATATCATTTCACAGAATGCAATTCCATCGCCCTTAAACTATAAAGGTTTTCCAAAAAGTATTTGCACTAGTGTAAACAATGTTGTATGTCACGGAATTCCAAATAGAAAAGAAATTTTGAAAAACGGTGATATTATCAATGTAGATATTACTGTTTATTTTCCAAAAGAAAATGGATTTCATGGTGATACAAGTGCTACTTTTTATATTGGCACACCGAGTAAAGAAGCTAGGTTGGTAACTGAAACCGCCAGAGAAAGTTTAAGATTAGCAATAGAAACAGTCGCTCCTGGAAAAAGCATTGCAGTAATAGGAAACACTATAGAAGATTTTGCAAAAAGCCAAGGTTGTTTTGTGGTGAGAGATTACGTTGGACATGGTGTTGGAAGAATTTTCCACGATGATCCCGCAATACATCATACCAAAAGACCGGAACATGCTCAAAAAGAAATGGCAATAATGGTTCCTGGAATGATTTTTACAATAGAACCGATGATTAACTTATTAGATCCAGATGTTATTGTTTTGTCGGATGGTTGGACAGTAAAAACAAAATATAATAAAAATCTATCTGCTCAATTTGAGCATACAATATTAGTTACTGAAAACGGTTATGAAATTCTAACCAACAGAATAAAAACTTTGAAAAATTCCGAAAGTGTTTTGATTTGAAATGAATAATGCATCTAAAAAAATTGGAATTTGTTTAATGTGTCAAAGGCAAGAAATTCCTTTGACATTTCATCATTTAATTCCAAAAACATTACATTCAAAAAAATGGTATAAGAAAAATTATTCTCAAATTGATTTGGATAAAGGAATAGACATTTGTCAAGATTGTCACGAAGCTATTCATGATTTTATTTCTGAAAAGGATTTGGGTAGAGATTATAATTCTTTAAGTTTGTTATTAACGCACGATAAAATTATTAACTTTGTGTCCTGGGTTAAAAAACAAAAAAAAGCAAGGATTAGCTCTGTTCAAGCAAAAAGTAAACGACGTTAAAGATTTGATATTATGGTTATTAACAAATTTGATAAATGTCCAAAATGTGGATATAAAAACATTTATGTTGGTGCAACAAAAATTGAATGTGGATACAATTCCAACTGTGAAAATTTTACTGAAAACCAAGCAAAAGAAGTTATAAAAATTTTGAAAGAACAAGAAGAAAAAGCTTCAAAAAAGTTACAGGAAGAACAGCAAATGTCTCTTGATTTAGATTGGGATGAAGACGAAATTATAACACGTCCCATTACACCTATATACTTTTCTACAACAACTGATTGAGGACAAATGATTGTTTTAACGGAAAAAGATTTAGAATATGAATGGGGTCTTTGGGGCGAAACAAAACCGTGGCAATGTTCTAAATGTAAAAATCTTCTAGCCACCAAAGTTTATAAATCATGTAATGGGTCTGATGAAAATATGCCAAAAGATGATTGGACGCCACACGAGACAGTATTGGCAACTAAAGAATTAAGCTTCGCAGAGTTTTCAGTTATTGTTAAAAAATGGTTTGAAGAAAAAGTAGAATAAAAAGTTCTACACAAAAAAATTTTCATAATTCAATACTCTTCTAATCTTTTTGGAAAGAAGAATATGAAAAATAAATATATTGGAATATTATGTATGACATTATTATCCGCTTGCGGAAATTATGTTACTCGTGATGAATTACAACGTTCGCAAACTGAATTACGAACAGAGTTGACGGCAGAAGATCTCGCAGTTCACACTTGTGCACAGTCGATGGGACAAATTCAACAGTTCAGTATGATTTGTCAATTTACAGGTGTTCCCGCATACTGCGCCGCAGTACATTCATATGTAGAGAGTTGTTTAAGTTCTGATGAAAATGGCGGACCTTCTTTGCCACAAGTAAGAGTTTGGGAACGCTTAACGCAGGCAGCAGAGGAAGCTGGCTTTGAACAGCCATCTTCCGGAGCAGGTGGAGCAACAGGTGTATTGGAAGACGGTACGCAACAAACAGAAGAAACAGTTGGTGAAGAAACTGAAGCTGACCCAGATTGAATATCAAATATCATAAAGAAATATAAGCCGCAATAAAATGCGGCTTTTCTTTTTTAAGGTCAGTTTAAAATATTTGCAGCTCTGCTATACTAAATGTAGGATTTATTGAATATGAATATAAAATATAATATTTGTTTTTTGTTTATTTTTAGTTATTTCATAGCTGGTTGCGATGCCGCTTATTTGCCTTGGAATGCTGGAACACGTTGGAACATTGGAGAAACGGATGGTTCTTCTGAAGAAGATACAATTGTAACCAATTATGCTCTACAAACCGTAGAGGATTTGGAAGATTTTTGTGGAGATAATAGCGCTTCTGTTGAGTTATATAGAAGTTATCTTCTTCCAAGTTATTCTTGGGATAGGAGATTGTCACCATCACAAATAGAAAGTAGAAAAGAAAACATACAATCATTTTTAGAACAATACGATCGTATTTGCAACTGATATTAGAAGTATTCTATGACTAAAATAAGTGATTCTACTTTTAAAAATCAAGTAAAGATTTTAGAAAAATATGCCAAAGAAAAAATGGGCTATAAAATACTTTACAAAAATATTGAATCTTGCGAGTGTCAATACAATAAAAAAATAATTGTAATGGATTCAAAGCTCAATCCTGAATCAACATTTTATCTTTTACTGCATGAACTTGGACACGCAAAATTATGTAGGCAAAAAAAATCATATGGTGAAAAATATGAGCAAATTTACAATTCCTTTTCAAGAAAAAGTTTTATATATAAGACAACAATTTTACAAGAGGAGCTTGACGCCTGGCAAGAAGGTATTATTATAAGTAAAAGACTTGAATTAAAAGTAGACAAAAGACGTTTTGAAATGCGTAAAACAAAATGTATTATGTCTTATGTTCGATGGATAGAATGATAAAACTTGAGGTATTAATGTCTAATTTCGAAGAAAATAATGATTATGAAAATGTTGATATGGAAAATTTCACCTATGAAAAATCTATAACACACAACAAAAAAGAAAATATTAAAAAAGCTTTCAAGAAAACAGAAAAAAGTAAAGCTCATTTAAAAGATGAAGAATTGTTTATTGAATACGCCAAAACAAAAAATTCTATAATAAGAAATAGATTGGTTCAAAATAATCAAGCATTAGTTACTTACATTGTAAACAAATATTATTCTTCAAAAAAAGACCATGTAAAATTTAGAGAAGATTTATTGCAAGAAGGAACCATAGGTTTAATGTCTGCAATAGATGGTTATAAAGTAGAATTAGGTTTCAGATTTAGCACTTACGCAACTTGGTGGGTGAGACAAGCTGTAAACAACTATCTAATTAATATCGAACCAATGATACACGTTCCAAGTCACGTGCGTACACAACATAATAAAATCATCAGAAAACTTAAAGAAGAAAATCAAAGTTTTCAAAGTTTGATTGAGCAAAATGCCAAAAAGTCTATAAAAATAGACGGCGAAAACGTTTCAGAAAAAATGATGAATTCTGTACAATCAGCAATTAGATCAAAGTACATATCATCAATTGAACAGCCAACTTCATTTGGAAGAAATGATTTTGATAATACCAGTTTGAGAGACGTATTGCCTGATTCAAAAGAAAGTTTAGATAAATCTTTCGATCAAAAAAAATTAGTCGATATTTTAGAAAAAGGTCTAAATCTATTAACTCCACGTGAACGTTACATTTTACTTTTGAGATTTGATGTAATTAAAGAAGAAGAAATAGAAAATAATCAACAAAGACGGATAAGATAATGACAAAAAAACTAACTGATGAAGATTTAGATTTACTATCTGAATTGTTAGCTTTGGAAGAAAGCGATATTGAAAATATAGATGACGCCGAATTCGAAGAAAGTTTTAAAAAAATAGAATCCGAATTGAATTTGATTGAAGGTAAAAAAGGCTCTATTTTAGAGAAAAATTTTGATAACAAAGCAAAGAAACCTAAAAAAAATAAAAAGCCTAAAAAAGAAAAAATTGTTATGTCTTTAGAAGAGTACGCTGTTCGTTTTGGAACCTTGACGGCTGCTCAAGAGCGAGCAATAAAAGATTATAAATCAACTGCATTTCCAGAACTCTTTGCAGTTTCGAAACATAATGATGATGTGGATTCAAAAATTCCATTACTAGCATTGACCAAGCCAGCAAAAATGCTTTCTTCGCTTTTGCAGGTAGAAGTACAGGATATGTTACAAAAGAAAAAGAATGCAAACTAATATGAAAAAAAATTCAACAAATAAAAGAAAATATATAGTAGTTGATGAATCAGTTGATTTTCGTTCTATAGCAAAAATTATGACTAAAAATGGTTTCAAAATGAATCACGCAACCGCAAGAAACGTTTTGATTGCTGCTATTAAAAAAATTATGTCTTATTCCGCTGAACAGGTTGGTGTTAAAATGACACCAGAAGTAATGACAAAAATGATAAAAGATCAGAATTTGCATTCGGCTCTTGCGGATGTGTTGTATAGAGCACATAGACAACAAATTGACAAAACTCACAAGAAAAAAGAAAGTGTTGATAAATGAGCATAGAAAAAAGAAATCCTGATTTGTATTCTGTTCTTGGAAGAAGACGCAAAACTGTAGCTGAATTTTTAGAAGACCAAGACATATATTCAACCGAATCTCTTAACCAATGGTTGAAAGGGGCTTATGGTTCTTGGCAAATCTCACAAACATTTTTAGATGAAGCTAACGATGCCATTGCAAGTGAAAGTTCAGTAGCCATTTCAAAAGAAGACGTTGTAGAAGAAAAAATTGAAATGCCTATTGAAAAAATAGAAGAAGATACTGCCCCAACTCCAGCCCCAAAAACTAAACGAACGAAACAGTTAGATTCATGATACGATAAATTATCGTAAATAACATTTCATTTAAAACAAAAATATTCTATACTACACTTGTTCTAATATGCGAAAATCTAGAAATCAAAAAGAAAGTATAGAAAAAACACCTAAAGAATCACAAATTCGTTTTAAAGGTGGATCATTATTAATGCTTTCCAAGAAAACAACTGTTTCTGGAAAAATTCCATATTTTATATACCAATCAAATTCTATTCATTTGAACAATCAATCAGATGAAGTAATGGACGTTACCAGCATATATCCATTAGAAATGATTCCAAAAGAAGTATTAGATAGAGGAATACCAATATTCGTTTTCGAAACTCCGGTTTTAGTTAAAAGAAATTTTTCATTAGAACATAAAGATTATTATTATCTTCATCCAAGACAAAAGGCTGGCAAATTTTGGCAAGTAAAATTTGTATTAAATGAAAAACTCTGTGTTATGTTTTTAACTGAAAAACAATACAATCATGAATTAATAAAAGCAGTGCCAGCTCGTTTGGAAAAAAATTATTCAAAAATTAAAAGAAATTAATGTTTGGAAAAACAGACTTAAACGAATTAAGAGACTTTGTTATTGAAATTGAAAATTATATTAATAACAATGTAGAAAATTTAATTCTAGGTAGAATATACATGAGCTTTGTTTACATATTTGTTAGTGTTTTGAAAAAAGCATATCAAATTATAAATAAAAGTAAAATCTTTCTTGAAATTAAAATAACAGAAGAAAGTATTAAAAAAGTTCAATATAAAAAGGGAGATCTAATAAAAGTCACTCTACCAATTCTAGTGTTAAAAACCTGTGCAACAGAAGAAGAAACAAAAAAAGTTCGTCACAGAGAAAAGGGCTCATGGACTGCTATTGAAGTAAATGATGTTGTGATGTTTATTGGTGTTGTATATGACGATTTTTATGATTGTGTATTCTTGCAAATCTTAAAAGAAAATTCAATGTACCTTGTTGTGAAAGATGACGAACGAATTAAAAATTATGCTGATTTCTTAAATAAGAAATTTCATAAAATAAATTATGAAAAATAATTCGATAAATCAAAGTTTTGATGAGGGCCAAAGAGTTTTGGAGAAAATCGATTTTCTTCCAGGAAAACTTTTAATAGCAAAAGAAACAAAATATTTTAATTCTATTTCTTCTACTCAAGAAGAATTGTCATTGTATATAGATACAAATCTAATATCTAAAGAAGGTAAAAACAAATTTGAAAAACTAACAGTGGGTAGAAATTATACACATGATAGTTCGCAAAAGTTAAGAAATATAAATGAACATAAACATACAAAAGTAACAAAAGGAGAATCTTTATTGTTTTTAGGTCTTAAGCCATTAAAAACAAATATCATAATTTTGAATAAAAAAACTAAATTTACAAAGGATTTAAATGAAAGTTTCAAAATCTTTGATAGTAAGAATTATAGTTCTTTTTATGATAATTCTTGCGAATGGAATAAAAGTCAAATTATTAAAGATATAATAGAACAAATAATAGATTTGAAGTTTGAATATAAAGTCTTACAATTTTTATATGAACAAAAAGTTATTTGGTGGTCAATCGAACATTTAAATAATGAAATTGAATCTTTAAAACATTTATTTTTATTTCAAAAATCAAATGAAAACAAGAGAAGAGAAAAGTGAGAATCTAATTCAGCGATTAAATCGTAGCATGAAAGCTATTGAAGTGGTGGCAGGAGTAATAGTAAAAGTAAGAAAAATTCATTTTGGTAAAACAGAACTTATTTACAATCTAAATTTTAAAGAAATTATAACAGATGAATTTGGTGAATATATTGTTAAAACAGAAGTAAAAGAAGAAGATTATTTATTATATCTTGGAATAGAAAAAGTCGGCCCTTTTAATTGGACTGGAAGAGCCAAACGACCAAAACAAAGTTTATTAACTGCATGGAATCAAGAGATTTTTGCTTTTAAGTTTTTACAAAATGACAATTACGTTTATTTGCTAATCAGTAAACCGCATGATTATTATCAGGTTTTTATACGTAATGTTGAACGTGTCGGCGGTGTAACGAGTTTTGGAAAATGAAATGACCATCAAGTATAAACACATAAAAACTTGTTTTGTTTTAATGAAAACCTTGAAGGATAAACATGAAATAACGCCTGGAACAATGTTTGTTATGAAAGAAAAATTGAGATTTCTCAATGCAAGAAAAGGCGATGTTCATAATGGCATTTTTACGACAAAAGAAAAAATTGATTACATCGCAGTAAATAAAGATGAGGGGATTTTATTTATTGACGTAGCTTTTGATCCGTGGGTACAGGTACACTATTTTAGATTTTTGGCTAATACTAACTTGATAACAATTCCTTTTAGAAAAGGAAAAACAATTAAATTTTTAAAAACAATTTTTGATATTAAGACTAATACTGCTATGAAAGATAATGAAACTTGATGACAAGATATATCCTACAAGTGATAAAAATCCTTGTTATTCCTCTGGTGCTATTTGGGTAACCAGAAAAAAACTTGCCGCCTATCCTTTAGAAATAATTTCAAATTCTAAATCAACAAAAAAACAAATAGCGGAAAGTAAAAAATCTATTCCATACAAAGAAACAATTCTTCTTTTAGCGTATGTTACTTCTTTGGACATTGAGTCAATTGTAATTTTATGGAATGAAAAAAGATACGTTTGTTCCAATATAGATGCTGCATTCGATTTTGAAATTGATCCTGGTGGATTCAATACGAAAAATTATGGCCGTAAAAACAAACTGTAAACCGTCATATAGTGAAAACATTTTTACATTACTCATTATATGAGTGCAGAAAGTTTTTACAGTTGGAGGTCTTTACAGAGCGACGATGGCATCAAGTTCTATTAAGTCAGATCCTTGGAAGCTGTCAGGAAAAACAATAACGTATGATGATCATCAT
>Ga0105238_10001952_pt1 | contig 20762 bp, 19 predicted proteins | sample KBSC34metaG_FD_81526 | JGI IMG/M metagenome (GOLD analysis project Ga0105238, IMG submission 81526) | Corn rhizosphere microbial communities from Kellogg Biological Station, Michigan, USA - KBS C3-4 metaG | ecosystem: Host-associated > Plants > Roots > Rhizosphere > Soil | place: Michigan, USA... | reverse complement strand
GCAATGGGTGCATTGCCAGCCGAGGCGCCCGTGGTTCACGAACCCGAGCCGCTGGCGCCCGTAATCGGGCCGCGGCGTGAAGGAGATCTCCACCTCGACGGCGCCCTCGATGCCCTCGAGCTTGCGCAGCAGCTCGTGCTGGGGAGAGAGCTCGGTACCGCTGGCGTCCGGCGAGAGGGTCATGCAGTCGGTGAGCCGCACCACGCCCGAGGCGGTGCGAAACGTCGTCTCCAGCACGTTCGTATCGTCGATATAGCGCCGCGTGGCCTCGAAGGGCTCGACCGGGCGCACCGAGAAATGTCCCGCGTCGCGGTCGAGGATGGCGCCGAAGATCGACTCGGCCGAGAAGTTCGGCAGGCACATCCACTCGACGGCGCCGAAACGCGAGACGAGCGCGGCGGTACGGCAATCGCCGATGAGCGCGAAGTCGCCGATGTCGGGGAAATCGCCGGGCGCGGCGGCCTGCGCGGCCGGCTCGTCCCTCAGCGCAGCCGCCGTCGCCACAGGAGGCTAGCGATCGCGACCGCTCCGAGCGCCGCCGCGATCGCGCTGCGATGGAGCGATACGTCGAGCTGCTTGCTCACGGGCATGGCGCGTGCATCGAAGCGGCCATGCGCTCCGTGGTCGCCGGGCACGGGCGCATACATGTTGTCCTGCCGCCCGGGCGGCAGCGGGTCGTCGGTGTGCTGCCCCGAGTAGCCCTGCTTCGCGAGGATGCGATCGACGATGCCGGGAACGAATTTCTGCGCGAGGATCGCCTTCATCGCCGGCCAGCCGACCCAGAGCTCGCGCCGCGGGTGGAGCGCGGAGTAGTAGATTCCCTCGGCCGCCACCTCGGGCTGGAAGATCGGCGGCACGGGCTGCGGCTGCTTCGTGCCGCAGGTCTTGCCCCAGTCGAACTGCGGCGTGTTGAAGGCCGAGAGCTGCACCATGGTGATCTTCACGCGGCTGCGATGGTGGATCAGCTCCGAGCGCAGCGAGTCGATGAAGCCGCGCAGCGCGCTCTTGGCGCCGCAGTAGGCGCTCTGCAGCGGGATCGAGCGATACGCGAGCGCGGAGCCCACCTGCACGATGGTGCCGCGGTTGCGCGGGGTCATGCGCTTCAGCGCCGCGCGGATGCCCCAGACCGACCCCAGGTAGGTGACGTCGGTCATGCGCCTGAAGTCCCTGGGCGAGATGTCCATGAACTCGCAGTAGGAGGTCACCATCGCGTTGTTGATCCACACGTCGATCGGACCCCACTCGCGCTCGACCTGGTCGGCGGCCGCATCGACCGCGGCCTCGTCGGCGACATCACAGGGAATGACCATCGCCTCGCCGCCCATGGTCTCGATCTCGCGGCGCGCGGCGTGCAGCCCATCGACCCCCCTTGCAAGGAGCGCAACCCGCCATCGGGCCGCGCCGAAACGGCGCGCGACCGCGCGCCCGATGCCGGCCGAGGCACCGCTCACCACGACGATCCGCGAACGAGCCATCGAGATTCTCCTCAATATGCGCCGGGGGCGACCCACGGCGCGGGATGCACCTCACGCGTCGCGTAATCGGCGCCGCTGAGGCCGAACAGGATCGCGAGCGCGAAGAGCGCCACCAGCGCGAACAGCACGATGAGCGTCGAGCTCCTCCTGAGGTGCATGAAGAAGAGCGCGACGAGCACCGCCTTCGCCAGCGCGATGGCGAGGGCCACGACCGGGTTGAGCATCCCCAACCGGAAGTGGGCGAGCACGAAGGTGGCCGCGAGCAGCGCCATGAGCGCGACCCAGGTAACCGCATAGACCCGCAAGGCGGGGGGCGAGTTCATGAGGAGAGGCTCACCAGGTAGAAGAGCGGATAGAGGAAGATCCAGATCGCGTCCACGAAGTGCCAGTAGAGGCCCAGGACGTCGATCTCGTCGGCGCGCCAGTCGGGGAACGGCGGGCGGCGCAATCGCCACGACATCCACAGCACCGCGAGCACGCCGATGGTCAAGTGGACGGCATGCACGCCGGTGGCGAGGAAGTACAGGAAGAAGAAGAGCGCGGTGACGCGGGCGTTCTCCTGGATCGTGAAGTGGAGGCCCGGCACGAGCCCTTCGTGCCACTCCATCGTGTACTCGGCGAACTTGACCGCGAGGAATGCGCTCCCGAGGGCCGCGGTCACCCACAGCAGCCGCTGCACCGTCTCGCGCTTCGCAAGCTGCGAGAAGCGCACCGCGAGCGCCATGCTGAAGCTGCTCGTGAGGAGGATCGCCGTGTTGATCGTCCCCAGCCACTCGTGCGTATGGCGGCTCGCCTGCGCGACCTCGGCCGAGTAGTGCGCGCGCAGGTAGAGGTAGCCCATGAAGATGCCGCCGAAGAACATCACCTCGGTCGCGAGGAACACCCACATGCCGAGCGACGCGGTCTGCTCGCGCCATTCGGCCGGGCGGATCTCCGGGGTCGTCGTGCTCACGCCGGCGGGACCTCAGGGTTGTAGGCGTACGGCACGGGGTCGACGGCGGGAACGGCCGTGAAGTTGTCCTTGGGCGGCGGCGAGCTGGTCTTCCACTCGAGGCCGCGGGCATCCCACGGGTTCGGGCCGGCGCGCGGGCCCTTGAAGAGCGACCAGCCGAGATAGACGAGCGGCAGCAGGTAGCCCACCGCGAGCACGGCCGCGCCCGCCGACGAGAAGAGATTCAGCACCTGGAATTCCGGCGGGTACTCGTGGTAGCGGCGCGGCATGCCGAGGTATCCCAGGATGTACTGCGGGAAGAACGTGAGGTTGAAGCCCACGAAGATGACGATCGCCGCCATGCGCCCCCACGCCTCGTTGTACATGCGCCCCGTGATTTTGGGCCACCAGTAGTGGATGCCGCCGAGATACGCCATCACCGAGCCGCCCACCATGATGTAGTGGAAGTGCGCGATCACGAAGTAGGTGTCGGTCAAGTGCACGTCGAGCGCGACCGCCGCGAGGTAGAGCCCGGTCATGCCGCCGATGGTGAAGAGGCCCACGAAGCCGAGCGCGTAGAGCATCGGCGCGGTGAAGACGATCGATCCCTTGTAGAGGGTCGCCGTCCAGTTGAAGACCTTGATCGCGCTCGGCACCGCGACCATGAACGAGAGCATCGAGAACACCATGCCCGCGTACATCGACTGGCCGGACACGAACATGTGGTGGCCCCAGACCAGGAAGCCGAAGCCCGCGATGCCGAGGATCGCGTAGCACATGAAGCGGTAGCCGAAGATGCGCTTCCGCGCGAAGCACGTGATGATCTCGCTCACGACACCCATCGCCGGCAGCACCATGATGTACACCGCCGGGTGCGAGTAGAACCAGAAGAGGTGCTGGAAGAGGAGCGGATCGCCGCCGAGGGCCGGGTCGAAGATGCCGACGTGCAGGATGCGCTCGAGCGACAGCAGCACGAGCGTCATCGCGAGGACGGGAGTCGCGAGCACCATGATGATCGCCGTCGCATAGTTCGCCCACACGAAGAGGGGCATGCGAAACCACGTCATCCCCGGCGCGCGCATGCGGTGCACCGTGACGATGAAATTGAGGCCCGTGAGGATCGAGGAGAAGCCCACGATGAAGACGCCCATCACCGCCTCGACCACGTGCGTATTCGAGAAGAGCGTCGAGAACGGCGTGTAGAAGGTCCAGCCGGTGTCGACGCCGCCGGCGATCAACGTGTAGATCACGAAGACCCCGCCCAGCAGGTAGATGTACCAGGACAGGATGTTGAGGCGCGGGAACGCGACCTCGCGCGCGCCGATCATGAGCGGGATCAGGAAATTGCCGAGCGTCGCGGGGATCGACGGGATCAGGAAGAACCACACCATCACCACGCCGTGCACGGTGAAGAGCTTGTTGTAGGTGTCGGCGGTGACGAGCGTGCCCTGCGGATTCATGAGGTTCAGGCGCATCATCGCGGCCGCGGCACCTCCCACGAAGAAGAAGGCCGTGATCGTGATGGCGTAGAGGATCGCGATGCGCTTGTGGTCGCGCGTGAAGAGCCAGGACGAAAGCGAGAATCCCTCTTCCAGGAAGCTGGGACGGCCGGTCGCGGCGATGGCGCTCATGGCAGGATCTCCCGTGTCGCCTTGAGGCCGTCGCCGCGCTCGCCCGACGGCGGCGACGAGGTCGACTTGATGTACGCGATGATGTCGAGGATGTCGCCCTCCGTCGCCTGGCCCTGGAAGCTCGGCATGACGGGGACGAAGCCCGCGACGACGTCCTTCTTCGGCAGCAGGATCGAGTCGCGGATGTAGGCTTCGTCGGCGACGATGGTGCGGCCGTCCTGCAAGTGCACGACGCGGCCGAAGAGGCCGTCCAGGTCGGGCGCATGCACCGAGGAGCGCGGGTCGTGGCAGCCGCTGCATCCGAGGCGGCGGAAGGTATCGAAGCCGCGGGCCGCCATCGTGGGCTCCGCCGGCGTGCCCGCGAGCCAGCGCTGGAATTGCTCGGGCGTCTGGACGATCACGTGGCCGCCCATGCGCGCGTGGTCGGTGCCGCAGTACTCGCTGCAGCGCAGGTCGAAGGTGCCGGTCTTCGTCGGCGTGAAGACGAGCGTCGTATAGCGGCCCGGCACCGCATCCTGCTTGAGGCGCATCTCCGGGAGATAGAAGCTGTGGATCACGTCCTCGGTCGCGATCACGAGCTTCACGCGCTGGCCGAGCGGCAGGTGCAGCTCGTCGATCTCGCGGTGACCGTTGGCGTGCTCGATCTTCCACATCCATTGCTTGCCCACCACCCAGACCGGCATCGCACCCGGATCGGGCCGGTAGAAGCCGCCGTAGACGTAAGCCGACCACGCGAAGATCACGAGGAAGATCGCCAGTGGCGTGAGCGTCCAGCCCAGCTCGAGCGGCAGCCAGTTCGCCGGCGCGTTGCTGCGGTCGACCTTCGCCGAGCGCCGGTAGCGCAGGCAGAAGACGATCATCAGCACGAAGATCGCGATGGCAACCAGGCCCGTGATCGCGAGCATCGTGAAGAAGAGTCCGTCCACCCGCGCGGCGACGTCGGACGCTGCGGCCAGGGTCCACTTCATGGCGCGCCCGCCGGACGGTTGCGGCGCACGACGCGCCAGGCGACGGCGGCCGCCCCGACGGCGCACAAGGCGATGAGGATGCGCAACGCGTCGAGGATGCGGGCGGTGTAGCGGCCGGTCGCGGGATCGAAGTGATAGCAGAGCAGGAGCAGCCGGTCGGACAGCGAGCCCGTGCGCCCCTGCCCGGCTTGCGCGAGCGCGAGGCGCAGGTCGGCCGGATCGAAGCTCACGCCGAAGAGATAGCGCGAGATGCGCCCGTCGGGCGAGAGCAGCACGATGCCCGCGGGATGCGCGAACGCATCGTGGTCGGCCTCGTATCGATAATGGAAGCCCACGCTCGCCGCGAGCGCGCCGCTCGAGGCCGCGTTGCCGCCGACGAAGCTCCACGCGCCGCGATCGGCGGGCGGCAGGCGCTCGTAGCCCGTGGCCAGCGTTCGCGCCCCCTCGCGCGGATCGATGCTCGCGAAGACGGCGCGGTAATCGCGGCCCGGCTCGAGTCCCGCGCGGTCGAGGGCCTTCGCGGCCCCCGGCAGCGCGAGCGAGCACAGGTCCTTGCATCCCAGGTAGCCGAGCAGCAGCACCGTGGGCTTGCCGCCGATCGCCTCGCGGAGCGTTTCGCGTTTCCCTTGCGCGTCGATGAACGCGAGGTCCGTCTCCACCACCGTGCCCAGGTGCTGGTCGAACGCGATGCCCGCCTCCGGATGCGGACCCACGTGCGCGTGTGCCGCGAGGGCGGGGAGCAGCATTGCCGCGATCAGCAGAAGCCTCATCGGGTGCCCTCGTCTTGCGGCTGTGCGCCCGCCATCGCCTTCATCGCCTCTTCGATGGGGACGAAGGGCTCGCCGGTTGAGCGATCGACGCCGCGGCCGTGGAGGCGCAGGCTCTTCTCGTGGAGGAAGGCGTCGAGCTCTTCGGACGGGGCGGTCCGCTGCACGGGCCCGGCAATGGCGGGACGCTCGGCGTTGTTGGGGGCCGAGACCGGCGACGGCACGAACCTCGAGACGATCCACGCGCCGAGGACCGCGAGCACGATGCCGCCCACCATGATGCCGACGCCGGCGAGGACGGCGACGAGGTTCACCCGGGAAGGGACGTGCGGCAGGTACGGCGCGTTCTCATCCATGGATCACCCCGGAGACGAGTGACGCCTCGCGCGGCACGCGCAGCGCGCGGCGCCAGAGGACGAGCCAGATCCCGGCGACGACGACCAGCGCCACGGCATCGCTCCACGCGATCGAGAACGCGTCCGGCCGCACCGACGGGATCACCATCCAGTAGACCTGGATCATGTGCACCACGAGGAGCGCAGCGGCGAGCGCGCCCATGAAGAGCGGCGAGCGCTTCGCGGTCCGCGACAGCAGGATCAGGAACGGCAACGCGAAGTGCAGCGACACGACGATCCAGCCGAGCGAAACCCAGCCCGTTTGCAGCCGCCGCACATACCAGTGGATCTCCTTCGGGATGTTCTCCGACCAGATGATCAGGAACTGCGTGAACGCGAGGTAAGCCCAGCTCAGCACGTACATGAGCAACAGGTTGCCGAGGTCGTGGAAGTCGCGGCGCACGACCGGCGTGATCGGCGTCATTGGGGTGCGTCCCCAATTTCGACCGGCCACTGCCACGCCGAACGCCGCGCCGGAAAGCATCTGTCCCGTCCCGACCACCAACCCGAAGCCGCTCGAGAACCACGTGGGCGTGAGCGAGGCGATCCAGTCGAACGCCGCGAGCGAGACGGTGAAGGTGTAGACGATGAGCCCGGCGGCGCTCCAGCCGCGGGCACCCGGTGCGCCGCCCGCCGCCGGATCGATCGTGCGCCGATCGGCGCGCAGGTAGCCCCACGCGAGGAGGCACCAGATCGCGAGGTACGCGACGGATCGCACGGCCCAGAACGGCACATTGAGCCAGCGGCCGTGCGCGTCGCTCCAGGGGTAGATCACCTTGACGCCGAGCAGCACGGGGATGAAGAGCAGTGCCACCCACGGCACCATGCGCGCCGCGGCGATCCACGCGGGCCGCACCGGTGCCACCCACCGCCCGGTCGTGAGCGACTGGACCATGAGGTTGGCGAGCGAGCCCAGCGTGATGCCGAGCACGAAGAGCCACGCGAAGAGGTACGAGTGCAGGATCGTCGCGGCGCTCACCGGCGGGCTCCCTTCGCCGCCGCGCCGGTCGCGGCGCTTGCCGCGAGCTGCGCGCCCTGGCTGCGCTGCAGCGCGCGGATATAAGCCACGATCGCCCAGCGGTCCTCGGGCGTCACGCGGTCGGCGTACGAATACATGATCCCGTAGCCGTTCGTCATCACGTCGTAGAAGTGGCGATCCGGGGCCTGCCGCAGCCGCGCGATGTGATACGACGGCGGATGGGGAAAGCCGCGCCGCGGGATCATGCCGTCGCCGTCGCCCAGCGGGCTGTGGCACGGCTCGCAGTAGATGTCGAAGCGCTGCTGCCCGCGCTCGAGCAACTTGATCGTGATGGGATACGGGATGGCCTGGGCGTTTTCCGCCGCGACGCGGCGCTTTTCCTCGTCGACCCCGGCCCGTCCGCTGGACGTTCCCGCCAGCACGCCGCTCACCCGCTCGACCGCATCCGCCGGCACCGGACGCGAGGTCGAGGGGCCCGTCGCCACCGCCGCCTCGGCTGGCACGTCGCGCAGCCGTCCCTGCATCGGCCGCTCCTTCGCGCCCTCGTACATGTTGCGCGCGACCTTCTCGCAGCCGCAGGCGAGGAGCAGCACCGCGAGCCAGGCCCAGGCCCTCACAGCGGCACCTCCACGATCTTCAGCGGCTCGAGGCGCTCGAGGAAGCGGCGCGCCTGGGCCGCGTCGAACTTCGGCGCGTCGGCGCGCAGGCAGAGGAAGAAGCGATTGCGCGTCGAATGGTCGAACTCGCGCACGTTGAACACCGGATGCCTGAGCTTCGGCAATCCGTTGGCGACGAGCATGGCGACCACCGCGGTGAGCGCGGCGAAGAGCACCGTCATCTCGAACGTGATCGGGATGAACGCCGGCCAGCTGTTGGGCGGGCGCCCGCCGATGTTGATCGGGTAGTCGATCACCGCCGCGTACCACTGGAGGAAGAAACCGCCGCCGCCACCGACGATCCCGCCGATGAGCGTGGCGAGCGGCACGCGCGAGCCGGCGAAGCCCACCGCGTCGTCGAGCCCTTCGATCGGGAACGGCGAGTACGCCTCCACGCGTGGGTGCCCCGACTCGCGTGCCTCCCGCGCCGCGGCGACCAGCTTGTCCGCGCTCGCGAATTCGGCCATGAGGCCGTAGATCGGCGCGCTCACGGCTGCCTGCCCTCGAGCTCCTCGTGCTTGAGCTCCCGCATCTCGAAGATGGTGATCGCCGGAAGCACGCGGATGAAGCAGAGGAAGAGGAAGAAGAAGAACCCGATCGAGCCGATCAGCATCGTCACGTCCCAGATCGAGGGCACGAAGAGCCCCCACGAGGACGGCAGGAAATCGCGGCTCAGGCTCGTCACCACGATCATGAAGCGCTCGCTCCACATGCCGAGCTGGATCACGAGCGAGAGCGCGAAGAGGATCCACACGTTGTAGCGCGCGAAGCGAAACCACAAGAGCTGCGGGATCACGACGTTGCACGTGATGACGCCCCAGTACACGAACGCATACGGTCCGAAGAACCGGTTCATCGTCATGCCGATCTCGTACTCGTCGTTGCTGTAGAACGCGGTGAAGACCTCCATGCAGTAGCCGTAGGCGACGATGAGGCCCGTGGCGAGCATGATCTTCGCGGCGTTGTCGAGGTGGCGCTTCGTGATGAAGTCCTCGAGGCCGAAGAAGTGGCGCATCGGGATCGCCAGGGTCAGCACCATCGCGAACCCCGAGTAGAGCGCGCCCGCCACGAAATACGGCGGGAAGATGGTCGAGTGATAGCCGGGCGTATTGCCCACGGCGAAATCGAGCGACACGATGCTGTGCACGGAGACCACGAGCGGTGCCGCGAGGCCGCCCAGCAGGAGATAGGCGATCTCGTATCGCGCCCAATGCCGCGCCTCGCCCCGCCAGCCGAGCGCGAAGAAGCCGTACACCATGGCCTTGGTTTTCGAGGTCGCACGGTCGCGCAACGTCGCGAGGTCGGGCACGAGGCCCACGTACCAGAAGACGAGCGAGACGATGAGGTAGGTCGAGATGGCGAAGAAGTCCCATACCAGGGGGCTTCTCCACTGCGGCCAGTAGTTCATGACATTCGGATACGGCACCAGCCAGTACGCGAACCACGGGCGGCCCACGTGCAGGATCGGCCAGATGCCCGCGATGCCGGCGGCGAAGAGCGTCATCGCCTCGGCGAAGCGGTTGATGGAGTTGCGCCACTTCTGCCTGAGCAGCAGCAGGAACGCCGAGATGAACGTCCCGGCGTGCCCGATCCCGATCCACCACACGAAGTTGCCGATGGCGAACCCCCATGCCACCGGGATGTTCACGCCCCAGATGCCGACCCCCCTCGTGAAGAGGTAGCCCATGGCGCCGAAGAAGAACACCGACATCAGGAGCGTGACCAGCAGCCCCACGCCCCAGATCCAGTGCGTGGGCCGCCGCAGGACGATGTCGGCGATCTTGTCGGTGATGCTGGCGTAGCCCCAGCGTCCCCGGATGAGCGGCGTGGAGGCCATCAGCCGCCGCCCCTTTCACCGGGCGTGGTGGGGGGAACCATGTGGCCCTCGCCCTTGCCCTCTCCGGCAGGAGGAGCGGGAACGTCCGGATTCGGATTGAGCACCTTCGCGTGATAGGTCGTGCGCGGCCGCGTGTTGAGCTCGCGCAGCAGTGCGTAGTCCAAAGGCGAGCGCTTGGCCTTGCTCACGGCGCTCTCGGGATCGGACAGGTCGCCGAACGTGATGGCCGCCGTCGGGCACACGGCCTGGCACGCCGTCACCACCTCGCCGTCGCGGATGCGCCGCCCTTCGCGCTCGGTCTCCAGCCGCGCGCGGGTGATGCGCTGCAGGCAGTAGTTGCACTTCTCCATGATGCCGCGCATGCGCAGGGTCACCTGCGGGTTGCGCGCGTCGAGCGGCGGCTCGCCGTCGCGCTTCGTGTAATGCAGGAAATTGAACCGGCGCACCTTGTACGGGCAGTTGTTCGAGCAGAACCGCGTGCCGACGCAGCGGTTGTAGACCTGCACGTTGATGCCCTCGCTGTCGTGCACCGTGGCGCCCACGGGACACACGAGCTCGCATGGGGCGTTCTCGCACTGCATGCACGGCACCGGCTGGAAGTGCGTGCGCGGCCGCTCCTGCGAGCCTTCGTAATAGCGATCGACGCGAATCCAGTGCATCTCCCGCCCGTGCCGCACCTCTTCCTTGCCGACCGTCGGGATGTTGTTCTCCGCCTGGCAGGCGATCGTGCACGCGTTGCACCCGATGCAGGTGGCGAGGTCCACCACCATGGCCCAGCGATAGCCGGGATAGGTCCACCCCGGATAAAGCGTCTCCGGCTCCGGCGCGTTCTCGATCGGCTTCTGGTGCAGCTCGCGCGCCTCGGGCACGTTGATCCGCCGCACCGGGTCGCGCTCCTCCATCTCCGCGTGGTTCTGGGTCGTGGCGAAGGTGTGCTCGCCCTCGATTCTGCGCACCGAGCGCGCCGGCGCCGCCCACGCCATCGGCGCGGGCCGCAGCGGATAGGCATCGAAGCCCACGCCGTTGCCGACGCGCCCGACCCGCGCGCGGCCGTAGCCCAGCGGCAGCGTGATGGTGTCGTCCGCCTGGCCGGGAAGGATCCAGACCGGGGCGACCACGCGAGCGTCGCCCGACGCGACCTCGATGCGATCGCCGCTCTTCACCCCCAGCTTCTGCGCCGACGCGGGGCTCACATACGCCGCGTTGTCCCAGACCAGCTTGGAATGGGTGCGCGGAATCTCCTGCAGCCATGCGTTGTTCGCGAACTCGCCGTCGTGCATCGACTGGTCCGGCCGGAAGACGAGCGTCCAGGGTTGCGCCGCGGTGGGCGGAGTGAAATCGCCATTGCGCGCGGCGACCTGCACCGGCTGCGCGGCGCTATCGGCCACGATGCCGTCGCGCAGCAGCGCGCGCCAGCGCTCCCCGGCTTGCGCGTCGCCGGCGTTGCCGAGCCACTGCGCACGCACCCAATCGCGCGGGCCGCCGGCGACGGGCGCGAGCAGCATCGCGAGCATCTCATGGTGGGAGAAGCCGCCGTGCAGGGGTGCCACCACCGGTTGGACCACGCTCGCCGTGCCGTCGAAGGCGCGCGCGTCGCTCCAGTGCTCGAGGAAGTGCGTGAGCGGCACGTGCCACGTGGTCGTGGCGGAGGTCTCGTCCATGCGCAACGCGTGGTGGACGCTGAAGGGCACGCGCGCCAGCGCGTCGCGGAACGCGATGTCGCCCGGCGCGTCGTACACCGGGTTGCCGCCGAGGATCAGCAGCGTGTCGACCCTGCCCGCCGCCATGTCGGCGACGAGCTCCTGGAGCGAGCGCGTGCAGTCGACGTCGCCGCAGATGGGTGCGATGTATTGCACGACCGTGCCCGCGGCACCGAGCTGCGCGTTCATGCGGTGGACCAACGCATGGGCTTCGGGCGCCAATGCCTCGCCGGGCACCACGACGCAGCGCCCGCGGTGCGCCTGCAGGTCCCGTGCCGCCGCGGCGACCATGGGATCGTCGACCTTGCCGCCACCGAGCGCGCCCGCGAGCTGCGCAAGTGCTTGCGCCACTTCGGCGGGCGAGCGTGCATCACGGTGATCGGCGATGGCGCCGGTGAGCGTCGGCGTCGGCTCGAAGGCATACAGGCGATTCACCGGCGGGTTCTCGCGATAGCGCCGGCGATCCATGAATTCCCGCGCGTAACGCAGGTGCCCGGGGCCCTCGCCGACGAAATCGGCGCCGAAGGCGACGACCACGTCGGCGTCGCCGAAGCGATAGAGGGGCTCGACCGCGCGGCCGAAGGCGAGGCGCGCGCCTTGCAGGGAGTGGTCGCGATGCAGCGGCTCCCAGCTGTGCACGCGCATCGCGGGAAAGCGCTGCGCCAGCGCCTGGAGTTGCGCCGCGAGCGTGGGCGAGCTCTCGTAGCGCATGAGGATGCGCAATCCCTCGCCATGCCGCTGCTCGAGGCGCTGCATCCGCCCGAGGAGCGCGGTCTGCAAGGCATCGCTCGCCTGCGGCTGCCCCCGCATCGCGAGGGCGCTCGCGCGATCGGGGTCCCAGAGCTCGAGGATCGCGGCCTGCTCGAAGACCGAGGTCGACCCCAGGCTCGCGGGATGGGACGGGTTGCCTTCGATCTTCGTCGGCCGGCCCATGTTGCTCTCGACCAGCACACCGGTGGCGCACCCGCCGAGCGTCATCGCGCTCGCGAAGAACTGGGGAAGTCCCGGCGCGACCAACCGCGGGTTCACGTAAGGGACGATCTCTTCGACCGGCCCGCGGCAGCCGGCGGTCGCGAGCGCCGCGGCGGCCGCCGAGAGCTTGAGGAATTCGCGGCGCGTCACGCGAATGAACGGCTGGCCTGCGGCGTCGCGCTCGAGCGGCACCGCCTGCTGCGGCATCTCCTCGAAGGTCCGGCGCAGCTCGCTCATGGCTTCCTCATCGATGGCAGGTCGAGCAGTCGGTGAGCCGGCGCGTCGACTGGATCTTCGTGTCGGGCAGGCCGCCCTCGGCGCGGATCTCGCTCGTGGGCCGCATCACGAAGACCAGGCTCGACTTGCGCCGGTGCGGCTCGGGATCGCGATGGCACTCCAGGCACCATTGCATCTGCAGGCTCGCGACGCGGCGGACGAGCGGCATGCGGTCGACCTGCCCGTGGCACTCGATGCAGCCCACGCCCTTCGCGATGTGGATGGAGTGGTCGAAGTAGACGAAGTCCGGAAGCGTGTGCACGCGCGTCCAGTGCAGCGGCTGGCCCGTCGCCATGCTGGCGCGCACCGGCTCGAGCATCTTCTGGTCGGTGAAGAGCTGCGAGTGGCACGACATGCAGGTGTGGGTCGAGGGAATGCCGGCGAAGGACGACTTCTCCACGGAGTCGTGGCAGTAGCGGCAGTCGATGCCGTCGTCGCCGACGTGGTGCTTGTGGCTGAAGGGGATCGGCTGCTCCGGCGCCTCCGCGACCGTGTCCGGGCCCCAGAAGTACTTGTAGGTCGCGATGAGGCCCGTTCCCATCACCACCACCGCGCCGAGCGCGGCGAGCTTCAGCAGCAGGACCGCGCGAGCGCTGAAGACCTGGGCCACCGCGCGCCCTCACACCGCCGGGAACGCGACGGTGCTGAGGAGCGCGATCGCGGGATCGCGCGAGTCGAGCCGCGTGTGCTGCACCACGATGGGCACGTCCGACTCGATCACGCTCGCGTAGTCGGTGCCGCGGGGCACCGGGGCCGGGTCGCGCAGGTCGTTGAAGCGCAGGTGCAGCGTGCGCCGCGGCGCGATCGTGAGCCGGTACGGCCCCACCGGGTCGCGGTTCGCGAAGTACAGCGTGATGCACACGTGCGCCTCCGCGTCGCCCGCGTTGAGCATGCAGGCTGTCTCGTGGCTTTCCAGCGCGCGCGACCCCTCGATGCCGGAAGGAGGAATCCAGCCCTCCGCGATGACCCAGGTCGTGCGCCCGACTGCTGCCATGGAATGCCTCGTGCGAAGGCCGAGGCCCATGTGACAAAGGGGGCGGCAGGCTGTTCCCGCGTGAATATGGTTTTGCACAAAATCATTTCGATCCGGCGCGCCGCGCTCGGCGCCGGTTCAATTGCCGATCACGATTCCGACCGTGCGCGCGTTGACCCTGCCGCGGGGCCGGGCGAATATCGAACGGATACCCATAACAAGTCCCTCTCGAAGGAGGTTCACCGTGTCCCATCCCGACCTGCGGCGCCGCCGCCTGGTGGGCGGAGCGCTGGGTGCGCTCGCCCTTTCGCACGTTCCCTTCGCCCGCGCGGCCGACAAGTTCCCCTCCGGAAACATGCGGGTGATCATTCCGACGGGCCAGGGCGGCTCGGCCGACCGGCTCGCGCGCACCTTCGACGACTTCTGGGGAAAGCTCCTCGGGACGCACTTTGAATACCAGTTCATGCGCGGCGCCGCGGGCCAGGTCGGCTACGAGACCTTCGTGCACAAGATGCCCCACGACGGCGAGCACCTCCTCTTCGGCAACATGGGGCCGGAGATGATCATGTACGTCCTGCAGAAGCCGGACTACAAGTTCCCGCAGGACTACCAGTACTTCTGCCGCACGGACATCGACGACAGCATCGTGTTCGCGTCTAAGAAGGGAAAGATCCAGACGCTGCAGCAGGCGATCGACGAGGCGAAGAAGCGCACGCTGAACGTCGCGGTGAGCCGCCTTCCGCACCCGGCCTCGATCGGGATGCTCTCCCTCGCCAAGGCGACGGGAGCAAGGTTCAACCTCGTGCCCTACGGCGGCGGCCACCCCACGAGCATCGCGGTGCTGAACGGCGAGTGCGACATCGGGGCACTCCCCATCGCGGGCGTCATCGTGCAGGACCAGACCCTGAAAGTGCTCGGCATCTTCAACGACGAGCACAAGATGGCGAAGTACACCGACGCGCCTTCGGTCAACAAGGTCGCGGGCACGAAGATCCCGCCGCTGCCTTCCTCGCGCTCGTGGGCCGTGCACACGGACTTCATCGAGAAATCGCCCGACAAGTTCGCGATCCTCGAGAAGACCTCGCGCCAGGTCTTCGAGGACCCCGGGTACAAGCCGGAATACGCGAAGACCGGGGCGCCCGTGGAAACCATCGCCTACGGCGACCGCAAGACCTGCACCGAGTACGTGAACCACATGATCGAGCTCGCCACCGAGTACCGGGAGCTCCTCACGGCGAAGAAGGGCAAGAAGAAGTGAGCGAGCCGCCGAAGGCCTACGGCGCGGACCTCGTCATCCCGGTCCTCGCCGCGGCCTTCACGATCTATTTCCTCTACACGATCGCCGGGCTCGAGTGGGAGGCCAAGGCCAACGGCATCTTCGTCGGCGTGGCGCTCCTCGCCCTGGTCGCCGTCCAGGTGGTGCGCAGCGTGATCGGGATCGCGCGCGGCCGCGGCCGGCTCACCTTCGGGCCGCTGCTCGAGCCGCGCGAGGCGCTGCCCAGGCGGCTCGGGATGATGGCGATCACCATCGCCTTCGTGATCACCGTGCCCTGGCTGGGCCTGGGCCTCGGGCTCTTCATCGCGCTCGCCGCGGGCTTCGCGGTCATGGGCGTGCGCCCCTGGCGGCGCGTGCTGCTCACGAGCTTCATCGTGGCGGCGGTCTCGACCGTCCTCTTCAACGCGGTGCTCGATACGGGGCTGCCCAAGGGGCCGGTGGAGAAGCTGGTCGAGCGCATCGCGCGATGACCTGGGACCTGCTCGGGCAGCTCTTCGCTTCCCAGCTCGCGCTGTGGTGGATCATCTGGCCGGGCATCCTGCTCGGCATCGTGGTGGGCTTCCTGCCCGGCTTCAACGCCGAGAACACGCTCATCATGCTGCTGCCGCTCACGCTCGCGATGCCCGTGGAGCATGCGTTCGCCTTCATGACGTCCCTCTACTGCGCGACGCACCTGGGCGGCGGCATTCCCGCGATCCTCGTGCGCATTCCCGGGACGCCGGGCGCCGCGGCCACGACCCTCGACGGCTATCCGCTCACGCAGCAGGGCCGCGGGCAGTTCGCCCTCACGCTCTCCTTCGTGGGCTCGGTGTTCTCGGGCCTCATCGCATGCGTCGTGACCGTGGCGCTCCTGCCCTGGCTGTCCGTGATGGGCCTCTACCTGCGCTCGGTGGAGATGGTCGTCGTCATGCTCTTCGGCCTCACGCTGATCGCCGTCATCGCGGCAAAGGACACGCTGAAGGGGCTCATCGCCGGCCTCTTCGGGCTCATGATCGGCATGATCGGCGCGGACCACATCTACAACACGCCGCGCGGCACGTTCGGCTTCCTCGAGCTCTACGACGGCGTGCCCCTCGTGCCCGCGCTGATCGGCCTCTTCGCGGTCTCCGAGGCGCTCATGATGGCGGAGCGGCGCCTCATCACCGGCGGCGACGCTCGCGCGAGCGCGACCCGCCACGACTGGGGCCAGACCCTCGAGGCGATGCGCTACGCCGCGAAGCACTGGTGGCAGATCGTCTGGACCGGGCTCGTGGGCCTGGTGATCGGCATCGTGCCCGGCGCCGGCGCCTCGATCGCGTCTTTCGTGGCGTACCAGCAATCGCGCATGTGGTCGAAGCATCCGGAGCGCTATGGCACCGGCGAGCCGGACGGCGTGATCGCCGCGGAAGGCGGCAACAACGGTGTGTGCTCGGGAACGCTCGTGCCGATGATGGCGCTCGGGGTGCCCGGCGGCAGTACCGCGGCCGTCATGATGATCGTGCTGCAGTACCACGGCATGGTGATGGGGCCGCAGCTCTTCACCGACAACCCGCAGCTCGCCTACGGCGTCTTCGTCGGCATGCTCCTGTCGTACCTCTTCATGATCCTCACGATCGTGCCGCTCGCGCGCTACATGTCGCGCATCGTGCTGATCGAGACGATCTACCTCGTGCCCATCATCATCCTCATCACCGTGGCCGCCGCCTTCTCCGAGCGCCAATACGTGTTCGACATGGGTGTGGCGATCGTCTTCGGCCTCATCGGCTACATCGCCAACAAGACCGGATACCACGTGGCGGCGATCCTGATCGGCGTGATCCTCGGTCCGATCTTCGAGAAGTACCTGGTGCGGGCGCTGAGGCTTTCCGAAGGTGACCCGATGATCCTCTTCTCCTCGACCATCGCCAACGTGCTCTGGGTGTTCCTCGTGCTCTCGCTCCTCTTCCCCGCATTCCGCGCCTGGCGCGCCAGGCGAAAGGCCTCGCCATGAACGATCGCGCCATCGACCCGGTCCTCGGCCGCAACGTGAAGCGCGTCGCGCGCCTCGACATCCCCGGCGGCGGCCAGGTCGTCGTGCAGGGCCACCACGCGTACGTGGGCCACATGAAGCCGCCGCACGGCACCACGATCGTCGACGTCTCCGATCCCGCGCATCCCCGCGTCGTGGCGACGATTCCGCTCGTCGGGACCGCGTCCCACACGCACAAGGTGCGCGTGGCGGGCGACATCATGGTCACCAACGTCGAGATGAACAACCGCCACCTGCTGCGGCGCGGCGCGGCACGGCTCGACGAGGCCCGCGCGCGCCTGGCGCAGGCGCAAGGCCGCGACGCCACCGACGACGAGCTCGCGGCGGACCTGAAGGTGAAGCCCGGCGACATCGAGCTCATCCGCCGCTTCCAGCGCGACGGCTATCGCGATGGCGGCTTCAAGGTCTGGGACATCTCCGACAAGTCGAAGCCCCGCCTGCTGCACCACGAGCGCACCTTCGGCTTCGGCGTGCATCGATTCGACATGGATGCGAGCTACGCCTACATCTCCACCGAGATGGAAGGCTTCGTCGGCAACATCCTCGTGATCTACGACCTCGCCCGGCCCGGGAAGCCCGAGGAGGTCGCGCGCTGGTGGATGCCGGGCCAGCACACCGCCGGCGGCGAGAAGCCCACGTGGAGCGGCTACAAGAACCGGCTGCATCACGCGCTGCGCGTGGGCGACACGATGTGGGCCGCGTGCTGGCACGCGGGCCTGCGCGTGATCGACGTGAGCGACATCCGCAAGCCCGCCACGATCGGCGCCTACGATTACCACCCGCCCTTCCCCGAGCCCACGCACACCGTGCTGCGCGTGCCGTTCGAGGTCGGCGGCCGCGACGTGGCCGTGGTCTTCGACGAGGAGCACGACCATGTGCCCGGCCGGCTGCATGCGGGCATGTGGGTCTTCGACGTGAGCGACGTCGCGAACATCAAGCCGATCTCGATGTTCCACGTGAGCGAGCTCGATTCGCCCTGGTCGCGCATCGGGCGCTTCGGCGCGCACCAGCCGGCCGAGCACATGGAGGACACGCTGGTCTACGCGAGCTGGTTCAGCGGCGGGCTGCGGATCGTCGACATCAAGGATCCCGCCGCTCCGGTCGAGGTGGGCCACTACATCCCCGAGCCCGCCGCCGGCCACAAGAGCCCGCAGTCGAACGACGTCGACGTGGATTCGCGCGGGCTGGTCTACCTGCTCGATCGCGACGTCGGCCTCGACATCCTCGAATTCGATCGCGGCTGAATCCTCGCTTCAGCCGAGCGCGGCCCGTCCCAGCACGATCGCGGCGAAGAGCGCGTAGAACCACGCGACGCGCGCGAGGGCGCGGGCGTGCACCTCGTTCGAGCGGAAGATCCACTGCAGGTACACGATCGACAGCATCGTGACGCCGGCGGCGACGAGCAGCGGCTCCTGCAGCAGCCACGGGGTCCAGAAGAGGCCGAAGGCCGTGGGAACCGTGGCCTGGATCATCATGGCGCCGCTGATGTTCGCGAGCGCGAGCCGCTCCTTGCCCTGGCGCACCCAGATCACGGCGTTCATCGTCTCGGGCAATTCGGTCGCCACCGGGCTCAGGAGGAGCGCCGTGAGCTCCGCGCCGATGCCGGCATGGGTCGCGAGCGCCTCGAGCTGCTGCACGAAGAAGTGCGACGCGGCGAAGATCACCGCGAGCGCGACGAGGGTCTGCGAAGCGGCCCAGCCGATCGCGGGGTCGCGATCGCGCGGCCGCACCTTGAGCGGCTCGAGGTCGTCGAGCTCGGCCGGAGCGCAGCCCTCGGAGCGCAGCTCCTTCAGCGTATAAGCCGCGTACGCCGCCAGGAATGCGAAGCCCGCGAGCGGTTTCCACGCGAAGGCCACCATCCCCAGCGCCACCTTGAAGACGAAGATCGCGAGGAACCAGAGCTGGTCCTTGCGCAGCCGCGCGCATTCGACCTCGACCACGGGATCGCCGCCGCGTCCCAGCCGCCTGGCGCTCGCCAGCAACACGATGGCGGTGACGCCGTAGGCGATGGTGCTGAGCACGAGCGGGCCGCCGAGCGCCGCGCCGACGCCGATGTCCTTTTGCGCGGGCGTGTGGCCGAAGGCCGACGCGACGAGGGTCACGACGCTCTCGGGCAGCGCGGTGCCGAAGGCGGCGAGCAGCGTGCCGGTCACGGTCTGCGTGAGGCCGAGCTTCATGCCCAGCCACTCGACGCCGTTCACGAAGGCCTCGCACGCGAGATAGATCACCGCGGCGGCGGCGAGGAGGAAGGCGAGCGTGAGGATCATGGGAAGCGATTCCAGGCCGGGCGCGAAACCATGACGCCCCCGCGATGCCCGGCGTGGGTCGCGATGGCGCCATGAGTCTCGCCAACCGCGGCTGCGGCTGCCTTCGCCATGGCGCGAACGCCAAGTGTGTTGACGAAGGCCCCTCGCTTTGCGCGAGGGCGGCTACTCCCCCAAGGGATGAAGATTCTATCAGACGATCACTCTCGCGCTCACGGCGTTACCATCGTGCCCATGGACCGTATCATCATCGTCGGCGGGGGCTTCACGGGTTGCAGCGCGGCGGTGCAGCTCGTGCGCGCGAGCGCCGAGCCCGTCGACATCGCGATCGTCGAGCCTCGCACCGAGCTCGGGCGCGGCGCGGCTTATTCCACGACCGACCTCGACCACCGCCTGAACGGCAGCAGCGGCACGCATTTCGTCGACCCGGCCGATCCCGAGGCGCTGCCGCGCTGGTGCGAGGCGACACGGCTGCTCGAGCGCGATCCCGAGGCGCGCGCACCGAACGGCCAACTCTACGTCCGCCGCGCGGATTTCGCGCGCTTCGTGGCCGGGCAGGTCGACGCCCATCTCACGAACGCCAACGGATCCGCCGTGCGGCACCTGCGCGATCGCGCGATCGCCGCGCGCGAGGCCGGGGCCGAGTGGGAAGTGCAGCTCGCAGGCGGGCGAAAGCTGCGCGCGCGGCTCGTCGTGATCGCGACCGGCACCGGTGCGATCCGCGTACCCTGGCCATTCGACGGCGAGCTCGCGTCGCATCCTTCGTTCGCCGCGGATCCATTCGATGCCGCGCGCGTTCGCGCGACGAGAACCCGCGCGCGCGTGCTCATCGTCGGTGCGGGCCTCACCTCGCTCGATATCGCCTCGACGCTCCTGCGGCAAGGCCACGAAGGACCGATCACGGTCCTGTCGCGTCACGGGCAGCGGCCGCGCCCGCAGCGCCCGCCCGGGCCCGATACGACGAGCGCGCGCCTCTTCGAGCGGCTCGCCGCGGCCCCGCCCGACTTCATCATGCTCGCGTCGCGCTCGGCGCGCGGGATGCTGCGCGCGATGCGCGCGCGGATCCGCGAGGTCGAGCGCCAGGGCGGCGATTGGTATGGCCCCTTCGACGACGTGCGCGACAGCGTGTGGAAAGTGTGGCCACGCCTCGATGCCGCGGAGAAGCGGCGGTTCCTGGTCAAGGTCCGCCCGTGGTACGACATCCACCGCTTCCGCACGCCGCCCCAGAACGACGCGATGGTGCGCGAGGCCGAGTCCGCCGGTCACATCGCCTTCGTGCGGGGCCGCTTGCAGCGCGCATCGGCGCTGGACGACGTGTTGCGCGTCGAGTGGCGCGACGGCGGCGCACCCCCCGTGTCGCGCGACTTCGACGCGGTGATCAACTGCACCGGCCTCGATGCATCCTGCGGCGCGCGCGACAACCCGCTGCTCGCCGCGCTCGTCGCGCAAGGCACGATTCGCCCCGATCCGAGCGGCTTCGGCTTCGAGGTGGACGCGCAGTGCCGCCCCATCGCGGCGAATGGCCGAGCCGTCGAGCGGCTGCGTATCTTCGGGCCGCCGACGGCGGGCACGTTCGGCGATCCCCTCGGCGTGCTTTTCATCGCACCGCAGGTTCGCCGCGCGATCGACGGCATGCTGGCCGACCTCGTGCACG
>Ga0105238_10001951_pt1 | contig 20764 bp, 14 predicted proteins | sample KBSC34metaG_FD_81526 | JGI IMG/M metagenome (GOLD analysis project Ga0105238, IMG submission 81526) | Corn rhizosphere microbial communities from Kellogg Biological Station, Michigan, USA - KBS C3-4 metaG | ecosystem: Host-associated > Plants > Roots > Rhizosphere > Soil | place: Michigan, USA... | reverse complement strand
GTTCCTTTTGCATCCGTTAGAAAATGTCGTTGGCAATCAGATCGTCGTAAGTATCTCTTCTGCGAATGAGCTCAGCTTTGCCGTCACTAATCAATACCGCCGCGGGCAGTGGCCGGCCATTGTAGTGAAACATCTGGGCCAATGAATACGCGCCGCAGTTGAGCAATGCGAGAACCTCTCCCGGTCCAACGTCTTCGGGAAGCTTGCGATAATCCGGCAGACGTCCTTCACGCTCGATGTCGAAATAAACGTCGCCCGAATCACACAGAGGACCGGCGACTTTGTAATCATGCCCGTACGGCGCGCCTGCTCGCGACGCGGAGATCAGGTGGTAGTACCACTTGTAATTGTTCATCGAGAGCATGATGTTGTAACCGGCGTCGGTCAACAGCCAGACGTCGCCGGTTTCGGGACGGCTCTTGATGTTGCGCACGGTCGTCAGCACCAGGCCCGCATCAGCAATGATGCTGCGGCCCGGCTCCAGAAGGATCGTCACTTGATCGAGCAGGTGTTCGGCGTTTGCGGCCCGAGCAGACTCACGTGCGACGCGCAACGCCTCTTTGAGAACCGCCGAAGGCTCGAGTTCCGCGCCGAGCATATCCCGCTCATGTTCGGGAAGTTGATCCGCTTGTGAGCGATCGCGCAGGTAGTTGACGGGAATGCCGCCGCCGAGATTGATGTGCTCGAGCGTGTGGCCCGTCTCGCGATGAATCGTGACGAGGTGTTCCCACATGCTCTTGAAAGCTTCGGCGAATGGCTCAACGTCCGGCGTCTGCGAGCCGACGTGAATATGAATACCGCAAACATGGACCAGGTCTGGCCGCTCCAGACCACGCCGAAACGCTGCCAGCACTTCCGACGATGAGATACCAAACTTCGAGGTCAGCAGCGCGGTTTGCAGGCCGAGATGTGAGCGCGTGCCGATCTCGGGCACGAGTCGCAGCGTGACGCGCGCGGGCGCGACGTTTTCACCGCGCGCTCGAAGACGCTCAACAGATTGTTCCACCAGATCGATCTCGTAAATCGAATCGACATTGATCGCGTAGATGCCGGCGCGCACCGCATCGTCAAGTTCGTCATCAGACTTGCTCGTGCCGTTGAAGATGATCTGACGGGGCTGGAAACCCACGCGCAGTGCCTTGAATAGCTCGCCGCCGCTGTTGACTTCGATATCAATTCCCGACTCGAGGACGACCTTGAGAATCGCCATGTTCGAGTTTGCTTTCGACGCATAGCAAAACTTGATCGGGCGATCGACTGCGTCAGCAGCGAGTTGCAGGCGCTTGATGTTGTCGCGGATGCGGGGTTCGGAAAATACGAACAGCGGCGAGTTGAATTCCTTGACGAGTTCCAGCGTGTCGACACCATTGACGATCAGGTGGTCGTTGCGCACTTCGAGGTAACCCGGTATCGACCACGCGGGACACAAAGAGGCTAATCCAGTTGTCATTCTTTTCTGTGACTCAGTTTGATTTAACGAAATTGTAACTCAGCGTACCACTAACTCTGACGGGCTCGCCCATCAACAAGGTCGGCGAGAAGCGGGCCAGACGTGCCGCAGCGACAGCCGTCGCTAGCAGGTGCTGTGGACCAGACACGGCGCGCGCTTCGATTACCGATCCCTGCTCATCGATCACAATCGCAACAATCACGACTCCATTCGCGTCACCGGCTGGAGCTTCCGGCACCGGCAGGTAAATCGCTTTGCCATTCAACATGCCGCCGTTGATTGGTCCCTTCTTTCCCGGCTCGGTCGGAGTTGGTCGACCGTTCGGGGGAGTCGCGGGTGTGACCGGGGCCTCTGCATTGCTGGGAGTTGCCGGCAAAGTAGCCTCGCCTTCGGGTTGGACCGTATTCTGGGTGTTGGGATCCAGAGGTTTCTCCGGCGAATTTGGGCTCTGCTGCTGTTGATCGGGATTGGTGCTGGCGACAGTCTTCGGCGGCTCATTCTGTCGTTCCGGCAGAACGAACGAGCTGAGAAACTTTTCTTCCAGCGCATCATCTTTCTTGGTGTTGAGTGAAACAATCGCGTAGAAACGTTTCCTCGTGACGAAGGCATTGACTGAGCCATTCAAGTCGCCAAGCGTAAGCTTGTATGACCTGCCGGTGTGACCATGAAAAGGACGGCTGCTCACGAGTATCATTTTCATGAGCGTCTCTTTAGATCGGACCTTGGCAGGGAAGAAAGCTTTGAACGCGTCGATGTAGGAATTGAAGCGTGCGAATTCCGTGTACTGCGCCGGATCGGATTTGATACCGCTCAACGATGTGATGGCGAGTACGGGTCCGGCGTTCGAAGTCGCCATGTAGAGCCGCGCGTTCAGCTCCATCTTGTGATACGGAAATGTCGTTGATTCCGTGGTCGGGTTCTTCGGCATCAGGACAGTGAATTCTTCGTTATCAGGACTTAACGATTCCCATTCAGCCCAGGCGTCGGCAGGTTTTTGCGCATGAGCCGCGATCGCGAAAGCGGCTAAGAGAATGCTCGTAAGCGCCAAATGTAAACGACGAGAATGCATGTCATTACCTCCTCAACTTTTTAAGCGTGACCACGTGGAGAGTTGGTACGGCGACTCTATTCTGCAGGCTGGGAGACTGTCAAGCGTCTTCCTTTGCGTCTTTGCGTCCTTTGCGTCTTTGCGTAAAAAATCTCGTGGGCGTTCAAAAAGAATTTCACGCAAAGACGCAAGGGACGCAAAGACGCAAAGGCTACTAAAACACCTTTGTTCGATCCATCTCCACTAACACACGGCGCAGGATCTTTCCTGACGGAGATTTCGGAATTTTGTCGACAAATTCAAGATGCCGGATACGCTTGTGCGGCGCGACGCGCTCGGCCACAAATTCCATGATCGCGCCCGCCTCCGCCGGCTTTCGCAAGACGATGATCCCCTTCGGCACCTCGCCTGCTTCCTCATCTGGATAGGGAATCACTGCCGCATCAGCAACACACGGATGCGTCAACAACACTGCCTCGAGCTCGGCGGGCGGCACTTGGAATCCTTTGTACTTGATCAACTCCTTCGCACGATCGACGATGAAGAAGTGCCCGTCTTCGTCGTAGTACCCGATGTCGCCCGTATGTAACCAGCCTTCGGGATCGATCGTCTGCGCGGTTGCTTCGGGCTTGTTCAGGTAGCCGGTCATAATCTGCGGTCCACGCACGCACACTTCACCCTTCTCCCCGGCGCCGAGCGGCGCACCCGTTTCGAGATCTACGATCTTGCACTCGGTGTTCGGCGCGGGCACACCGACAGAGCCAAACTTGAGCTGCAACGGCGGCGCGGGCGATGAGTGCGTGACCGGGCTTGTCTCCGTCATGCCATATCCCTGACGGACGCTACATCCCAGCCGCTCCATACATGCGCGCGTCAGATCTTCGCCAAGCGGCGCCGCGCCGGAAAAGATCGTGTGCAGTTTCGGTAGTTTGTAATTGTCGACTACCGGGTGCTTGCTGAGTGCGAGCACGATCGGCGGCACGAGATGGGCCAGCGTTACATCGTAATCCTGCGCTGTTTTCAGGAACGACTCAAGCTCGAAGCGCGGCATCAATACGACTGTTGCGCCGCTGTAGAGTCCCATGTTCAAAACGACGACGAGACCGTAGATGTGGAAGAGCGGCAACACGCCGATTAGTGTGTCAGCGTCGTTGAAGTAACACAGCCCTTCCATCTGCCGGAGGTTTGCGACGAGGTTGTGATGCGTGAGCATCACGCCTTTCGGCAGACCTGTGGTTCCGCTCGAGTAGGGAAGGGCGATCAGATCTTCGTGTGGGTTGATCTCGACTTGCTCTGCGCGTCCGTTGTCGACGAGCAGCTCGTCAAAGGGTGTCGCGCCAGGCAGCGAGCCGAAGACGAATAGTTCATCGAGGTCTGCTTTGTTGTCTGCTTCGAGAACCTTTTCCGCGCAGGCGGGCACAGTGATGAGAAAGCGCGCGCCCGAGTCTTTCAGTTGATGACCGACTTCGTAACGTGTGTAAAGCGGGTTGATTGGTGTGACGATTCCGCCTAAAGTCGCAATCGCATGAAACGCGATGCCATACTCAGGGCAGTTTGGGCTTAAGATGCCGCAGACGTCACCTTTCCTGAAGCCACGCGCGGAAAGATTGTGGGCCACGATACTGATCGCATCGGCGACTTGTTGGTAAGTGAACGTGCGTCCGGTGGGCCCGTCAATCAGTGCGGGCTTGTCGCCGAGCTCTTTTGCGCGATGCAGAACCAACGGCGTAAGCGCAGTTTCGGGTATGGATATATCGGGATACGGTCCTTTAATAATCATCTCTGTTCTTACAGGATTCGGGATTTTGCAGGATTTACAGGATAACAGCATAATCAAAACTCTGAAAAGAGAAAATCCAAAATGCCTGAAACTGAGAATCACCCCCTCAACATCATCTGCCTCGCCACGTATTTCAAAGGCGCTGAATTCATTCGCGAATGCAAAGCTCACGGCTGTCGCGTGATTTTGGTTACGAAAGAGAAGGTGCTCAATGAAGACTGGCCACGCGAGAGCCTCGACGATTTGATCGCCGTTCCCAACGACGCTGGACCAGCGCTGTTCATCGACTTGCTGGCGTTTCTCGGACGGAAGATGAAGATCGATCGAGTGGTGGCGCTCGAGGAGTTTGACGTTGTGACGGCGGCATTGATGCGCGAGCACTTGTGTATGCCGGGTTTGAGCAGCTCGGACGCGAAGGTGTTTCGCGACAAGTTGTCGATGGCGGTATACAGCCGGCGTGCGGGAATCGATGTCCCGGAATTCGTGCCGCTCGTGAATGTGGAAGAAGTTGACGAGTTTATGCAGCGAGTGCCTGGACCGTGGGTGATCAAGCCGCGCTCGGACGTGTCTGCGATTGGAATTCGCAAGATGAGCGAGCGGGAAGAAGTGCGGAGCGCGATGCATGAGATGAATGAGCGTGCCAACCTGCGCGAGCGTGCGTCTTATTACGTGCTCGCGCGGTTTGTTGCAGGCGAGGTTTTTCACGTTGATTCGGTGGTGAATGACGGCAAGGTGATGTTTGCGGGGACCAACCAGTATGGGCGTCCGCCGATGCAGGTGGCCCATCAGGGCGGGGCTTATATTTCGCGCACGTTGGCGCGTGGGTCGGCTGACGAGAAGGCGCTGCTTGCGATCAATAAGAAACTCGTGCGCGCGCTCGGATTGGAGCGTGGGGCCACGCACGCCGAGTTCATCAAGAGCGATGTTGACGGGAAGTTTTACTTTCTGGAGATCGCGGCGCGTGTTGGTGGCGCATACATTTCAGACGTGCTTGAAGCGGCGTCGGGCGTGAATCTGTGGCGCGAGTGGGCGAGGTTGGAGATCGCAGACGGGAAAGCACCGTCGAAGATCGCGCCGCTGCGGAAAGAGTACGCAGGAATAATCCTGTCACTCGCGAAACAGGAAACCCCTGACACCTCAAACTACGGAGACGGCGAGATCATCTATCGTGTGAAAAAGCGACACCACGCCGGCCTCATCGTCCGCTCACCACGACTCGATCGAGTAAACGAGCTACTCGACAACTACGGCCAGCGCTTTGTCGAAGACTTCGTGGCCATCGCGCCCCCACCCGAACGGCCGGAATAAAAGCCCGCTTCGCGGGCTACTGCTTGGCCGTAGATTGTGGTGAACTGCTTGATTGTAAATATTTATCCACCCAGTCCAACACAGTGTGAAACCAGAGCTGGGAGTTTTGGGGTTTCAAGACCCAGTGGCCTTCGTCGGGGAAGGTCAGGAATTTCGAATCGATGCCTTTGCGCTGTACTGCCGTGAATAGTTGCATCCCTTCACCAAGCGGTACGCGAAAGTCCAACTCACTATGAATGATCAGTATCGGCGTGTTGAAGTTTTGCACGAACTTGTGCGGTGACCAGCGCGTGTACTGCGTCGGGTTGGACCACGGCGTGCCCTTGAATTCCCACTCCGGGAACCACAGCTCTTCAGTCGCGCCGTACATGCTCTCGAGATTGTAAACACCGTCGTGCGACACGAGCACTTTGAACCGGAACCGCGGATCGTTGTTGTGTCCGAGGATCCAGTTAATCATGTAACCACCGTAGCTAGCGCCCGCCGCGCCGATGCGACTGCGATCGATAAATGAATTGCGACGCAGCACGTCGGCAACACCGTTCATGATGTCGACGTAAGGTTTACCGCCCCAGTCACCGGAAATCTCATTAACAAACTGCTGGCCGTAGCCGGTCGAGCCGCGCGGGTTTGGTGCAAAGACGACGTAGCCGGCGTTTGCAAACACCTGCGGGTTCCAGCGATAGCCCCAGTTGTCGTTCCACGCGCTCTGTGGCCCACCGTGAATGAGCACGAGGAGCGGATACTTGCGGCTCGCATCGAAATTCGTCGGCTTCACGATGTAACCGTGAATCTTGCGACCAAGCGCGCCGGTCCACTCGACCTCTTCCGCCGGTTTCAGATTCGCGCGGGCCATCAACTGCGAATTCGCAGTGCTCAGCGCCGTCAACCCGCTGCCGTCGACGTTCGCTTTGTAAATCTCAGCCGGTGACGCCATCGAGCTCGACGAGAACACAAATGAGCGACCGTCAGGCGTGATCTTCAGACCCGATGCGAAAACATTCGCAAGGACCTTCTGCGGCACGCCACCGCTAAATGGTATTTTGAAAATTGGACTCTTACCGCGGTCCCCAGCCGTAAAGTAGATCGAACTTCCGTCAGGCGAAACGACGACGTCATCGACTTGCAGATCGAAACCCTTCGTCAGCTCGACACTCGCGCCGGTAGCGCGGTTGTAAGCCATCAAGCGCCAGCGATCTGCTTCGAAACCCGCGGTCGCTTGCGAGCGATACAGGATAAACTTGCCGTCGCGCGTGTAGACTGGGCTGGCGTCGTAGCCTCTGTTGCGCACGGTGATATTCTTCGCCGGACCACCATTCAGCGGCGCTACGTAGATGTCGCTGTTGGTTGAGATCGCCTCGACTTTGTCCGGGTTGCGAAGGTATGCGATCTCGGTCGAGTCGGGCGAGAAGGCATAATCGACACCGGATGCGGCTGCGTATGGCGGCGAGTCGAAGTCGCCGGTCGTCAGATCGCGTGCAGTGCCGCCGTTACTCGAGACGACGAACACGTGCGTTCGCTTGACGTCGCGCCATTCATCCCAATGTTTGTAGAGTAGTCGTGTGACGATATGGGCCTTGACCTTGCTGCTTTCCGCTTGCTCGTCACGTTTCTTGTTGCACTCGTCGTCGTTGCAGTCGGGATAAACGTCTGACGTGAACGCGATCCACTTGCCGTCAGGCGACCAGACGGGCGCGGCGGCTCCACTCGAGATCTTCGTGACCTGCTTTTTGTCGTCGCCATCATTATCCATCACCCAAACCTGGCTGCCGGTCGTGAATGCGATCTTCTTTCCGTCAGGCGACCAGCGCGGGGCGGCTGAGGATCTGTCGCCGGAGGTCAACTGCTTCAGACCGCTGCCGTCGATCGACACGACGTAAATCTGGTTGACCGTACGGTTCGCGTCGAAATTGACGTCGCCGATGGTGAACGCGACGTGCCTTCCGTCAGGCGAGACCTGTGGGTCGCCGACGCGACGCACCTTGAGCAAATCTTCGATCGTGTAGGAACGGTTTTGGGCCGCGGCGAGCGAGCACAGGCCGATTAACAAAAGAGTAACGACAGCAACAAAACGCTTCATGGATCTTCCTCGAGCAGATGAAATTTTGGTTCGTTTGGGAAAGCGTCCAGTATTATTGCATTAATGCGCGGGAAAGTCAGTTTTAGACAGGATTTACAAGAGTCATCAGGATTAACATGTAAATCCTGTCGAATCTTGTAAATCTTGTCTAGGACTGACTAAAACAAACTATGATTCGCAGGATTATTGTTGGTCTCGTAAGGCTTGCGCTCAGGATCTACTTCCAGCGCATCGAGGTTACGGGTGTCGAGCGTGTTCCGCTCGATACGCCGGTCATCTTCGTGCTCAATCACCCAAACGCGCTCGTCGATCCGGTATTCCTCCTATGCCTGGCGCCGCGTGACGTTTCGTTTCTCGCCAAAGCGCCCCTCTTCCGCATGCCCGTCATCGGTTACCTGGTCAAACAACTCGATTCACTCCCGGTCTATCGACGCCAGGACGACGGCGAAGACGTAACGAAAAATGAGGAAACATTCATCGCCGCTCGCAAACTACTCGCTCGTGGTGGAACGATCGGCATCTGCCCGGAGGGGATTTCGCACGACAAACCCGGATTGCAACCAATCAAGACCGGCGCTGCCCGGATCTCGCTCGCGGCTGTCTCAACTGGCGAAGTCCGCGAATTGCAGATCGTTCCCGCCGGACTCTATTACACTTCGAAAACCAGGTTTCGCAGCGACGCACTCCTATACTTCGGCGATCCCATCAACGTTAAACCAACTACACTCGAACCCGACGGCACGCCACCGCGCGACGCCGTCCGCCAGCTCTCCAGCCAGATCGAAAAGGCCCTGCGCGAGGTCATCCTCGACGCGAAACACGAAGAAGAGCTGCAAACAACCGCGCGCGCCGAACGCATCTTCTCGTCTGGGTCGAATAACGGTGAAGAGGAGAGCCTGAAAGACGAGCTGATCTTGCAACAACGATTCATCAAGGCCTATCCGATCGTGCAGCAGCTTCAACCCGACCGTCTGCGCCGGCTCGAAACGCGAATGATGCGCTTCGAAGAAGAGCTGAATCAGGCGGGCGTCGATCCGGAAGTGCTGTCACCGCCCGGCTCGACGTCGAGAGTGCTGATCGCGATCGTCCGCAGGTTAACGCAATTTTTGCTGATGCTTGGACCAGCCCTCATCGGCACGGTCACGCATTACCCGGCTTACAAACTCGGCGGCTTGCTTGCGACCAGGTTCTCGCGTGACTCAGAAGACGTGATCTCAACGATCAAGATCATCTCGGCGATGCTCTTGTTTCCACTCACGTGGATCGTGCTGACTGTTTTGGCTTATTTCTCCTCGGGCTGGTTGCTTGCGGTCGTCGTTCTCATCGTCGTTCCGTTTTGCGGTTATCTCGCAATCGTCTTCTACGAAGAGCTGGACAAATCTGTAGCCGGCTTGCGCGTGTTGATGTTTTTCCTGGTGAGGAGGAAATTCTTTGTAAGGCTACTAGCCGAGCGAAACGCAATACGAAACGAGATCGTTGCGCTCGGCAAAGAAATTCCGACTGCCACTGAATAGATTGGGATTAGTGAGCAAGCGCGGTAGCAGAACAAGAGGTACTTAGTTAAGCGCGAAAACGAACTGCTTATTTCTTACGCGCTTTACCACCCTTCGATGTTTTCGATGCTTTGCTGGTCTTCTTCTTCGAACCGCCGCGACCGCTACTCACCGATCTTCCTTTGCGGCCTTCACTCGTTAACTTACCTGCGTCCATGAGTTGCTCGTAAGCTCCGCGAACAACATTACGCGCGACCTTGAGCGTGTTGGCTAGTTCACGTTCGCTTGGCAGCAACGTGCCCGCCGCGAGCTCTCCTGCCTCGATCAGCGTATTGAGTTGTTCCCGAATCTGCCGGGTCATGGATTCCGGTCTCTTTCGGTTGACACGAACATTAATTCTTGAAGCCATCGTTAACTCCCTTCAGTCTGAGTTCAAATTGTGGGGGTTCGATAAGGATTCTATGCACCGATCCAACTAGTGTCAAACAGTTTTCTCGTCAATATGAAAAGGTTAGACCACCGTGAACTTGTCGTGATAGTGCGGCTAGCGAACAGGCACACTTAGACCATGCTTGCGAAGGACCTCCAAAGCACGGTCCAACGGCAGCGCTTCGACCGTTTTGCCTCTGCCGGAAGTGGTTGTGGCCCTGAATATTGAGTTGTAGATCGCCTCTTCCGTGGCCTCGATCACAGCAAGGAAAAGCGGTGAGACAGCATCGTTTGCAAGTGTTTTGACTGAGCGAGGCAGGTTTCGCTCGTTTTGATTGAGTGTTTTGATGCGGACGTCGGCGGCGGTCGAGAAGGCCACAGCGTAATCACCACTACCGTTGCTCCCGGCGGCGCCGGTCCTTGCGAGTCCCATCATCGCCCGGGCCGCGAGGCGGTTGAGGTTCCTGGCGTCGAGCGGCGCATCGGTCGCAATTACGATGATTATCGAGCCGTCAGGCTGGCTGGCGGGCGGTTCGGTGAGCTCGTCCTTTAAATAATAGCGACCTAACTCCCGGCCCACCGGAGCGCCGTTAATGGTCAGAATCCCACCGAAGTTTGACTGCACCAAAACTCCCACGGTGAAACCGCCAAGCCGGGCCGGAAGCTTGCGCGACGCGGTGCCGATGCCGCCTTTGAAGCCAAAGGCCACGGTTCCAGTGCCCGCGCCGACCGATCCTTCCGTTACGGCGCCGCTTTTCGCGCCTTTGATGGCTGAGAAAACGTCATCGCGCGAGATGTGACGCCCGCGAATGTCGTTGAGATAGCCGTCGTTCGTTTCGGCGACGAGCGGATTGATCGACTGCACGTCTTCGTTGCCGGGAAGTGCGAGCATGTAGTCGATCAGGAAGTCGGCGACGCGCGGAACGGCCAGGGTTGAGGTCAGTAAGATTGGTGTTTCGATTTCGCCCAGCTCGTTGACTTGAGTTGAGCCGGCGAGCTTGCCGAAGCCGTTTCCGACGAAGACTGCGCCCGGCACTTTCTCACGAAAGAGATTGCCGCCGTGCGGGAGGATTGCGGTGACGCCGGTGCGGATGTTGTCGCCGCGAATGATCGTTGTGTGGCCGACGAGTACGCCGTCGACGTCTGTAATCGCGTTGAGTGGGCCAGTGGGCAAAACGCCGACGATGACTCCCGCCTCGCGCGCGCGTGGTCTGTTCTGAGATTGAGACGAAAATACCATGAGGCAAACGAAGATTAGCACACAGATGATACGGATCATTTTAATCACGGGCTTTGCGAAGGCTCTCTTCTCTGTGCAACCTCTGTGTTCTCTGTGTCTCCGTGGTTAACTGATCTCACCACAGAGACACAGAGAACACAGAGGTTGCACAGAGAAGCAATTAAACGGATTTGGGCTCGACCGGGTGGCTCCCTTGTTGCCAACCGTCCCAGCCGCCGATCAGCGCTCGGGCTTTGGTCCATCCAGCTTGTCGGAGTTCCTGCGCCACACGGGCGCTGGTAGCTTCGTTAGGTCAAGCGCAGTAGGCAATCAGCCATGCCTCCTTCGGAAGTTTCAACTCCTTAGCTTGTATTGCTACGTTCTGCTCCGGCGACAGGCGCACTGAGCCTTTCGCTTGCAAGTCGCTGGTATCGCGGCTTCGTTCGGTGCGCACGTCGAGGAGCACTACTTGATCTCCCGAATTCTGTAGTTCTTCCAATTCTTCAAACGTGATGCTTTGTTTTCCTACTGACGGCGCGGTCTCGATCACCGGCAGTGAGCGCGACTCTCTCGTGATCTCAGGTTCCGGCGAGGGCGGTAGCGGCTCAACCGGTTCAGGCTTCGGTTCAGTCTTGCCTAAACGCGCGAGCAACATTGGCGACGTGCCGTGAAGCACGATCGATATCATCACGATCAGTGCTGTGACACGAAATAGTTGATCGCTGCCCGGCACGCCGGCAAACACCGGCAGCAATACTAAAAGCAACGAGCTGAGTCCACTCGGTCCAAACCACGCGATCAATAGTCGTCCACGACGATCGACGTGCGAACCGATCATGGTGAGCAGATAGATTGGGATCCGGATGAAGGTCGCGAAAACGGCGAAGATTATTGTGCGTGAATCGAGACCGGTAAAGCCGGTCCAGATCAACGAGCTGCCAAAGATCACAAACGTGAACAACAACAGCATCTCAGCGGTCACGCCGCCATACTCGATGAAGCAGTCGCAAAGCTCCACGTCCAGCGCCGCGATCGTCAAACCGGCGGCGAAGGCTGCGAGAAAGCCGCTGCCGTGCAGTGCTTCTGCCGCCGCGTATGCCGAGAAAGCCACGCCGAGTGAGTAGAGTGATTCATAATCTCGTCGTACGCCTGTGCGTTTGCGTATCAAGTCGAGCGCTGAAACTGCGAGCAGTCCGATCGCGACGCCCGCGCCCGGGCCAAGAATAAAAAGTCCGAAGCCCATCTTTGCGAGATGGCCGGACCCAAAATCGTGCGGACCTGTTAAAGCGATCGCAATCACCACGATCGGAAGCAAGACGACGTCGTTGAGACCGCTCTCGAGCTGGAGCGCCTGGCGGGCGGTTGGGGATATGTCGCGCCGTCGCAGCAGCCCGCGCAACAACACCGGATCGGTAGAAGCGAGCGCAGCGCCGAGAATCGTGGCGAAAGGGGGTGAGATGCCGAGTAGCCACCACGCCGCGACGGCAGTCAGCGCGGCGCAAAGGATCGTGCCGGGACCCAGCATGCGAAAGGCGAGCCCCGAGTGGCGTTTGACCTCCGTTGTGTTGAGAGTTACCGCATCCGTGAATAGAACTAGAGTCAAACTCAGTGTCGCCACAACGCGCAAAACCGGCGACTCGAGGGTCATATTGAACACGCCCAGCCCGAAAGGCCCGAGTGCGGCGCCGATACCTATAAAGACGGCGACCCATGGCAAACCGCTTCTCTCGACGAGTCCAGACAGCAGTGCCGAGACTATGATGACGATCCCGGTTAAAGCGAGACCCGCTACTAACTGTTCCGCAGTCATTTGGCCCATCGTAACGGTGCTACGAGATTTTGAAAAGTGGCCAGATTTCCTCTGCGGCCCTTTGCGTATCTCTGTGACCTCTGCGTTGAAAAAGTCATTTAACGCAGATAACGCAGAGATACGCAGAGGGGCGCAGAGAATTTTACTTGACAGAATCTCTGTAATGCCGTGAGATCAGGCCCCGAGTAACCGCCTTTTCAAAACCGACAAAGTAAGGACTCCAATGAACCTTTCACTACTGGATTGGACGGTCATCGCCGCTTATTTCCTTTTCAATCTCGGTATCGGGATCTACTACGCACGTCGAGCGACCGGCAGCACCAGCGAGTTCTTCCTATCGGGACGCAACGTGCCCTGGTGGCTCGCGGGCACGTCGATGGTCGCAACGACCTTTGCGGCTGACACGCCACTCGCCGTCACGGGCTTCGTCGCCAAGAACGGCATCGCCGGCAACTGGCTCTGGTGGAACTTTGTCATGAGCGGCATGCTCACCGTCTTTCTCTACGCGCGACTGTGGCGACGCGCAGGCGTCATGACTGACATCGAGTTTGCCGAGCTTCGTTATTCAGGCAAGCCTGCTGCTTTCCTGCGTGGCTTTCGCGCTCTGTACCTCGGCCTGCCGATCAACTGCATCATTCTCGGCTGGGTGAATCTCGCGATGGTGAAGATTCTCGAGATCACGTTGGGTGTGACTAAGAGCGGCGCGATCAAGATCGTGATCGGGATGCTCCTCTTTACTGCCTTCTACACGACGATCTCCGGTTTGTGGGGCGTGCTCGTTACCGACCTCTTTCAGTTTGCGCTAAAGATGGGAATGGTCATCGTGCTCGCGATCCTTGCCGTCAATGCAGTCGGCGGCATCGATCAGTTGAAGTCGAAGATCACTGCGATGGATGGAGGTTCCGGATCGCGTCTCGCATTCTTTCCCGAGTTCGACTCCATCTGGATGCCTGCGATCACGCTGTTTGTGTACCTCGGTGTGATTTGGTGGTCCACCTGGTATCCCGGCGCTGAGCCCGGCGGTGGCGGTTACGTAGCGCAGCGCATCTTCTCCGCGAAAACAGAAAAGGACGGCCTGTTCGCGACGCTTTGGTTCAATATCGCCCACTACGCTCTGCGTCCGTGGCCCTGGATCCTTACGGCGCTCGCTTCTCTGATTCTTTACCCCACTTTGGTTGATAAGGAAACCGGTTACATCAAGACGTTGATGGATCCAAACGTGTTTCCACCTTACCTGCGCGGCTTCATGCTGGCGGCATTCGCAGCGGCGTACATGTCGACGATCGGCACGCAGCTCAACTGGGGCGCGTCGTACGTCATCAACGACTTCTACCGCCGCTTCATCGAACGATCGGCGAGTGAGAAACACTACGTCGTCGCTTCACAGGTCGTGACGGTGTTACTGATGATTGCTTCGGTGATCATCACGTTCTTCATGGAGTCGATCGGCGGTGCGTGGAAGCTGCTACTCGTTACCGGCGCGGGAACGGGCACGGTGCTTTTGTTGCGCTGGTTCTGGTGGCGCATCAATGCGTGGTCGGAAGTGTCGGCGATGATCACTGCGGCGGTTGTTTCGATTTTTTTGCAGACAGGGCTGAAGTGGAACAGCGATGATCCGAAGCAGTTCGCTTACCTGATGCTGGTTACCGTGGGCATTACGAGTGTTGTCTGGATCACCGTGACCTTTTTCACGAGCCCCGAGCCGCGCGAGAAGCTTATTTCCTTCTACCGTCGCGTCAGGCCCGAAGGCCCGGGCTGGACGGAAGTCGCAGCCGAAGCGGGACTGGCAGAGTCGCACGCGCAGGGACGGTTGTCATTACAGTTTGCAAATTGGATACTGGGTTGTGCGCTGATTTACGGTTCCTTGTTTGGCATTGGCAAGTTGATATTCAAGGAGTGGGGCGCAGGATTCCTTTACTTGCTCATCGCGATTGTGGCAGGGGCGCTGATCTCACGGAACCTCTCGCGTGGAGAGATGACTGCGGAGACGCTCCAACTTGAACATGCCGAAGAACCTGTTTAGTGAAAGCTTAGTCTTCGCCGTCGATTTAGGAGGCACACATTTACGAGTAGCTCTCGTCGATGATAACGGGAGAATACTCAAACAGACGAAGCAGGAAACGCCGAAAGGCGATTCCGCTGAGAGCGTCGTTGCTGCGCTTGTGTCCGCCGCGCAGAACTGGGATACATACAAACAAGCCATCGTCGCCGCTTCGATCCTCGTGCCGGGTGCGGTCGACGCCGATAAAGCTGTTGTACTGCAAGCGCCAAACCTTCCTTCATTAGTCAACTACCCACTCAAAGCAGAATTAGAGAAGAGACTGGGCTGGCCCGTGTTTCTCGAAAACGACGCGAATGCTGCAGCCGTCGGTGAGATGTGGCTTGGTGCGGCGCGCGGCTGTCACGATGTGGTGAGCGTCACGCTGGGCACGGGTGTTGGCGGCGGTGTCATCCTTGACGGGAAACTGTGGCGCGGCTCGCATGGATCCGCTGGCGAGATTGGGCACACGACTGTCGATCCGTTTAGCGGTTTGAAGTGCAAGTGTGGCAACACTGGTTGTCTGGAGTTGTTTGCTTCAGCGACGGCGATTGTGCGAATGACGAAGGAGAGTTTGTCGTCGTTTCCGGAGTCGCGATTGAAGAGTTGTGAGCTAACGGCTGAGAAGGTTTATCAGGCCGGTCGCCACGGTGACGAACTCGCGCTCGCCGTGTTCAAGCGTTTTGGGATGTATCTGGGGATAGGGCTCGCGAATTTGATCAATCTGATCGATCCGCAGATCATTGTTATCGCCGGTGGGGCCGTGAATGGTTGGGACCTGTTTGCTGAGGAGATGTATCGGCAGGTTGACGAGCGCGCGTTTCGCACCACCGCGCAGCAGGTGAAGATCGCGCGGGCCGAGTGTGGCGACAATGCGGGATTGCTGGGAGCGGCTCGGCTGGCGAGGAACAGTCTGTGACAGGATTTACAAGATTTCCCATGATTAACAAGTTATCCTGTCAATCCTGAAAAATCTTGTAAATCCCGTCCAATGACTGCGCTTATCATCCACGGCCATTTTTACCAACCACCACGCGAGAATCCATGGACCGGCGAAGTCGATGTTGAGCCGGGCGCGGCGCCGTTTCACGATTGGAACGAGCGCATACACGCTGAGTGTTACGCACCGAATATCGTCAACTATCCGCTGATCAGTTTTAACTTCGGACCGACGCTGCTCTCCTGGCTCGAGAGTCATCATCGCGACACTTACGAGAAAATCTTAATCGCCGATCGAGAGAGTGCGGCGGCGCGTGGTGGTCACGGCAACGCGATTGCACAAGCCTACGGCCACGCGATTCTTCCGCTCTGCAACGAACGCGATCGACTGACGCAGGTACTCTGGGGACTTGCGGACTTTCGTTATCGCTTCGGCCGTGAAGCGGAAGCGATTTGGTTACCCGAGACTGCCGCCAACGACGACGTGCTCGCCCTTCTCATCGAGCAAGGCATGCGTTATGTCATTCTCGCGCCGAACCAGGCGAAGGGTGTAGTTGATAGTTCAAAGCCTTATCTCTTCCGTCATCCTGACGGATCGAATCGCTCGATCGCGGTTTTCTTTTACAACGGACCACTCGCGCGTGCGATCGCTTTCGAACGCGCACTCGCGTCCAGTAGTGGACTGGTCGAGAAGTTTGTCAGCGCTGGTGGCGAGCTGGTGAACGTCGCGACAGACGGTGAGACTTATGGCCATCACTTCAAGTTTGGCGATCTGTGTCTGACGCATGCACTGAAGGTTGAAGCGAAGTCAGCCGGCTTTTGGATCACTAATTACGCGCAGTATCTCGATCAGCATCCAGCGGAGACGGAAGCCGAGATCGATAATGGTCCGGACGGTGAAGGCAGCTCGTGGAGTTGCGTGCACGGCGTTGGCAGATGGTCGCGCGATTGTGGCTGTCACACTGGTGGTGAGCCGGGCTGGAACCAGGCGTGGCGAAAGCCTTTGCGTGAGGCGCTGAATTTCTTACGTGACGACGCAGCCGCAAAGTTTGAGCAAAGTGGATTATTGCGTGATCCCTGGGCGGCGCGGAACGATTACATCAAAGTGATTCTGGATCCGAAACATGCGCGCGAAGAGTTTGACCCTCGTGTGTTGGACTTACTGGAAATGCAACGAAGCTCACTACTGATGTTCACGAGCTGCGGCTGGTTCTTCTCCGATCTCGCAGGCATCGAAACAATCCAGGTCCTGCGCTACGCCGCCCGAGTCATAGATTTAATGAACAAACTCGGCCTCGATCCCCCACTCAAAAAATTCCTGGAACTATTATCCGAGGCGAAGAGCAACCGCCCCGACAAGGGCAACGGCGCTGAGATTTTTTTGGCCCTTGAAAAATACAAAAGATGCAACTAGGTGAGATCGATCTCCATCTCTTCGGCGAGGGCCGTCACGAAGAGATCTATAAAAAGCTCGGCGCGCACGTCACGAAAGTCGGCCGCACGAAAGGCGTCGCGTTCGCTGTGTGGGCTCCACACGCGCGCGGCGTCAACGTCGTCGGCGACTTCAACGGCTGGAACGGCAAGGACCACCAGATGCAACGGCTCGGCAACTCAGGCGTCTGGGAACTCTTCATTCCGAAACTCACCGTCGGCAGTCTCTACAAATTCGAGATCCACTCGCCAGGTGGCCCACCATTATTCAAAGCCGATCCATACGCGCAACACACGGAAGTCCCGCCTGACACTTCCTCGATCGTCTACGACTCGAAATACAAGTTTCGCGATACTAAATGGATCAAAAACCGCACTAAGCATCAGTACTACCGCGAGCCACTCTCGATCTACGAAGTACACTTCGGTTCGTGGCGTCGCAAAGTTGAAGACGACAATCGCCCGTTTACGTATCGTGAAATGGCCGAGCCGCTCGCCAACTACGTCGCGGAGATGGGTTTCACGCACGTGGAGTTTCTGCCGCTCAAGGAACATCCGTACGGACCATCGTGGGGTTACCAGGTCACTTACTACTACGCGCCCTCCGCGCGCTACGGCGAGCCCGACGATCTGCGCTATCTCGTCGACTACCTGCACCAGCGCGGCATCGGCGTGATTATGGACTGGGTCCCGGCGCACTTTCCGAAAGACGCATGGGCGCTCGGCCGCTTCGATGGCTCGGCGTTGTACGAGCATCTCGACCCGCGCAAAGGCGAGCATCCTGATTGGGGCACGTACATCTTCAACTACGGTCGCAATGAAGTGCGCAACTTCCTCGTAGCGAACGCGCTCTACTGGTTCAACGAGTTTCACATCGATGGATTGCGCGTCGATGCGGTGGCGTCAATGCTTTATCTCGACTACAGCCGCAAGGAAGGCGAGTGGGCGCCGAACCAGTTTGGCGGGCGCGAGAACCTCGAGGCGATCGCGTTTCTGAAGGAGCTGAATGAAGTAACGCACCGCGCGTGTCCGGGAATCATCATGGTTGCGGAAGAGTCGACTGCGTGGCCCATGGTCAGTCGTCCGATTTACGCCGGGGGGCTTGGTTTCGACTTCAAGTGGAACATGGGCTGGATGCACGACACTTTGAAATACTTCCAGACAGATCCGCTCTTCCGCGCCGGCAATCACAACAAGCTGACGTTTGGTCTGGTCTATGCGTGGAGTGAGAACTTCATCCTGCCGTTCTCGCACGACGAAGTGGTCCACATGAAAGGCTCTTTGCTGAATAAGATGCCGGGCACGACGGAGCAGAAGTTTGCGACGTTGCGTGCGCTTTACGCGTACATGTGGGCGCATCCGGGGAAGAAGTTGTTATTCATGGGCGGCGAGTTGGGACAGTGGCGCGAGTGGAACGAGACGGAGAGTTTAGACTGGCATCTGCTCGAGGATTCGTTACACGGCGGTGTGCAGAAGCTGGTCCAGGATCTGAATCGCGTCTATGGACCAGAAAACGCGCTTTGGGAAGCGGATGGTGAGCCCGAAGGCTTCGAATGGATCGACGTCGATAACGCTTTCGAGAACATCGTGGCCTTCCTCCGCCGCTCACCCGACACCGGCCACGAAATCATCTGCGTGTGCAACTTCTCCGCCGTGCCGAAAAAAGGCTACAAGGTGGATCAGTTAAGTAAAGGCAACTACGATCTCATCATCAACACGGACGCTGAAGTCTATGGTGGCGGCAACGCCGTCTCCATCAACGACGCTACAATCGATCTTCCCCCTCTAACCACCATCTGGCTCGCGCCAGAGAAGACAAAAAAGAAAAGCGGCGCCAAACGCGCACGCAAATAATTTTTGTGCCTTTTGTGCCTTTTTGCGGCTAAAATGTCGGTGCCTTGTATGAGAAGTTCAAGGAGATAGACGGCACACATCCCTGGCGCAACGTTAGCCCTGACGGGTACGTCGACTATCAGGCTCGTTATCGCCCGCACGGTCGTGTCCTCTATTTCAACTTCGCGCTCGCCAAAGAGATGGGCCTCATTCCGCCGGACCATCGCGCGAGTATCACCAAAGATCTCGAACAGGTAATCCTCGACACCTTCTCACTCCAGATCATCAACGAATACGATCTCGAACGCGGCAAGAAGTATCCGCCCGAAACCATCAAGCCTCATCCGTACATGGCGACGCGTTATCTCCAGATCCAACATCGCAGTCGCCAGGGCAAAACGTCAGGCGACGGCCGCAGCATCTGGAATGGCTACATAAAGAGTGAGAACTTGATCTTCGACATCTCGAGTCGCGGCACGGGCGCAACCATACTTAGCCCCGGTGCGCAGCAAGCAGAAAAGCCCCTGCCCACAGGTGATGAGTCTTACGGTTACTCTTCCGGCCTCGCGGATCTAGACGAGATGCTCGGCAGTGCAGTCATGTCGGAGATCTTTTACCGGCAGGGAATTCCAACCGAACGCTGTCTCGCCGTGATCGGATTTCCTGACACGAGTGCAATCGGCGTCAGAAGCGCTCCGAATCTCATCCGGCCGGCGCATATGTTTCGTTATCTCAAGCAAGGCCGTCATGAAGAGCTGAAAGCGTCAGTCGATTACTTCATCGATCGCGAAGTCGAAAACGGCTTCTGGGAAATTCCTGCTAATCCGAATGAGCGTTACACAAAAGCGCTCGACTACTTCGCGCGCTCGTACGCAAAACTCGCCGCCATTCTCGAAGAGGAATACATCTTCAACTGGCTCTCGTGGGACGGCGACAACATGCTCGCGAGCGGCGCGATCCTCGATTACGGCTCGATTCGACAGTTTGCTGCGAAGCACGACAAGTATCGCTACAACGACGTGGATCGTTATTCCGCATCACTCGCGGAACAACGTGGCTGGGCGAGATCGCTGGTACAGGTCTTTGCGCAAACGATGGCCTTCGTGCAGTCAGGCGTGAAAGAGAACCTGAACAATTTCAAGAGTGCTGAGTGCCTGCGCGTCTTCGACGAGGCTTTCGAAAACGAAAGAGATCAGCGCCTGCTCTGGCGCATTGGTTTCACCTCCGAACAGATCGCATACCTGATGAACAACGCGGGCAAAGAGATCAGAGATTTCGATCGCAGCTTGCGCTACTTCGAAGACCGCAAGGTGAAGAAGGGAATCGAAAAGCTACCGGACGGTTTCACGCACAGTCCTGTTTTCCTGATCCGCAATCTGCTTCGGTTGCTGCCCGCTTACTACGTCGCGCAAACAATTACTCGCGCCGACGACACGAACGCGTTCATGCCTGAAGATATTTTCTGCCGTATCATGGCGGCGTCGTATATCAGCAAACGAGATTTGAAACCAACGGCGTCGACCGTGTCGCACGTGGAGGATTTTCAGCACTGTTACCTGCGACTGGTCGCCGCGCTCGGCGGTCCATTCGACATGGTGCTGAAGACATTGCAGGAGCGCTCGGCCGTGATCAATCACCGTCATCGCATCACCGGCGACGCCGTCACGTGGATCATCGAAGAAGTTATCGCCATGAAAAATAAGATCAGGATCGACGGTTTGCAGGAGGCGCTCGACGCGTTCATCGACTCACAAGTCCTGATCCCGGGCAAGTGGCATCCCGTCCCTGCCGAACAACTCAAATCGAATACTCTCAAATCGCAATTGCTGCAAAAGATCCACGAGAACCTCGAAATGTACAAAGAATCGATTTAATGGAAATGATCAACTGGGCTGAGGTGCGCGCG
>Ga0105238_10001949_pt1 | contig 20771 bp, 15 predicted proteins | sample KBSC34metaG_FD_81526 | JGI IMG/M metagenome (GOLD analysis project Ga0105238, IMG submission 81526) | Corn rhizosphere microbial communities from Kellogg Biological Station, Michigan, USA - KBS C3-4 metaG | ecosystem: Host-associated > Plants > Roots > Rhizosphere > Soil | place: Michigan, USA... | reverse complement strand
GACGACGTGGTGGTCATGAAGGGTGGCGACAGATTTACCGGAGAAGTCAAGAAGCTGGAGAAGGGCATCCTATACTTCAAAGCCAGCTACATGCTGGAGCCCCTGCAACTCGACTGGGCGCGAGTGGAACGCCTGGAAAGCAAAGACCAGTACACCGTGTCCATTGGGGGAACTCGGCGCAGGAACGGCCTGATCGGAGTAGAGCCAAAGCCCCTCGGCTTCGCCCTACAGGCGAATGGCGCGGAGACACGGGTCCCGCTGGCGGATGTCGTGAGTATCGTTCCCGTTGAAGAAGGCTTTTGGACCCAGCTCACGGGGTCCATCGATTACGGATTCTCCTTCACCAGCGGCAACAACACAGCGCAGTCCAGCCTTTCCACTCAAGTCGCATACCTTGCTGAGAGTTGGAGCGCCCGAATGACCGCCAGTTCGGTGTTTAACCGCCAGACGGGCGCCGCGAGGTCGGGCCGCAATACCCTGGATTTCCTGTACACCAAAGCCCTGAGCCAAAACTGGTTCGCAGGCGCCACGGCTACTCTACTGAACAGCGAACAGCAGGACTTGACGTTGCGGTCCACCGGCGGGGGACTGGTGGGAAGAGATTTCGTGAAGAGTGGGACGTCGGGGCTGTTTGCGTTCGCGGGCGTGGTGTTCAGCCGCGAGCAGTACTCGTCCTTTGGCGGCGGCCAGCAGGCGGAGGCACAATTCCAGGTTCGGCTCTTCAAATCCACTTTCAAGACTCTGCAATTCAACGCAATGCTGGCGGCATACCCGAACCTCAGCACGCTGGGGCGCGTGCGATTGAGCACGGAGTCCTACCTTAAGATCGAACTTGTCAAGGACCTGTATTGGAAGCTGAGTATCTATGAGAACTACGACAACCGGCCGCCCGGCAACGCCCCCGGGAACGACTTCGGCACCACTACGTCGTTCGGTTGGACATTCTAAGGGCGCCCGTCCCCATCAAAAATCTTGAGTCCAGTATCAAACCGCCGGCATCATGCCTCCGTGAAACGATCCCATCCGCTGTGCCGATGCGGAAAGGAAAACACATGATGTGATTTTACGCGCGGTAGGCCGCACTTGAAGATTCCCACCGAGCGAAAGGGAGAAGAACAAATGAAAAGTGCTCTATTGACAGCGGTGATTTTGTTGGTGTCTTCCAGTGGCTTGTGTGCCGCTGCGGACCGGCCGGGGGAGACCTTCCATGCTTACGTGGATACCGACATCTGTTCCCGCCTCATGTTGGGGCCGATCAACGAGGCGCGGGTCGGTTGCAGCCTGAGCACCGCCAAGGACGGCGACGAGCCGGTTTTGATCCGCCTGCAAAACAACATGGTGCTGACGGTGAACAAGCGGAAGATGGTTGAAAAGCTGGTGGGCCAGTTCATGCAGGCGACGGGCCAAGTGAAGGTCAGCGACGGAACCATGAAGCTGTCGGAGGTCAGTCCCGAACAGGCGAAAGACATCCCAGCGGGCGACCCGGCGCGCAAACTTATAGACCCGCAAACCTATCGGACCGACGCCAAGCTCTACGAGAAGATCCGCCATGAGCTTGCAATGATGCCCTACACCAGTGAGTTCGATTTCATTTCGTTCAGTCTGATGGGCACCGACGTCATCCTGACAGGATGGACCGTTCGTTCGACTAACCGGAGCGAAGCCCAAAGCCGCGTGAAGGACGTCGAAGGGGTCACCAGTATCGTCAACAACATCGACGTGCTTCCGCTGGGACACTTCGACATGCAAATACGGGCTGGCGCTCGGGCCCAGTTAGCGCAATCGCTCAGCCGCTACTTCTGGGGCAGCGGTTCGGACATCAAGATCGTCGTCAAAAACGGCGATATCATCCTGCTCGGCACGGTGGCGACCAAGGAGGATTCCGATTTGGCATTTATTCGCTGCAACTCGGTACCGGGCGCATTTCACGTATTCAACCTGCTTCGAGTCCGGAAAAGCTCGGGGTCATAACATTAGGAGCAAAGCAAATGTCAAAAAAGGTAAAATTCAACCTCAACTCCATGCGGGCCGGGATGACAGTGGCTCTGCTCCTGGTAACGATGGCAGGCTGCTCCCGGGAGCAGAAGCCCACGGTGAAGAAGATTCCGGCGAACGCCGAGTTCTCCGGGTTCTTTAAGAGCTACGCCAATCTGAAGCCGGTTGCAGGGATGGAGGGAGCGGTCGGCTATGCCGCAACCAATGCACAGAAGAACCTTCACAAGTACATCGCCTGCGTGATTGACCCCGTAGAGGTGTATCTTGCCAGCGATGCCGACGAAGCCAAGCTGACCGAGACGGCCCGCGCCGCAGCCACCGAGTATTTCCGGGCGGCTCTAGTGAAGTCTGTTTCCAGCGCCTATCCAGTGGTCGATCAGGCGGGCCCCCTGGTGCTGCGGCTTCGCGCCGCTGTGGTTGGTGTCGACTTTGGTGGAGAAGTGGCCGCCGCTGACAAAGACGCGGACCAGAAAAAGGGCCTCGCCTATTCGGTGAACATCGGGAAAGTTCGCGTGGAGATGGAACTGCTCGACTCCGAAACCGGCGAGCAAATTGCTGCGCTGGTGGACAAGGAGAACCTGGGCAACGGGGCCGAGATCGGCTCCACCCAACTGGCGCGCAATGTGAAATGGGCGGCCGCGCGCGCGGCCTTCGACGGCTGGGCGCTCAGGGTACGTGATTTCCTCAACGCCTCGAACGAGCTATCTCCGGAGGATGCCGACAAGGCCGACAAGTCCTACCAGCCCTACAGTTCCGCAACAGTGGCCGCCAAGTAGCCCGCTTGTCAACTGACGGTCGATGGCTGCGCGATCCGAAAACAAAATGAGGCGCTCCCGCGAGTGCGCGCATCACTAGCACCGGACGCCAAAACCAGGCTTGTTGAACAACGGTTGGTAGCGGGCGTTCGCGTGGCAGAAGGAGAACACCGATGAAGATGACTCGCATCATTCTGGCGGTTCTTGGGCTGGTCGTGGTTACCTCTGCCCAGAACGTCAGCTACAACTTCGATCAGGGCGCCGACTTCTCCAAGTTCAGATCCTATAAATGGGTGGAGATTCCAGGCGGAGTCACGTTGGACGACCTCACCACACGGCAACTGACTTCGGCGCTGGAAGCCGAACTGGGGATGAAGGGACTAGCCAAGACTGACAGCGACAGTGCGGACTTGTACATCGGCTACCAGGTGGCCACCAGTCAGGAGAAAGAGATAACGGCCTATAACACCGGCTGGGGGTATGGGGCGCGCTGGGGAGGGATGGGGACAACCAGCATCTCGACCAATACACTGACGATTGGCAGCCTGGCCTTGGACATGTACGATTCGTCGCAAAAGCAGTTGGTCTGGCGCGGCGTGGCAACCAAGACCCTCGACCCGGGCGCCAAGCCCGAAAAACGCCAGAAGAACATTCAAAAGGGCGCCGAAAAGCTGTTGAAGAACTACCCGCCGAAGAAAAAGTAAGCCGCTGCGCCCGGGTCTTGCCCCCGACAGAAAGGAAGGCAGATTCATGATTAAGACGGCCCGCTATCTTGCCTGTTTTTGCGTTTTCGCCCTAGCGTGCACTTCAGCCGTGGCCCAGGCTCCGCCCACTCCTCAACAAACGCAGGAAGCCAACATAAAGGCTTACATCAGCATGATGAGGAAAGATTTGAAGAAAGACAAGGTGTCGATTCTAACTGAATTGATGGCTCTCGATCCGCAAGAGGCGGCTAAGTTTTGGACCGTTTACCGTGAGTACGATACCTCACTCACCAAGCTGGCGGATGAACGGATCGCGCTGATCCGCATGTACGCCGAAAACTACTCCACGCTGAGCCAGGAGACGGCAACCAAGATCGCGATGGGCGGGCTGGATATCCAGGCCAGGCGGCTGGACTTGCAGAAGCAGTATTTCCAGCGTTTGAGCCAGGCCCTCTCCGCGAAAGAGGCGGTCAGGTGGCTGCAGATCGAAATGCAAATCGAGAAGCTAGTCGATTTGCAAATCCTGGCCAGCCTACCCATTGTCGAATAGCCAAGGGAAACCATAGCGACATGAAAACCCGAATCAATCTCGTAGCCGGCGCCATGCTGCTGATTGCCGGCTTGTGCCAGGCGGACGTCTTGAAGTTGAAGAACGGCAGCGGCGCACAAGGAGTGCTCGTTGGCGCGAATTCAAAAGAAGTCGTCTTCATGGGCGTGGATGGCATGCAGAAGACCTATCCAGTCAGCGCCGTGTCGGGCATCGATTTCGCGCCGCTGCCTCCACCACCTGCGTCGAAACCCGCGCCTGCCGTAGCGGCCCTCACCATTCCCGCGGGGACGCAAATTGCGGTGCGCATGATCGATGCTATTGACGGGAAGACGGCCAAAGCCGGTGCGGTTTATCGGGCCAGCATCGACGATCCAGTCGGAGTCGGCAGCCAGACCGCCATCCCGCGGGGCGCCAACGGCGTCATCGAAGTCGTCAGCGTCCAGGCCGGCCAGGAGATGGCGTTGCGGCTGCGCGAGATCAATGTCGGCGGGAAGGTTTATAGCACCTCCACCGAGTACGCCCAAGTGGAAGCCACCGGAACCAGCAAGAAGAAGAAAGGTGTCAGGCGAGGTATCGGACTGGGCGCTGTTGGGGCAGGTATTGGCGCCCTTGCCGGCGGCGGCTCGGGCGCAGCGATTGGAGCCGTGGTCGGTGCCGGCGTGGGCGCGGTTTCCGCAACCGCAGCGAAGGGAAAGCAGATCAATGTTCCCGCGGAGACTCGCCTGATTTTCGCACTTAAGGCGCCCATGCCGATGAACTAAGCCGTGTTGCATGCGAACGCCAAGGGGATCCAGATCAGACCAACTCATGCCAGCAGAGCATTGCTGCTGTCCTGCTTCGCCGCGGGTCTGGGCGCTCAGGAATTGCAGCCGCGAGCGTACCTTCCGACCCCGGTGGGTGTCAATTTCTTTGGCGTCAGCTACGCCAACAACAGGGGCGACTTGCTGTTCGATCCCAGTTTGCCGGTGGAAGATTCGCACGTCAATGCCAACATCGTCACACTAGCGTTCGGACAGACTCTCGGTGTGCTGGGGCGCACCGCACAGGTCTTAGTGATCGTCCCCTATGTAAGGGCCAACCTGGATGGCCTCGTTTCAGGCAGCCGGGAGCGTGCTTATCGTAGTGGACTAGGTGATGCAACCTTTCGATACGGTATGAACCTCTATGGCGCTCCTGCCATGAGCCTCAAAGAGTTCGGGGACTACCGTCAGAAAACCGTGGTCGGGGCCAGCGTCACCGTGACCGCTCCTACTGGCCAATACGACCCGGTCCGTCTGATTAACGTAGGTACGAACCGCTGGGCCGTCAAGCCCGAGATTGGTGTGTCCCGCGCTCTGGGGAAATGGACGCTGGAGGGCGCCGCCGGAGTGTGGCTGTTCACGCCAAACAATCTATTCAACGGATCAATGGTGCGTACCCAGGTCCCGCTCGGCAGTCTACAGGCCCACGCGGTGCGCGTCCTGCCCCATCGAACCTGGCTGGCGCTCGATTGGACCCTCTATACCGGAGGGCGGAGCAGCGTGAGCGGAAAAGAAAACTTTGATTACCTGGGGAATCAAAGATTAGGCGCCACCTTAGGGATCATCCTCAACCGCCGCCAATCTATTAAGATCTCCTACTTCCGCGGCGCGGTCACGCGGGTCGGCGGGGACGTCAGCTCAATCGGGGTCTCCTACAACGTCATCTGGCTAACAGGGCGTTGATCCGCGCAACGCGCCGCCCGTTAGCGGCAACGGCGGGGACTGATCTGCTACCGGCCTTCACGTATATGTTCACCTCGAAAGTTCCCAAGACGGACCCGGTAGGAACGCCAGAGGAGAAGCACCGTCAAGACACTGTGCAGGATCACTACCGGCACAAGTAGGGTGCCGCGATACTCGCCGCCCACCGTCAGGTAAGTCAGGTAGGCGGTGACGGCCACGTTGTACAAAAGGATTCCATGAAGTGCTTGAACGCCAGGCCAACAGGTCACCCCCAGTGACAACAGGCCGAAGCCGCACACACGGCTGATGATCAATCCTGTTCCGGCGATTTCGGCGTTAAGCAGCAGTTTCACGAGCAATTGAGGTAAAAGCACCAGCCCAAGGCCGGTGCAAGCCTCAACCACCGCGCACAGCATCAACAAAACGGTCGCATTCATAGGTCTCCTTCAGTGCCCCAAGCCCAATCACTTCTTCTGCGGTTCCGGCTCTTTCAGTTGTTTCAGCTTCTGAACTGCCGCTAGCTTCGTTGTTCTGCATGGAGAGACGCGTGCGTTTGTAGTAAGTAGTGAGGCGTCCGCCCTGATTCGAGCGCTCACGCGGCCAGCCCAAATCCTCGACAGCCTCTTGTGCCTACTGTCCTGGTTTCGACGGCGCCGTCGCCGCAGCAATCCTACGGTAATCCGAGTTCTGGATAACGACTTGGATTTTCTTCTCCGCGGCTACAAGCACCGCATTCGCGACGTTGACGCCGTCGTTCAACGCGGCAAAACGGGCGTCCAGCGTGATTGAATCCTTCGCTGATTCCAAATACGTGCCGGCTTGAATGCGCTGGGGGCTTGGGGGCACGTACTCGTGCACCAGTTCCACGGCCTGCTTCATGTAATCCGACAGCTCTTCCTTTTTCTTCGCGATAATCTTCTTCTTCAATCGACCTCCGGAAGGCTGTTGTTGCGGAGGTGCGCTGATCTGCTGCTTTTGTACCTTACTCTCGGGTCCGTAAGAGCACAGCTTTTGAACCCGTGATTTCTCCTCTCCCTTCAGGCTGACGATGGTCGTCTCGACCCACTGATACTGCTGCAGGCGCTTCTGATTTTCGGCCAACGACTGTTTGAGAGCCGCCACTCTGTCCTGCTGCGCGTGGAGTCTTTCAAGTGGAAGGAGCAAGACCGCAAACAGCACCCACAAATGCCATCTTTGAATACGCCGGGAAGTATTCTGATTCGTCGTATTCATCGTTTTCTCCCCGTGGGCCCGGTAGAAAAGGCTGTGGTGTTCAGGGCAAGTGATGCAGGCGCCTGCGGAAGCGCCTCATTTTTTTCGCCATAGTTTCATTAGCCGAACTTTCAAATATTTTGAACCGAACAGTCTGGGCAATTCATTAACGCGGTGTAGAACTTCATGAGTGCCCGCACGGAACACAGTTCGGCTGCGTGAGCAGCCACAGTGAGCTGGCAGCCGGGAGAAGAGCCGTTCACGCCGGGCTGCCGGTCGCTGGAGATATAAAGAGATCGACTGAACAAAGGAAAACACATGAGCTCACAAGACGATACGCAACGATCGATTCTTCCCATCCCGGATGCGCAGTACGTGGGATTGACCACTTACGACGCGAAAGATCCGGAGACGGCGTTCCCGCCGATCACGTCGCTGCGGCCGCCCAAGGGCGCGCCCAACGTATTAATCGTGCTGATCGACGACTGCGGGTTTGGCGCCGCGAGCGCTTTCGGCGGCCCCATCCCCACGCCGAACGCGGAGCGCCTGGCGAAGAATGGGCTAAAGCTCACTCGTTTTCACACGACAGCTCTGTGCTCTCCAACGCGTCAGGCGCTGCTCACCGGGCGGAATCACCACTCGGTGAACATGGGCGGCATCTGCGAAATCGCGACTTCAGCGCCGGGCTACACCTCCGTGCTGCCGAAGAACAAGGCGCCGCTCGCCATGACCCTCAAGCTCAATGGCTACTCGACGGCGCAGTTCGGCAAATGCCATGAAGTACCGGTCTGGCAGACTAGCCCGCTAGGCCCGTTCGACCAGTGGCCTACCGGCGGAGGCGGCTTCGAGTACTTCTACGGCTTCATCGGCGGCGAAACCAATCAGTGGTATCCCGCCATCTACGAAGGCACGACGCCGATGGAACCGGGCAAGACTCCCGAAGAGGGCTACCACTTCACCGAGGACATGACGAACAAGGCGATGGGCTGGGTGCGCCGGCAAAAGGCGCTGATGCCCGACAAGCCCTTCTTCATGTATTTCGCGCCCGGCGCCACCCACGCTCCGCATCACGTGCCGAAAGAATGGATCGACAAGTACAAAGGCAAGTTCGACGGCGGGTGGGACCAGCTGCGCGAAGAGACCTTTGCCCGTCAAAAGAAGCTGGGCGTGATCCCGGCGGATGCAGTCCTCACCAAGCGGCCGGACGAAATTCCGGCCTACGACGATATGCCCACCGCGCTCAAGCCGATTCTGGCACGTGAGATGGAAGTCTATGCCGCGTTCCTCGAACATACCGACCACCACGTCGGCCGCTTGCTCGACACGCTGAAAGACCTGGAAATCCTCGACGACACGCTAATCTACTACATCTTCGGCGACAACGGCGCCTCGGCCGAAGGCACGTTGAACGGCTGCTTCAACGAGGTGGCTGTGCTCAACGGTATGGGCAAGCTTGAAACCCCTGAATTCCTGGCCAGCAAGATCGGCGACTTCGGCGGGCCTGAAGCCTATAACCACTACGCGGTGGGCTGGGCGCATGCGATGAACACGCCGTATCAGTGGACCAAGCAGGTCGCTTCGCATCTCGGCGGTACCCGCAACGGCACCATCGTGCATTGGCCCAATGGCATCAAGGGAAAGGGTGAGCTCCGGTCACAGTTCTGCCACGTGATCGATATCGCGCCCACGATCATGGAGGCCTCAGGGATACCTGCGCCTGTATTCGTAAACGGCATACAACAGGCGCCGTACGAAGGCGCCAGCATGCTCTACGCGTTCAACGATGCCAAGGCCGCCGAGCGCCGCGAGACCCAGTACTTCGAGATGTTCTGCAACCGCGGCATCTATCACAAGGGATGGACGGCCGTGACCCGGCATGGCGTCCCCTGGGTGGGCTCCTACAAGCGCGCCTTCGACGACGATGTATGGGAGCTGTACGACACCAACAGTGACTGGACTCAGTCGAGGAACCTCGCCAAGGAGCAGCCGAAGAAACTGGCCGAGCTGCAGCGGCTATTTCTGATAGAGGCGACAAAATACAGTGTGCTCCCGCTCGACGATCGTACGTTTGAGCGCTTTAACGCGGACCTCGCGGGCCGTCCGCAGCTCATCAAGGGCAAATCGCAGATTCTATATGGCGGCATGTCGCGGCTGAGCGAAGGTTCTCTCGTCGTCACGCACAACAAGTCGTACTCGTTGACCGCGGAGATCGAGGTGCCGGAATCCCGCGCCAACGGTGTCATCGTCTCGCTTGGCGGCAGCGTCGGCGGCTGGAGCCTCTACGCCCTGAACGGCAGGCTGAAGCATTGTTACAACTTCTTCGGCATTCAGAGGTTCTATACCGAAGGCCAGCAGCCGATTCCCGCGGGCAAGCACCAGGTGCGCATGGAGTTCAAGTACGACGGCGGCGGCCTGGCCAAGGGCGGTGCCGTGTCGCTCTTTGTGGACGGCAAGAAAGACGGCGAGGGCCGCGTCGACATGACGGTGCCGATGCTGTTCTCCGCCGACGAGACCTGCGATGTCGGGAAAGAAACCGGCTCGACCGTCTCTCCGGACTACGGTCCCACGAACAACGAGTTCAGCGGCGAGGTCAAATGGGTCCAGATCGACCTGGAGAAAGATGATCATGACCACCTGATCACCCCGGAGGAGCGCTTCCGGGTCGCGATGGCGGTGCAGTAACACTCCGTTGATGGCCGCCCACGGGATTTTGCTCGACTCTAGTCGCGAGTCGTCGAGAATCATGTGGGCTTCGCAGTGCCTCGGCGTCTACCAGTTTGCCCACGGATCGTGCCCTGATGATCCCATGGGGCGGATTCAGAATCTCACTGCTAAAGTAGTAAGACCTTGTTATGGCTTATGTAACTATTGCGACTGGTATGGTCCTTCCCAACGGACAAGATGAAGGTCTCTTCGAGTATCTGTGCGATCGGGATGGATGCGCCAATGTAGCAGAACACGTGGTTGGCTACGTGCGGGAACTGAGCGGCGCGTATGTCGTTTGCGGCCAACACGCAATACGGGAGAGTCTCGCGTCACGCTCAGTGGTCGATTCATAACTAACGTGTCGAAGCGTGCCCGCCTGAGGCCGTGTTCTGTTCCACTCCGGATCAGGTCACCTTCGGCGCGGGTATCCATCCGCCCAGCCAACAGACCCGCCACTCGCATACGTTAATCACCTTTCTCTTCTGAACAGCCAATATCAAATATTTTCTTGAATCACCCGGCTGTGATCTTCATCGTATCCGGCGCATTCTACGAGAGCAGCGCGCCGCTGTCGATGATGCGACCAAAACCAGGGGAACCAGACCGGCGAAGACGGTTACCAGGTTACTCTTGCGTCTCATTTCTAATCTCCTTTTGCTTCCCCCACATCTGACCAATTCACCTCGTCGGTGAAACTACTTCATCGGTGAGAACGCGACAGGCTCCATAAACGTCGATTCTTCGGTTTTGGCAAGGGCGCCGTTCTTCTCAGACGCGGCCTTCACAGAAATCCAGTCGGGGTCTACCTTGAACGAGTTCCAATTCTTTTCAGCGTCCGCACGACTTGGGTGAGCCAGGATATAAATGAACATGTCCTTGGCTTTTTCGGGGTCTTGCGGAGACCAGTAGCCGATCACTTCCATATGATGTTTGTTAAAGAGCGCGGTGGTGTGGTCGCGGAAGCGCCTCTTTAGCGCCTCCAGCTTACCTTCGTTCGCGGTGTACACGCGTAGCTCAAAAACTCGATTCTCGTTCATGCTCCGAGCCTACCACCCAGGAGACCAGCAGGTGGGGCAAAGGCGCTGCCAACCCCGAAGCCCTGCGTCGGGGAGCTTAATCGCATCAACCAGCGCAATGTAATCCTGTGTAGCGATCTTCTCGTCAAGACTAATATCCGGCCCAGTGGCTCGCGCGCGCCGCAGAGCCTGCCTAACCCGGGTTGCTACACAACGCCACTCTGCGAGGTTCTCCTTGACGCTTTCTCCGCGGCTCCCCATCTTATTGTTGCTGGCCGGTCTCCATGTTTTAGAAGCAGATCCATTCGCGTCGGTTCGTGATTCCATACGAGTCAAGCTTCCGCAACGCCGGGTTGCTTCAATAGCCGTAGGAGTGGCCCAAGGCGACAAGATTCTCTGGGAACAGGGATTCGGTTGGGCGAATCGAGAGAAGCGAATTGCAGCCGACGCCCACACCATGTACTCGCTGGCCTCCATCTCGAAGCCGATGACCGCCACTGCATTGATGACCCTTGTCAAAGCCGGAAAGATCGATCTCGACAAGCCCGCCAACGATTATCTCGGGAGTGCCCGGATTCGCGCTCGTATCGGCGACGCCGACCAAGCCACAGTGCGACGCGTGGCCAACCATTCTTCGGGCTTACCGGAACACTATCAGTTCTTCTATGACGACGAACCGTGGCGTCCCCCGTCTACCGATGAGACCATCCTTCGCTTCGGCAATTTGCTGATGGCTCCCGGCGAATATTTCCGTTACTCCAATCTCGGCTACGGCATCCTGAGTTACATCATCTCCCGCATCTCCGGCCTCACCTACGCCGACTACATGCGGCAAGAAGTCTTTGTGAAACTTGGTATGTCCCGAACTTCCGCCGCTCCCACTCCCGGGCTTAACGAATATGAAGCCGTTCGCTACGGCGAGGACGGTCTGCCCATCGCTCCCTATGAGTTCGATCACGACGGAGCCTCTGCCGTTTACTCCAGCGTGCACGATCTACTCCGCTTCGCTATGTTCCATCAGAAATTACACCTTCCTGATCAAGTCGCAATCCTGCCGGACGATCTGATCGACGCGATGCAAATGCCGACCATGGACGAAGGGGCCGGCGAGGGCTACGGGATTGGTTGGGACATCAGTCACGGCTCCGGTACCACCGTCGTATCCCACAGCGGCGGCATGCCGGGAGTCGCCACTTGGCTCCGAATGGTTCCGTCCGAGAAGCTCACCGTCGTCGTTTTGTCCAACGCGGACGACAGGCTCGCACACATGATCTCCGACGAAATCATGGAAGTAATGGTCCCGCGCTGGAAACCGCCGCTGAACACCGCATCGTCATCCCCTAGCCACTTCGTTCCTCCCCAGGAAATCATCGGCCTCTGGAGAGGTAAGGTTGCCACCTATCAGTCCGACATTCCCTTCGCCTTGCGCGTGGAGAGGAGCGGCGACATTCAAGTAGTGCTGGGGACCCAGTTGAAGACTGTACTCAACCATGCTGGATTCTCCAGCGACGGATTCTTGCGAGGGGTGTTTGCAGGCAGCCTCGGCATCCCGGATGCCGCCCGGCGCCCCTACATCCTCAGTCTGAATTTGAAGTTACGCAAAGGCAACGTATTGAGCGGTGCGATCTCAGCCAAGGCGGACGAGCCCGGCACCATGCCGGCTTTCGACCTCGTCCCAGCTGTAGCGGGGCAGCCTCGTCCCACCAGAATCCAGAAGCGTGCGTTCATCCTGACCCAGTGGGCTGAACTTTCGAAGCAGTAGTCTACGTAAGCCGCGCCCCAGCGCATTCCGAAGGTACGTCCTACGAACGCCCCACAATCACGGGCACTGCGCTATCGGCGACCCCTTCATACGTGCGCCCTCCACTCGAGTTCACAGTCCGCGGCAGACCGCAAGGCCGCCGTAAAAAAACACGTTGTTTCGTCGCTTGTCCCGCCGCGCCGATGACATCGCAACGCCAGTCGATCACGGCATTCTCCCCACACTATTTCAAAACGCCAATTCAGCGTCTGTGAGAACTCCTGCCGGAATGCCCACCGCCCGCACGCCCTCCACCCGAATGTCCCGAAGAACGGGAAGATCCCCGCGGCGCGGAGAAGTGCGGTGCTGAAAAGCGTGACGACGACCCGCGCGGGGCAGAAAATTTTTGCGGCGAGGGAGAGTTCCTGAAATTGAAGTTCTCCCGAGCCGCCCGCTGCGGCGCTCTATCGAACCCAGCGAACCCTCGGAAGTTCGACCCCATCTGCCGCGGCGCTCTATCAACTCCAGCGGACCCTCGGAAGTTCGATCCCATCTGCTGCGGCCCTCTGTCAAATCCACCGGACCCTCGAAAGTTCGACCTCATCTGTTGTGACCCTCTGTCAAACCCGCCGGACCCTCGGAAGTTCGATCCCATCTGTTGCGGCGCTCTGTCAAACCCAGCGGACCCTCGAAAGTTCGACCCCATTCGCTGCGGCATCACGTTCGCGCCGGCGTAGCCCCGATAGTTATCACGAGAACCGCCGTTACCCGCAGCGAACCCTGACCTGTACGCCCCCGCTGACGACGAATTGAACCCAGGCCGACGCCATCCATCAAAACCCGAACGCCCTGAACCCCCGAAATCGGAACGCCAGGAACTTCCGCCCGTGGAACGCCAAGAGCCAGAGCGCCCTCCGAAATCCCCGCCCCGATAACGCGCCGAAACAAATCCATTAGAATACGGCACCCCCAACCGATGAGCCGGATTGTGAGCCCACACCCCACCCCTATTGAACCCGCCGCCCGACCGATACCCACCGCCATACCCGCCGCCGTAATTGTGAAATCCCAAGCCGTCAAAAAACGACCCATTCAGAAAAAGACTATGCGTAAACCAGTTGAGCACCCATCCCCAAGCCCCCCAGCCGAAACCCGACCCAACCAATCCCGACCCAATCGTTTCCGCCGCCCCCAGCAATCCTGAGAACAGTCCCCCGACGTCGGTGCCCGATCCGAATCCAGATCCGTAATCGCCCGGCGGCCCGTAGTCGCCTTGCGGATAGGAAAGTGCCGGATAATCGCCCGCCACCTGCGGCCCCCAAACGTAAGCCGGATTATAAACCGGAGGATAAATCATCTGCGGATTCGCCGGCTCAATCTGAATCGCGGATTCGTCGTTCTCCGTTTCCGTACTCACGATCTGCTGCGGCGTGCTCCGCAAGCGCCCGTTATCGCTCGCCTCGGAGCGCAACTCCTGGATCGCATTCATCACATCCGCCTGCTGCGCCAGGAACGCATTGCCCAAGTCCGTGGTCCAGCGAATGTCGCGAGTCACCAGCGCCATTACGTCCGGAAATGCCACCAGCAGTTGTACACTCGGGTCCCAATTTTGTTGCTTAGCCGCTTCTACTAATTGCTGGCTCGATAGATTCCGGTTCTGTTGCAGCCACTGCTGCGCTTCCACGATTTCCAAAGGATACGTGCTCGCCGCCAACACCTGGCTCAGCAGCGGATCGGGATAAAGCGCAATCGGCGCCACCAGATTATCCAGTTGTTCCGGAGTCAAAAGCTGCGGCTGCTGTTGCCCCTGTGGAAAAGACTGCGCGATCGCAACAGAGCTCTCATACGGAACCACAACGATACACAGCACCGTCAGCGCCGTCCGCAGCATAACGAACTCACACCCTTCCGGGACCCGATGACTGCATTTCATCTGCCAGGATCAACCCACTGATTCTGCACGGAAAACGTTCTGCAAGTCCGGCCAAAAACCACCGAAGTGGTGCACTTCAGCCACTTTTTGCGGTCACATCGTCGATCGCCAGCAAGATCATGCGCTCGCCATTCCCCTGCCGGATCTCACGCGCATGGAGTAGCATTTTTTTCACACCGATACTTTTATAATCCTGCTCCACCTCAAAATCCCGCATCCAGCTATGCTTCGGCAGGACATCTTCCAAGAGCTGCCGCAATCGCGGATGGTTCCACTGCCCGTTGCCGATTTCGTAAATCAACCGCCCTTCCGTCTCCCGGCTCTCCATCTGAAACATCTGATAGAACGCCGGATTCGCCGTTCGCACGCGCAGCCCCGCGTCGAGCACGATCAACGGCTCCCGAACCACCGCCACCACCGCCTCCGCCAAGTCCCGCGCCCGCTTCAAATCATCGATGTCGATCAGTGTAGCGATAGCACCATCAACGGAATTATCAGGTCCCCTGTAAGGCAAAATTCGTAGCGAGAGCCAGCGTCCCGCGGGACTCTCAATCTCGATAGTTTGGTTTTCCTCTCCCGCCAAAGCCGCTATCAGCAGTTCACGGAAATTAGGAATTCTGCCGGAATGCAAATCGGTGATCGGCCTTCCTTGATCCGTCGGCAGCAAATTCAGCAGCGGCTCCATCGCCGGCGTGAACCAGCGGATATGCAAATCTTTTCCCACCATCACCAGCGGCACATTGATGCTGCCCAGCAATTTCCGCAGGTCGCTGTTTAAAGTGCTCTGCTCCAGATTCCGCGCCCTCAACTCATCGTTCACCGTATTCAATTCTTCGTTGGACGCCTGCAGTTCTTCCTTCGCCGTATCCAACTCTTCATTGGTCGCCTGCGCCTCTTCGTTGGCCGACCGCAGCTCCTCCGCCGCCGCCTCCTGCGATTCGATGATCGATTGCAAATAATCGCGCGTCGCCCGCAGTTCTTCCTCTAGCCGTAACACTTCTTCCGCCGCCCGCTTGGGAGCCTTCGCCGCTCTCTTCACTGCCGGCGCTTTGCGCCGCGTCGCGTCATCGAACAGAATCAGGAAACACGGCTCTTTACTATTCGGATCGCGGATCGGAGAAACGCGCAAGTCGACATCCCGTGCCTCACCGCCACTCTGCGCGCGCAGCCCGGTTTCCTTTACTTGAATGCCCTGTTGGCGCGCCTTGCGAATCGCGGACCGCAGCGCCGCCAGCAGCCCCGGCCGCACCATACGCGTCAAATCCGTCGTCGGCTCCCCGGGAGGAATTTGCAGATAAGGACTGGTTTCTCCGCGCACCTGTAACACGTGCAGCCCGTCGTCGACGATCACTCCCGCCGGCGCGTACTCAGCCAGCAACATCCGGTCGACAAACTTTTGAATATTCTTCAGTGGACTGGCGCTCTCGCTGGCGCCGCTCGGCCGCACGTTCATTCCCAGACCCGGACTCCCGCCAGAAAGCTCCTCCCACGAATGAGGGATCGCATTTCGCTTCTTCGAATAAATTCTTTGCTTGCGGTCGACGATCTCAAACGAGTCCGAGTACGGGCCCACCGATTCAGAACTCCCCAGCACCAGAATGCCGCCGGGTTTCAAAGCGTAATCGAATAACGAGATGGCCTTCTTCTGCAAAACCGGCCCTAGATAAATCAGCAGATTGCAGCAACTGATTAAATCGATTTTCGAAAACGGCGGATCCTTCGTCAGATTCTGCCGCGCGAAAACACACAAGCTGCGAATCGCCGGAGTGACCTGATAAATCCGATCCCGCTTGACGAAGAAACGGCGCAGCCGTTCCTGCGAAACCCCGCCCAGCGCGTTCTCCATGTAAATCCCGGAACGCGCCCGCTCGATCACCGGGTCGCTCAGATCCGTCGCAAAAATCTGAATGCCGAAAGACGCATCGTTCTCCTCCAGAAACGCCGTCAACGCCATCGCCAGCGAGTAAGCCTCCTCGCCCGTCGAGCACCCCGGAATCCAGATACGAATCGGATCCTCCGCCGCGCGCCCTGCGATCAACGCCGGGAAAACCTGCTCGTGCAAAATTCGGTACGTCTCGGGCTCGCGAAAAAACGCCGTGACGTTGATCAGAAACTCCTGCGCCAGAATCTTGGCTTCCCCGCGGTCGTGCCGCAGCTTGCGCGAATAATCCTTCAAGTTGTCGATGCCGTGTAGCGCCATCCGCCGCTCGATGCGCCGCAGAATCGTATTGTGCTTGTAATAAGTGAAATCGATACCGGTAGCCGACCGCAGCACCCCAAAAATCGGATTTAGATCGCCGTCCGCGGAAGCCTTCTCCGCCCCGGCCACGTCACCCGACCGCTGATTCAAGTACGGATGCCCAGCCAGAGCCAGCAGTTGCTTCGCGATTCCTTTCGGGGGCAACACGAAATCGACAGCACCCGCCGCGATCGCGTTGCTCGGCATGCCGTCAAACTTCGCCGAGCTAGGTTCCTGAGCGAAAGTAATCCCGCCCTCAGACTTGATCGCCCGCAAGCCAATCGTGCCGTCCGAAGCCGTCCCCGACAAAACGATGCCGAACGCCAGGTTGCCGCGATCCAGCGCCAGCGACTCAAAGAAATCGTCGATCACCATGTTCCTGACGCCCGCCTCGGTAGGCCGCGCCACCGGCTGCAATATCCCCTTTTCAATCCGCAGATTCTCGCTGGCCGCGATCACATAAATATGATTGGCCTCCACCGGCGTGTCCCCGCGAATCTCCCGCACCGGCATCGTAGATTTCCTCGAGAGAATCTCCGGAAGCTGGCTAGCATGCGTAGGATCCAGGTGCTGAATCAGCACGTAAGCCATCCCGCTAGTAGCCGGCAAATGTTCCAGCAGTTGCGTGAACGCCTCCAGCCCGCCAGCCGAAGCCCCGACCCCGACGACCGGAAAGGCAGACTCCGCAACCCGCGCCGTTACCTTGCGAGTCACTCTCGGCGGAACACTTTTTCCGCCTGCCTTTTTAGCCATTTACCATACTCCGCGTACGCACATACCATCAAAGCATACTAGCGCTCCCCCTATAATCAAAGAGTGAGAATCGCTTATCTCGACGCGTTTTCCGGCATCAGCGGCGACATGACCGTCGGCGCATTGTTAGACGCCGGAGCCCCCGCCGCCCCCCTAATCGAAGCCTTGGAAACCCTGGATATGGGCGCTAAATTCGAAGTAGAAAAGACCCGCCGCGGCGGCGTAACAGCGTCAAAATTCCGTGTAATCGTCCCCGCCGAAGCCCCCACCCATCGCCACCTAAAACACATTCTCGGCATGATCGACAAGTCCCCCCTCACCGATCGCGCCAAACAAAACGCCTCCGCTGTGTTTCGGCGCCTGGGCGACGCCGAAGCCCGCGTCCACGGCGTCCCCGTAGAAAAAGTGCACTTCCACGAAGTAGGCGCCGTCGATTCCATCGCCGACATCGTGGGCGCCTGCGTAGCCCTAGACCTCCTCGACATCGGTGAAATCCATACGTCGGCAATCAACGTAGGCAGCGGGACAGTGAACACCGAACACGGCATGCTCCCCGTCCCCGCCCCCGCGACAGCCGCCCTACTAGAAGGCAAACCCATCTACGCGCGCGGCCCCGCCGTCGAGCTCACTACCCCCACCGGAGCCGCGTTAGTAGCCACGCTCTCCGCCCACTTCGGCGCGCTCCCCGCCATGAGCATCTCGAGCATCGGCTACGGCGCCGGCGGCCGCGATTTCAAGGATCAGCCCAACGTCCTGCGCGTCCTGGTAGGCGACCGCACCACCGCCACCGAAGCCACGCTAGTGAGCGTGATCGAAGCCAACATCGACGATTCGAGCCCGCAAATTCTCGGCTACGCGTTAGAGCGTTTGCTGGAAGCCGGCGCCCTCGATGCCTCCTTCTCTCCGCTGCAAATGAAGAAAAACCGTCCCGGAGCGCTCCTCCGCGTGATCGCAAAACCAGAACAGCAAGAGCGCCTAGCCGACATTATCTTCGCCGAAACCTCAACCCTGGGCCTACGCATTTACCCCGCCGAGCGCCGCGTAGAAGAACGCCGCATCGTCGAAGTCGAGACCCCCCACGGCAAAGTTAGAATGAAAGTCTCCGGCCACGGCGCCGCCACCCCCGAGTACGAGGACTGCCGCGCCCTAGCGATCCAAACCGGAACGCCGCTGCCCAAGATCCTCGCGGCCGCGCAGGAAGCCTATTTGAAAGTCAGGAAATGAAATACTATTTCACTACCCCGATCTATTACGTAAACGCCGCGCCGCACATCGGCCACGCCTACACAACCATTGCCGCCGACACTATTAAGCGCTGGAAGCGCATGCAAGGCTACGACGTGGTGCTCGCCACCGGCACCGATGAGCACGGCCAGAAGATTGAGCGCGCCGCCTCAGCCGCCGGCAAAACGCCGCAGGAATTCACCGACATTATTTCCGCCGAATTCCAGCACCAGTGGGAAATCCTGGGCCTCGGCATCGACCGCTTCCAGCGCACCACCGCGGCCAAGCACGCTGTCCAAGTACAAGATTTGTTCCACCGCTGCCTGCATAACGGCTACATCTATAAAGGCAGTTACACCGGCCAGTATTGCGTATTCGACGAACTCTACGTCAACGACGCGAAACCGGGTGACCCGTGTCCCGAATGCGGCCGCACCACCGAAACCGTTTCCGAAGAAAATTACTACTTCAAACTCTCCGCGTTCCAACAAAAACTGCTCGACCTCTACGAGAAGCAACCCGACTTCATCCTCCCCGAAAGCAAGCGCAACGAAGTGCTCGCGTTCGTCAAGAAAGGCTTGTCGGATTTGTCGATCAGCCGCACGACGATCAAGTGGGGCATCCCGGTTCCCAACGACGACAAGCACGTTTTCTACGTCTGGTTCGACGCCTTGACCACGTATATGAGCGCGGTAGCCGGCGAAGACCTGTGGCCCGCGGACCTGCACTTAATCGGCAAAGAAATCGTCCGCTTCCACGCGATTTACTGGCCCGCGTTCTTGATGGCCGCCGGCTTGCCGCTGCCTAAACGCATTTTCGCGCACGGCTGGCTGTTGTTTGAGAATGACAAGATGAGCAAGTCGCGCGGCAACATCGTGCGCGCCACGCCCATCCACAAAGTGCTCGGTACCGATGCGTTGCGCTATTTCCTGCTGCGCGAAGTAGTGTTCGGCCAGGACGGCAGCTTCAGCTACGACGCGCTTGTCGGCCGCTACAATTCCGATCTCGCCAACGGCCTCGGCAACCTCGCCAGCCGCACGCTGGCCATGATCAATCAATATCGCAGCGGCGTGATTCCAGTGTGCGCTGGCAACCAGCAAATCGCGCAGAGCGCCCAGGAAATTACGGCGATTGTGATGGAGTCGCTCGACCGCTTTGAATTTTCGAAGGCTCTCGAAAGCGTTTGGTCGTTGATCGGAGCCGTCGACAAATACATCGTCGAACAAGCGCCCTGGAAATTGGCGAAAGGCGGCGACGTCGACGCGAAACGTTTGGACGAAGTTCTCTACACCGCGGCAGAAGCGCTGCGCATCGCCACGGCATTGTTGGCGCCGATACTTCCTGAATCGGCCGCAAAAATTTGGGCGCAGCTCGGTTTCACCACGCCCATCGATCTCGTGAAAACCGCGGACCTGCATTGGGGACGTCTGCAAGGCAACCAAGCCTTGGGCGCGCTGGCAACGGTTTTTCCCCGCGCCGATGTAAAAGTTTCGATCGAAAAGATGATGGAGCTCGAAAGCAAAGAAGTCGTACGACAGGCGGAATTGCTGGGCAAAAAACCCGAACCGGCCCCCGTAACCGGCACGCCCCAAATCACCATCGACGACTTCGGCAAAGTCGACCTGCGCGTCGGCATCGTGAAGGACGCGGCGGCCGTGAAGGGTTCCGACAAATTGCTACACCTGCACGTCGACATCGGCGAGCCCGAGCCGCGCAGCATCATGGCTGGCATCGCCGGCGCCTACCAACCCGAAGCATTGGTTGGACGCAAAGTAGTGATCGTCGCCAATCTCGCCCCGCGCAAACTACGCGGGATCGAATCGCAAGGCATGATCGTAGCGGCATCGCGCGAGGGCGACATCCCCGTACTGGCGAGCTTCTTCGAAGACGTACCCGTCGGCGCGCGCCTGAAATGATCGACTCGCACTGCCATCTAGACAGCGAACAATTTAACGATGACCGAGAGGCCGTGATCGAGCGCGCCCTAGCCGCGGGCGTCGAAACCATGGTCGCCATCGGCTCCGGCGACGGCCCTCCGGATTTAGAAGCCGGGGTCCGCCTCGCCGACCGCTATCCGTTTATATACGCAACCATCGGCGTGCATCCGCACGACGCCGCCAGCGCCACTTCCGAAACCTATTTGCGCTTGAGTGACCTCTCCTCGCACGCGAAAGTCATCGCAGTCGGCGAGATCGGACTCGATTACCACTACGATCACTCGCCGCGCGATGTCCAGCGCG
>Ga0105238_10001947_pt1 | contig 20775 bp, 46 predicted proteins | sample KBSC34metaG_FD_81526 | JGI IMG/M metagenome (GOLD analysis project Ga0105238, IMG submission 81526) | Corn rhizosphere microbial communities from Kellogg Biological Station, Michigan, USA - KBS C3-4 metaG | ecosystem: Host-associated > Plants > Roots > Rhizosphere > Soil | place: Michigan, USA... | reverse complement strand
GGTATCATGGGCGGGCTTGCGGAGCCGCACCTGCTGGCGGAAGCACGTGAGGAGGCGGCTAAGGTGCTGGCCGCAGATCAGTCACAATTAGCAAAGGCAGCACCACCGAGAACCTCGACTACGAGGTCACATCCAGCAAGCCCATGTGGGTCATCGTCACGATGCCTGACGGCCAAAAGTGGCGTGTCAGCGTCAGCATGATGCTCGATGCTGTGCGCGCACGTGCCACGGCGGATGGGCCAAACTTCGACCTGGACCTCCGGTGGCAGGCGAAGTGGGAGAAGGTGGAATGAGCAAGGACCACACCAAGAAGCCCACGGTGCTCGATGTCCTTGAGCGCGTCAGTGGGCTCAGCAAGCCAGACATCGGGCAGATACTTGCTGAAGTCAAGGCAAACCAGAAGCTCCTTCACGAATGCAAGCCACCCCACAACTTCGTGCCTATCCCACCGGAAAGCAAGCTCGGGCTCACACGAGATTATGTGTGCACAAAGTGCCGTGGCAAGGTGGAGGCGAGCAAGGCTCGCTGGTACATCGAAGGGTTGGAGCATGGGAGGAAGAAGAAGTAGTGGGTGTTGCGCGAGGCGGACGCTTCCCATGGACGTGCCCCGGCTGTGGGAAACGGATGATATTGACAGGGGCGCAGATCAACGCTCGGAAGAAGTGGTGCACGACAGAGTGCCCACGCACACGAAAGGAGACCACGATGAGTGCATTGACCGGCTACGCCGCTGCGGCTCGCCACCTACTACTGAGGCTCAGCTTCCATCGATTGGAGTGGCGCCACCACGGCCTGGGCATGCTGCAAGGCGAGCTGTCGGAAGACCTCCGTGTGCACCTCTTCCACCCCATGCTGCGCACTATCCCCAAGGAGGGGAAGCGTGACGTGCATGACCACCGCTTCACCATCACCAGCTATATCGCGTACGGGAGCATCACGGACGTGCCACATAGTGTGTACCTTGAGAAAGACTGGATTGGTACACCGCCCGAGGTTGAGGCGTTCAGAGGTCGCAACTGGACCAAGGAAGACGCGTGGGAGATCAAGCACTCCAAGGTTCAGGACGGCAACGACTGCACACCACTGGGCAGGGCGTGGGTGCTGCGGCACGAGGAGATGCCACGCGCGAAAGGGGAGGTGTACACAATCCCGCGGCGGGAATGGCACACCACCATCGTGAACGAGTTCGCCATCACGCTGGTGAATCGGTCGGAGTTCGATGAAGGGCCGGCGCGAATCTTGGGTGGGTGCCATAGCGCCATCAATCGAAGCACGCCGAAGGAGACGATCGGCTACGTGGTTGATTGCGCTATCGGTGCGCAGCGACGGCTATTCGAGCACTGATGTAACGACGGTTGCAATTGGGATTGATGTGCGTAGAACTACGCGAGGAGGTGTCAAGATGGAAGCTCTGCTACAGCTTCTGATCACGCTCCTTGTGCTGGGCGTGATCTTCTCGTTGGTGTGGTGGGTGTTTGGCATGATTCCGAACGTGCCGCCACCAGTGAGGATGGCGGTGGCCGCAATCATGGCCATCATCATGATCCTGATTCTGCTAGGAGCGGTGGGCTGGATTCCAGGCTGGCACTTCAGATATCGCTGACGCTTCACCAGCTCGCGATACGCAGCGCCAAGTCTACCAGACCCGCCAACGCTCCCACCGTAATGAAGACTCGCCAGGCGCGCTCCCAACGCCGCCCACGCAGCTCACGCCGGACAGCGCGCTCGTGCTCGATTGCCAAGTTGGCAGTCGGCGTGTTGGGGATAGTTGGCTTCTCCTCCATGCGACTCGGAACCGCTGGGATGGTCGGCCGATTACTGCGCTTGCTCATTCAGACCCTCCATCGCCCACACGAGACAGCTCATGTGGGCTGTGCAGGATTTACTTCTTCTTGGTCGGCTTCTTGCGGAGCGGGGCATCCCACGGGACGCCTGTCTCCTCGCACAATGCCAACTCGACCATGCTGCGAAGCTTCTGACTGAGAATCTGCCGCATCTGGATCGTGTTCTGGCCCGTGCGATCCAGCTGGTCGGCAAACTCGTTGGTCAGCGAGTCGGCTCGCTTGGCGATGGCGCGACGACGTTTCGAGTAGTCCACCTCGCCGATGTTTGCTTCCTCGACCGTGTTGAAGCCTTGTTCGCCGGCAACCTCACGTGGGTCCGGGGCGTGGAGAACTTCAGCGTGCAGCTCGTGACCGAATGCGTGCGGGAGATGGTGCGACAACATATCGTGCGCACGATCGTCGTCGAGATCGAAACCGTCTGCCACCCACGTGGCGCTGACACCGATGCGCATGGTCCACCAGTAGACCTTGTCGGGATTCGGCTCGCTACGCCCATCCTTGATGGTTGGCGTACCCTTCTTCTGTGCGTTTTCCATGGTTGCTACCCTCCATCGCCAACACAAGGTGAGCTTGTGTTGACTGTGCAGGTTAGTTGAAGAGATCAGCGCTACCCCATGCGCTGGCTTGTAGGTGCACGATGCTGTACCAGCGTGGGTCTTTGTGTTGCGGGTCACCAGCGACAACCGACTGGAGATAGGCGGGCGTTGTGTCCACAATGTACGCATGGAATAACTCATGCGCGAAAGCGGACGTGCTCCACTCGCCGGTCCAATAGATGTGGATATCGTGTTGACCATTCCACCCGAGCAAGCAAGCGCCACTTGAGACTTGGATGCCTGCGTTACCGTACTCATCCACACAATCGGGCTTGTCGAAGTGGACGAGCGGGCGCGGGTATTGAGACGCGTTGTAGATGCCGTCCCACACCGCGTTGAAGGCCCGTTCTTGTTCTTCAGCTGTGGGTGGGTCGGGTGGTGCGGAGACGCAGCCAGAAGCCAGGGCAAGCGCTACGAGCATGGTGCGGAACATTGCGGTCCTCCATCGCCCACACGAGTCACCTCGTGCAGGCTGTGCAGGACTACTTATCGGCTGGACAGATCGGGTCGTTGTTGCAGCCGAGCGTAAGGGAGACGCAGTAGAGGTCGTGCGAGGGGGTGACGCACGAGTTGTAACCCACGCACACCTTGCAGGGCAGACCTTCTGCGGTGTGATGGCCGATGCAATTCTCGCGGATGTAGTTGGGCTCCGCGTTGCACATGCCGGGAGTCGTGCCCGCGAGGTCGACGGACACCTTGGTCATGTCCTGGTTGTCGCGCGGCCAGCTTCCCATGTCGTCCGGGCCTTGCGGCGCGGCATCCGAGTCGTTGGTGACGATCTGGTTGTTGGTGGTGTCGACCGTGGGCGCCGTGCCCAGGCATCCGGTCATGAGTAGCGAAAGCAGTGCGATGCGTTTCATAGTGTCCCTCCCATGTGGGTGAATTGTACCACGATCCTCCATCGTCAGCGCGAAGTAGGTCCCTCGCGCTGACTGTGCAGGAACTACGCGGCGAGCTTGACGCCCATCTTGGCCAGACCGTCGCGAATGAACTTCTTGGCGAGGTTGGCGTACTTGCGATCGTCCTTCTCCGCCGTCTTCTTGAGCGCGCCGAGGAGCGACGGCGCGATGCGGATGTGCAGGTGCTCCGACTCGATTTCGCTGCTGTCCTCGCGCTCGCGCTTCACCTTCTTGGCCGGCTTCTCGGACTTGACCTTCTTGGACTTCTTCTTGGTGGGCTTCTCCTCCTCCACCTTCTTGGACTTCTTCTTGTCCTTGCCCTTCTTGCTGGGCTTCTCCCTCTTCTCGGACTTGACCTTCTTGGCCGGCTTCTCCTCCGCATCGCTGGACTTCTTGGCCGGGGGAGGGGTGAACTTGGCGAGAACCTTCTTGCTCATGACTCGTTTTCTCCTTGTGCGACTTTGTGTTGGAAGACTTCGTAACCTTCCATCTGGCACCCAATGTATACACATAAGGTGCCATGTGCAAGGCTATTTTCTGACGGTGACCCGCTTCTTCTTATGCGCGCGTTTGATGGTCCTTTTGCCGGCCGGGTCCGCGAGGTTGTAGCGCACCTCCTCAGCAGCGAGGGGACTCCTGTCGAGCTGAAGCTTGCCGTGGAAAGCCTTCTCCTCGATCAGCCCGCGCACGATGCGCAGTGTGTTGGTAGCGTCACGGATGTTGCGATACTCGTCATTGCTCCCCACAAGACTTGAGAGCGATTGCAGTGCGAGATTGGCTGCTGTGATCGCGTCGTTGATTTGCGACACCGCAAAGTCGACACGCTTCTTTGCGGCGGCGATACGCGCCTCCAATTCTTGATTGTCCATGAGTCCTCCATCGCGCGCTAGAGGACTGGAGGGTCTAGGTCCAACACCCTCTAGCGCGCTGTGGAGACACCATGCCTCCATCGTCAACACAAGCTCACCTTGTGTTGACTGTGCAGGCTTAGCCGTTTTGCATGAGGAGATTGATGATACGCACGGCTTTTTCGAAGTCCTCTGCCGTGCAGTCGCTACCGCTCTCCTTCAGATCCGGGATGAGACGATTGGTCAAGTAGGCCACGAATTCCTTAGCCTCCTCCTTCAGCTCGGAAACCGGATTGAGCTTGACGGCCGTCCAGGGGACATGGATGCGTTTCTCCGTGTTCAGACCGTAATCCTTGACGATGGCCGTCGCCTCGATCCTCTTGGCCGTAGCCATCAGCTGATTGCCGTTCGTGACGTCGTACCGCGTGGCATCCGGGTACTCGTTGACCCACGTGTTGCCGTCCCAGAAGCGCTTACCGTTCATGAAAATCCACATGTGCGATACCTCCATCGTCAACACAAGACAGCTTGTGTTGACTGTGCAGGCTACTTGACAGCGCTGAGAGGTTGGCCCTTGTAGACGTCGATCGTGTCGCACACCGCATTGGCGTACACCTTGTGCAACGCAGCCTCGATACGATTGAGCAAGAAGGTGCGCAACTCCTCCTCGCTGATAACCTTCGCGAGCTTGTCCTTGATGTCCGGGAGAATAGCCTGCACGTTCAGGAGCGCACGTTCTTGCGCACCCGTGAGAATGAAGTCATTGACGCGATCGGACTGCTTTTGCTTGGCCATGGTTGTTACCCTCCATCGTCAACACAAGGTGAGCTTGTGTTGACTGTGCAAGGCTACGACTCGGGATTGCTTTCGTTCAGGACCCACACACTCCATTTGGAGTAGAATTGCGAGTTTTCATCCTTGACGAAGATGAAGTGGTCCACTCCCTTCTCGCGCAACTCCTTGGCAACCTGTTTCGGGTCATCGTTCTGACCGGGGAACCATCCACTCTCGAATGAGTCCTCGTTCAGCTTAGAGTAACCGTGCTCTTCCAAGTCGACGTCAATCGACATGCACGCTTCATCGTTGCCGTCGAGGTATTCGATGTAGCCGGACGGGTCTTCCTTGACGCAATCGCCGCACGTGATTTCGCCATCGCCCAGCCAGAAGTCCGGTTGCCAGCTGTGGCTGTCCGGTGAAGTCCGAATGAGCTTGTAGCAATTGCCGCACGTGCTCCACTCGTCGGACCACTCGATTTCGATACCCATCTTCTCGAAAATGTCGCCGACACGCTTGGGAAGGTCGCACACGTCAACACAGCGTTTGACCTTCTCGTCGTACTTCGTGATCGTGTTCCAGTTTCCCGTGGCAATGATGCCGGACTCACCTGCACTGCTACCATCGGCGTAGCCGTCGAAGTGCAGCTGAATCTCCTCGATATGGTTGCGCACGCTGTAGCTGTTGCGCTCCTTGTCCAGCTTTTCAGCCATCGCAGCCGCAATTTCGAGAACATGCTGCGCGCGCTTGGACACTCGTTTGTCGATCTTGTGCTCACTCATGGTTAGACCCTCCATCGTCAACACAAGCTCACCTTGTGTTGACTGTGCAGGATGCTACTCCGTGAAACCCTCGCGACGGCCGAAGTTTTCGAACAATTCGGCCCGCTCCTTGCGGGCCTTTTGGATGCGCCGATAGAGCGCCATGATTTCCTTGCGCAGCGTGGCGCACAACGTGGGCGCGCGCAGCCTAGCATCGGTGGCCGCTTTCACGGCGCGCATTTCTCGGCCAATGGTCAACGCCTCCGAACGGAGATCTTTGACCTCCTCGCCGAGGTCACGATAGCGCTGTCCAGCTTGCCACGTGCGATTGAAGTCTCGTGCATCTTCCGCCATCCGTTCGGCGAAGTTATCCGCGGCGCGCGCTGCGTCTTCCTTGTCGTGCTGGACGTCGAAGCAAATGAGGGCGCAGCCTTCATTGTTCGGGTCGGCATAGCCGTACACGTATTGCTCCTTGCCGTCGCGCGCGGGTAGCTGGTAGACGATGCCGCGGTAGACCTCGTCATTTGCTCCATCGTCTTCCGTGAACCATCCGCGATGCCGGAGTCGCACGATGTCATCGGCGAAACCGCACGAGCGGAGTCCATAGTTTGCGTTTTCGATCCATCGCACGTTGTCGTAACCGTGCAGCTTGTTAACCGGACCGTACACGATGTGTTTCGTTTTGCTGGAATACTTGAGTGTTGCCATTGGTTAGACCCTCCATCGTGTGCACACAATGTGCACACTGTGCAGGCTCTAAGCGTCGTCGCTTTCCTCCTCGCTTTCCTCCTCGTCCGAAAAGAATTCGTTGGCATGCGCCATGTCTGCTACTTCATCTTCAGACATGTACTTGAGGCATGCCATGATGACCGTGTCTTTATCGAGCGCGCCCGCTTCGACCATTTCGAGAATCTTGTTTGTAGCCTTGCGCGTCATGACTTGACCACCGTACGGAGACACATATCGAATAGCTCCGCGGCATGATCTTTGATTTGGTTTCGATCGCGTCCGCTGATACTCACGTCGAAGTCCGACAAGAGATCCGCACGGACGCGGATGACATGCTCCGTCCAACCATCGTACACACCATGCTCACTCATGTGGTGAAACGAGGTATGAAAAACGAGCATGTGACGCGTGCTCTTCTGCCAATCGAGCCGAGTACCGTTATCGAAACCGGATCCGCTTGGCATGTGCGCTTTGACAAGCTCCTCAGCGCGTTCGCGATGTCTGTCAACCCATTCGCGATTGCCGCTTGCATTGGCATTGAATCGCGCTTGAATGAGGTTTGCTAGTTCCTGATAGAGCGGTTTCTCTCGCATTGGTTAGACCCTCCATCGTCAACACAAGGTGAGCTTGTGTTGACTGTGCAGTGTCGTCACACGTCATTCATGAATGCCCACACCTTGGCACGGAGTGGCATGATCGGCCATAGCCTCACGATTGTGTTGACCATGGTGCGCCGCGTGACAACGCGCAACCATTGGCGCAGTATCACGCGGATAGAAACAGGGCAGAACGGACCGATCACGACTCTTCTGCCGACGCTGGCGTGATAAAGGTGTGCATCTTGAATCCCGGAATGTCATGTTCGCAATCGTTGGTTTTCTCACACACGGGACGCGCGTTGCACTGCGCCAGCGTCGCGCCGCATGCGCGACACTTGGCATCCGACTTGCTCATTTTGTCGAGGTAAGCTTGACGGCGCTTGTCGTGCGACCGGTCAAGATCAGGAGGGCCACCCCATCCCCCACCAAAGGTGTTAGGTCCGGGGATACGCGAGCCCTTGCAAGGCTTACCCGCGCGCGCCCCACACTCGGGACACTCAACCGATCGTTTCTGCGCTTCTGTCACTTTGTTGGACATGTTGACCTCCATCGTCAACACAAGGTGAGCTTGTGTTGACTGTGCAGGCTTACAGCCAAGAATGCTTAAGACAATAACCGCCGCTCGTTTCCCCGGTCGCGTTCGGGTTTCCGCGCTTGGCTTGTGACTCGCGGATGCCGGAAACCCACCCGGTCATACCCTCGGGAAACAGGGTCTGTCCGAGTGAATACACGATGTGAAACCCCATATCCATCCCACATCCTCCGACGATCAAGCCTCCATGCCGCTCGTGCACGCGATACCCCATGGCGCGCGCCGCGAGATATGAGACCTCGTGAATGTGCGCCGTGCCATCCTCGACGTAGGTGCGAAACACCTTGATGCAGCGCTGCATACCGCTGCGCGCCACGTGGGTAACGGTAGTGTGCAGCGTGTCACCCGGTTTGATCCACTCACGGAGTGTTTTGATCGCCTCTTCACGTTCTTGTTTCTGTGCTTTCGTCAGTTTGGACATGATGACCCTCCATCGTCAACACAAGCTCACCTTGTGTTGACTGTGCAAGGCTAGTCATTCCGGGTGCGGTCATAGCAATTGACCGCGGCAAGCAACCCACGACGCATGAGCCATGACCGTTCGCCCCGCATGTTAGCCGTTCCTGGCCACGGCACGACGCTTGACACGCGACCCTTGGCACGGCGGCGCAAACGCTCGTAACACACGTAGGTGTGATTGTGCCGCATGACGAGGTCACCGTAAATGCGACTGACCTCCTCGCGGTCGGAGTCGCGGTAGGTTTCGATACTGTACGCGCTCATACCCGGATGAAAGTCGATCCGATGGAGGCGATTTTGATACTCGTATGCCTCACGAGACCCGTTGTAGTCGGTGGCATACATGTTGTATGCGATGCACACTGAAAATCTGTCAAACATGGTTAGACCCTCCATCGTGTGCACGATGTGTGCACACTGTGCAGGAACTAAGCCGCGTATTCCGCCGGTCGGAGCATGGCCATTTTGGCGCAATCCGTGCGCACCCTATCGAGATAGCAGCACAACGCGTGATCGCCACGCTGCGCCGCATCGCGGTAGGCGTCGGCAACATCGCCATACATCGCGGCAAGCTCCGCGCGAGTGAGAGTGGTTTGAATGACTTGCTTAGCGCCGTTGGCATCGTAGGTGAACATGGTTGGACCCTCCATCGTGTGCACGATGTGTGCACACTGTGCAGGCTCTAACCGAGGCGAGCGCGCAGCGACACAGCGCCTCCGCACACGAGGGGAAACGCGAGAATCAGTGCAGACACGAGAGTGAGCATGGTGATTACCTCCGACGGTGTTTGATGAGTAGATAGGCCACAACGGCACAAGCGATGCTTGCGACGGCTGGCCATTGGATTGTCAGGTTGATCGTCATGGCGCGTTACCAATGCTTCGCCACAACATCCGGCATGATTCCGTTGTTACCCTCGTTTGCCGCGATCTGCGGAGTCGGACGCTTGCGAATGTTCGGAGTGTGCACGGAGTAGGCGAACGGCGCGGGATCGTCGGTGCGAGTGACCTCTTGAACGCGCTGCGCAGAGTTGACGTTCATAGACAGGAGCATGGTGATAACGAAAGTCATCATTGGTTGGACCCTCCACAGACAACACAATGCGTTGACGTTGTGTTGTCTAGGGAAGGGCGCAGCGTAGAACACGCTGCGCTAGATGAGTGGCTTACTCCGACACCTTGCAGTGTCTCCCGTAGAGTTTCCCTCTACATCGTCCGGCCCGCAAGCCACCTATCTCTAGGTCCCTAGCAGTCTGGCCACTAGGTAGAAAAGCCTGTTACCTCGCGTCTGCTTACCGGCTAGGTCCCGCGGATTGTGCCTAGCCTACTATTCAGTTTTCAAAGATCGTCTAGCTGTCAGCTCCGCGGCGCCCTCCTTACTGCGCCCTTGCACCTTTCATCTTAGTCACTGTGTTGACCTTGTCAACACCTAGTTTCATCTTTTCTCGTCGCTGCGCGCCTCCATCGTCGCGCTGTCTACGTCAACACATCATTGCAGTCGATGTGCCAGCGCACGATGTCAACACATCAAGGGTTTAGCGCGCTCGCCAGCGACGGCAGAAGCAAAAACGCCACACTCATGTCAACACATTCACGCGATTTTCAACGAATTCATACATAGAAACAGAGGTCTAGCAGAGTGAGGCGAAATGTCTCCGTCGAGAGTGCCAAACCGCCACACTCTGTCAACACACCACCATTTCCCGCGTCTTATAACCGGACCACTTCCCACACAGCCTAGCTATAGCTATGCAGGAAGGTCTATTAGGAGGGGTCTACAGAGGGCCTAGCAGCCTATTAGAGCGCAGTCAATGGCCTCCATCTAGCCGGACCATTACCCAATGCAGCTAATAGCCTGCACCGATGTCTACACAAGCTCACTCCATCAGTAGGCCATAGCACAGACAGTGCCAGCAAACGAATACACAGCAATCCGCAGATAGATGCACGAATCACAGAAAAACCCAATAATCAAGCCCCGAGCTAGTTACCTCGCTATTGCGCCCGTTGTTTGCCGATGCTGCGCGCACGCTGTCACCACACCCGTGCACACCCCGTCAACACGCATGCGTCCAACGTGCGCATGTGCTCGTGAATGCAGCACATCTTATGTGTTGACAGCGTGCGGCCCTCATGCATGCCACTCGTGAACTCGCACTGCATACGTCGGGGGCTGCCTTGGGCCTGTGCCACCTACTTCGAAACGGTCACACACGCGCGAGTGTGCAGACTCCGACGAGGCTGGTCGCACACGTGACAAGCTACATAAGTGCTGGCAGACTGGTCGCATGCTGAATGACCTCCTCCATCTCTGGAATTTGGGCTTCTTCCACATCTTCATCCCACTCGCCGCCATCGCTCTCATCGGCATCGCCGCAACTGGCCGTTTCGACCATCGCAACCAGGCTTGGCAGCCGAAAGGCGTCAGCGGACCGTGGAAGCCCACTCCTCCTTCGATTTTTAAAATTTTTTTCGTGTGGGTGGGCAAGCAGCTCTCACGATTCGTTGAGCCGGTGTGCAGCTGCCCTCCTAGCACCACTGCTACCCGCGTCTACTCCAAGGATTGCCCTGTCCATGGCTGCTCCTGCTGTGAGGAGGTCCGGGACTTCCGCAAACAGCTCCAGGAGGCCATGGAGGGTAAGACCTATCCGGTGGAGGAGTGGAATCTCGTGGAGGCGCTACAGCGGCTCACAGGCGCTTGCAGAGGGTGTCGGAACTGCTTCATGCACAAGAACGCCCCAAACCGCGACGTGACCACGCCAGATGCAGGGAATCCTATGCGTTCGGGCGTGCGGCACTCTGCTGTGAAGCTCAAAGCTCTCAACGAGAAGTGGACTGCGTCCTTCTACGAGCGCAAGGAACCCCACGATTCCGTGCTCTACCCGAAAAGTGTTGACGAATTCACTCCTGTGCCTGGGTCTTGTGCGAACTGCGGCGCTACCCGCGAGAAGCATCTCTACAACTCGTACATGGGCGATGTGCAGGGGGCCTGGGTCGGCTGCGTGTGCCAAGGGACTACCACAATCACCGCTGCGCCTGAGTTCCGCTGCAAATGCACTGGGTTCGTGGCCGTGCCGCCTCCAGACTTCACCGACAAGGTCTTGAAGTAGCGAAGCGATGAGCCGCACGCGTACAGGCCGGCGCGAGAAGAAGCGCAACCCACGCACGTGGAAGCCTAAGGCGTTGTCTGTGCCTCGCTGCGGCTACTGCATGGCACGTGGATGCGTTGGAACCTGCGCGGCCATGTGGTTCAAGCTCATGTTTTGGGGAAGACGATGAGACTGTGCCCTGATTGTCAACACCCAACGACGTCGCACATCCCGGACGAGTACCCTGATGGTGAGCCTGCGCCACACGTGTGTATCGAAACCCTGGACTGCGACTGCCACAACTCGTTCGATGAGGAGGAGTGATGCCGAAGTCAACACCTTGGTTGCGTGCGTTTCCCGACTACCTGCTCGACGTCAACCGTCTGTGCCAGCGGTTCGGGACCTCGCAGTTGTGCCTGTCCCTACTCAAGCTGCTGGAGAAGCGCGCCGAGATGACCTTAAACGCAAACCCCAACCCGCTCAACGCCATCATCTACGCTCGCGTGGGTGAAGCGCTGGACCAATTCAAGATGGCCCTCAACGCCGGCATCGCGGAGCAGGACTAATGCCGAAGAAGCCACATCAGGCGACCTGCAAGGAGATGGAGTTCGCCATCAAGGAAGGGTGGGTGGAGACGAACCTGCTCAGCCCTCAGCTGCTGTTGCGCCGAGAGCGCAAAAGCGCGCGTGCGTACGGCGGCAAGACCGGCACGTTGCTGCTCATCAAGTTCTGCCCCTTCTGCGGCGAGGCGGTCTGATGCCCAAACCCAAAACACCTGACCAGAAGAACGGCCAGCCGCGGAAGCCGCGCAAGACGGAGGCGCAACTGTTCCAAGCGCTGCTCGATGCGGTCGACGCTTACGCGCGCGTTGCTCACTGCCGGGTGCGCGTGCGCATCAGTCCGCAGAAGAGCCTGGGCAGCGACATCCCCGCGCTCGACGCCGTCTACGATGTCATCGACTTTCGCGGGAAGGGGCGAGTCTGATGTCGAAGATTCACATCAGGGACGGACAGCCGGTGGGCCGGTACTTCAAGACGTTCTGCGGTCGCTTGACGGACGAGGAGCCGAGCGACGTCCACATCTTCGTGACCGACCAAGCCTACGACCAGATGAAAGATGCGGTCCTATCGGGCGAGCAGGAGATGTTCTGCTCCGTCTGTGTCAACACGTACGAGGACTCCAAAGGGTACAGGGAACCAGCGGTGTGCCCGCAGGACCAGATTCACCTCACCGCTGCCGATGTTCCCTACTCGGTACAGGTGCTGCACAACGACAAGCCCAACTTGGTCGAGCTGCGGCTGTGGCCGGCGGGCAACCGTCCAGTGTTGGAGTTCAAGACCAACAAGGTCTTCGCGGCGCGCCTCGCCGCCGTGCTGAACTTCGTGGTGAAGGCGAAGTAGATGGCCGTCATCATCAAAGACTGGCGCTGCTGGAGCTGCAAGCACGTCGAAGCGCTCAACCTGCCGCACGACTTGCTGCCGAACCCGCGCTGCCCCAAGTGCGAGAACGCCATGCTGGCGGTCGCGAAGCATCAGTGCTCCGGCTGCAACCTCGTGTACGGCGAGGGCAACAACAAGCCCATCCGCGGCTTCTGCAACCAGTGCTGGGAGAACCACCTGGCCGAGCAACGTGCGCACTGGCACCGCATCAGCAAGGCGAAGTAGATGAGCGAGCGGTGGTGGCAAGAGATGTGGCTGCTGCTGGTGGCGCTGAGCTATGCTCGCGCGACGGAATACTACACCGGACGTGGGACGGTGGAGAACCTTGTGGCCGCCTTGCAGAAGAGCGGACGGCGCAAGCACCACATCAAGGTGGTGGAACAAAGTGCGGGTCGCCGGCTTGACGAACTCGATGAGCTTCAAACCGAGCGCGATGAGCTGCTGGCGAAGCTTCTCACCGCCAACACAACCATCAAGGAACTAGAGTCCAACAAGGAGAAGTAGATGCTGAAGAAGACCATCGGCCGCGTCGTTCCACCGGCGGGCAAGGAGGGCTTGGAGTTCGTCAAGGAGCTGGACCGCGCCATCGACCTCGTGGGTCCGCTCATCAAGGCTCTGGCCAAGGGTGACGACACCGTGGAGATCGTCAACGTCGGCGGCGGCATGGTCGAGGTGTTGCCGCGCAGCCTCGTGGTCGAAGAGGTCACGCTCGTCGGCAAGAAGCTGAAGGAGGAGTAGTCATGGCGTTGACGGAAGCGCAGCTGGTGGAGCTGAAGAAGAACCCGGCGGTGCGCCGGCTGCGCTCGATGCGGTCCCTCATGACGCAGATCGACAGCCTCATCAACGACCACCGCCGGCCGGAGAAGTACAACATCAGCCCGGACCGACTGCGCAACCGCATCGATGAGCAGTTCGACAAGGGTGTGTTGACACCGCAGGACAACATCGATCTGCGCAACTATCTGGACGCACTGCTCGCAGTGCTTGGGAGGAAGTAGCATGCCCTGTCGTGATGGAGGCCCGCCGGCCGAAGAGCTGTTGGACCTCGTGCAGGTGCGGCTGAACTTGGTGACTCGCCTGCTCTGCGAGTTGCTGACGCTCAGGCCGAAGCTCGCGAACACCAGTCCCGAGTTGAAGAGCTGGTGGAAGGAGCATCAGCAGAACGACCTTCAGCGTAAGGCGCAGGAGCGGCGCGCGCTCATGGCGAAGAAGCGTGCTCGGCGTGAGAGCATCAGCCAAGTCAAGAACAGCATCTCCGAGTTGAAGCAGCGGCTGAAGGTGCTCGAAGAGGAAGATGCGGAGGACACCTGATGTCCAAGAAGGAGAAGAAGCCCGACCACTACAAGGTGGTGACGTTCTCGCTCTACCGCGAAGACATCCAGTTGCTCGAAGAGCTGGTCACGAAGCTGCGTCTGCTCGGGAACACGCGGGCGAACAAGTCGATGGTGGTGCGGGCGGCGCTTCAGCAGCTCGACGTGAACAAGATGCCGAAGGTGTGTTGACATGAACTACTCGAAGGAGGAGACAGCATCATGAGCACCTTCGTCGCCACGCCAGAGGAGCTGCGTAGGGCCAGCGCCATCCTCAAGCTCATCGACAACCCGAGCGAGAGCAGCACGCGCGAGCTGGTGCTGCTTGGCGCCTTGGCCGGCGCTGAGATGCTGGGCCGCATGCAGGCAGAGAACCGCTGGCAGCGCAGGAAGCGGGACGTCTTCATGCGCAACTACGCTTGCTCGTCCGGTATCATCCCGCTCGCTCGCGCGCTCACGCTCGCCGGCTACGCGTGCTGGATGGAGGGTAGCCAGTATCACCCGGAGGTGCAACGTCTGACGTACGGCTTCGAGAAGTGGATGGTGAACGTGATCAGCTTCGCCGAAGCAGTGCGGCGTCGCGAGATCAGCGAGTACGTGTGGGCGCTGTTCACCAAGCCTTGGCCCTCCGAGCAACCCTAACAAGGACAACACAATGCAATACCAGCTGGAAGCGTGGATGATCCATCAGTTGAGGTGCGGGCACCTCAAGAAGTTCTCGCGACTGCATCAAGCCACCGAGAAGCATCCACTACTGGTGGAGTGCACGAAGTGCCGAGCCACATGGCTGCATGGTGACGGTCTCAACAAGGTGGACGACCTGAATCCCGTCTACGCGCTGGCTGGTTAGCAAAGGACAACACAATGTCACCCGAAGCGAAGTGCCCCAAGTGCAAGAAGGTCATGCATCCCGACTCGAACCACGACATCTACTGCTTCGCCTGCCTCATGAAGCAGCTGACGCCGGAGCAAAAAAAGATCGTCGACACGATGACAGCACAGTTCATCAGGACGCTCATCTCGCCCGCCGGTAAGATCATGGGCTTCTCGATCAGCGGCAAGGTGGACACGACCATCGGCACCGAGACAGGCCGCATCAGCTCCAAGAAGGTCGAGCAGAAGAAGGCGATCGACGCGATGGAGACGGGCAAGTGCTGCATCCCCTCCAACAACGTCGGCATCTGCGACCTGGAGTGGGGCCACGAAGGCATGCAACACTCCAACAACGGCGACGGCTTCTACGCGCCAGCTTACCGCGAGGAGCACCAGCGCCGGCAGCGCGAGCGCAAGAAGGACAAGGAGGGCTAATGCGCGTCCTCAAGGAGCTGGCGGTCTACGCGTTCATCAATATGTCGCCCACGTGGCAGCGGCGGGCGATGAGGGTCTACTACTTCGTGGAGGGTGTGTTCAATGGGTAACAAGATGATGGATCGGCCGTGGCTGTATCCGACGCACCCGGAGCACGAGACGTTCTTGCGTCTGCTGGTTGCTGCGGTGTCCGCCGGCAACACCGACACATCCATTCACAAGGCCAACGAGGTGATGGACATCCTTGAAGGCATCCGCACCGGCGGCGTGGTAAAAGAGCAAATCCCGCCGAAGCAGCCGCGCGTGCAGCCGGTGGACGACCCGAACCACGTGCGCACCTTCCACCGGCTGGCCGACGGCACGCAGTTCATCCGCGGCGCGATGGGGAACTTGGAGATCCGTCAGTCGTTGATGAAGGTGGTCATCCAACGCGCGGACATAGAAGAAGCAATCAGCGCGATCTTGCGCGAGAATTTCAGCAACATCGTTTAGTACAACGTCAACACAACAGGAGAACGAACAATGGCGAAGAAGATGAAGATGCTCAAGGGTGTGAAGCTCAACACGAAGGGGATGGAGCGCAACAGGTTCATCTGCGCGGCTCTCGAAGGCATCCTGGCCAACCAGGCGTACTTCGGGAAGTCGGCGGAAGAGATTTCGCTGATCGTCATGGACCACGTGGTCGCGTTGGAGAAGACGCTCGACAACGAGACCAAGGTCATCGAGGCGAAGAAGCAGGCCGAGAAGGAGCATAAGGCCAAGGAGAAGGCGGAGGCGAAGGAGCGCAAGCGCATCGAGAAGGGCTTCAAGAGCGGTGGCTTCAAGCAGACCGAGTCGTCATACGGCGGCGAGTAGTTACGTAGCCCTTTCTGTTACAAATCTGCACGAGGTCAACACATGTCTGAGAATTGGGAGAACGTCCGCCGCCCCGGCTACTTCGGCCGGAGCCGCGATCAGAAGTTCGCCGCGCTGGACGCGGAGTTCGGCCAGGGCAACTGGCGGGTGCGTTGGTGCATCTCGCTGCCGGCGCCTCATCGCATTGCGAGGCTGGGCTTCGATTTCGAGTACGCCTGCAAGAACTTCTACGAGATGAGCTACCTGGCGTACCTGATCTTCAACAGCGCCGAGCTGGACTACATCTGCTCGTTCGAGGAGGTCATCGACAACGGGATCTCCAACATCACATCAGGCTTCGACTACAACAAACAAGAGTCGAACGCGACACACATCCAGGACATCGCCATTCGCAAGGTGCTCAAGCGGCTCGGGCTCCACTTCCGCCCATCTAAGAGCGCCATGATCGACCCGCACAAAGTCCTCGTCGTGCGTGGGCCAGATACGAACGGCGGCCACCTCAACCCCGGCCAGGTGCCGTTCATCTGGCCGCACCTGATCGAGATGCCCTCCATGCGACCCGACTGGGCCAAGCCTTGGTCGGTGGAGGACTTCTGGCAGTCGAACAAGTACATCCAAGTTCGACGCTGATGTCTGAGCTACAAGACGAGGAGCCCACAACCGAAGAGCGCGCGGTGGACGCGCTCGAAGACATTGCCCACTCCTGCAAACGCTTGGTCGAGCTGTTCGAGCGTCTGCTGGAGGAGGGCCTACCAGAGAGGCGATAGATGTACGGACATACGAGTACGATGAAAGTGTTGACCGAGCTGCTGGACTCGTTCCGCGGCACCATCGGCGATTCGAACATGGGTGGCTTCTCCAACCCACCACCCTGCTCACGGCCGAACCGCTGGTTTCGCCCCATCAAGCTCTTCGCCGAGCTGGGCAACCCGATCGCGCGCAACGCCATCCTGGAAGAGGGCAACTACGTCCGGGAAGAGATCAAACGCAAGGCGCACGACCTCATCTTGAACAACCAGGAGGCGTAGCGCATCTATCTCGGCGGTTGGGAGATGGTGGTGCTGCTTGCTTGGTTCGACCTCATGCATCCGATCAAGCTCAACGATACGACCGTGAGCAAAGACACGGAAGGCGTGCTGATCGAGATGGCGGTCGACGGTTGTGGTCACATGCGCATCATCGAGAGCGATGCCGAGTCGTTCATCGAAGTGGTGGCCAAGCGCAAGGTGACCGCAGACTCGTTCCTGTAGCGCTCCGGCAGCCCCTCCAAGCCACGTTCTCTTCCCCACCCCACGACTCTGCGACTAACCGCCTGCTCGTCCTGTAAGCGTTCCTGGAGCGCGAGAGCGGTCAACACCAGAAACCAGGACATCGGGCACTGTGCAGACTTAGACCCGACATATAATAGGTACGGGCGGGCACGTCAGCCAATGCACAGAATGCATCGACGCGATCATCGAGTAGGTATAGCTCTACTCTCTTCTACTTTCAAAAACAGATAGGTGAGGGTGCGGGAGAGGGAAGATTTTGCAGACTGGTGGTGGCTACTCTGAGTTGCGTGCCAGGTTCAACGCCTCCTTCACCACGTTGTTGTAGTCTGACACCAGAGTGTGCACCTTGCGTGAAGTTCTGTTGATACGCTTGCACACATCACGTGTTGTCTTTGTGTGCGGCAACCGATCCATCATCTTCAAAAAGAGCAACGTACGATTCAGCTGGTCGATTGCAGCACGAACACTTCGAGTAGCAGTCACAGAGCTGGGTTTCTTGGCCATACCAGGCATTTTAGCATGTGCAGACTTGCAGAAGGTTGCTTTTCTCCGACGGAAGATGCAAAATCGTCTCCTAGCCGGCCTGTAGCTGGTGAAGCCGGGTACAACCTGAGCAGGAGGATCGAAACCATGTCCAAGAAGAAGTTCAAAGCACCGGTGAAGAAGGCTCCTAACGGAATCGTGTCGAAGTACGGAATGCCGGTGGTGAAGGCGCTTATGAAGCCACCGGGAGACGTCACCGCGATTCGCATCATCGACATCGGCTACAACCAAGCCGACATGTGCCGGCTCTTGTCGGACTTCACCCGTGAGACCCACGGTGTCGACGTCCCTCACGACGCTTGGACGTTCGACCAGAACGACGAGGGTCTATTCGTCACCGCCAAGCTCACCGAGCAGAACTACGACCCCACCAACATCGAGAAGGGCGTCGTCAAGGACGTCGAGCCCGAGGACGACATCGAGCCCGACTACGACGACGAGAACACCTGATGTCGACGCAGACCAACATGCGGGTGCCTCGACACACCCCACCCCCACCGACGGCTCCACGACGGGTCCTCTGGCGTGTTGACAGCAAGTCGGACCAACCAATCCCTGTCGACTCGTCCACCATCACCGGTGCTCACATCGTAACCGAGGAGGACCGCGAGCGACTGTTCATGTCGCTCGTGCCGCTTCGTGGGGCCGCTATCCTCTGCGACACGCTCTACACCGCCTGGCAGCTGATCCTCGCGTCAGCGCGAGCGGAACAGATGCTGGCGCACAACCAACTGACCGCTGCTAACACCCGCCTCCACTCGCTACGCGAGCTGTTCAACGAGCAGCACATCCCAGTCCCGGAGAAGCCGCGTGGTGACATCAAGTTCATCCCGCACAGCGAGACGCCAGCAGCTATCGCAGCGCTCAATGGCACCGTGCGGATGATGTGCCCTGGTGCTGAAGTGCGCATCGAGGAGCACGACGGCATCAAGCAGTACACGCTCCACCTGCCGATGGGCACCCACGAAGCGTACGTCCGGTGGGCGCTGGTGCAGCAAGGCTACGTCAAGCAAGTCCTTCCCTAGCAACTCACGAGGTTAACACATGAGTTCTCCCAGTAACGTTGTTGTCGTCATCACGCATGTCCAGCTCACCGCTGTTGACCTGAGTATGATGGCGACGGACCACTACCAGAAGTGGGTCCTCAGCACGGGACCTATGGACCCGCGAGAAAGCTGGCGTCTGCGACACACGGAGCAGGTGATCGAAGCTTTTTTCCAACACGCTATCACCACCAAAGGTCTTATCGACGGCGCGGAAGGTGACTGCTTCTCGTTCGCCTACTCTGGTAACTACGTCAACATCGACACGTTCATCGAAGCTATCGAGCCCTTTGTGCGCAGCTTGGTGGAGCGGATGGTCTACACATCGGCAACCATCTTCTGCCAGCCGCACGACATGGGCTTCAGAATGTATAAGCTCGATGGCGCGGCCCTGGAGAGTAAGAATCCGAACTTGAAGTTGCGTGTGCAGCGCAAGTTCGAAGCGATCCCTATGCTCTCATTCGACGTCGACATCAGGAACATTCGCACGTGCGACATCAGGGAGCCTAAGCAAGGGCCTCCCGAACCGATGACGCCTGAGCAGGCGAAGGCGGTGGAAGACCTCACCAAGGCTCTTGAAGCTGGCTACGGCGGGGTGTCTTTGGTTGACCTAGCCAAGGAGCAGGTGTTGACAATGGAGTCGTTGGAAGCTCCATTGGCGCAAGTCTCGTTTGTCTACACCGGCGAGCGTAGAGCGAATTGTAAGCTTTGTAAGGAGGGTTACGGCCTCAAGTGCGCGTTCAATGCTGACGGTCTGTTCCAGGCCGACAACCATGAATGTGGCACTATGCGTGCCCTTCGTACGCTCGCAGACTCAACTTACTATCAGTACCCGCCCGCTACTCTTTCCTGGAGTGGCGACCAAGCGTGCGCGGTCATTCCTGCCCCTGATGACCGCTTCATCATCCTCGGCTGGTACAAGCAGCGTGGTAAGGTCGAGAACGCGTTCTGGCATGATGAGAACCGTACCGGGATGCTCACGCGTGATGAGGCCGAAAAGGTCATCGAGTTCTACAAAAACCAGAAGCTTCAAACCATCTGACAAAGGACAACACAATGTTGCAGTATCTCGACGCAGTTCGTGAGGTCATGGAGTATGGCACTCGCAAGGAGAGCCGCACTGGCATCGACACCATCAGCACCTTCAACATCAACTACGAGATCAATCTCCACAATGGCTTCCCGTTGCTGACGACGAAGTCCATCAGCTGGAAGAACATCGTGGTCGAGATGCTGTGGTTCCTCTCAGGCCAGACCAACATCGACATTCTCAAGCGGCACAACTGCAAGTTTTGGGATGACTGGGCCGACCCCAAGACGGGTGAGGTGCCGAGCGCCTACGGCAACTTCTGGCGGCACTATCCCGTTCACCAGATGGGCAGCCAGGGCAACGGCTGGGACCCACACATGACCATCGGCTACATGGACCAGATCGCCAAGGTGGTGGAGACACTGAAGCGCGATCCGTTGAGCCGGCGCATGGTCGTGCTCGCGTGGGCTCCAGGTAACGCCTGGTCATCGAAGCTGCCGCCTTGCCACGCCGTGTTCGTGGTCAACGTGCAGAACATGATGTGCCCCGTGCGCGAGGTGGTGATTCCCCACCTCTGCCTGCACCTCACGCAGCGCAGCTGCGACATGGCGCTGGGCGTGCCCTACAACATCGCCAGCTACGCGCTCCTGATGGCGTTGCTGTCGCGCTTCTCCGGCATCCCCGTCGGCATCTTCGGCGTGGTCGCTCCCCTTCCCGAGGACGCGGCCCTCTGGAAGAGCTGGCGCGTGCATGCCACCGATCCGGTCGCGACCGCCCGTCAGGAGGT
>Ga0105238_10001938_pt1 | contig 20807 bp, 22 predicted proteins | sample KBSC34metaG_FD_81526 | JGI IMG/M metagenome (GOLD analysis project Ga0105238, IMG submission 81526) | Corn rhizosphere microbial communities from Kellogg Biological Station, Michigan, USA - KBS C3-4 metaG | ecosystem: Host-associated > Plants > Roots > Rhizosphere > Soil | place: Michigan, USA... | reverse complement strand
CTCTTCGCCTTCTGCGCCGCGAGACGGAGCAGTTTGCTGCCGATACCCTGCCGCCGGTAAGGAGGATCGACCGCAATAACGGCCTTGGCCAGATGAGCATTCCCCTCAGTATTATGAAGTACCGTGGAGGCGCTGGCGAGAATCTCCGTACCGGCAGCATTCCATCCAGCCCAGAAGTGGATATCGATGAAGGGGGGAACGTTTCGAGCCTGCGCGATCAACTCTTCCACGGGGCGGGGCGGATCGTCCGGCTCCGACTCTGCCCTGAATTGATTGATGTGATGGTTCAGCGCCTCATACTCGCTATCAGTAGCGCCTGTGAAGTTAAGGGGACGGATATCGAGTTGAAAAGGGGCTGAGTCCAGGGGCGAAACGGTCATCGGTCTGTCTCCATTCGCCGCGCCCAATTCGCGCGTGAAGCACAGTTCGCGATATGATCTCCCATTCCTCCTGAAGGCTGATCCGCGCGCGATTGGGAGGCGAAGCCTGCATACCGTGGAGCTAATGCATTTTGCCAAATTAATGACGTAATTTCGTGCAGACACCTACACCAGGGCGCCTCCTAAAGCTCCTCTCCTTCGGGGAGGGGGTTGGGGAGGGGAGCCTGCGATTGCGCTATTTAATTGTCAAAATGCATTAACTCCACAGTCCGAATTCTGTCGGGGAGTGACCGATCACGTGACTTTTGATTAGGATCTCAGGTCGCAAAAACTACGCGACAGCCAATAACGCAGGCTGCCCGTTTCTCGCAACCGCGATCAGGTCAGGAATGAGCTCGCCGTCCTCGACTTTGCGCAGACCAGCATGCGCGTACTGCGCAATGAATGCCTTGCGCATCCCCTTGGACCTGTTGACGCCGCTCTTGTGGAACGTCAGCGACCAGAATACGGCTATGGAACCGGCCTTCACCGGAACGAGGACGCCCTGGTCGGGATCATCGGAACTGTGGCACACAAGGCCGATTGGGCTGGGCGTATGCTCAACAAGTCCATTCTTATGCGAACCTGGCATAGCGGAGATGCATCCGTTCTCGGCAGTGGCATCGTTGAGAGCAATCCACAGCGTAAGATACGGGGAAGGATCTACCGCAGTGTAGCCGTCGTCCTGATGCCACGGGAACTCCTTTTCGCCTTCCGGAGCCTTGAATACGGACTGGTTCCAGTACAGGTCAATATGCGGCCCAAGGAGATCCGTGGTAATCGCGACGAACTCCGGGCGCGTACAGAATTCACGGATCTCATCGCTGTTTTCGGCGAGATGGTCCGTGAAAGTTATCTCGTTGGCGCGAGAGATGTTAGAACCGTCGGCTGCCAGATTGGCAGCCTTGTCCAGCTCCAACTGTTCCTGATGCCGGCGCTGAAAGTCCTGTATGACACTGCCCAGCCGCTCCATATCTTCAGTGCTAAAGACATTCTCCAGCACAAAGAAGCCCTGCTCGTTCAGTGTGTCTTTCTGTTCCTGCGTGATTGTCGGGATCATTGATGTTGCACCTTTAATAGACCGCTCATGCGGTTTCAATAGCGCAATTCTATCAGAGCAGAAGGAGACGCGTAAGAGCGCAATGTCACTTTATCTTGGCTTTTTTACACCTTCTCCGCGAGCCCGCCGAGACAGGAGGATGACATATCATGGTTAGCGTCTTAAATGAGGTAACCATGCGCCGAACCCCGGTACAATCATCACATGGACCGGAACTACAATATCGAACATCACGTTTATCATGGACATCATATATTGATGCTGGTGATCAAGCGCGGTTTCTCTACCGAAAGGTTTATCATCCCCGCCAGCTGGGCTGTGATTGCGCTAATTGTCGTGATCGCCCTGGCCAGCCTTCTAATATGGACGATACGTGCCCGCCGCCGGCGAGCGGGCATCGCATAGCGCTTGCTGATCCGATAATCAGCGGAACGATCAATCCTATTTATGCGGTTTGCCGTCCACGACCCGTGTCACGCTAAGGATCTGTGTACTCTGCAGCCGCCAGTGGCCATCAGCTAGGGCCCATGTGGACTGGTAGGTTCTCGTTTCCTTAATATTATGGACCAAGCCCACCGCCCCGTAATTGCCATCCGGATCTGTCTGGGAGGCGGCCAAGATATAGATGCCGTTTTCTACGATCTTACCGCTCTGAGCCACGATGGATCGTGGATGAAAAGCGTTTTCCGACACGGTGCGAAGCTCACCGCATGTCAATTCCATCTCATGAAGAAACTCCGCATGCGTAAGCGACTTACCCGACGGCAGCTTCAGCACAAAATCCGGGGCAAAAAAGGAATCGGTGACCTTCTTGATCCTTTCATATTGCTTGCTTGTTTCCGCTGATGTAAATCGATGATAATTGTCCTGGATCTCATGGCGGGTATCGGCTTTGTGACTAGCGACAGCCCCCATAGCAGGGAACAGAGAGGCAGCAAGGATACAGCCCATGAAGAGTTTCATATGTTGCAATGTTTTGACCTTTCTTAATTCTCAAGCGAGCTTGTAACTTATTGGTTTACGTTTGAACTTATTGCTTTGCATAAGATCGCAGGATTTCTTCTAAAACCAGGACAGCCTCTTCAGTTTCCATATCAGCCATACCAACGTTAAGCCAGGCTGCCATGCTCTGCCAAAAGCCCCGCAATTGCCGTTTCAATGGCCCGGTTACAGAATGCTGCCGTGTCGGATTCCAGAATTCTCCGCGAGCCAACCATCATAAGAGAAACCGCTCCATGGATATGCGCCCACAGAACCTTCGCGTCAAGCAGCACCTCCTCGCTCACCACGGCATCCGCCGCCGAACTTTTAACACCCTGGACGCACGATACCAGAACTTCGAAGGCGCGTCCTGATGAAGCTCGCCGTTCCACGTGTTCTCCATAGAGTTCACGTTTGTCGTCGCCATACTGAAACATAAGGCGATAATAGGGTCGATGGGTAAGCGCGAAATCGACGTACGCGTGGGCCAGCAGCCGCAGCCGATCCGTCGGATCGGCTGCTTCCACGACCTCAAGGCGGCTGACAAGAATGGCGTATCCCTCCGCCGCAAGCGCATCCATTAACTGCGCTTTATCCTTGAAATGCAGATAGATGGCTGTCGCCGAATAATCGATCTTTTCCGCGATCCGGCGCATGGAGATCTTGTCGTAATCCTCAGTAGCGAATAACTCCCACGCTGCATCCAGGATCGCGCGCCGTAAGTTCTCCCGCTCTCGTTCTCTTCTCTCTGCCGAAGACATTAACACCTACAATTTACTTAACAGTGTTAATATGTTACTGCCGATAAACTCTTTTGTCAACCATATCAGATAAAATCAACTCTCTGAGAGCCCTATACTGTATGCAGAAATTCAGAAACTATATCGTAATTCTCACGTTATAATAAGATATTGGAAAAGCCTGCATTAGCTCAAGACGATGTTACAGAATGGCCGCCGCTTCGGCGCGTCCTGTTCCGATTCGCTGCCGTATACCTGGTCCTGTATAATCTGCCGTTCCCGCTAAGCCTCGTCACTTCGGACTCGACGCTCTATGATAAGCTTCAGAATTCGCTCGTGGTTTGGGGGAGCCGCCGGGCATTTCACCAGACAATCGATGAACATCCAGTCCGGATGCTCATCGTTTCGCTTCAATCGTAAAGTGCAGAACGATCACCCTGTTCTTAGGCGTTATGACTTTTCCGGCATCCTCTCGCGCAGTATCTCTCCGAGCTCCCTCAGTTCTCTAAGTTCCTGCGAATCGCCGTGAATGATCATCGTAGACGTCGTTGAAGTCACTTGCTGTTCATCATCATCCTCAATGAACGCCTTCAGCAGAGCGCAGGCGACACCGAGATCGTCGAAATTATCTTCGTCCGAATCGAGGCGAACAAATAGATCGCGCGGCACCGTGCCCTGCTCAACAAAATGATCCAGAAGGCTGTTATACTGCCGGATGCCCGCCTTTGATCCACCCTCCAGGCTGCCGGTGAGGCTGGATTCTCGGGCCAGATCGGTGAGGGCCGCCAGAAGGCGTCTTGCCTGCTTCATGGTGACATTGCTATAAGGTTCATTTCCCATTGTTTTCATCCCTTTCGTATTGGCTGAGACGGCGGCGCACCAGTTCACGGGCATAGTGCAGCCGCCATTTGACGGTAGTGAGTGGGAGCGACAGAAACGCGGCGATCTGCCCGACTGACCATTCCTCCCAGTAGCGCAGGCGCAGGACGATCCGGTAATCCTCGTCCAGTTCGGTCACGGCCTCGGCCAAATCGTCAGTTGCCGAGGCCTGGATCGCCGGCAGGCGTTCGAGATGATCCGGCTCGATTGGCAGAAAGCGACCCTCCTGCCGCGCTATCCGCCTTGCCCTGTGGCGAGCAATCGCTGCAAGCCAGGGGCCGAATCTGGTGGGATCGGAGAGCGACGGCAGGGCGCGCAGCCCGATTACGATCGCGTCCTGAGCCACATCTTCCGCCCGGGCCGCGTCCCCGACGATCGGCCGAGCAATCAGAGTGATTGCTGACCTGTAACGCAGGGCAAGGATATCGAACGCCTCACGGCACCCTGCACGCGCTTGTAGAACCAGTTCTCCATCGTCCATCAGTTCCGGATGCGTCTCTTCGAACATGTTTTGCTGCTCCCACGTTATAGAGACATGCGGCATCCGTTTGGATAGGCAGGCAGAGTTAGATTCTTACAATTATCAAACCGGAGCCGCTGTGCGCGGGTAAAACATTAGGGTTGGTTTGGATCGCCGGCAGGGAAGGGGAGCCTTCCAAACGGGCACTGAGCCTGCCTATGTCCAGGGTTGGCATATTCGTTCCATAGTTATAGACGCAAGGAAGCACCGGAGAATTACATGAGCATTATAAATGATAGAGTAGGCGGGGGGAAATTGCCGCTGGTAACGATAGCCGCACTGGGGCTTTGCCTGGCTGCAGCAGGGTGCGGCAACACACTCAACGGCGCGAAACAGGATGCCTCAACCGACGCGCAAAAGGCGCAGCAGACGATAGACACAGCCGGCTCGAAGACGACGGCAGCAGTAGATGCGGCTGGCGCAAAAACCGCAGCGGCTGCGCACAAAGCAGGAGAGGCGATCGTATCCGTTCCGCAAAATGCAGGCGCTGTTGCGCTTGTGACGCCTGAAGTCAAAACGGCAATCCTGCGCGATCCCGTCCTAAACGATCCTCGCAACCTGATCAATGTCAGCTCGCACAACCATCAAACCTTATTGAGCGGGCATGTTATAGACGCGTCCATGAAGCAGCGAGCCGTTGAAGATGCCAAGGCAGCGCTCGCAAAACACAACCACAAATATCAAGTTGTAGATGGGCTTATGGTTCAGCCTGGGTAAGAGAATGAGATCGAAGCAAGCAGAAAAATCGTCTATACGTTGCGTGGATTGATAGGAGTCACACCAAACTGAACAAACCGCTGAAAATGCCTATCATTAAAAGTAAGAATGTGCGGCACATTGTAGGCATGAGCTACAGCAGCAAGCCGTGCATCATGCGTCTGTTTTCCCTCAACGTTAGCGCCAATGACTATCAATTGCCAGGCCTGAAATACGTTGGGGGCATCTTCTAAAAATACAAAAGTATTTCGAAACTGCGCCACCTGTGCTGCTGTGGTTACGATTGGCAACCCTAATCCATTGACGGCTATTGGACGAGTTGCAACAGCCCAAAACTCAATAATATTTTGTGCAGTTATGTGCAGTTCTTCGCCTGCAGCAAACAACTTCCTAACGGCTTCTGTAGCCTCTGTATGCTGTACGTCAGTCAGATTGATCAGTCTAGTCAATACACTCGTATCCAATAAATAAGCCATTCAGTCGTACAGTCCCTCACTACTCAACGCCTCATCTGAAATGGATGGAGCTTTAACGCCCTGCGCAATAAGAGCATCAAGTGCTGCAATACGCTCGGCTAATGTCTTGGGTGGAATTTTCTGCGCGGATTTATATGCCACAGTGCTGGTTTCAATATTGCGCGCGCGCACAACGCCTTCTAAAATATCGGCAGCAAGCTTAGACAGATCAATGCCTTCAATGTCAGCCCGCTCCTGTAACTCTCTCTCTGCTTCTGGTGATATGTCGAGAGTAATCGTCATAAGTTCGCCCTCGTTTCTGCAGACTCAATACTAAAGATTAGCTTACCCGAAACCTTTTCAAAGACTGAGCGTTATAGACTACAGCTTAATTTGAGAGGAATGGGAATCATGCGATATCCAAAGCGTTTCATGATGATATTTGCCCTGCGCTGGTTTGCATCGTCCGCCCTGCTGCTGGCGGCGGTGGCTGCGCTAACCCGGCCAGTCCCTTTGGCTGCCGGAACGATCGCACTCATTATATGCATTGCCGCAGCCGGCAACATCGCGCCGGTATTCTTTGAGTTACGGCGTAAAGCGTAACTTCAAGTTGACACCTGCTCAATAAGCGTAAAGACGCTTCAATACAGCAGCCTGACCAGGCCGTAGCTGAAGATAGAGATGAAGAGCCATGCGCCTGCGCCGAGGGCGAGTGGCTTTATTCCCTTCTCGCGCAGCTTCTTGACGCTCGTCTCCAATCCCATCGCAGCAAGAGATACGGCCAGCAGAAACTGATTGATCCCGATCAGCAGCGTTTTGATGTGCATCGGCAACACATTAAGCGTATTGAAGCCGATCATGGCGACAAATCCCAGTACGAACCATGGGATCGTGATCTTCTTGATATCGAACCGGCCTCCCGTCGCCTTGTCCCGCGCCGCCATTACGCCAATCGCAAGCACCGTCGGCGCAAGCAGCATCACTCGCGTCAGCTTGCTGATTGTGCCGAACTGTCCGCTGACCTGGCCATCCTGAAAGGCGGCTGCGATCACCTGCGCCACTTCGTGGATGGATGCTCCTGTCCAGAGGCCAAACGCCGTCGGGGAGAGATGCAGCAAGTGCGGCAGCAGCGGGTAGAGGAACATGGAGAGAGACCCGAACACGGTGACGCACGCCACTCCATATGCCACATCCTCGTCACTGCCTTCCGTCACCGCATTCGTGGCGATCACGGCGCTTGCGCCGCATATTGAGCTCCCGGCAGCGATAAGCTGAGTCAGTTTCCGGTCTACTCCCAGCTTGCGGCCGAGGTAGGTTGTAAAAAGGAAGGTGGCAACCAGAGTCGCCGCAACCACTCCAACACCTCGGCTTCCTACCTCCTGAACCTGCGTGAAGCTCAATTGCAAGCCCAGCAGAATGATGGCCAGTCGCAGAACCTTCTTCAAACAAAACGTCACTCCGGCTGCCGCCACGGCAGGAACGCCGATGGTGTTGCGCACTGTCATGCCGAGCACGATCGCCAGGATCAGGGCGCTGAATACTCCAATGGCAGGCAGGGAATGCAGCCAGACAGCGATGCCGGCAACAGCGCCGGCGAGAGCAATTCCCGGGCCGATATTCTGCCGGGGTGAACCACTGCTTGCGTGCCCTTTCGGGGCGGCCTTATGCCGTATTATCTCCTGCCTCAGTTGTATATCCATATCTGCATCCTCATCTCGTCGACAAATATCTATAAGTGCAGCTTACCGTGTCTACAGGTATAATACAAATACATCTTTCTGATATTTCTTATAGTTTAAAGTTATGCCATGAATCTCAATCACCTTGCTATCTTCCACGCTGTCGCCCAGGAGAGGAGCGTCACTCTTGGCGCGGAAAGGCTGCATATCAGCCAGCCGGCCGTTTCCAAACAGCTGCAAGAGCTGGAACGAAGCCTGGGCGTCCCCCTTTTTGATCGGCTTCCGCGCGGTGTGCGTCTGACTGAGGCCGGTGAGCTGCTGGAAGTGTACGCGCGGCGATTGTTCGCTGTCGAGGCGGAGGCCGAGGGAGCGCTGGCCGAGCTTCGGGGATTGGAGCGTGGTTCTCTGTCTGTCGGGGCAAGCCTTACGATCGGCGGTTATCTGCTGCCGGATATCCTGGCGCGTTTCAACAAGAAGTATCCGGGTATCGAGCTGAAGGTGCAAATGGCCAATACCGACGAGGTACAGGAGCGACTGTTGGGAGGCGAGTTGGATGTGGCGCTCACCGAAGGGTTTGTGGATCATCCGGAGCTTGAGGCGGATACATTCGACGAAGACACCATGGTCGTGATTGCGCCGCCATATCACCCGATCCTTGCAGAGACGCCCGTAACGGCGGCGAGGTTGTGCGAAGAGCAGTTTATTATGCGCGAAGAAGGATCGGGGACAAGAGCAGTCGTCGAGCGCGCCTTCGCCGCCAAAGATCTGACCTTACGATCGGTAATGTCGCTCGGCAGCATCGAGGCAATCAAGCGCACCGTGGCGGCCGGTGTGGGGCTGGCGATGGTTTCAGGCCTCAGTGTCGTGCTGGAGGTCGAGGCGGGCAAGGTAGTGACCGTGCCCATCAGCGACCTCACAGTGCGGCGCCCGCTGCACCGCCTCTACCTCCGCGGCAGGCACCGGAGCCACGCCGCGAAGGCGTTTTCGGAGATGGTAGACCTCTCCTAAACCAGACGATGACCACCATCGACAGGAAGCACAATTCCGGTGGTGAATTCGCTGCGCATGAGGAAAAGCGCTGCCTCGGCGATGTCGCCGGGAAGTCCGATGCGGCCGGCAGGGAGCCGCATCGCCATCTGCTCGAACATCGCGTAGCGGTTATCCCCGGCAACAGTTTCCCAGATCGGAGTGGATACCCACCCGGGAGAGATCACGTTGACGCGGGTCGGCGCAAGTTCAACGGCTAATGCCCTCGCCAGACCGGCCAGACCGCTGTTCACGGCAGCAACGGCTGAAGCGCGAGGCATCGGGCGATCGGCTGCAATGCCCGATGTGAAGGTAATGGATCCCCCGGAGCGAATCCGTGAACATCCGTGTTTGGCGAGCAGCATGGAACTGAGCAGCTTCGAATCGATGCTCCGCCGCATATCGGCGATATCCATCTCTCGAATCGGAGCATAGGATAGTGACGCCGCCGTTGTAATAAGATGATCGAATTCGCCGGCGCTCTCGAATAACCGGATCACATCCTCTTCATTCGTAATGTCGGCGGCAATCAGCTTCGCGCTCTCAGGCAGCCCGATTTGCTCTGCCGCCGTTTCGAGCTTCTCCGCGGAACGCCCCGCCAGAACAACCTCGCCTCCCTCATCGAAGACACGTTGCGCAATGCCAAAACCAATCCCCGAACCGCCGCCCACGATGATGATCTTCTGTCCCTTCAGTCCGTCCATAGCCGTCTCCATTTTCAAGGTATCTTCAACTGAAGATACCTGTGGAATAGTAGGGTTGTCAAGTGTCTTCAGTTGAAGATATAATCGTCGAATGTACACTGACCGAATAGAACACGTGATGCAGCAGTGGATGCGGGAACGCCCCGACCGCGATTACCGGCCTATGGGCATCCTGGGCAGGATCTTGCTCATTGCCGAGCGCTTGCAGAAGGATGTAGATGGGATGAGCAAAGGCTATGATATCCCCACCGGCGGCTTCGATGTGCTGGCGACTCTGCAGAGAAACGGGCAGCCCTACCGGATGTCGCCGACAGAGCTTTACCGGGAGCTTGTGCTTCCGTCGGGATCGCTGACACACCGCCTGGATCGATTGGAACATGTCGGCATGATCGCGCGGCATCCCGATCCCGAGGACCGCCGCGCGCAGGTTGTCGAGCTTACTCAGCGTGGCGCCGAAGCTATCAATAGAGCAATGGACGACCACCTGGAAAATGAGGAGCTGCTCCTGCACAGGCTCACGCCGGAGGAACAGGAGCAAGCTGCGGCGCTGCTGGCAAAGATCCTTGCCGTGGCGAACCGATAGTGGGCAGAGTTCTGCCTAATCGGTCACGATACGCCCGCCGTATTCTTCAAGCCATGCCGCCTGAAACGGAAGCAATTCCGGGATCCGGGCATTCGGGCCGGTCAGGGGTATCCAGTATAACTCAAACCGGTGCTCCCACTCCTCAGCGGTTTGAATCCAGGAATCGTCAGTCCGTTCGGTCGTTGTCAGGTGGAAGTGGTGGCGGACGATATCGTCTGTGACGGAGTCTGCATCCACCCAGCCTGAGACGCTGCGTGACGGCGCAGTGAACAGATGCGCCGGGCCGTCAAACTCCTCATAGGCGATTTGCGCATATCGTCCATCGTCACTGATATCGAGCAGCCGGACATACAGGCCACGGCGCAGGCCGAGATAGGAAGCGAATCCCGCTATTGCAGCAGGAGCATCCGGGTCCGGCCGCTGAAGCATCTGCACATGGCGCAGCACCACTCGCTCGTCGGCCCGCATCGACTGGGGTACAGCTGCGAGACAGGAAACGATCCGAACTGCAGTCAGTCCTGTCTCTTCCCAGACCTCCCGCAAGACAGCCTCTGCGGCAGGCTCTCCCTCTTCCACGGTGCCGGCCGGAAGCTGAACGCTTCCATGGGGATGGCGAAACACCAGAAGCTCCCGCGCCTCGGATGGTCCACGCGTGATGAATGCGGTGACTTTTTCGAGGCGTTTTTTTGACGTTTCATTCGGCAGCGAATGTTTATCGCTCTCTATCTGCGGTTCGCTCATAACGAACAGCATACCTGCCGAATGCAATACGGTGCGATAGGGGTAATATTTGGCCAAGCATTAAGCTGATAGGAATAGCATCCATGTTTTCAAGAGACCCGATCACATTCGCAACCAAGGACTGGCAGCCACAACGTGTCCCGGCGGGAGGCAGCATCTTAAAAGCGTGGCGCAACACGGCAGGCGACTCGATGTCGCTAAACTACTTCGCGCTGCCGCCCGATATCGGCGCGTCTTTAACTTCGCTTGATGATTTACGCCGGTTCTACCGGACGCAGATAAGTCCGTCTATGGGACTGGTGCAAACCACAGTGGTTACCCTGGATGGCATACCGGCGGTTCGATTGATTATCAAAGTTCCCCAGGACCCATCAGGCGTAATCTATCTAGGCTCGTTCACCATTCCACGCCGCGATTTCAGCTATGTCCTGAAATTCCAGTGCAATCCGGAGAGTGTGACTGGAATGCGGGAATCCATTGTATTGAACAATATGCTTGAAACCGGAGATGTAACTATCGGATCAGAAGGCAATCTTGACGGCTGGAACGCCGATCCATACGATCCCCAGGCCGAAGGCGAAGCGCTGATGAATCGTTCTGAGGAACCGCAGCACGACAGGTTATTCCCGAATCACCCGCTCTCCCGGCTGCGCCTGCACATGGCAGAGGCTGAACATTCCGTCAAGGTCTCTTCGTCCATTAAAACCTCACCCCACTTCGTCGGGAAGTGAGATAGGATCGCTGTATCAATGGCGCCTCATCTTAAGATGCGTAAACATGACTGGCCACCGTAAAAAATGCTATAGAAAATATTTTCTATAGCATTTTTTACGGTTCCTAAATCATTAACATACGATCATCGCCATTGCGGCAGCATCGGCGGCATCCAGCAAGAGTTCTTCTCGAGTTGCTCCCGCGCGTGCTCTGACGGCGAGAGACATTGAGAGATCGGTGATTCGACGGGCTCGCTGAATTACTGGAAAATCCGAGGGCAGTTCGCCGGATGCTACGCCTGCGGATAGCCGGGCAGCTAGAGCGGTCTCCGATGCCGCCATGGAAGCGGCCAGGAATTCTCTGACGCCGGGCAGGCAGACCGAAGGCGCTACCGTGGCGAGCAAACAGCCGTGCGGTGTATCTTCACCGGTCGCATTCGTCGCAGCCTGACGCAAATAAGCGGCGACAGCGCCGCGCGCGTCTGTGGCACAAGCCATCGCTCCCATGATAAGCTCGCCGGTGGTTGCGCCATATCTTTCCAGGCAGCGCATAAACAGCGCTTCCTTATCGCCAAATGCGTTGTAAACGCTGGGGCGACTCAGCCCCATCGCTTCCGTCAGGTCGTCGATCGACGCGCCCTCGTATCCCTTCTCCCAGAACACGCGCACAGCCCGGTCCAAGACTGCCTCTTCGTCGAAGATTCGCGGACGGCCCGGCCCACGTTTTTTATTTTGTACCATATAGTCTAATATCCCTTGACAAAGCCTATCTACAATATTATACTACACAGTACGATATTAACACGAGGGCGGCGCTCACGGAGGCCGAAACCTTCAAGGAGGAAAACAATGAGTGGCAACCTGTCAGATAAAGTAGCCCTGGTTACGGGAGGATCACGCGGGATCGGAGCCGCGATCGCAAAGCGGCTGGCGCGGGACGGCGCTGCCGTCGCCATTACATATAATGCATCGCCGGTAAAGGCTGAAGAAGTCGTGCGAGAGATTGAAGCAGCGGGAGGCAGAGCGATTGCGATTCAGGCGGACAGCGCGAATGCGGACGCCATACGCAGTGCCGTATCGGAGACGGCCAGGCAAATGGGGCGTCTGGATATCCTGGTGAACAACGCCGGGATCATGATCAATAATCCCGTCGAGGAGTATTCCCTGGAAGACTTCGACCAGATGACAGCCGTAAACATCCGGGCTGTGTTCGTCGCCACTCAGGAAGCATCACGGCATATGGGCGAAGGCGGACGGATTATCACCATCGGCAGTGTCGTAGGCGGCTTCTCGGCATTCCCCACCGCTGCCGTATATTCCATGACCAAGGCAGCGGTCGCCGGTCTCACCCGCGGATTAGCCCGCGATCTGGGATCGCGCGGCATTACCGTAAATAACATCCAGCCAGGGCCGACCGAAACTGACATGAACCCCGCAGACGGGCCTGTATCTGAGACCCTCCGCGGAATGATGGCCCTGCATCGCTATGGCACAGTCGATGAAATCGCCAGCCTGGCATCTTATCTGGCAAGTCCCGAAGCAGGCTTCATTACCGGCGCGAGTTATACGATTGACGGAGGGTATTCGGTGTAGAGGAATCTCAGAGGCCCCCTGCCTCGCTTAGGCTCGACTCCCCCAATCCTGGGGGAAGAAGTTACGTTCACAATCTATCAAATGCGTCAGCTTCATTGTTGGCAATCGATGGTAAGAACTACTGTCTCTTCCTACCAGTTAGCGAAGAAGCTGATGCAATCGTTCGAGAACTACCATTCTATCTTCCCCCAGGATTGGGGGGCAGGGGGGCTAACGTCTCTCCCACCGCATGCCGCAATGTGGCTCGGGCCTGATCGAGGGTGTTGCGAACAGTCGTCTGGTCGGTCAAGGCGGTAAGCAGAAGCGCCTGCGCGGTGGTGACGTCGAGGAAGGAGCCAAGACCGGCGCTGTAGCGGCCTTCGGCGATGCGAACGCCTTCGCGGCCGTTGGCCACTTCTGCATCGGCGATGGTCACTCGCTCCTCTGTGCTGGCGAGCGAGAGATAAGCTGAAGTGACCTGACTGCGGACGTTCAGCACAGCCGTTTTCAGATCGGCCTCAGCGGTCGTGATCTGCCCGCGAGCCACCTGCATCGCGCCGGAGCGCTGGCCACCGTCAATAAGCGGGAACTGCAGGCCGACTCCGATCGTACTCACTTGCTGACGTAGGGGGAAGTCTCCACCTGCCGCTCCCGCGCCGATGGTGGCATAAATGGACGGCAGGTTCAGGGACTTCGCAGCGCTCAGCCCATACTGTGACGCCACCAATGTGCGTTCGGCAGCCTGGACCTCAGGGCGAGCGCGCAGACCCTGCTGGATCAATGCCTTGACATCGTTCGATGCCGGAGCTGGCTCCGATGTATCGGCCGGGGCAATCGGAGTAAGCGGATCTATTCCCATCGACTGCAGCAGCGTGACACGGGTCTGCTGGACGGCATCGCGCGCCTGGTTCAGCGCGAGAATCGCCTGTGACTTCGAGGTTTCTGCCGTCACGACATCGCTGGGAAGGCCTATCCCATTGCGCAGCCGCGAATTGGCAAGGTCGAGCTGTCGCTGTCGGTTGGCCACGTTCTGCTCGTTCACATCGGCCAGCCGCTGCGCGTTGGCATAGTTGTAGAAAGCGTTCTTCACGGAAAGCACGAGGTCGAGCTGTGCCCGTGTAAGATTGGCCTCGGCGGCTTGGGTCAGGCTGCGGTTCTGGCGAACCAGGTTGCGCGTCTGGTTGAAATCGAAGAGCAGTTGCCGAAGCGCAATCGCCGACGAATACTGATTGGTGGCGGAAACTCCTGCGGTTGTCGTGCCGGTCGGAGCGGAAAGGACGCCTGCAGGGCTGCTTGAGAGGTTGTTAAGCGAGTTATAGCCCACTCCCACGATGACCTGCGGATTGAGACCCGACTTCGCCTCTTTGGTGCGGCCCTGCGCGGACTGGATCGCGCCGGCGGCATCGCCGAGCGAGGGCTGCAGTCGCAGGGCGATCCTTGCGGCCTCATCGGCGGTAAGGGGTGCAGCAGAGACTTCGGCATTGGCGGTATCCGGTGCGGGAACCATTACAGCGGGCGGGATGGCCGGGTCCTGGACGCGCGGCGGCGGAGCCGTAATCGCAGGAGCATCCGCCGCAACAGGCGCTGCGGGAGCATCGGCGGCAAATACAGGCTGCCCGAGCACAACGGCTAAAAGACAGACGGACGGGAGGGAGATCACTGGGTAACCCCTCCCGGCACGGCGTCGACTTTTCCACCATCCTTAAGGTCGTCGGACGGGTTTTCCACGAGCTTATCCGTGGCCTGGATGCCTGAAACGATCTCAACTTCCGGCCCAAAGTCGCGGCCGATTACGACATCGCGGAAGTGAATGCGCTGCTGCGAATCCACAACGCCGATGCGAGTCCCCTTGGCATCCACCTTCAGGACATCGGCCGGAACGCGAAGGCTGGCGTGCCCGTCGCCGGTAGGAAGCTGGACCTGAGCGTACATGCCCGGAAGGAGTGTGCCGCTCGCGTTGGGCAGGCGGATCTCCGTAAGCAGTGTGCGGCTGCCGGAGTTAAGCGCCCCGGACGATTGCTGAACGGTGCCTTCGAAGGGCGTGTTCGGCAGCTCGCGGATCAGGATCTTGGCCTTGGAGCCCGCCTTCACCGATTGATAGTATGTCTGCGGCAGGTTCACGAAGATACGCAGCGTGTCCGTGCGGGCGATGCCGAAGAGGCCGCTTGTCGGTGTCGTAGACCCGGCGACAATGTTCGTTCCAGGGCTGACCAGAGAACCTATATCGACATTTCGCGCTGTGATGACACCATCGAAGGGAGCAACGACACGCTTGAAGCCGCTCAGCACTTCATAGCGTCGCGCATTGGCCTCGCTGGAGCTGACTGCAGCCTGGTTTGCGGCGACATCGGCCTGGCTCGCCTGCACGGTAGCTCGTGACGCATTCACATTCGTCTGCAGCGACTGGTAGGTCGCCTGGCCTGCTGCGACATTCGCCCGGGCGGCATCCTCGTCGGACTTTGCGGCATCCACCAGCGCGGTAGCTGCGGCGACTTCCTGTTCAGCCGCCGAGACATCGGACTGGCTTGCCTGAATATTCGCCTGGGCAGCCTGCACGGTGGCGGCAGTCGTCTTCAGGGTCGCGGCAGCCTGATCGTAATCCTGCTGGGCAACGAACCCTTCTTTGAGAAGAGCGCCGTAACGCTTGGCGGTAACCTGCGCAAGCTCATACTGGCTGTTCGCCTGGGCAAGGGCGGCATTCTGCGTATCGACAGCGTGCTTGCTCTGGGCAAGTTTTGCTTTCGCGCCCGACTCCGCAGCCTGAGCCTGCGCCACTTTGGCGTGTGAACCGGCCAATGCCGCCTGAGCCTGCTTGATAGCAGCCTTCTGGCGCACAAGTTCGGACTGGCTCTGCGCGACACCCGCCTGCGACTTGGCGACATTAGCCACCGACTGGCCTACCGTCGCCCGCGATTTTGCGGTATCTGCATTCGCCTGCATCACCTGCTGGTCCGCATCGGGAGATTCGATCTCCGCAAGAACCTGACCGGCCTTGACATGCGAGCCGATATCTACATAGAGCTTGGCGATATAGCCGCTGGTGCGCGCCTGAATCGATGTCGCCGAAATGGCCTGGACATCTCCCGAGAGCAGCAAATTGTCATCGGAGGCCATATGGCCTGTGACAAATTCCACCTCCGGCGCTTCGCCGTTCTGATGATGGGTCTCAGACACCAGGGCCGCGCGGCTCTTCAGCTTGGGCACTAGCCCAAGGAAGAACAAGAGGGCTACCAGGGCGATCCCGGCCACCGGCCCGAACCGGCGCTTCCCTTTTGTCGATGTCGTTTTTTCTTCTTCTGGCGTTATGGTTTGCATCGTTTTTTGGTTCTCAGGTTAGGACCCACCCCATCCCCTCCCGAAGGGAGGGCGCGTCCCGATTTACATTGCGTCTCGCTTCTTAGCGCATGGTCAAGAGAATGCAGCCCTTCGCGAAGGCCAACGCGCCTTCCCTTCGGGGAGGACGCAAGGAGGGGTCCTAACGAGCAGACGCCTGCGCTCTTAAGCCACCCCTGCCGGCACGGCTTCCGGTCGTGTCTCCTCGTCAAAATCATCTTCGATGTCCGGCGCCGGCTGCTTTCGGCGCAGAACGGAGTATACGACGGGCACGAAGAAGAGCGTGGTGGCTGTGGCTACGAGAAGACCGCCGATAACGGCACGACCCAGTGGCGCGTTCTGCTCGCCGCCTTCTCCGAGGCCAAGCGCCATCGGCAGCATACCGATGACCATGGCGAGGGCCGTCATCAATACCGGCCGGAGGCGCGTCCGGCCTGCCTGGTAAGCCGCCTCAATGGCGCTGTCTCCATGCTGCCGGCGTTCGTTGGCGAAGGTTACCACCAGAATGGAGTTCGCCGTCGCCACGCCGATACACATGATCGTGCCCATCAGCGAAGGGACGCTGAAGCTTGTGGACGTGAGGAACAACATCCAGAGGATGCCGCTGATCGCGCCGGGCAGGGCCATGATGATGATGAACGGGTCGATCCAGGTCTGGAAGTTCACCACCATCAGCAGGTAAACCAGAATGATCGCGAAGACGATACCTGTGCCAAGACCGATGAACGAATCATTCATGCTCTCCGCTTGCCCGCGAACGATCGTCGTGGTGCCCTTGGGAAGATTCTTCTGATACTTTGCGACGATCGCCGAGACGGCATCGCTGACGCCGCCAAGGTCACGGCCCGATACATTTGCGTATACGTCGTAGGTAGGCTGTACGTTGTAGTGGTTGATGACCTGCGGTGAGAGGCCGCGTGACATCGTGGCGACATTATCAAGGATCTCGCCCTGTCCTCCGCTGGCGTTGACCGGCGTGTTGCCCAGCGCCCCCAGGGAATCGAGATTGCGCTGTGGGGTCTGTACAGCCACCGAATAGTTGACGCCGTTCTTGGGGTCAAGCCAGAAGTTGGGCGCGGACTGGCCGCTTGAGCTCAGCGAGATGAGCATGCTATTCGCCACATCACGCTGTGTAAGGCCAAGACCGATAGCGCGATCGCGATCGACATTCACATTGATCGACGGAACATCGAGGACCTGATGGACATGGACATCGGCCGCGCCCGGGATCTTTCGAATGTCTTCCGCGATCTTGTTTGCAATAGCGAAGTTTTTAGGACTGCGGCCGACTACCTGGACGTCAAGCGGGGCAGGCAGGCCGAAGTTCAGGATCTGGCTCACGATATCCGCAGGCTGGAAGAAGAATGTGCAGTCCGGGAATTTCTCATTCAGCTGTGTTCGGAGCTCGTTCACATACTCCGCGGTCGGCCGGTGGCCTTCCTTCAGAGAAACCAGGATCTCGCCGTCGGACTGGCCGATGGTGGAGCTGTCGCTGAACGCCAAGTTGACGCCGCTTGCCCCGAGTCCCACATTCTGCAGGACCATGCCCAGGTCCTTGGCCGGGATCGTCTGCCTGATTGCGCCCTCGACGCGGTTGAAAACGTGCGCCGTCTCCTCGATGCGCGTTCCCGCTGGAGCGCGGACATGAAGACGGATCTGTCCGGCATCGACACTCGGGAAAAAGTCGCGGCCGATGAAGAACAACAGGCCAAGCGAAGCCACGAAGAAGCTGACGAAGTACAGCGTCGTTCGCCGCCGGCAGTACAACATGCCTGTCAGCGCGGCGCAGTAAGTATCGCGCAGCCGCTCGAACTTCGAATTAAAGGCGTGATGCACCTTCCAGAACACGTCACCTTCGGCTGGCTCCTCAGATGCCTGGTAGAGGTGGGCTTCCTTCTTCAGCATCAACAGGGTCATGATCGGCACAAGGGTTCGTGACAGGATGTACGACGCCAACATGGCGAACACGACGGCGAGTGCCATCGGCGTAAACAAAAACTTCGCCGGGCCTGTCAGAAAGACGACCGATACGAACACGATACAGATGGAGAGGGTTGCCACCAGGGTAGGCGTCGCAATCTGCGCCGCGCCGTCGTAGATGGCCTGCCGCAGCCCCTTGCCTTCATGCATATTCCGGTGGATGTTCTCAATGGTGACGGTCGCATCGTCCACGAGGATTCCAACGGCAAGAGCAAGACCGCCCAGCGTCATGACATTGAGCGTTTCGCCCATAAAGCCCAGCATGATGATGAATGTCAGGATAGACAGCGGAATCGATACAGCGACAATTAACGTGCTGCGCCAGCTTCCCAGGAAGAGCAGGATCATGGCGGCTGTCAGACAGGCTGCAATCACCGCTTCCCGAATGACTCCGTCAACGGCGCTCCGCACAAATAGAGACTGGTCGAAAAGCGGCTCGATCTTCAACTCCGGCGGTAGCGACTGCTGGATCTTCGGCAGGGCTTCCTTGACACGGCGGACGACATCGAGTGTGGAGGCGTCACCGTTTTTCAGAACCGTGATCAGCGCCGAACGGCGGCCGTTCATGTTAACGATATTCGCTTGCACAGCAAAGCCATCATGGACGTTCGCAACATCGCGAACATAGACCGTCGCGCCGTTGACCTGCTTGATCGGCAAGTTGCCAATATCCGCGGCCACTCCCGGACTGCTGTTCATAAAGACGTTGTATTCGCGCGGCCCCATCTTGATAGTGCCTGTGGGCAGGATCAAGTTCTGGGCATTGATCGCCGTGCTCACGTCCAGCGGGTTTAACCCTTTGGCCTGCAGAGCCTGCAAGTCGAGATCGACCATGATCTGGCGCGACTTGCCTCCATAGGGCGGGGGAACGGAAGCGCCTTGAACCGTAGCAAGCTGCGTTCGGATGACGTTGGTGCCGTAATCGGCAAGCTGCGTTTCGGAGAGCGTCTTACTGCTAAGGCCGAGCTGAAGAATCGGCACGCTCGACGCGCTGTAACGGATAATGAGCGGCGGGGTGGTTCCGGTGGGCATTGCGCGGAGCAATGTTTGTGAAATGGATGTGAGCTGCGCCACCCCGGCTTCAACCTTTGCTCCAGGGTGGAAATAGAACCGGATGACGGTGATACCGGGCATCGACTGCGATTCGATATGCTCGATATCAGCGACGGTGGTGGTTGCAGCGCGCTCAGTTAATGTCGTGATGCGCTTCTCCATGTCGGTAGGAGAGATCCCGCCGTAGCTCCAGATCATGGTGACAACGGGAATATCGATACTCGGGAAGACGTCGGTGGGTGTCTTCTGGATAGTCGTCACGCCAAGTATCAGGATGAGGAGCGCCATCACGATAAAGGTGTATGGGCGGCGCAATGCCAGCTTGACAATCCACATATGGTACGAACTTTCTTACGATCAGCGCACAGTCTGCCTCAAGCCAGATCCACTCAAATTGCAGATTTGGTATAATTACAATACGCTACGTATCGTAATTCAGGCAAGTCGCGAAAATAGCCTCCGGCGAGGAGGCACAGTTTTTACTGTTCAGGTTAAAGCTTTATACCTGTAAAGTATTTTGCGAGTCAACGTGAATGCGCGGCCGGGCAAATTAGAAAAGGCTTACAGGGCCTACCTCTGCCCGTGACAGTTGGCTCATTTAACGTGGCATGGATGCGGAAGGTTCCCGAAATCGAAGGTTTTGGTATACTGGGTAAATCTTCAGTCTGGTTAAAGGAGAGTTTAGTGCGTTTGACGGATGAACCGCAGCAATCGATCGATCACATTCATGCAGGGCGCCCGCGATGTGAAAAAGCGCATGGCTCCGTGCTGGATGCGGCGGCGGAATTATTGAACGAGCGTGGTTATTCCGCTTTGACGATCGAGGGGATCGCTGCAAGAGCCGGTGTTGGCAAACAGACTATCTATCGCTGGTGGCCCAATAAAGCGGCGATCCTTTGCGAGATCTATGAGCGCGACGGCTGCAAGCTGCATGCGACACCGGATCTTGGCTGCGTCGAGGCGGAAATTCGGGAATTGCTTGGAAATATCTGGGCTTTCTGGCGTGAAACGGCCAGTGGGCAGGCCTTCAGAAGCGTCATTGCGGAGGCGCAGGGCGATCAGGCAGTTCTAACTCACCTTCGGGATGAGTTCATTCCGAAACGGCGTATCCACTGGCTTGTCGTTCTTGAGCGCGCGCAGAAACGCGGCGAGGTGCGTTCGGACGCCAACTTCAATCTGTTCCTGGACATTGTCTTCGGTTTTAATTGGCACCGCCTCCTGACCGATCAACCGCCGACACCGCAGGAAATCGAAAGCGTTGTAAAATTGTTGATTGGGGGATTGGGAGTGGGCTGCTAATTCCCATGGTTTCATTGTAAGTTTACAATTGCGGCAATTATGCAGGAAATGCCATTTAAAGCGCGTACTTATGGCGCATGGAAACTATACCTGTACTCTATGATACGGACATTGGCTCCGACATTGACGACGCCGTCGCGCTGGCTTACCTGGTAAATCAGCCCCGGTGTGAACTTCTTGGTGTTACGACCGTAACCGGCGAGACCGCAAAACGGGCATCGCTCGTCGACGCAGTCTGCCGCGCCGGGGGGCGTGAAGACATTCCGATCCACGTGGGTGTAGAAGGCCCATTGCTGGTCAAACAGCGTCAGCCCCATGCGCCGCACTTCGAGGCGTTGACGGAAAAATGGCCG
>Ga0105238_10001937_pt1 | contig 20808 bp, 16 predicted proteins | sample KBSC34metaG_FD_81526 | JGI IMG/M metagenome (GOLD analysis project Ga0105238, IMG submission 81526) | Corn rhizosphere microbial communities from Kellogg Biological Station, Michigan, USA - KBS C3-4 metaG | ecosystem: Host-associated > Plants > Roots > Rhizosphere > Soil | place: Michigan, USA... | reverse complement strand
GGTTCACCAGCGCCGCGACGGAGATTGCCGCGCTTATCACGGCTGTCGACGGCATGCTGACCGCAGTTGCTCCATGGAAGCTGCTGAAATCCTCCGAAGAGGCCGAGCAGTTGCGGGCCAGGACTTCGCTCCACACCGCCGTGGAAGCGATCCGCTTGATCACCGCTTTGGCGTATCCGCTAATGCCTCACACCACAGCGAAGGTTTGGAGCCAGCTCGGCCTCGGATCTCTGGACCAGGCAGCAGGCCGCGGCGAGTTGAAGAATCTTACTTGGGGCGGTCTCAAGCCCGGAACAAAGCTCGGCGCACGGGGGCCCATCTTCCCGCGAGCAGATAAAGGACTTGCCCAAATCATGAGTGACATGGAACAGAATCGCAATGCGCCGGTCGGCGCAGAACAGACAGAAGCAAACAGCGGTGCGCTGACCGGCAGCGTTCGTGATGTGACGACGAACCCGCATGAGCCGTCTAGCAAACCTGAATCTACAACTTTGGAAATCCCGGCGGAGCCAACTGCGTCCGGCGCGAATCCGCCGCTTGCACCGCAGATCACCATTGATGACTTCGCCAAGGTGGATCTCCGGGTAGCCAGGGTGCTGGTCGCTGAGCGAATTCCTAAAGCCGACAAACTGCTTCGGCTGGAAGTTGATCTTGGGTTCGAGAAGCGCCAGATCCTGGCCGGTATCGCTGAGTACTACGCTCCCGAGTCGTTGATCGGCCGCAAAGTGGTGATCGTGGCGAATCTTGCTCCCCGGAAGATGCGTGGGCTTGAATCCAACGGCATGGTTGTGGCCGCGAGCGTGGGTGCGGATGGCGCCCCCGTGCTCGCCGGGTTCGCGGAAGACGTGGAGCTCGGGGCACGGCTGAAGTAACACTCGGCAGGTGCTTCACTTCCAAAAGCTCTGCAACAGGTCACTTTCCCCGCGTGAAGCCCCAAATGTGTGGGGCTCCTGGCCTTCTGTTCGCCACTTAATCCTCTCAATACGCTGCAGATAGCGGGAACGACGACACAGGGTCGCATTTGCCGTATGATAAAAAGGACTAAGTTGGTCTGATATGCAGGAGACGAAGGTGACCCTCCTCAGCGACGCGCGCGTACACGATGCCGGAGTGGTACATACGGTTGACCTTGCTGAGGAGGTCAGCCACTATCTGGCGCATCTTGGGTTCCTGCCAGGAACCAGGGTGGAGGTGCTTCGTCGTGCGCCCGCCGGCGACCCAACCGTGTATCGCGTGGACAACGTGGAAGTTGCGTTGCGACGCGATACGGCCCGGCATATCACGCTGAAGCTCGAGACCCGAGGCCACAGATGAGCTGTCATACACCCGTCGTAGAGCAGATCGAAGAGGCGCCAAAAACGGTCAGCACGGCCTCGCGTCTACGTACGGTGGCACTTGTGGGCCCGCCAAATTCGGGGAAATCCACATTGTTCAACCGCCTGACAGGCATGCGGCAGAAGGTCGCGAACTACCCCGGGGTGACGGTCGAGCACCACTCCGGGCGGATGAAGAGCATCGGCCGCAGTGACCTGACATTGATCGACTTGCCTGGCATTTACAGCCTCTCCACCTATTCGGAGGACGCGCGGGTCGCGGTCGAAGTGCTGACGGGCAAGATGCATGGTGTCCCCCGCCCTGACTGCGTCCTGCTTGTGCTGGATGCTACACACATGAATCGGCAGCTGATGCTCGCTGCCCCGGTCTTTTCGATTGGACTGCCGACGCTCGTACTGCTGAATATGAGCGACCAATTGGAGATGCGCGGCGGGAAAATCGATACGCTGGCGCTGGCACGGGAACTTGGTCACCCTGTGGCGCTTATCAGCGCCGCAAAAGATGTGGGATTGGATGTTATCCCTGACTTCCTCGTGCAGGCGGACGGTACGCTGAACACCAAGCTGCGGCCGGTGCAACTTCCGGTGCTGCAAAGCCCGGCCGCCTGCCGCGCATGGGCATCGCAGGTGACGACCCGCACCGGTTACCAGTCGCCCGCGGTCTCGAAACGGACGCAACGGCTCGACTCGGTGCTGTTGCATCGTATCGCGGGGCCGATGATTTTTTTAGCGGTCGTTTTTGCGGTTTTTCAAGTGGTATTCAGCATCGGTCAGCCGCTCAGCGATGGCCTCGGCGAGCTTCTAGCCGGCTTGGGAACAAAACTAGGGTTGATGCTGCCGGACAACTGGCTTCGACTACTCCTTCGAGATGGCATCTGGAGCGGTGTGTCCTCAGTTCTCGTATTTCTGCCACAGATCTTGTTGCTGTTTCTTTTCATCGGGGTGCTGGAGGACTCGGGTTATCTTGCGCGCGCGGCACTCATTGCGGACCGCGTAATGCGCTCCATAGGCCTGAACGGCAAGGCATTCATCCCGCTGCTGTCGGCCTATGCGTGCGCGGTTCCCGCTATCATGGCGACCCGAACGATAGAAAACAAGCGTGAACGACTGGCTACGATCCTGATCGCGCCGTTTATGACCTGTTCGGCTCGGCTGCCCATCTACACGCTCGTCATCGCGGCTTTTGTGCCGCACCGCCTGTTCCTGGGCGGCTTGGTCGGTCTACGTGCACTGGTAATGCTGGGCTTGTATGGGCTCGGCTTCCTAGCGGCACTCATCACTGCCAAAATGTTGCATTCTTCTGTCATGAAGGCCTCTCCCGCGCCCTTCATCCTGGAGTTACCGCAGTATCGGTGGCCAACGCTCCAGTCACTCGGACTTCGGCTCTACGATAGAGGCAAGCTCTTCCTGAAGAAGGCGGGGACCGTCATCCTCGCGGTCACATTCCTGGTCTGGATATTGAGCGTGATTCCAATGCGCGGCGGCCACTTCTCCGATCTACCAGCGAGTGTGATCGGCTATCTTGGCCACACGATTGAACCTCTGATCCGACCGCTTGGATTCAACTGGAAGATAGGCATCGGGCTGCTGAGTTCGGTGGTCGCCCGCGAGGTGATCGTCGGTACACTCGGAACTCTATACGGAATGGATCCAGGGACGCATAGTCTTGGGCTTCAGGCCGCGCTGCGCCACGACATAACCGTCAGCGGAGCCATTGCCCTGGTCGTATTTTTCGCCTTTGCGATGCAGTGCACTTCGACACTGGCGGTGGTGCGACGCGAGACGAATAGCTGGAAGTTCCCCATCCTGCAGTTCACGTACATGACGACGGTGGCGTATGTCGCTGCACTGATCACAAACCAGGTCCTCACGCGTCTGCTCTAGGCAGGTCGGAAGTTGGAAGCGCCGCAGTTTCGTATCATTTGAAGCAGCGCAGGAGGAGTTTGCCACGTGGCTGGTCTGCTTCGGCCCCCGGGGCCCAAAAGCCATGGATTCATCGGCAACTTCCCCATGGGAAGCAAGGATCCGCTAGGTACTTTTGCGGAATGGGCACGCACCTACGGCGATGTCTTCCACTACCGGTTTCTTCATCGACACATCTACTTCATCAACCACCCGGATTTGATCAAGGACGTCCTGGTCACGCGCGCAGCGGACTTCAGGAAGGGGGACGCCGTCCGAGTGAATCGTCGCATTTTCGGAAACGGCTTGCTTTCCAGCGAGGGCCCCTCCTGGCTCAAACAGCGGCGCCTGATCCAGCCGGCATTCCACCACGCGCGGATCGAGTCGTATGGATCCACGATGGTTGGGTATACAAAGCGAATGCTGCGGAACTGGCAGCCTGATGAGAAACGCGACGTGCACCAGGACATGATGAGACTAGCTCTCGAGATCGTTTGCCGAGCGTTGTTTGACATTGAAATTGGCTCGGACGAAGACCGGATTGCAGCTGCGCTGAACACGTTGATGCAGCTCAGTACCGGCGGCCGCGTGCTGCTGCCGGACTTTCTCCGGCGAGTTCCGACCTCGGCAAACCGACGGTACGAACGCGCCACGCAGGAACTGGATGACGTGGTATACAGCCTCATTCGCAGGCGTCAAGGTGCCGCGCAATCCCTTTCCAACGATCTCCTGAGCGCCTTGCTTAACGCCCGTTATGACGACGGCAGCTCGATGAGCGCCCAACAGCTTCGGGACGAGGTGATGACGCTGCTGCTGGCCGGCCACGAGACGACTGCGGTGACGCTTTCGTGGATATGGTTGCTCCTTTCCCAAAATTCTGAGGTCGAGCAGCAGTTGTGGTCAGAAGTCGATACCGTGCTGGACGGGCGTTCGCCCACCCCACAGGATCTTCCCCGCTTGAGCTATACGGAACGCGTGGTGAAGGAAGCCATGCGACTTTATCCGCCGGCATGGGCGCTGGTTCGAAGTGCTGTAAAGAACGTCGAGCTTGCCGGCTATACCGTGCCGGCGGGTTCATCCGTGATCATGAGCCAGTGGGTTATGCATCGCGATATCCGCTTCTACGAAGAGCCGGAGCAATTCCGGCCGGACCGTTGGTTGAGTGAGCGTTCTAAATCACTGCCGCGATTCGCCTACTTCCCGTTCGGAGGCGGCCCACGCATTTGTATTGGAGCCTCTTTTGCGATGACGGAGGCCATTCTGGTGCTCGCAACCCTGGCTCAGCAGTGGAGAATGCGACTGGCGTCCACTGAGTTGCCTAAGCCCATCCCAGGAATCACCCTTCGGCCGGGCGGGGGAGTCAAAGTTCGAGTGGAGCTACGCCGCTAGCGCTCTCCCCACTTGAGCTTAGAGCGCAACACGTCGAAGATGCCATTTTCCTTGAGCCGTAGCAGACGAACCCGGTAATTGCTGCGGCGGCAGTGGACTTGGTCACCAACGTGCATCGGGACCGCCTCTTGGCCGTCTACAGTCAGGTAGGTTTCGTTCGGCACGCCTGTGACGGTGAGAATGATTGATGATTCGCCCGGCACAAGGATCGGTCTGATGGTAAGCAGATGCGGGCAGATTGGCGTGACCAGCATTGCGTTCACGGATGGCATCACGATGGGACCTCCGGCTGCCAGATTGTATGCCGTCGATCCGGTGGGCGTAGACAGAATGACGCCGTCCGCGCGAAACGCTGCGACCTGTTGACCGTCGATCGATATTGCGTAGTCGGCCATACGCGCGATGGACCCCTTTGCTACCACTACGTCATTGAGAGCATCGAAGCTCCTGCGATTGCCCTCCGCGCAGGTCAACTCGGCATGGATCATGCTCCGAAGCTCAACGTTGGCGCATCCTGTACACCAGGCGTCGAGTGTCGTGTACAGCTCCGCTAGAGGCACCTCCGTGAGAAACCCGAGCGATCCGAGATTGACACTTAGGAGTGGTACATCAGCGTGCGCCAGCGCCCGCGCGGCCGCCAGCAGAGTACCGTCGCCACCGAGCACGATCGCTAGATCCGGTTTCTGTGCTGCCATCAAATCGCGCGAGATGCAATCCAATTCAATGCCAACCTGGCGCAAATATCCGGTGCTCTCCTGGTCCATCAGCGCCGTCCAGCCCCGCTTCTCGAGCCACGCGAGGAGTTCAGGCAGGATTACAGTCAGCTCAGACTTCTGAGGCTTCGAAAGTACAGCGGCCAGTGGCATCGTTCCATCAGTGTACCGGCTCAGGTTCAAAGGACGTGTGTAGCAGGTACTCGCGGTTACCCTCCGCCCCGGTAATCGGTGAATCGATCACATCGACCTCTCTGCCACCCAAGGCAACAACGCACTCCCGTACTCTCTCAATAGCGAGTTCGCGCCCCGCCTGATCCCGCACAATGCCGCCTTTTCCGACATACTCCCGGCCGGCTTCGAATTGCGGTTTGACCAGAATGACCGCCTCACCTCGCCAACTCTGCCGAGGCGGAGCCAAGGCCTGGACAACAGACGGAAGCACGAGAGTCGCCGAAATAAACGAAACATCCATCGCCAGGAATGAGAGCCCGTCGGGCGATTTTCCTACCAGTTCTCCTACCCCTAGAAGCCGTGCATTGCAACGCTCGATCAGCGTTACTCGTGGGTCCACGCGCAGTTTGTGCGCGATTTGGCCATAACCGGTATCAACCGCAAGAACACTCTCGGCTCCATTCTGGAGCATGCAATCCGTGAAGCCCCCGGTTGAGGCACCCACATCGAGGCAAGCGCGGCGGGTCAAGGAGATGCTCCAGTGAACCAGGGCGGCTTCCAGCTTTAATCCGCCACGGCTCACGTATTTCAAGTCTTCGCCAGTTACGCGGAGTGCGGCTTCTGTATCGATCGCGGTTCCCGGCTTGTCGACACGCTGTTCCGAGACCAACACACGTCCCGCAAGTATCAGTGCCTGAGCCCTCTCTCGCGAGGCCACAAAGCCGCGCTCCACCAGCGCTTTATCGAGCCGGATCTTCATGGTTCCCTTTAGAGTATCGTCTGGAAGGACGCGGTCAGGATAAAGTAAACTGTTGCGCACAAGGCCCACCTCACGATAATGTCCGCTCCCAGGCTGGCCGAAGCTCGTTTGCACCCGCGTGACCAAAGCGGATCAGGTTTATTCGATGAATAAAAACGGTGAGGCTACAAAGAAATCCTTGACAGCGCCCGCCGACCACGTCTCGATCTTCGCCCTTCTCGATGCCGGTGACCACCGCGGAATGGCAACGCTCTACGATCGGTACTCCGGCATGATCTACTCGGTTGGGCTGCGAGTGTTGCGCGACCCCGCCGCCGCAGAGGGAGTGCTACAGGACGTACTGATGCTGGTCTGGCGGACACCCCGACAGTTCGCGAAGCCAGACACGAACCTAGGCATCCAGTTGGCTCTCGTAGCTCGCAATCGCGCGGTTAGCATCCTGCGGCGGGAGCATCGAGAAGGTTTTGGTGAAGACATGCCTTTCACCTCAAGCGTCAATCTCACTGACGAGGCTGAGCGTAGGAGGCTCAGAGAGCACGCGAGCAGAGTCCTCCGGCAGCTTCCGCGCGAGCAGAGCAAGGTGCTAGGAATGGCATTCTTCGATGGAGTGGCCCCCACGGAGATCGCTGAAATGACTGGAGAAGCTGTGGTAAGCGTGAAAGAGCGAATTCGCACAGCTCTGGTGGAGATCCGGAAGGCCGTTCTGCCGTGAATGATCTAGGGACAGCGATGCTTCCAACCCGTTCAGGAACTCACGTTGTACCTGAGGACCTAATCCTCTATGCCATGCAATACCTGGCGGCGGAGCAGGCTGCGGTAACCCAACGCCACCTGCCTGAGTGCGCACCCTGTCGAGAGGAGTTGGGCCGCATTGCTGGTGATCTCGCAGCCGTCGCGCTCACCGCCGAAACGTTCACGCCTGGCCCCTCGGCGCGCGAACGTCTGCTTGCTCAGGTCGAACGAGAAAAGAAGATCGTTGCCCCTTCTGCCCAAAAGGCGAGGGCCAGTTCTCCCGTCGCCCCGGAACCGGAGTTGCGCCCCTTGGCCGATTTCGGAAGGGGAAAGGGAACAACCTTGGTTGCCGAGTCCGATACGCTCCCATCTGAGCGTCCGCCCGTTGTTCGCTGGGTGGGTTGGGCCGCTGCCGGAGCACTCGCCGCATCATCCATCGTTCTGTACAAGGAGCACCGTTCCCTGCAAGAGAATCTCGCGAATGTTACCGGCGAGATGCAACGGCTGAATGCCCGAGCAGCAGAATCCCACAAGCTGATGGATGCGCTGACTGACCCACGGGCGATTCGGGCGACTCTGGCACCCAGGGCGCTGTCAAAAGCGGCTATGAAAGGGCCTACAGGGGCCCTCACGTACAACGCGAGCGAAGGCGCGCTGGTGTTCCTCGCCAGCAACCTCGATCCGGTACAGGTTTACAAAACTTACGAACTTTGGATCATACCTGCCGATGGAAGCCCGCAGATTCCAGCCGGCACATTTCACCCCGATCAACATGGAAACGCGAGCGTGCTTATGCCACGCATTCCGAAGGGCGTTGACGCAAAGAGCTTTGAGGTGACGATTGAAGACGCAGGCGGGGCGGACAAGCCAACACGACCCGTCATCCTGACCACCAGCTAGGCCTAATTAGGCTTCGGGAATGCCCTCGAAACAGTGCTAGGGCTGACTCATGCGAACACTGACGCCGTATCCTTGAAGCGGGATCGTAGTCCACACGCGGTCGGTATCAGTCTTAATAACCGTCATTACCTGCGAATCCTTGCAGACGACATAGACTTTTCCAGCAGGCTGAGATGCCGCGGAGGCAATCCACGCCGGGTGTCCGGCGATTGGAACTGTGGCAGTAACTGTGTTCGAGGTCAGGTTAACCACGGAAATTGTGCAGGTGGTAAATTTTCCGGCCACGGCAACGCCATCGGGTGCGCATGGCAACGCTGGATCACCAGCATTGGCAACGTATGCGCGAGTGTAATCGGCCAGCACCGTGACCATAATCGGGTTGATCCCGACGGGAACAGTGGCAACTACTTGACCAAAGGTGGCTGCGTCGATGGGATTTGTAGGGTCACAGTTCGGGTTGGTGGGCAGTGCGGCCGAGGAACAGAGTGGGATGGAAATGATCGATAAAGAGCCGGGACCAGAACCAGTTCCCTGGTTCAGCACCGCGAGTTCATCGAGCCCGGAAACCGTATCCGCCCACACCGGCCTGGTGCCAACAGGTATGAAATTGATGTGCGTGTCCAAAGCGTTGGTCTGCGTATTGATTACAGAGACATTGTTGTCGTCCTGATTCATGACGAAAGCCCGGCGATTGTCGGCCGTCATAACGCCATACACCGGCCCCCTGCCTACTGCGATAGTGCTTGAGATAGCGTTGCCCGCCCCTATCTCGATCGCCTGCGCGATTCCCGCGCCACCGCCGGTGGACTGCGAGAGCGCATACAGCCGCGCGGCGTTCTGGCCGCCTACTACGTAGACCGGAGTAAATCCAGTGGGAACCGGGAGTTGCTGCTGCAATGCGGGAGGGACTCCAATCATCTGATCCGTGGCCCGTACGCCCTGGTCGGGGATATAGGTGGCGTTCCCAGTTGAAAACAGGCTGACCGGGTTGGTTCCGGTTGGGAGCGTTGACTGCGTGACCTGGCTGGAAATGAGCTGCGGGTTGATATTGAATGAGGTAACCGTCTTGTCGCTATTCAGGGTGTACCCGTAGTTCCCTGTGACATCCAGAGCGAGGTAGTACGGGTTCACGCCCATCTGAGCCGTTACCAGCACGGTGTCACCCGAGAAGTCGACCATGGTCATCAGCCCATTCGCAGTCGGAGTGGGACTGGAAACGGCGATAGCGTACTTGGTGGGCTGGCCCGCGGGTCCAACCACGCCAATGCTCGCCAGCACCGGCCGATAAGTGTTGCCGCATCCAGCCAGCGCTGCAATCCCTAACATCATTGCCGCCGCGGCCAGACGGCCCACGTATTTGCGGCCGCCATTCACTGATACTCTACCCGCCGACTGCTTCCGTTCTAAATGCAAAACTTCTCCCACAATCCCACAGTTGCTGGTTATGCTCAGGGTTTGATTGTAAATCACTGCGCTGTTGGACATGCAAAAGCCACTGGGCAAGGAAATCTCTGTCAGAAACACGAATGTGGCGCGTGCGATTGATGAACGTTAGAAGCTTGGCACTATTCCAGCGATGATCAAAGCCATACCTCGTCAACGTGACCATCGCCAGTCCCGTCTCTTGGTCCTCTTTGGGGTTGCCGTACTCTGCTGGATGGCTTCCACTGCGGTCCGATATGAGCTGTCGGCTGCCCGTTCAGGCAGTCTTTATCTTAGTGTGGCTATAGCCGTCAGCGCCTTCTTCGGATTGGTCTCCTGGCGGCTCGGGGCGGCAACTACGGGGGCCGCGGCCTGCGGCGCTCTAATTTGTTTCGACATTACGGTACTCAGTGGAAGACCGGATGGCGGATCCGTCTTTCGATCCGGTCTCACTCCACTTATCGTGCTTTTCGTGCTCACGCATGCGGCCACACACTTCCGCCGCAATGTTGAATTCCCTCTTGGATTTGAAGAGGAGGAAAAACACGGCCGAAACGCAGCACAGATCATAGCGAATTTGGGCGCAGCGGCCGTCAGCAGCCTGCAGTATTCCTGGATATTCCGCGGAGTACCGCACACGCAAATCACAATCAGTGCCTTTTCCGTGCTGCAAATCCCAATGCTCTCCGCCCTCGCTGAGGCTACTGCGGACACCGTGTCATCCGAAGTTGGCCAAGCCGCCGGCGGGACGCCCTTTCTACTCACCAATCTGCGGCGAGTTGCTCCGGGAACAGATGGCGGGGTAAGCGCGGCCGGCACCCTGGCCGGAATCGCCGCTGCCGCAGTTCTTGCCATCGTCGCTGGACCGGCGATTGGAATAGGGGCTGCTGGAATGACTCACGTCGTTCTGGCGGCCACTGCTGGTCTTTTCTTTGATTCCCTGCTCGGCGCCACGCTTGAACGCCGCGGATGGATCGGCAATGATATGGTCAATTTCGCGTCCACCTGCTTTTCCGTCGCGATCGCGTGTCTCCTCGGTCCTGGCGGTCTTCGACTGAAAATTTGAGCTGTCCGAACAGCTATTCCAGGTTCAAATGCATGCGCATCGCGGTGTAACTCAGCATTTCGTGAAAGTAGCGCATCGCCATGTCAACTTCATCGATATGCCCCATGGGCGGTCGTGGCGAGGTGTAGACGATCAGGCCAGCATCCTCGCAAAGCTTGCGTATTCGGAATAGATGGGTCCCATCACTCACAACAACAATCGTGTTCAGGTGATGATTGTGGGCAATATAAGCCAGGCTTTTGACCTGTTGCTCTGTATTGACCGACTCCGTCTCCGCGATGATGTGGTCATAGGAAATGCCATTCTGAAGGAGATAGTCACGTCCGACAGCGCCCTCGGTATGCCCCCCGTCTTCAACAGCCCCGCCTCCCAGCGTCACAATCAGCGGTGCGATCTGCTCATGAAACAGATCCACAGCGTGATCCAGACGGGCATGCAGAACTGGAGAAGGGCGTCCGGAATACTGAGCAGCTCCAAACACCGCAATGGCATCACTCGGCTTGGCTTCATCCTCCGCGGCTACGCGATGGATCTGGTAGTACAGCCAGCCGAACCATCCCGTAGCTACAACGAGTACGAGCGCAAGCAGCCGCCGAAGAAACACCCGCATTCCGGACTCCCTCCGCCTCGCACTCATTTCAACACGTTCCGCCGGGCCGGCTCATCTTTTGAGACGACAAGCTCTCCAAGCACGTCACCATACACCGGTCTATGACACCGACAGGCGCGGGACAAGCGTCGCCAGCAGGTATCTTATTACTATGCGGGGAGCGCACATTGCTTCCCTGCACACGCTCCAGGAGAAGCATTTGACGGCCGAGATCCTCCCAATCAGCCCCACCGAACCCGAAGTCGACCGCATCGCCCGTGTTGTCCAAAGTCTCTCGCAAGGCAACGTAGCCGCACTACCCACCGATACCTTTTACGGGCTGGCGGTTGATCCCGTCAACTTGCGTGCCGTGGATCGAATTTATGAGATTAAGACACGCGCGCGTCACAAGCCGCTCTCCCTGCTTATCTCCGAAACCGCCCAAGCCTGGAATCTCGCCCGGGATCTTGATTCTGCTTTCGATCGGCTTGCAGAACGATTCTGGCCGGGGCCGCTGACCGTCGTGGTCAAAGCCGGAGCTCGTCTTCCACTCCGGGTGACTGCGAATACCGGCAATGTTGCAATCCGTGTACCTGACTCGCCGATCGCGCGCGCTGTGATCGATAAGCTTGCTTTGCCCATCACGGCGACCTCAGCTAATCTTCGGGGCATGCCGGAATGCACTGACGCACACTACGTTCGCGCGCAGCTTGCCGACCAGATCCCGCTGATCGTCGACGGCGGACCTACCCCGCGCAACCTTCCGACAACGATTGTCGATCTCTCAGGCGGTGGGAATCACTGGATGATTCTCCGGGAAGGTGCCATTCCCACCCATGAAATAGCGCTAACCCTTCAGCACTGACGATCCCGGAACGGGCATAATCGCCGCTTTCTGGTAGGGTCGGCACAGCCAAGATATTCGCATCATCCAGGTGATTACTACTGTGTACAACAGCAGGAGAGCTTAATTCCGTATTCTGTTGGTCACCGATTGTGGGCGACGGAAGGGTACAAACCTTCATCCAAGCCCTCAGCGGCTGGGACTAGGATTAGTGGTAACGTGAGGATACCGTGAGCGGCATGCACAGTATGGCCGGACCGAGAAGAGACGGGATATCGCCTCCTTTTCTCCTTGTCAGTCGAAGTCTGCTCTCGCTCTTCGCTTTTTTACTGCTCGCCACCCCCTGGACCGAAGGGTATCGGCTGCTGGACAACTTCCCCCGCGGACAAGATTCTGAGGTCAGCCTGCTGGCAATCCTGGTGTTCCTGGGGATCGTTCTGCTCCTTAGCCGTTCCGCTCGACTTCGGATGTGCAGCCTTTTTCTCTTGAGTCGGCTCTGGCAATTTGCGCTTCGGGGTACGCGACCTTTCCAGCGCTTTGTCCATGACTACGCGTTCGCTCAAGCGATACCGCCGCCAATGAGTTCGCTACCAAAAGCATTTGATATCCCACTCCAGCTCTGATCCTGCGTCCCGTGCATTCCTCGCGTGGAGAATCCACCGCGATACGAACTCCGCAGCACGAAAGGACCGCATCCATGGACCGAATTTGGGAACACGAAGTGACACACCGGCGCGATCTCGCCCGCCTCGGCAAGCGGCTCTACAAACTCGGCTTTACCCCTGGGACATCCGGGAATCTCTCTGTCCGGCTGGACTCGAAGTTCATCCTGGCGACTCCGACCGGCGTAAGTAAGTCAATGCTGTCCAAGGAGGACATGGTCATCGTGGACCTGGACGGCAAGCAGTACTCCGGAAGCCGCAAGGTAACCAGCGAAATAGGCATGCACCTCGCCGTCTACAATCGCCGAACCGACATCAACGCGGTAGTCCATTCACATCCACCCATCGCCACCGCCTTCGCCTGTGCAGGGCGTGCGCTCAACGAGCCCTTGTGCTCAGAGGCAATCATGGCTCTCGGAGCCGTGCCGCTGGCGCGCTACGCGACTACAGGCACTGAAGAGGTGGCCGACAGTCTCGCGGAATTCATCCCTGAGCACGAGGCCATCCTGATGGCCAACCATGGTGTCGTCACCTACGGTAAGACTTTGATGGACGCGTTCATGAAGATGGAGACTGTTGAACACTTCGCTCAGATCACACTTATCGTGGATCACTTGGGTTCTGCCTCTCCAATTCAGAAAGAAAAACTGGCAGCTCTCCTTGATGCACGCTCACGATACGCAGTCAACGCAGCTTGAACGGGTCATATCAGGTCGCGAATAGCCGTGATTCTCACACGCGCACAACAGGCTTGAGACGGCCTCTAGTCTGCCATCGACCGCTTCTGAACCGCGCGGTAGTAAAGCGTCAGCCCGGTTACGGTTCCACATGTCAGAAGGCTGGCACCGAGTCCGACAATCAGCGACAGGTCACGTTGATAGACGCCATGCACAATTCCAATCGCCTGCAACACGTTGAAGCCGCCGAAAGTGATCAACGAAATCCCTTCATCGTTCTTTTTCCTCCACACCGCAAGGGCCTGCGGTACAAACAGCATTGCGTTTCCGAGGAGACCAACGCCGAAGACAAAGGCAACAATCTGCTTCATTCGAAATTGTTCTCCACGTTATTAAAATGTCGGTTCATGGCTTCGCAGCCGCACAACTGTTCATTGTAAAGTTGAAATGCGGTACGTGGACCGGATTGAGTCGTGTAACAAAGGGTGCAGCAACGCCTGGGATCTCCTCAATTCTTGAACTTATGATCCACATTGCCTCAGTGCCGCGACAAGTCCGACGGAGGATCGCCTTAGGCGTTTCAACTTCAGCCCGGCGCACTCTCGTTCGTGCCCTCCTCTTGTGCATCTCGATCCCAGGTTCTGCACAAACCTTGAAGGATCTGAGCCTCGAAGAATTGGGTGAGGTCGAAATCACTACGCAATCCAAGCAGCCGGAAGAAATCTGGCAAACTCCTGCCGCCATCTCCGTCCTCACCCAAGACGACATTCGCCGATTGGGAGCCACAAACATTCCTGATCTGCTCCGGATGATTCCTGGAGTCTTCGTGGGCACCGTCAACTCAAGCAACTGGGCGGTCGGCGTCCGAGGATTCACCAGTAACTTCTCCAAATCCCTTCTTATCCTCATCGATGGCCGGAGCGTCTACACTCCTCTTTTCGGCGGCGTCTACTGGGCAGTTCAGGGCACGATGTTGGAAGATATCGAACGCATTGAGATCATCAGGGGACCCGGGGGCACGGCGTGGGGAGAAAACGCCGTAAACGGCGTCATCAACATCATCACCAAGAAGAGTTCCGAGACACAGGGTACGCTGTCGACGACGGTTGCAGGTAACCTCGAGAAGTACAACGGCGAACTGCGCTTTGGCGGAACGGCTGGAAAGGACCTTACGTATCGAATCTTTGCCGCAGGATTCGTGCGCGGCCCAGAAGTGCACCCCAACAATCGCGACCCCGACGAGTGGCACCTGGCACGCGGAGGCTTCCGAACGGACTGGACTACGAGTTCACGCGACCAGTTTACTTTGCAGGGCGACATTTACCAGGGCAGCAGCCCGCGCGAGTCCCTCAATCTTGACACGGAGGATCCGGTCTCCGGCGGAGATATCCTTGGGCGCTGGTCGCACGATTTTTCCGGCGCACAAGACAATAGCTCCAACATCTTCATGCAGATGTACGTAGACCGGACAATTCGCGAAGGCGTCGTGGGCGGCGTGAAGCAGTGGACAATCGACTTCGACTCGGCCCTGCGCTTCCGTCCCGATGAGCACAACACCGTGGTTCTTGGAGCTGGGTACCGCCACAACCCAACACGTTTCACACCGCATAACCCCTTCGTCAATTTCCTTCCAGAACGTCAAAACTATGATCTTGCCAGCGTCTTCGCCCAAGATGAGGTTGCGCTGTTCGACAGGCATATCTTTCTAACGGGCGGCCTAAAAGCCGAACACAACATCTTCACCCACTGGGAGCTGGAACCTACTGTTCGCCTCTTGTTTCGCGCCAGCGATCACCAGACCTACTGGGCAGCGATCTCGCGGTCGGTCCGTATCCCTTCGCAGCTTGAGGAAAACTTCCGCCTCGCCGTTCCCCTCAATCGCAATCTCGAATTCCTAATTTCGGGCAACAAACATTTCGAGTCGGAGGTTCTCCTCGGTTATGAGGCTGGATATAGACACCTTCTCACTCGCAACTTCCTAATTGACGTGGCTGGTTTTTTCAACAACTACGACCAACTCCAAGGCTTCCTGCCCGCCGTCTTCCAAACTGACCCCGTCACGATTCCTGCAATCCCTGCGCTCACCACCCTTTACGGCAACACCGTGGATGGCAGCACACGGGGAATCGAGCTTGCTCCCGACTGGAAGGTCAACTGTTGCTGGCGGCTTATCGGCAACTATTCGCTGCTCCGCTACAATCTGAAGTCCCGAACCGGGTTCACAGACCCTGCCACGATCACTGGTTACGTTGGTTCCAGTCCTCTTCACCAGTTGTCGATTCAGTCCCGTATCGACCTTCCATACCGATTCGAGTTCGACCAAGATGTTCGCCGAATCGGTTCCCTCCCCGCGCAGAAGGTTCCTGCGTATACGACAGCCGACCTCCGCCTTGGGTGGCACTGGAAATCGCTCGCTATTTCCGTAATCGGTCGAGACCTGCTCGACAGCGGGCACACCGAGTTTGCCGCAGGTGACGACTCTGTGGCTACGCTAGGGGTCCGACGTAGTGTTTTTGCGAAGCTTGTCTGGAATTCGCGTCCCTGAACTATCTCCGTCTCAAGGGCCCGCCCTCGTCGGCATCCAAGTACAGAAATTTGCGCATCCGAGTCATACTGGATTCAGCAGACCCGAGGCACCCGATACATGGAATTTCACATTTCCCGCGCCGTCCGTGAAGCAGTCCAGGTGGACGACGTCCTGTTCAGTTATACCGGCAACGTAATCTTCGCCAATGTCACGGCCAGCCGCAAATTGGCTGAAGCTCTGAACAAGGCTCGGGGACAGAACGCCGATCCGGCGCACACCTATAATGCTGGCGCTCTCTTTGCCATGGGTCTGATAGACGAGCTTAGCCATGCACTCGTCGCCCAATATCGCAAGCACACTGACCCTGCGGTCCTCTCCGAAGCCGTTCGCTGGTTCGCGCAGCAGTTCGAGCCACGCCGGCTGAATCGTCTTCTCCTCACCTTTACGGAGCAGTTCCCGAATGCGGAGATTTTTCGAGGGCATATAACCGCCGCCGATTGGCTGAAACGGTCGACAGACGGCGTATCAAATCGAGAAGCCGCTCTCGAAGAGCTGCTTCTACTCTGGATCGCCAACATAAATCCCGCTTTCAAACCCTTCCACGCGCTCTTCGAAGACCAGCATCTAAAGCAACAAACCGTCTATTCGAATGTCACCGCCGCTTTCCCGGAATTTTTCTCTACTAGGCCTCCCGTCGGACCAGAGGTCGGCACCCTAATCGATGCCCTTCGGGCACCAATTCTAGCTTCCCCCGATTCCCTCAGCGGCCAACTGGAATACATTCGTGAGAAATGGACCCCCTACCTAGGGGAAGACCTCCGCCGCATCCTGCTCGCAATTGACGTCCTCCGCGAGGAAGATATTGCGATCTGGCTCCGCTTCAATCCTCCCGGTCCCGACGAGTTCCGCCATGGCGCACCTCAATGGGGCAACATGGGGTTTGTCGGAGATGAGTTTGTCGGTTTCGACGAGCTCAGCCGCAGGAAGTATGCACCGGGTTATCAGGCGCCTCTAGACGAATATGAGGCCTTCTCAGCCGATCAGGCATGGATGCCTAATGTTGTTCTCATTGCCAAGTCCACGTACGTGTGGCTGGAGCAGCTCTCGAAGAAGTACAAACGCCACATCTACCGCCTGGATCAGATCCCCGACGAAGAGCTTCGCCTGTTGGCTGCCCGTGGCATCACGGGCCTGTGGCTGATCGGTTTATGGGAGCGCTCCGTCGCCTCACGTACCATCAAACGCCTACGCGGTCACCATGACGCGGTTGCCTCTGCCTACTCGCTGAAATCCTACGACATCGCCGAGGATCTGGGCGGCTGGCTGGCGTACAACGATCTGAAGCATCGTGCGGCCTCGGCCGGTCTCCGCCTCGCCAGCGACATGGTGCCCAACCATATGGGAATCGACTCCCCTTGGGTAATAGAGCATCCGGACTGGTTCATCTCGCGTCCAGAGAGCCCTTACCCCTCCTACAGTTTCAACGGGCCCGACCTTTCCACAGACCCTCGTGCGGAAATCAAGATAGAGGATCACTATTACGACCAGACGGATGCGGCGGTAACGTTCCGCCTTCGCCACCACAACAGCGGGGAGACCCGCTATGTGTATCACGGGAACGACGGGACCACGTTTGCCTGGAACGATACTGCGCAGCTTGACTACTCCAAAGCGTATGTCCGCGAGCACGTGATCCAAGTCATTCTCCACGTTGCGCGTTTGTTTCCGATCATTCGATTTGACGCCGCCATGGTGCTTGCGAAGCGTCACGTCCAGCGTCTCTGGTTCCCCCTCCCCGGCGCTGGTGGCTCCATACCCTCCCGCGCCGAATATGCAATGTCACAGGAACAATTCGATGCTCTTATGCCGTATGAGTTCTGGCGTGAAGTTGTGGACCGGGTCGCCGCTGAAGTACCCGGCACGCTCCTCCTCGCTGAAGCCTTCTGGCTTCTCGAAGGCTATTTCGTTCGAACTCTCGGGATGCACCGCGTGTACAACTCAGCATTCATGAACATGCTGCGCGACGAGGAGAACGCCAAATACCGCAGCTACATCAAGAAGACGCTTGAGTTTGATCCCGACATCATGAAGCGTTACGTCAACTTCATGTCGAACCCGGATGAGCGTACGGCCATCGACCAATTCGGCACTGGTGACAAGTACTTCGGAGTATGCACACTGCTGGCCACTCTACCCGGTCTCCCGATGTTCGGGCACGGACAGATCGAGGGTTTCACCGAGCGCTACGGCATGGAGTTCAAGCAGGCCCGCATGGACGAATGGCCTGATGAAGGTCTCGTCGCACGCCACATGCGGGAGATCGCGCCGTTGCTCCATCGACGATACATCTTTGCCGGCAGCGACAATTTCACTCTTTACGACTTCTGGAATGGCTACGGACACGTCGATGAGAATGTCTTCGCATATTCCAATCGCTTTGAAGACCAGCGCTCTCTCGTGATTTACAACAACAAGTACGATGCCACGCGCGGCACGATTCACGTTTCCGCTGGGTTCATGGACAAGGGCAGCGGCAATATGCGCCAGCGCAGCCTTTCAGAGGGTATGAGCCTGTCTACAGGGGAGAACGTCATCCTCCACTTTAAGGACCAGCACGGGCTTGAATATCTCCGCCGCGCGACCGACATCCACTACCACGGTATGACCTTTGAGTTGGGCGGATTTGAGTGTGTCGTGTACGTCGACTGGCACGAGCTCCACTCCTCGGCTGAGTGGCCTTGGGACCGCCTATGCGACCAGCTTAGCGGCCGCGGCGTACACAGCGTTCACGAGGAGTTGCAGATGCTTCGGCTTCGTCACGTGCATGAAGCTCTGCGTGAGGCCATCTCTCCGTGGGCTGTTCACGCGTTGGCACAGACGGCCGACGAAATCGCGGGCTTGGTGCCGCGCGAAACTGCGGAGGCAAGTGCGGCAGAGCCCGTCACCGAAGATCCCGGCCAAGACGCCGCATCTCCGAACGCGCCACTGGATACCGCCCTGCGCCTCCACGAGATTGCAGATCATAGTCGCATGTTCTTTGAACGGATTTGCGAAAACCTCTCGGAGGGAGGCAAGACTCCGGCGAGTATCGCCGACGCTGCGATTGAAGATGCAGGTCTCGAACCCAGGCCCGGAGTCATCCGCCCCGGCGCAGTTCGCAGAGTGCCCACTCACCGAAATTACACGGACTGCGTTTACGCCGTGCTCACCGCAGCTGCGCGGTTACCCCAACTCGCTGTGTCCTACACTTCGGATTGGCCGGCGAAGTCTCGTCCTATCCTTCCGATGGCCGATCCCTCTACGCGTCAGACCCGGGTATGGGCTCCGATCCTCGCCTGGATTGTGCTTCGCAACCTGCCTTGGAGGATGGCGCCAAATGGTGATTTGGCTGAGCTATTCGACCGCATGATGCTCCGTCATGCGTTGGCGGATATCTTCGGCTCGTTTGGGATGGAGGGCGAAGCACGCTGGCAAGCTGCTGCAGAGGTCCGGCTGCTCCTCAGCAAGTTCTCGGCAACCACTGATCCCACGCGTTCTGCAACTTTCTTTTCCGACCCGGACGCCCGCTGGCTCGCTGGTGTCAATTCGTCTGAAGGCATTGCCTACTTGCAGAGGGAGCAGTTCGAGGAGCTCCTTACCTGGATCCAGCTGCCAAAGCTAATCGAGATTGCCCGGACAATCGAAGAGGGCTCCGCACTCAAATCTGTCCAGCGCACCGCGCTGAATACGGTTGAGCAGTCCGTCGCTCACGCCCTCGCAGCCGCGGAGGCCTCCGGCTATCGATTGGAGACGTATCTGGCCTCATTCACCTCAACCCGGCAGAATCCCGCGTCATTCCCTAGGTGAAGTCGGCAATCTTAACTCGGCTTCAGGGCTACAAGAAGGAAACGGAGCCCATTGAACGCTTCGGGTCCGGTAGCTCTATGTGACGAGGCAAAGGGGGATCAATGGGTCTCAGCTTCCTCCCCATATTCCTTGAGCTTTCGGTAAAGTGTCGTCTTTCCTATGCCAAGGAGCTTGGCCGCTAGCAGCTTGTCGCCATTCAGCCGCTGGATTGTGCCCAGGATGGCCTCCTTTTCCAATTCAAAGATCGAAATAACCTTCGCACCCCCTTCTGCAGTACACAATTCCTCATCGCCAGTTGCTACTGCGTCGGCTTCTACATGCGCACGGAAGTCTTGCAATTGGGTAGGAAGATCGATCGCGTGGAGTACGGGTCCGGACGAGATCGAAAACATCCGCTCGACGGCCGCCCGAAGCTCGCGTACATTGCCCGGCCAGCTATAGTCGCAAAGCAATCTGAGCGACTCGTCAGAGAAGCTGCAACGGCGATCCCGCATCCCCTGCACATTCTCCAGGAAGTGTTGCGCAAGCATAGGAACGTCCTCCAGCCTTTCTCGTAGTGGCGGAATCGTCAGCTTTACCACGTTCAACCGGAAGTAGAGGTCCTTGCGAAACTGGCCCTGCTCAACCATCAACATCAAATTGCTACTGCTAGAAGCCAGTACCCGACCTTGAAACGGTATACCTTCAGCCGCACCGACCGGATAAACCCGCCGCTCCTGCAGCACACGTAGTAGCTTCGATTGCACTGCGGGAATCAATTTGCCAATCTCGTCCAGAACAATCGTGCCCTCTGAGACAGCCGTCATGATGCCTTTCCTGGCCCGAGCCCCTCTCCCAAGTGCTCCGTGTGCAATCCCAAACAGCTCGCCTTCCGCCCGATCCGCCGGAAGCGCGGCACAATCAACGACAAGGAAGGGTTTTCCGGAGTTCGGGCCCATGAAATGGATCGCTTTCGCCACGGCTTCCTTTCCGGTTCCGCTCTCGCCGAGGATCAATGCTGGGTGGTTTGACAACGCGACTTTGGAGAGAATGCGGTAGACGTGTTGCATTCCCGGTGACGTGCCGATGAGTGATCCCATTCCCTTGTCCGTACGTAACCGGTCGCGAAGACGGCGGCTGTCGGAATTGCGTTGAAGCCGCTCCGTTGCTTGCCTAAGTGTTTTACGTAGATCGCCCTCGTTGAATGGCTTCGTCAGGTAATCGACAGCGCCTGCGCGCATTGCTTCCATCGCTGCTGAAGCTGTGGCGAAGCCTGTCATGACCACGATGTC
>Ga0105238_10001935_pt1 | contig 20813 bp, 7 predicted proteins | sample KBSC34metaG_FD_81526 | JGI IMG/M metagenome (GOLD analysis project Ga0105238, IMG submission 81526) | Corn rhizosphere microbial communities from Kellogg Biological Station, Michigan, USA - KBS C3-4 metaG | ecosystem: Host-associated > Plants > Roots > Rhizosphere > Soil | place: Michigan, USA... | reverse complement strand
TAGATGAACAGGTCCAGCGGCAGGTTGAAGTATTCCGGCAGGCCGATCATGCCCGCGGTCCAGGCCAGCGCCATCAGCGTGAACGCCAGGTGCAGCGCGTCGGCGAACCAGGAGAACCAGCCGGTGAGGAAGTGGAAGCGCTGGCCGGCGGTGAGCGGACCGCGTTCGGTCAGCCAGTGCCAGCGTGCCTTCAGGATCTGCATCGCGCCGAACGCCCAGCGGTAACGCTGCGACTTGTAGGCGGTGAAATCCGCCGGCGTCAGCCCGCGGCCCATCACTTCGTCGACGTAAATCGTGTCGTAGCCGGCGTGCATCAGGCGCAGGCCGAGCTCGGCGTCTTCGCAGATCGTCCACTCCGACCACGAGCCGGTCGATTCCAGTGCGCCACGCCGGACCATGGTCATGGTGCCGTGCTGGATGATCGCGTTACGTTCGTTGCGGTGATGCATGCCGATGCGGAAGAAGCCGTCGTACTCCCAGTTGGTCATGCGCCGGAACGCATTGTGTTCCCAATCGCGATGCGCCTGTGGACACTGCACGACGGCGACCTTCGGATCGGCGAAGTAGCCGGTCAGCGCCTTCAGCCAGTCGGCGCGCACGACGTAGTCGGCGTCGATCGCAGCGATCACGTCGGCGCGCGAATCGGTTTGCTTGAGGCCGAAGTTCAGCGCGCCGGCCTTGAAGCCGGGCCACGGATCGAGATGGAAGAAGCGGAACTTGGGCCCCAGCTTTGCACAGTGGTCACGCACCGGCTGCCAGACTTCCTCGCGCTTGGTGTTGTTGTCGATCACGAGTACTTCGAAGTTTTCGTAGTCGAGCGCGGCCAGCGAATCGATGGTGAGGATCACCATCTCCGGCGGCTCGTTGCAGCAGGCCAGGTGGATCGACACGAACGGTTGTGGATCGCCCGGTGCCGGTTCCAGCAACTTGAATTCGCGCATCCACTTCCTGCGCCACAGCACTTCGGTGAATTCGAAGCCGTTGATCAGCAGGATCAGCACGATCGCCGCCTGCGCCGGCGCGAGGATGGTCAGCATGGTCCAGTCGAACGCATCCAGATAAAACGCGTACGGCAGCGTCGCCGACCACACCAGCAGCGAGGTGGACAACTGGATCAGCGCACAAAAGAACAACAGGCCAAGCCACTTGAAACGGATGAAGTGGCGCGCGAACCAGAACATCGGCAGCAGCGCCAACAGGCATGCCACGGCGGCCTTCCACGGCCAGCTCGGGTCCTCGATGACCGTGCCGGTCAGCGCAAACTTTGCTTCGCGGTCGGCGCCGAACATGCCCCAATAGGCGCCGACGCGTCCTTCGAATTCCTCCTTGTAGGGCTGGTCGAAGGACTCCATCAGGAAGTAATCGATGTGGCGCTGCGCAGCGACGTTGAGCCACTGCCGCACGAACAGCGCCTGGTCGGCGATCGACGCGGTCGCGCCCTTGAGGCGGTCGCCCGATGAGGGCCAGCCGACCTCGCCCACCACGATGTGCTTGTCCGGAAACGCGCTCTGCAGTTCGTAGTAGCGCATCAACACCTGCCGGCCGACCGCGTCCTTGCGTGAGTAGCCTTCCCAGTACGGCAGCAGGTGGATCGTGATGTAGTCGACGTGCTTGGCCAGCTGCGGATATTTCATCCATACCCAGTACGGCTCCGCGGTGGATACCGGCACCTTCACCTGCGCACGCACGCGATCGATGTAATGGATCAGCGAACCCACGCCCATGTCGTTGCGCAGCAGCGTTTCGTTGCCGACCATGACGCTTTCGATGTTGTCGTTCGTGCGCGTGGACTCGATCAGCGCAGCGATTTCATCGTCGTTGTGCTGGTCGAAATGGTTGAGATACGCGCCAGCCACCACTTTCATCTTGTACTTTTTCGCCAGCGCCGGAACTTCCGGGTTCTCGAGCGCCGTGTAAGTGCGCAGGCGGTCGGTGTAGCGCGACAGCTGCTTGATGTCGTTGTCGAGTTCCTCGGCGGTCGGAAAGATGCCGCGCAGCGGACTTTGGTAGCGCTGGTACGGCGCGAACGCAAAACCGCCGATCTTGCCGGTCCAGTCAGGCGGTTGCGTCGGCCGATTGAGCCCCGCCCACAGCAGCACGTTCAGCCCGGCCACCAGCAGGGTCAGGAACAGCGCGCGCCAGAACGACAGCTTGGGGGCAGGGAGCGGGGACACAGCCAAAGAGCAACCTCGATGAGTGGTGCGGACGACTGGGAGCGGCCGCGGAAAAACACGCGGCAGGATAGCTGAAGGCCGCGGTGCGGCTCAACGCATTCCGGAGTCTTCGGGATTCGGCGAAACGGGTTTGACTGGGTCGAGTTCTACTGAAGCAGTTTTGACTGCATTGCGCTCGGCCATGTCGGGCCTTGGCAAAGCCGGCCTGCTGCGCAACTTGTTGACGGCGATCGGCACCAGCGCCAGCGCGCCGAGCGCGAGCAGCGGCACGAACACCGCCGGATCGTGCAGCATGTCCAGGCCAATGGCCTGATGCGTGCCGATGTTCTTGGCAAGCCCGGCGCCGAGCGCGGTTTCTATGCCGGTCATCACCGCGCCACCGATGCCGGTGGCGGTCACGAACAGCCACAACGGACAGCGCATCCACGCCAGGCCGACGGTGACGCCGCCGAACGGAAAGAACGGCACCAGGCGCAGGAAGAACGTGTAGCTCAGCGGATGCTCCAGATAGCCGCGGCGCAGCCGGTTGACCAGGCCGGGCGCATCGCCATGGCTGTGATCGCCAAATGCATGCCGGCTGGCGAGAAACAGGATCACCGCCCCCAGGGTGACGCCGAAGCTGGAAAGAATCGTTCCCCAGACGATGCCGAACAGCATGCCGCCGGCGAAAATCAGCACGACCACGCCGGGGATGCCGGTCGAGATCGACAACGTGACCACGGCGATATGGATCAGCGCCGCGATGATCGGATGCTGCGCAATCTGCGCCTGCAATGCAGCCTGTTCGTGCGCCAGATTGTCGGGGCTGAACCGATTCAGCGCGCCCGAAAAGAACAGCCCGACACCGATCGCGATCAGGATCAGGATGGGCAGCAGCGAGCGCAGTTTCTTCATCGCAAAAAATACGGGGCCAGTTGCCTGGCCCCGTCGTCAACCTGGTGGTGCGGAGTATATCTCTTCGAATATCGCGTCAGTTCGTTTCGCCGTTCGCCGAGAAGATGCGATCGATGGCGATGGTCACGACATGGCCGTCGTGATCGCCGGCGCGCGCGGCGGTGCTCGCATCGAGAATGATGCTGCTGGCTTCGGATACGTCCGAGTTGCCATGCGCGTTGGAGACGCTGACGAAGTCGTGCTGCGCGCGCTGCGACAGCAGGATGTGATCGATCTCCTGCGCCATGCCGCTGAAGTTGAACGAGTAGCGCGCGTACTTGTAGGCGCTGGCGCCGGAATCGACCAGCGCCGGTGTCGGCACGACATAGGCTGGCGTGTCGGTATTGGCCGGATCGCCGTTGTACCAGTACAGGTTGTTGGCCTGGACCGCGGTGCCCATGATCATGCCGGTCACGTCGGCGTAGCCGTCGCTGAACTCGTAGGCGTTGAAATCGCCCGCCACGAACAGCGGCACGGCCGCGTCGCCGACGATGTCGAACGGTCCCTGCGTGATCACTCCGGCCTCGTCCTGGCGCGCGTTGCCCGCGCCGACCAAGGTGCCGCCGCTCTGGAACGCCTGCGCGATGCTGGCGATCTGCGCGGCTTGTTCGGCGCGCTTCGGACCGATGTACGGCTTGGCCGGATCGCCGAGGCCGCTCAGCGAGCGGTCGTAGATGGCGAGCAGGGCGAAGTTGTAACCGTTCCACGACGCGCGCATCAGCACCGGCGGACGATCGTTGAGACCGCACGGCGGGTTGCTGCTGCAGTTGTTGGTCTGCGTGCCTTTGTACATCTGCGTCACGGAACTGACGACCACGTCGCTGCGCACCAGGATGCCGATGTTGATGCCGCTGACGTCGTTGCCCGGAAGCACAAAGGGCTTGTATGCGACGCCACAACCGGGGGCCAGTAGCGGCGGGTTCGGGGTAATCGTGTCGTCGTGCACGCCGTTGAGAATGCCGGCAGCCAGATCGCGCGCCACCGCGAGGTTCTCGATTTCCTCGATGTCGAGCACGATCGGCGCCTTCAGCGTGTCGCAGATCTGCCGCGTCCATTTCGCCACGCGCGCGTTGTATTCGGCGCGGGTCGGGCAAGTGTCGGTGGCACCGGTACCGGCGCAGGTGTCGTTGAAGCCGCTGGTGTCGGCGCCGTCGGCCGTGTTGTTGAAGAAGTGCAGCATGTTCTGCGTGCCGATCGTCAGCGTGCCGGAGGCGGAAGTGCTGACTGCCTGCGGGAACGGCTGACCCGCCGCGATCGCGGACAAGTTGTACGGATACATTTCGTAGATCGGCGCCGCGGCGCCGGTCGGCGTGAAGCCCTGGATCACGCCGGTGGCCGTGATGCGCGTGAACGCATCGTAGACGTGGCCGGCGGGAGTCAGGCCCAGGCCCGCATAGAAAAGCTCGAACACTTCAGGCTCACCCTTCCACACCGGGATTTCCGGATGGCCGGTGATACCCGGCCATTGCGCGCCGGGTCCGCGGAACGGACGCGGCAGTAAGCGGGTCGCACCGCCGGCGTTGACGCGCACATAGGTGCCGGTGGGGTTGCCTGTATGCACTCCATCCGTCGCGCCATTGCCAAACGTTGCACCAGTCACGGTGGCATCGTTGAAGGTGACGAGCATGCCGTCGAGGCAGGCGAAGTTGCTGGCCTGGTAGCCGTCGCTCGCCGCGGGCGGATTGCTGATGGTCGAATTACCGCCCATGCAGATGCCGGTGGTCGGATCGTTGGTTGGCGGATTGCTGTCGAGCACATAGGCCGTCGGCTGCACCGGCGCGGGCCCGGTGACGGTTACCGTCGGAGTGTTGCTCAGTTCGGTCGAACCGCTGAATTCCTGCACCTTGCCGGTGACATTGACCTGGTCGCCAACCGCCACGGCCGGTGCGCTGCTGGTGAACACGAAGATGCCGTCGGACGTCGTCAAGTCGCCGTCGCCGATCGGATCCTGCATGAAGAAACCGTTGCTCTTCTTCGCCGTCACCACATTGCCGTTGGTGGTCACGGTCTGGCCGTTGAGCAACGACGCCGTGCCGTGTCCCTGGATCTGCATGATCGTGACCGGCGGCAGCGTGACGGTGAACGATATCGACGCCGCGCCCGAGCCGCCCTGCGCATCGGTGATCGTCGCGTTCAGGGTCTTGGTGCCGGAAGCGACGGCGCCGACGGTCGCGGTATACGAATATACATTGTCGCCCGGCGTCACGTCGCCGTTGCTGCCGTCATCGAAAAACGTCTGGTTGGCGGAACCGCCGATCGGCGTCAGGTCGACGACCACGGCAATGCCGGTGCTGACAGGATTGGTGCCTGGCGTCACGGTTACGGTCAGCAAGGTACTGCTGGCCGGCAAGCCCGAGTTCGGGTTCGAAGCGCCAACGCCGCTGGGGTTGGTGTGACCTGCGCCTGCGCACACATTTGTCGCGGTCGCGCTGTTGCGCGGGTTTGGTGGTCCGGCGCTGAAGTCTGAGCCGTTGTTGTTGACGTCGGTACAGCCATTGAGCGCGCGTAGATCGGCCGTCGTTGTGCTCGGCGCAGGCGCGTTGGCACCACCTTCGTTGCAATTCGCCGTGGTCCCGTAGCCGACAAAATCCTGGATGCTGGCGCTGGCCGTGCAGCCGGTGAGCGCGGTCGTGGTGTTGACGACAGCCACCTTGCCCGCGGTCGCGCTCATCGCGATCGAACCGGTGACCTCTGGGGTCGGCAGGTTGTTGACGCCGTTCGCTCCGGCGCCTTCCGCGACGAGCAAGTAGCCACCGGGAGGAATAGTCGTGTTCGGCAGATTCGTCACCTGCCATGCGCCCGTGCCGGTCGCCGAGGTGTACTGAACCGACCAGCCGTTGACGTTCACGGACGAGCTGCCGCGATTGAACAACTCGATGTAGTCGTTCTTGTAGGTGGAGCAGCCCGCAGCTGCGCAACCCGCACCGCCATATGCTTGGCTGATCACCACCTGCGCCTGCACCATCGGCGCGGCGAGCGTGAACAAGGCGGCCAATGCGCCGAGAAGCTTGACTCGAAAATTCATCGCAACTACCCCCACCAAAAAGAAACAAGCGCGGCGCTGTCGCTTGGACAACGCCGACCGAATTCCACAACGACCTGACCAGCCTCAGCCGGACGATTCCCTGCCGGTCTTGAGGCAAGACCGGGCGATGCTTCCTGCATCGCCGGGACGGGCAGTGCGCACGGCACGCCCTGTCGAACGAGGCGCGTAGGCTAGCACGGACTCTTTACGGTTTCATGTCGCGGCGCAACCATCGGTTGGCGAGCCGATGGGCACTCAAGCGCGCTGCGCGAACACGGTGATTTCCTCGCGGTCGTGGTACAGCTGCTTGGCGCGCACGTCGCTGCCGACGGCGCGCACGCGCTCGAGGCACAGCTGGGTTTCCTCGTAGCGTTTCTTCATCGGCAATTTGAGGTTGAAGATGGTGCGACGGCAGCAGCCTTCGCCGAGCCAGCGCGCGATCAATTCGGCGATGCGGCGCGGCTGCTCGACCATGTCGCAGACCAGCCAGTCGACCGGTTTGCGCGGCCGGTAGCGGAAACCGTCCTCGCGCAAGTGCGTGACCAGGCCGGAATCCATCAGCGCGCGATCCATCGGTCCGTTGTCGATCGCCGTCACGCGCACCGAGCGGCGCACCAGCTGCCAGGTCCAGCCGCCAGGCGCGGCGCCGAGATCGACCGCGCTCATGCCAGGCTTGAGCCAGCGCTCGCGCTCGCCGTCGTCGAGCAGCAGCAGCAGCGCCTCATCGAGCTTCAGGGTCGAGCGGCTCGGCGCCTCGCGTGGAAACTTCAGACGCGGAATGCCTTGCGGCCACGGCGCGCTGTGCGCCGGACTTGCCGCGCACAAGTATACTTCGTCGCCTTGTGGAAAAAATGCATGCAAGCGGCGCGGCGCGGCGCGCTCGAGCAGGCGGGCTTTCTTCAGCGCGCCGATCAGCGCATTGCCGAAACTCTTGCAGAACGGCGCCAGCGCCTTGCCCGCGTCGCTGTCGGGCGCTTCCACCCAGGCATCCAGGTAGTTTTCGCCGTGCCGGGTCAGCGCCGCCATGATTGGCGCGAGGCGATCATTGCGCGGCAGCCGCTCGAGATGCGCGAAGCACTCGAGCTTCTGGCGCGCGAAGATCAGCTCGCGCAAATCCTTGGTTGTTGCCGGCGCCTGCACGTAGCCGCTGCCGCGTGACGCATCGGCGACTCCGACTTCCTGCGCGCATTCCGCCTCGAAACCGGCACGGCAGTACAGCAGGGAAGTCTGCGGCGTGCCGGCGGCCGCCATCTCAATGCTTCATGCCGCTCTTCCAGGCGTAGACCGCCGCCTGCGTGCGATCGGTGACGCCGAGTTTGGTGAGAATGTTGCTGACGTGCGTCTTGACGGTCTTCTCGGAGATCTCCAGGCGCTCGCCGATGCGCTGGTTGCTCAAGCCCTCGGCAATCAGCGCGAGTACTTCGCGCTCGCGCGCGCTGAGCGATTCGAACACGTCGCTGCCGGACGCGGTACCGCCCTGGCGCAACGAATCGAGCAGGTAGCCGGCAACGCGCGGATGCAACACCGCTTCGTTGCGCGCGGCCTTGCGCACTGCCTCGGCCAGGCCTTCCGCATCGATGTCCTTGAGCAGGCACGACAACGCGCCGGCCTGCACGGCGGCGAGAATCTGCCGCGAATCCTCGAACGAAGTGATCACGATCACCTGCGTTTCCGGCGACACGGCGCGAATGTCGCGCGTGGCGGCGATGCCGCCGCCGGGCATTACCAGGTCGACCAGCGCGACCTGCGGGCGTTGCGTCGCACACAGTTGCGTGGCACCCGCGGCATCCTCGGCTTCGCCGACGATGGCCAGATCCTCGAACGTATCGAGGAAGGCGCGGATACCCTGGCGGACCAGGACGTGATCGTCGGCGATGACGAGGCGGATGGGCGGGTTCATGACGATGCGACTCCGGTAACTGAAAATTCGATACGGACGCGAGTGCCGTGCTCGCTGCTGCTGACGAAATCGAAGCGGCCCGACGGCAGCGATTGCGCGCGTTCACGCATGTTGCCGAGCCCCATGCCGGTCTGTGTGGCATCGCCGGCGCCACGCCCATTATCCACGATCTCAAGCGCAACAACGTCGCCGCTGCGGCTCAATTCGAGCCGGGCGTGGGTTGCGCCACTGTGACGCAGCACGTTGGCCAGTGCCTCGTCGGCAATGCGCAGCAACGCTTCCTCATGCAGCGCTGGCAGCGGCGGCAGCGGCTCGAGCTTGATTTCCAGCGCCATGCCGCTGACCTGCGCCCAGTCCAGCGCGCGCAGGCGCAGCTGTTCGGCCAGCGGCAGCGCGCTGTCTGAATCGCGCATTTCGTCGAGGATATTCACCAGCTCCTGCTGGATCTGTTGGCTCAGGCGTTCGGCTTGTGTGAGGCGTTCGAGCGCCACGTGCTCGCCGAGTTGGCGGCGCACCGTGGCCAGCTGCAGGTTGAGCGCAAATGCTTTTTGCTTGACCGTGTCGTGCAGGTCGCGCGCCAGGCGCTGGCGCTCGGCAATGGTCGCCAGCTGGGCGCGTGAACGCATCAGCGTCTTCAATTCCAGCGCCATGCGATCGAGCAGGGCGGACAGGCGGCCCAGTTCGTCGCGCGATGGATCGTCGATGCGATCGCTGAAGTCGCCTCTGCTCCAGGCAGTCGCCGCGCGCGCCACGCGATTCAAGCGGCGCGTCACCCAGGTGGCAAGGAAGAACGACGACAGCAGGCCGAACAGCATCAGGTAGCCGAGCACGATCGGCCATTCGAGACTCAGGTCGAGCAGAAAACGATGCCACGGCACGGGCAGGCGCAGCTCGATCAGCAGCATGCCGCGCAGCGTGCCGTCCGCGGCGCGCACCGGCGCCAGCGCGCGCCGGATGCGATCGGGACTGTCGCTGCCCGGCAGCATCTGTGCGTTTGATTTCGATTGCGCCGCCAGCCACGCGGCACTTTGCGGCGAGGGCAGTTGCAGCACGCGACCCTCATGCATCGGCGCCTGTGCGAGCAGGCTGCCGTCCGGTGCCAGCACCGCCACGGCGAGCGGGTCGGCGGACAGCTCGAACAAGATGAAGGATTCTTCCTGCAGCAGACCGCCGCGTGGGCGTTGCAAACGCAGCACGCGCGCCTCCGACCACGCATCCAGGTCCTGCTTCTGATCGTCGCCCGCGTTCGGCCAGGCACGCGCAAGTTCGAGCGACGCCGACTGCGTCGCGCGCAGCAATCCGCCGGCGTCGACCTCCGACATGACGCGGTTGAATTCGAACACCAGCACGCCGGATTCGACCACGATCAAGCATGGCAGCGAGAGCAGCACGTAGAACAGCGCGAGCTTGAAGATCAACCCACGCAGTTGCGGGCGCAGCGGTTTCATGCGGACAGTGGATCAGCCGAACGGATGCCAAGCATAGCGGCATCCGATCGGCTGCGGTTTGCAGCGGCGCGAACTTGACTGATCACGACTCGGCGCGATCGAAACTCGGCCGGATTAGAACTCGTACGAGAAGCCCGCGTAGTAGGTGCGTCCCAGCGCCGGCTCGATGCCGTTGCCGAACACGCGGTTGTAGTACTTCTTGTCGCCGATGTTGGACACGCCGCCGAGCACGCGCAGTTTCGGCAGCAGCCAGTAGTCGCCGGAGAAATCGTACACCGTGTATTGCGGCACCTTGGCGGGGATGAATGCGTCAGGATTGCTGGCCGGCGGAACAACGGGCGTGTTGCCATCGCTCCAATACTGGCTGGCCACGGAGTTCACCGACAATGCGAGCTTCATCTTCTTGTCTTCGCGATATACCAGACCGGCGCGCGCCAGGTAATGCGGTGAGAACGCCGGCTTGTTGCCGACCTTCACCGCTGGATTGGACGTCGCTGTGAACTCGGCATTGAGGATCTGCAGATTGAGGTACGCCGAGAAATGCTGCGTCGTATGCGGATCGCGTGCGGCCAAGAAGTCGTAGTCGAGCTGGCCCTCGAAGCCGCGATGGCGGGTGTTGCCGGTGTTGACATCGATGCTTTCGTTGAGCGGGTTCGGCGCCGGCAGCACTTGCGATTCGATGCGATCCTTGACGTTCACCTGGAACACGCTGGCGTCGTAGAACAGGCCCGGCAGCGGTGTGCCGTGTACGCCGAGTTCATACGTCAGCACGTGCGTCGGCGTGGGATCGTTGCTGCCGTCAGGCGCCAGGTTGCCGGTCGGCGATTGGACGTCGAAATAGCGCACTGGACGCCAGCCCTGCGAGATATTGAAGTAGCTTTCGTTGCCATGACCGAAGTCGTTGCCGATGCCGAAACCGAACAGCGGTACAGTGTGATCGACGGAGCGGTCGGTCAAACCAATGGGGTCAACCGTTGTGCCCGTCGGCAGGTTGCGCACGTGCACGCTCTCGTCGATGTCGACGCTCTCGCGCTCGATGCGCACCGACGGCACGATGTGCCAGCCGCCTGCGAAGCGAAACACGTTCTCGGCGAACAGCGCGCCGTAGTCGGTGGAGCGCGCCTGGTTGGCCTTGATGCAGTTGGGCGACGTAGTCTTCGCACAGACCGGATCGAAACGGCTGGCCTGATCGTTCGGATCGGTCCAGATATCGGAGTTGGTCCACTGCCGCACGGGTGCGTCGGACGAGTAGTAGACGAAGCCCGCTGTAAGCGCGTTGCCGCGGCCCCAATGATCGACGATGCGCGAATCGATGCCGTTGAACTTGAACGCGGCGTCCTGGATCACGGTCAACGTCGGATAGGTCGGCGTCGCTACGTCGGCCAAGCCGGCCGCCGCGCGCGTCACCTGATCCTGATAGCCGTGCCACACCTTGGTGGTCCATTGCATGTCGCTGGACAGCTTGGTCTGGTTCGACAGCTCCAGCACGTAGCGGTTGACGAAATCCTTGTTGTACGGCGCGGGCGTGAAGTCCTCGTCGCGCTGGAACACGGGATATCCGTAGCGGCCCGGATCGCCGCCGGCGAATTCGTAGCCGTGGAAATCCAGCGCCCAGTAGCTCGCTTCGTTCTGGTGCCAGCCGAGGTGCACGTCGCCGCCCTTGAGGATGGCGCCCGCGTTATCGCGCTGGCCGTCGTTGCTGCGGTAGTGCGCATCGACCAGGTAGTCCCAGTCGCCGACCGTGCCATCGATGCGATTGAATGTCGCCGACATGCCGTTCTTGCCAATGATATTTTCGGTCATGCCGCCGAACTCGCGATTCGGGTCAGGTTTACGGCTGACGAAGTTCACCACCGGTCCCGGCTCGGGTCCGTACAGCAGCGACGAACCGCCACGGATCAGCTGCACTTCCGAAATCGTCTGCGGCAACGGCAGCACGTACAGCGTCGGAAAGCCGATCCAGTCGCCTTCCAGCGGAATGCCATCCTGCATCACCGAAACGAATTCGGCTTCCTGCGGATTGCCGATGCCGCGATAGCTCAGGTTGAACTGGCTCGCAGTCTGCTGCTCCGACAGATACAAGCCGGGCGTCTGCGCAAACAGGTCGCGCAAGTTGTTGTCGACCACCGTCGGAATATTGTCGAGCTTGGTGATCGAGGTTTTCTTCGTCACCGTGATCAGCGGGCCATCGACCTCGCGCATGATGTGCTGGAGTTTCGGCCGCGTGTCGTCCTGCAGCGCCTTGTCCTTGACGTGCACGGTGTCGAGATTTTGGGGCTTTTCCTGCGCGGCGATGCCGGCGCTGATGAGGCAGCCGAAAGCTGCCGTGGCGATGGCGTTACGGTTCACTGTGATCCCCTGGGTGAGCCACGCGTCGCGCGGCGGACGGCATTTTGCTCAGTCGCGCGCGATTTGATGTAGTGCCCCAAGAACTAGGTCTGGAGACTGAGGTGGTTCCGAAGCCGCGCTGAATCAAAGGGTTCTTGCGGTTGTGAACCTTTGTAAATGCTACCGATGCTGCGCCACTTTCCGCTTTCCGCTTGAAGCCGCGTCCCGATCGGACAGAGCATGCAAAACATCCGAGGCGCTTGCGGTGGCCTTTGAACAGGAATAAGGTTCACGGCGGTCTCGGCTGCTCGCCAGCCAATTTCAAGCCAGCAACCGACAGCTGTCATCCGAGGCACGGGAGATACACACATCCGGGGATGTGTTTACTCGGCAGCAGCATTTTTTCCAGATTGCATCGTTCTTCATACAACACTGGGGTGTTAATCAATGAAGGGTACGCTCGCAAGATCAGGCCTAGCGGCCATGGTGGCATTTGCCACGCTTGTTTCGACGTCGCAAGCGCGCGATGTCCCACAGAATCTCGGTTACGGACTCGACGCGCTCGTGGAGAGCAACATCGCGTTGAAGACTGCCGGCCAGGTGCAACAGACATACGACGGCTACGCCACCGAAGCGGCGGCCTACTACGGTGGCGAAGCGATTACCGATCGCGCCACCGGCCGCGTGATGGTCGACATCACGCTTACCGGACGCGTCGCGCTTGACGATGTGCGCAACGATGCGCAGTCGAAGATCGCTTCGTTGACGATCACCGCGATCGATCGCGTCTATCGCAGCACCGGCATCCTCGAAGGCTACGTTTCCGTCGACGACGCACCGGCGCTTGCGAAGATCGCCGGCGTGCGCGGTGTGTTCCTCGCGCTCAAGCCCGAAGTCAATCGCAGCGGCGGCGCGCCCAGCATCGCAGTCGGCGAACACCTGTTCAAGCTCGGCACCACCTTCGATCAGGGCGTGCTGCAGCACCGCGTCGATCGCATCAACCAGATCTACAACCCGAACGCGCCGGTCAACTACGACGGCTCCGGGATGTCGGTCGGCCTGATGTCGGACAGCTTCGACACGCGCACCGCCGCACCGCATGCGGCCAACGCGGTGGCGAACTTCGACCTGCCCGGCGCGCCGACCAACCCGGTCAACACGCAGCCGGTCGTGGTCCTCGAGGACGAACCCGCCGCAGGCACCGATGAAGGCCGCGCGATGGCTGAGATCGTCTACAAGATGGCGCCGCGCGCGCGCCTCGCCTACGCCACCGGCGCGATCGGCGAAGTGCAGTTCGGCAACGACATCCGCGCGCTCGCGGGCATGCCGGGATTCACCTATCCGCCGGCAGTCCAGCAAGGCTTCAAGGCCGACACGATCGCCGACGACATCAGCTACGGCGGCGAGCCGTTCTACGGCGAGAGCATCATCGGCAACGCGATCGATGACGCGACAGCCTTCGGCGTTTCGTACTTCTCGTCAGCCGGCAACAACATCGGCATCAACGCCTACGAATCGCCGCTGCGCATCGTGCCGAACGGCACGGGCCTGACCTCGGCGACGAACAGCGCACTGGCCGGTACCAACATCAATCTCACAGGCGTTCCGGTTGGTCTGTACGCGGGCGGCTTCCACAACTTCAATCCGGCCGCCGGACAGCTCGACGTCGCGCAACTGGTCAACCTGCCGACCGCCGCGCAGACCTCGGAGATGCAGTGGGACGATCCGTACGATCAGCGCGATCTGACGCTGAACCAGCCGCCGATCTATTCGAACACCGGCACCAGCACCGCTGGCTCGACCGTGACGTTCGACCAGACCAGCACGCCGCCGCTGCCGCCACTGACCGCCGGTCAGTCGTATGTGATCCAGGAAACCGCGACCAGCGGCAACTTCGACGGCATCGTCAGCATCTTCGATTCGTCCAACAACCTGATCGTCAGCCAGGATACCGGCACCGACGAGACGGTGACGTTCTATCCGCCGGTCACCGACCAGTACCACATCACGGTCGCGCCGTTCAGCACCACCAGCGGCAACTTCACGCTCACCATCAACACCGCCAACGGCGTTGCCGGCGTGACCACCGACCTGAACCTGCTGGTGTTCCGCGCCGACACGGGCGCGTACATTTCAACGCGCTCGCTCACCACCAACAATCTGGCCAACAACCGTCCGGTCGAACTCGGCAGCATTGCCTCGCCCGCCGGTCAGACGCAGGTCCAGTTCGTCATCTCGCGCGCCAACAATCCAGTAGCACCGCAGCTGCCGACGCGCGTGCGTTGGTCGATACGCGGCAATGGTGCCGCGGGTATCGGTCCGGCCGAATACTTCACCTACAACGCCGTGACCACCAAGGGTCATGCGACGGCGAAGGGTTGCAACGGCACCGCGGCGTACAGCGTGTTCCGTCCGAGCCTGGCCGAGTCGTTCACTTCGCCTGGTCCGGCGACGATTCTGTTCGACAAGAACGCGAACCGTCTGGCCCAGCCGGAAATCCGTCAGCAACCACGCGTTGCCGCGGCGGATGCGGCGAACGAATCGTTCTTCTCCGGCGATTCCACCGGCGATCTTGATGCCAATCCGAACTTCTCCGGCACCAGTGCCGCCGCGCCGCACGCCGCAGCCATCGCTGCGCTGGTGCTGCAATCACGCGGTGGTCCGGGCAGTGTCACACCGGCGTTGATGACCAGTATCCTGCAACAGAGCGCGTTCCCGCACGATCTGGATCCTTCGTACTCTTCGGGTACGGCGAACACCAGCGAAGGTGGCGGCGTCACGCTGACGATCCTGTCGGATAACGATTCGAACACCGCGACCGGACAGAACGATCCGAATTCGTTCCAGCTGTCGTATGTCGGTCCGGGTTCGATTGCCAGCATCACGTTCAATCCGCAGGGCGCGCCGGCGACTGCCGGACATGTCACCGCTGGCAATAACGGTTACTCAGATGACGTCAGTTCCATTCCCGCCACGATCAGCTATCTGGAGAACAGCTATCCAGGCCTGATTTTCCGGCCCGATGCCAAGGGTTTCACGCTCGGCACCCTCACCGGGCTCACGCCTGCGGACATCGCTGCGCCGCTAAGCGCCGCGCCGTTCACCGGCTACAGCAATCTGGCACCGTTGCCGGCAAACGGCACGTCGCAGTTCTGGACGATGACGGTCGGCTTCCCGACCGGACAGTTCACCAGCGGCAAGGTGGTGCGCTTCACGGTCGGCCGCGGCGCTGCGCATTCCGCGAGCGTCGCAGGCACGGTTCCAGGCACGGGTCCGACGGGTGGCACGGTCACGCTGAATCCAAATGCGGATCTGTTTGGCGGCGGCGTCATGCTGCCGAACGGCGCCGTGATTGCCGACGGCATGGCGTTCAGTGGCACGACCACCAGTGGCGGCACGTTCAGCGGCCGCATCAAGAACAATATCGGTTCGGGTTACTCGCCGATCGACGGCTTCGGCTTCATCGACGCGTCGGTCGCGACCGGTGTCTCGCTGACCAACCTGTTCGTCAGCGCCTCGGCGAATCCGTCATTTGCCTATACCGGCGGCAGCACGCTGATTACCGCCAACGTCACGCCGGGTGCGAATCCGGCCAGCTCGGGAATCTTCGTCACCGCCAACCTCGCCTCGATCGGCGGCAGTGCCACGCAGCAGTTGTTCGACGACGGCACCAACGGCGACGTCACCGCGGGAGACAATATCTACTCCTACAACGCGACCGTGGCCAATGGCACGAGTGCCGGCGGCAAGAGCTTCGCCGTGACGGTCACCGACGTGCAATCGCGCAACGGCAGCGCCGCGATCAACTTCTCCGTGCTCGCGGCATCCAATCCATCGGGCGTGGGCGCGGCGACGCCGAATACGGTGAACGTGACGCAGACGTCGTTGTTGACTGTTGCGGTCACGCCGGGCGCGGGCCCGACCAGTACCGGCATCGCGGTCAAGGCAGACCTGAGCAGCATCGGTGGCAGCGCCACTGCTGCATTCCATGACGATGGCCTCAACGGTGACGTGACGGCAGCTGACGGCACGTACTCGTTCAGCGCGACGGTGCCCGTCGGCACGGCGCCGGGAGCCAAGTCGTTCCCGGTGACGATCACCGACGCGCAGGCACGCAGTGCGGCCAGCAGCATCGCATTGAGCGTCAACACGCCGAGCGCACCGACAGCGACGGCCGCGGCTTCGCCGGATTCGGGCACCGACGGTGCGACGACCCTGCTTACCGTGACGGTGACGCCGGGTGCGAATCCTGCCAGCACTGGTGTCACGGTGACCGGTGACCTGAGTTCCATCGGCGGCAGTGCGACATCTGCGTTCCATGACGACGGATTGAACGGCGACGCGACGGCGGGCGATGGCATCTACTCGTTCTCCGCAACCGTCGGCAATGCGGTCGCGGCGGGTCCCAAGCTGATTCCGATCAGCGTGGCCGACGCGCAGAATCGCAGCGCCAGCGCGAGCATCGCGTTCAACGTGCTGGCGCAGGGTGCGCTGAGTGCCACGGGTCTGTCCGCGCCGGCATCGGTCGGCCAGGGCCAGGCAACCACGCTGATCGTCTCGGTTACTCCGGGAACGAATCCGGCGAGTACCGGCGTGACTGTCACGGTCGACCTCACCGGCATCGGCGGCAGCGCCACGCAGGCGTTCTACGACGACGGCACGCACGGTGACGCGGTCGCCGGCGACAACGTGTTCTCGTATCACGTAGTGGTGCCCATCGCGCAAGCGCTCGGCCCGGTTGCATTGCCCGCAACGATCGCGGACGCGCAGTCCCGCACTGCCAGCGCCACGATCAATTTGACGATCAACGACATCATTTTCCAGGATGGATTTGAATGATCGTTTGAGCGTTAAAATCGCGACAATTCGAGGGGCGCATCAGCGCCCCTCTTTTTTTGCGCAAACGCGCAATGCTGAGGCCGCTGCGTTATTGCATCGAGTATACGGAGAAGCCTGAATTAGGCAGTTTTTCAGCGGTTTCACTGCATTTTTCAGTATATGAAAAAGCATGTTGCAACGCGCCAAATGTTTTTGTTGGACAACCGAAAGAGTTGAGCTATGGTTGCGTGCCCCCCGCTCTCGCTGTCCTGGTTCTGGGGAAACTTCGCAGCGCGTCACCAGCGTGCTCGATCAAGCGTGTGTGCCTTTCCGCACTATTTAGTGCAAGGAGATTTTTTCATGAAATCACGTTCACTTCGGCCGCGCTCTCTCGCGGTAGCCGTGGCGGCTCTCGTAGCCGCTTCGGGCTTAAGCGCCGATAGGTCGTTTGCTGGTTCGCCGGTATATACCGACGATTCCGGCAAGGCCAGTCCTAATACCGTAGTTGGACCCAGCAACGTGCAGGGCGCTCCGGCGCGCTATATCGTGCGCTTCGTCGAGCAACCGCTCGCGATGTACAACTCCTCTGTATCAAGCAAGCCGGTCAACGGTATTGGCGCAATTCCCAGCAAGGCGGGCAAGAATGGCCGTCTGCGTCTGGATGTGACGAGCTCGCAGGCAATTGCCTACGTGCAATACCTCAAGGACCAGCAGCATCAGCACCTGAGCGCGATCAACAGTGCGATCGGTCAGTCGCTGACGCCGCGCTACAGCATGCAGCACGCGCTGAACGCCGTGGTTGTCGTGCTGACGCCGCAAGAAGCCGCCAAGGTCGCCAAGGTACCTGGCGTATTGGCCGTGAACCGCGATGTGCCGCACCCGCTTGCGACCGACATCGGTCCGGGCTTCATCGGCGCCGCTTCCGTGTGGTGGGGCTCCCCGGCGGGACAGGACACGATCTTCGCCAACGGTTTTGAATCGACACCCGGCTTCCTCGGCGATGGCATCGTCATCGGCGACATCGACACCGGCTACAACAGCTCCAGTCCGTCGTTCCAGGCGACCGATGCGCATGGCTACACGATCCAGAATCCGCTCGGCACCGGCAACTTCCTCGGTCAATGCGGCGTCGCCGGCATCAGCGACGCGGGATGCAACGACAAGGTCATCGGTGTCTACGACGAAATCGAACTGACCAGCAGTGGCCCGCCGTTCTCGGTCGAGGACACGCAGGGTCACGGTAGCCACACCGCCAGCACGGCGGGCGGCAATTTCCGTTCGGCCACGTTCTCCGGTTATGTCGCCAACATCTCCGGCGTCGCGCCGCACGCGAACCTGATCATCTATTACGCTTGCTCGCCTGATCCGACCGTGCAGTGCTCCACTGCAGCCACGTCGGCGTCCGTCGACCAGGCCATCCAGGATGGCGTCGTCGACGCGCTGAACTATTCGATCAGCGGCGGCAGCGATCCGTGGAACGATCCGACTTCACAGGCCTTCCTGTCCGCCACCGACGCCGGCATCTTCGTCGCCGCCGCGGCTGGCAACACGAGCGCCAGCGTGCCGCTTCCGCTGCCGGGCACCGCCAATCACGCTGAACCGTGGGTCGCCACCGTCGCAGCGAGCACCCACACGGGTGGTTCGATTGCACCGACGCTGACCGTCACCGGTCCGGGCACGGTACCAGCCAATCTGGTCAACATTCCGCTGACCGCGGGCAGTGGCGGCGTCGCCGCTACAGCCACGTTCACGGGCCCGATCGTGCTGAGTCCACAATTCCACAATTCCGACCTGACCGGCACCGACGGTTGCGCAGGCTATCCGGCCGGCACCTTCACCGGTGCGGCCGCACTGGTCAGCCGCGGCACCTGTTCGTTCAGCATCAAGGTGAACGCCGCGACGGCCGCGGGTGCGGTGGCGGTGATCATCTCCGACAACCGCGTCGAAGGTCCGCTCACGCCGAGCGTGCCCGGCACGACGGTGCCGGCATACACGGTGCTGCAGTCGCAGGGTACGGACTTGCAGACGTTCCTCGCGGCGAACTCGAACACCGGTGCGGCAGTCATTCCGTATCCGCCTTCGCGTCTGCCGCAACAGCCGGATGAACTCGCCAACTTCAGCTTGCTCGGCCCGGTCGCGATCGACGTGATCAAGCCGGACGTGGAAGCGCCTGGCGTGAACATCCTCGCGGCAATCGCGAACGATGGCACCGCTGGCGGCCCCGATCTGGTGGCGCTGTACAACGGTACCTCGATGGCAACTCCGCACACCACCGGCTCCGCCGGCCTGATGTTCGGCGTGCATCCGGAATGGTCGCCTTCCGAGGCGAAGTCCGCGCTGATGATGACGGCCAAGGAAGCTGGTCTGACGAAGCCGAACGGCACCACGCCGGCCGACTTCTTCGACCGCGGTTCCGGCCGCCTGCAGGATTTCGTTGCAACCAAGGCAGGCCTGGTGCTCAACGAAACCGGACTGAACTTCGCCCTGGCCGATCCGGGCCTTGGCGGTGATCCGTCCACGCTCAACATCGCGAGCCTGTCCGCGCACGCCTGCCTGTCGCCTGGTTCGGCTTCATGCGGCTTCCAGCGCAAGTTCCACAGCACGCAGGATCATGCGGTCACGTGGACTGCCACGGTCGGCGGCGATGTCGCGCTTGTCGTCTCCGTCTCCCCGGCGTCGTTCTCCGTGGTTCCGCACGGCACGCGTCTGGTTGACTTCGGCGTCGACGCCAGTGCCACCAACGCCGACGGCGCGTTCCACTTCGCCGAAGTCGTGCTGACACCGGACGACGCGACACTGCCGGCGCTGCATCTGCCGGTCGCGGTCCGCGTGCCGGCGCCGAGCATCTCGGCTTCGCCGTCTCCGTTGAACATCGCCATCACGTCCGGCACGACCGGTTCGGGTACGTTGACGGTCAACAACGACGGTGGTCCGACGTTGAACGTGACCAATACCAACGACACGACCACGGCAAACGCCAAGTTCGTGGTGATCGATCAGCCGAGCCAGGGCAACAACGGCTACTACAGCACCAATTTCACCGACCAGGGCCCGAACGGTTCGTACGCGTCGGATGATTTCGTGGTGCCGGTGAGCGGCGCGAACATCAGCCGCATCTTTGTTCCGGGCTTCTCGACCGGAAACGCACTGTCGACGCTGACCGGTCATGGCGTGCATTTCCGCATCTATGGCAATGCCGGCGGACTGCCGAACGGCGACCCGCAAGGCCTCACCAGCGCGACCCCGGCGGTGTACAGCTACGACACGACGATCGGTGCCACCGGTCTGAGCGTTGCCGGCAATAACATCAACCTGGATCTCGTTGCAGCGGGCGCACCGGCAACCAACCTCGCCGCTGGTACGTACTGGCTGGTTGCATATGTCGACATGTCGTTCGGCACCGATCTGGGCGGCTTCGCGCAGTTCGTGACGACGGCGGGTCAGGGCAACACCGGTGCGGAATTCGGTCCGGTGTTCGGTGAAACCGCCTGGGCTGCGATTACCGATGCGCCGGGCTTTGCCATGCATATCGAGCAGCAGGTCCCCTGCGGCGCGCCGTGGCTGAGCGCCACACCATCGACTCTCACCATCGGTCCTGCCTCGAGCGCGCCGTTGACCGTGAACGTCGACGGCACGTTGTTCCCGGGTGCCACCGGTTCCGCCCAAGCGTTCCTTTGTCTGGACAGCAACGATCCGGCCACGCCGGTGCTGGCCGTTCCGGTCAGAGCAACGGGTGGACCGGTTGGTCCGCAGCTGCCGACGGTCACGAAGGCGTTTGCGCCGAGCAGCGTCAGCACGGGTGCCAACAGCACCGCGACGATCACGCTTGCCAACGCCAACGCGTCAGCGGCAACGTTGACGGCGAACCTGGTCGACACGCTGCCGGTGAACCTGGTGGCGACGGCGGGTACCGCGGCGACGACTTGCGTCGGCGGCGCCGGTGCGAGCATCGCGGCAGGTGGCGGTTCGGTGACGCTGGGTAGCGGTGCGGCGATTCCCGCCAACGGTTCGTGCACGGTGTCGTTCACCGTCACGTCGGCGACGGCGGCCACGTACACCAACACCATCCCGGTCGGCGGATTGCAGACCAGCGCGGGCAACAATGCCGTTGCCGGTTCGGCCAACCTGACCGTCACGGCAGCGGCTTGCGTGCCAGCACAGCCGCTGCAGGATCCGGGTTTCGAAGC
>Ga0105238_10001933_pt1 | contig 20816 bp, 34 predicted proteins | sample KBSC34metaG_FD_81526 | JGI IMG/M metagenome (GOLD analysis project Ga0105238, IMG submission 81526) | Corn rhizosphere microbial communities from Kellogg Biological Station, Michigan, USA - KBS C3-4 metaG | ecosystem: Host-associated > Plants > Roots > Rhizosphere > Soil | place: Michigan, USA... | reverse complement strand
GTCGGGGGCGAGCTGCGCGTCAGTCGGTGGGCGCGCTCTTGCGGTGCTCGCGCTTCGGTCCGATCGCGTCGCGCACCTTGCGATTGATCGCCGAGAGCTGCGCCGCCAGCTCGGGCGCGATCTTGGCGCCGGCGTCGAGTGCCGCCGCTGCCATCTCGACCGTCTCGCGCAGCTTGATGATGTCGGCAGCTTCCGCCTCGCGATATCGCTCGCTCCGGTTGTGCCCGAGCGTCACGCCCTGGGCGAGCGACCAATAAACCGCGGCAAGCGCGAAGTCGTTTTTCTCGCGCGCGACGCGTGCCGCGGTTTCATACCCATTGGGCGTCGTGTAGCGAGCTGCACGCGTGCGCGCTTCGGCGAGCGCGACGGTGACGGGATCGGTGAGTTTCGACATGGGGTGTGACTTTCTTGCGGGGTTGCGCCGGCGATCTTGCCGACCCCTCGATTCTAGACGAACGGCAATTGACGTGCGACCGCCTGTCGGTGTATTCGCGCGCGATCCCCTCAGTCGCGGGGCGATCGTGTGAATTTGTCACGCGCGCACTAGCGCAAACGACGCGCGGGCTTGCGAAAAAAAATCTATGAACAAAGGCACGCCGATTGCCGCAAGCATCTTTCGCGCGCGTTTTCTCCGACGAGAATTCGACCGTCCCCGCAGACGATCGAGCCCCCGGAAGAACGATGACGCCCCCCGTTTCAACGCTGCAAATCGCAGAGCTTTGGACGGAGTACGAAGCGAGGTCCGCGCGTCGGCGCGAGGCATGGGCGAACTACCTAGAGGCACGACGGCTAGAGGAGATCGCGTGGCAGCACTACAGCGCTGCCGCCCGCAAAGGACTCGCCGTCGCTCCTCTGCTCTTTCGAGGCGTCGCCGGCGGGTCTAGCAGCTCGTCGGCGCCGTGATCGCAGCACGGCGCCCCTGTCCCTCCTGGGCGAGCTGTAGCAGCTCGTCGTCGCCGGCGTGACCCGCCGGCTCACCAGTCAAGAAAAGCTCGCCCTCCTGATGACGTCGGCGGGCTCGCAGCGCAACGCCGCCGCGCTCGTCGGGGTGACGCACCAGAAGCTCGGCCGATGGCTCCGCGAGGGCGAAGCGGGCGGCGTCAAGTCGATCCCCGACGACGCGGCGACGCGCGCGGCGATCGACAACGCTTTCGCGATGCACGTCGAAGTGTCGAAAGAGCAGGCGCGCCGCGACGGCGTGCCGTTCCTCGCATCGGCGCCGGTCTACATGGAGCGGCGCTATCTCTCGCGTCCCGATCCGCGCACGGGTCGCCCGGTGCTCGGCGATCGGGTGTTCGCCGAGCACACGCAATTCATTTCGCAAAAACTGCGGCGGCAATGGACCGAGTCCGTTGTGCGCTCGGAACGCTTCTACAAGGTGAACGTGCGTAGCACGGTCGATCTTCGAAGCTACCGCGGATTCAGTCCCGAAACCGGGATCGTGGACAAGCGCAAGCGCGAGCGACAACGCCACAACGCGCAGCGCGACCTTAAACATTTCCTCGACGTCGAGTCGCGCAAGCGCGGGCGCATCGTGGACAAAACCGAGCCCTTCCCGCTCTACACGCGTTCGCTGCCGACGGTGCCCGGCTACAAAGCGACCGACATCGCGAACGCGCTCGAATCGCTCCTGAATGAAAAGCACGCGCCCGCGGCAAGCGGACCGGGCACCGCGTTCGCGAGCGAATACCTGCTACAGCTATTCCCCGCAGACTATGCCCAAGCTCTCCGACGCCAAGGCTACCCCGTGCCGATCACAACAACCGAGCGCGAAGCGGCACGCCGCAAACCCGCGACGCCTAAGAAACCGCGGCGTCGCTGAGGCGCGAACGAGCTACATCGGTCCGCCCGAGAAACGGGCGCGAGCGATTCCGATGCGCCGCGTCGTGCGAACGAAGGACGCCGAGCCGGCGCCGCTGATCGCGTATGACTACGAAACGACGCGGATTCGCGAAGGCACGCCGCGACCGCTCTACATCACTGCATTCGGAACCGATCCGGCGATGCACTACGAATCGCCGATCGATTCGATGTCGCACCTGCAAACGATCCTTGTCGCAAACTTTCTCACCGAGGAAAACCGCGGGTGCAAATTCGTCGCCTGGAACGGCAACAACTTCGACGCCTACTTTACGGCGGCGGCGCTTGTCACGCATCCCGACTACGTCATGCGCCCTTATCTCACGCAATCGAAGTCGCTGCGCGGCTTGCGCGTGCTGCGCCGTGAAGATGCCGACAAAAAGAACGCGAAGGGATGGGAGTTTCTCGACGGCATCGCGATGCTAGGGCTCGTCGGCGTGAAGCTCGCGAAGCTGCTCGACACGTTCGCGCCCGAGCTGCCGAAGCTCGCGGACGTGATCGATTTCGAGCGCGAAGAATTCGACCCGACGAACGAGCGGCACCGCGCCTATGCGATGCGCGACTCGATCGGATTGCACGCGGCGATGTCGCGGGCGCAATCGATCCTCGTCGCGGCGTTCAATCAACCGCTGACGGTGACGATGGGCGGCGCGTGCATTCGCATCCTGAAGGCGCACATTCCCGACGACACGATCATTTCGCCGCTCGCGCCGGTCGAGGAGTCGATCATTCGGCAATACGTGATGCGCGGCGGGTACTGCTACTGCGTGAGGCGCTATGAAGGTCCGGTGTGGAAATACGATCTTAACCAAGCGTATGCAAGCGCGATGCGCGATGCGTGGTTGCCTGCGGGCCGATCGATGCACGCCGCCAAGGCTCCGAACGCGCTCGCGCGTTGCTACGTCGCCCGCGTCGAATGCTGGAATTCTGCGAACCGCGTGCCCTTCTACTATCGCACCGTCGAGGGCGATCGAATGTGCGCGACGTTCGCGACGACGCACATTGCCGAAACGTGGTTGACGTCGCTGGAAATCGAGCAACTGCGAAGCGAGGGATGGCGTATCGCGATTCGCGAATCGATCGCATGGGGCGATGCGTTTCGCCTGCGCGACTATGTCGATCGATTGGAGCGAATGCGGATGGCGGCGCCGGGGGGTCCGAGCGGCGCCGAAGGCACCGTGTATAAAAACGTCGGCAACCATTCCTACGGCAAGCTCCTAGAGCAATTGGAGCCGATCGAATACGTGCTTGCAGCGGAGCCGCCGCCGGGGTACGTGCCGACCTATGTGGATGGCGCGAGCGATCCGTTAGAGCACGTCTACGAAAGGATGATCGATGACCCTCGCCCCAAGGACTATCACAAGCCGCACGTCGGCGCTTTTATCACCGCGCACGTCCGCATGGTCGTTCGCCGCGCTGCCCTGCTGGACCCTGATTCATGGCTGTACGCTGACACCGATTGCGTTGTCTTCGCGGCGGATGTCTCGGGAAGTCTCGACATCGATCCTAAGCGCTATGGAGCATGGAAGATCGAAGAAGCCGGAACGCTCTATCAAATCATCGCAAAAAAGGTCTATGCCGAAGTCGGCGAGGAAAGCGAAGGGCGAAAGCTGAAACGGTCGGCGAAGGGGTTGCACGTTCGCGAGCTGACGCCGACGCAATTCGCCGAATGGCTCGCCGGGGTGCCGCCGGTGCAGGAGCAAATCCAGCGCAACAACTTTCTCGCCGTGATGGAAGGGGCGGAAATGTATCGTAAGCAACGAAGGCAAGGAACCGCCGTAGAGGCTTCGACGGGGTCGGATGGCACCTTGCCCTAGTCCGTCGATTTCGGCGTTTCGTAACGAGTGACGGAAAAATGGCCTATCTAAAGAGCGAAGCGGAATTAGCGCGGCGGACATCCTGGGCGAAAAGTGATGATGTCGGCGATCGAATGGAAGTCGCGTGCGGCGGTTGCGGGTGGCAGGGATGGCGCAAAAAGATCGCGGCGGCTTGTCCGAAGTGTCATTACTGGCACCCGAAACCCGTGCAAAAAGTCGCTTGCAGATTTCCCGCTGAAAAACGACACTAGGCGCCGGCGTCGGTTTTGACGTCATCCCCGCAAAGGAAAAATCGTGATCTTGCTTTCGACCCTGCGGCGACTTGCCGCGCAAGGTGCGACGGTCTATCGCGTCGATTCGCCCGGCTTCACTTGCACGATTGGCGGATCCGCTCGCGACATCCCGCCGAAGTCGGAGGTTTTTTCGACGCGCCGGCAAGCTGACAACGTCGCACGCAATGAAACCGCGACCGCATTTGGCGCACCGCACGCGCCGACCGTCACCACGATTTCGGCGCGTGATGCGCTCGCGAGCGATGCCATTGCGCAAGCGCTCGGGGTCGTGCCCGGTCGCATCCTCAACCCCGACCGCCTGCACATCGGAGATTGAATCACCGCCGCCGCGACGGATTCGCGGCACCCCTTCCCCGCAAAGGAAACGCAATGTCTGCTATCCCGCAAACCTACATGCACCCTGGAATCACGACCGATATGCTGGCGCTGTCGAAGGCGCGGCGCCGTGCCTTCGTTCTCCATCGCGACGCCAACGGTGCGGCGATCCGCGGCGCGTGGAGCGCTGCCGACGAGCTGCGCGAATTCGCGCGGCGTTACGAGCGCGTCGTCGTGCTTCTGCGCGAGCGGCTCGCGAACCCGGACGGCTACCGCGTGCGGGGGGTCAAGTGAAGCACATTCGACACGACGCGAGCCCGCGCGCGCAGGTTCTCACCGGCGAGCAAGTCGGCGCGATCCGACGCGCGATCGATCGATGCAATCGCGCGCTCGAATCGATCGCCGCGAAGCGCTCATGGCGCCCTGCCGAAAAGGCGATGGCGTCGGCGGAATACACGCGCGACATTGAAGCGCTGCGGGAGATCCTGCTCGATCATGGCGTGCAACCCGAAGCGCCCGAACCGCGATGAGACGTTTTCGCTCCGGTCGCACCCATTGGGGCTCGCTCGTCGAGCTGCCCGATTCGCCGACGATCGGCGACACCTGGGACAAGCCCGGCAAGGGCTACCGCGCGCCCTCGCTGCGCGTGCGGCTCGCGCGCGCGACGGGGCGCACCTGGGCGCAGCTCTGGCGCTGGATTCTGCGGACGTGAGCGACGCGCGCACCCTCTTTTCACACGCGACGCGGGTCGAGCGCAGCGCGGCGCGGCTCGTCGCGCTCGTCGCTTCGAACGCGGCGCCGGTCGCGGTCGAAATGGAATTGCGCGTGCTACAGCGGCGCATCATGGAATTTCCACGCGACGCCGCCGCGCAAGCTGCCGCGTCGGCGATCGAGCTGACGCAAGCCGCGCTCGGCGTCGATCGCTACTCGCCAACGCAAACGGGGCCGATCGAATGATGCCCCGCCACAACCGGAGACTGTTCCCCGTGAAAGATGACGAGCCCAAGAAAATCAACGTCGGCAGCTTCGACCTTGCCGCGATCCTCAATGCACCGCGCGTCGCCGCGAACGACGACCCCAAGGCGATCAATTTTGAAATGTCGTTCAACGATCAAGTCCTCGTCGGTCGCATCGTCGAGCGCATCGCCGAAATCGCGAAGGAACGCGGTTTCACCGCACAACAGGGCTACCACTTCGACGCCCACATGGCGGCGGCGGACATCGCGAACGTGCATTGCAACGGATGCGCGCTGCGCCTGCTCTCCTGGTTGATGTCCGATCCGGTCGCGTTCATGGCGGATTACTACATCATCCATACGCGAGTGAACCGCGTGAGCGGCGGGCTCAATGGCGAGGAGCGACCGATTTTCGCGGAACCGAAGTCGTGAAGATCGAGCGACTCGCCGACGCGCTCGTGTCGATCGACGGTCGCCCCTGGTCGCGCGTTCGCGCGCGAAAAGCCGGCGTGTGCCGCTGCACGGGGCAGCGCTTCGAAAAAGGCGCGCTCATCTATCGCCCGTTCGATTCCGGCGTCGATCGCTGGCAGCGCATCCTTGCGAGCGAAATCGACCCGGCACCAATTCAACCACCGACCGAGGGGGCGGTTTCCCCCTCATCCACCCTCAAACGGGAGAAGTGAACCATGGCAACCGCCGCAAAGAAACTCGCGGGGCAAAAGCTCCTGCGCAAACTCACCATCCGAACCGCCGTCGGGTCGAAGGCGGACATTCTCGCCGCCGCGATGACCGGTCGCGAGCGCGACAAAGACCCGGTCGGCGAGCCGGTGCCGATCCTGCGCGTCGTCGGTCACGTCAACGGCTACAAGACCGGGCAGAGCGATTACGGCGATTACGTCGAGTTGAAAGGTTCGTTCCAAGGTACGAACCTGCTGACCGGCGAAGTCACCGACGGCGTCAATACGGCGATCCTGCCCGACGTCGTCGGCGAGTCGGTCGCGCAGGCGTTGAAGGGCGGCGCGGAGGCGGCGCAATTCGCGGTCGAAATCGACGTTGCCTACGTCGAGAAGGCGGCGACGATGTACGAATTCAGCACGCGCACGCTTTTGAAGCCGCAGACCGCCGCGCCCGTCGCCGGCATCCTCGCGCAGCTCGGCGCGGAGGGAATCGAAATGACGAAGCCCAAGGCGCTGCCGGCGCCCAGGGCGTCGGACGAGCTGCGCCAGAAGCAAGCCGCCGCGGAAAAGGCGGCGGACGAGAATCGCAAGAGCAAGCAACAACCGGCGAAGGTCTAGCGAACGCTGCGCGAACCTTTTGAACAACAATCGGGGGACTTCGCGCCCCCTTTTTCACGACTGGAAAACCCGATGACAACCCGCACACGACGCGCCCAATCGAACGCCGGACCGCCGGTCAGCGGCGACGACGACTCCGAATTTCCACCCGGCGCCGCGATGCCGCTCGCGCTGCCGGCGGGCGAGGGCGTCGATTTCCTCGACGACGAGCCGCCGCCCGAGCAGAGCGCCGCCGACCGCGTGCTCGCGATCCTGTCGGAAGCCGACGAGAACGACGCGCGCGCCGTCGTGAAGCTCTTTCGCAAGCCCGCCAACGGCGGCAAGCAAGCATGGTGCGACGACTATTCGCCGGCAGACTTCGAAGCCGGCGGGTTGAAGATGATTCGCACGAAATGGGGCGCCGGCGAATACGTCGTGTGCCTCTACGGTGGCCAGCCCGGCACGAAGCGATTCGTGCTGCGCGGTCGCGCTGAAATCAAGATCGAGCCCGGCGCCGAGCCGGTCGAGCCGACGCCCGCGAACGGCATCGCGCACGCGGGTCCGCTCGCCGACGTGCTGCGCACGATCGCCGAAGGACAAGCGACGATGCTGCGCGCGCTGACCGAGCGCCAGCACGTCGACCCGATGGCGGACATCGCAAAAATGTTCACCGTCATGAAGGGAATGCGCGAGGCGATGGGCGACGACAAGCCGCAGCGCAATTCGCTAAAGGATGCGCTCGAAGCGGTGCAGCTCCTGCGCGAGTCGAGCGAGCTCGTCGCGCCGCAGCGCGAGCCCGAAAGCGATTCGTTGACGGGCATCCTCAAGCATGCGCTGCCGATGATCGCCAACATGGCGCAAGCGAACGCGCAAAAGGCGGGAGCAGCTCCGGCGCTGCCGCTCGGTCCGCCTCTGGCGATGGCGCCGGCGGAAGGCCATCCTTCGACAAATCTGGAAATGTCGAATCAATCAAGCGAAGGGCAGGAAATGGGAATCTTGAATCTCGGCGCCGAAGCGCTCGCGGCGGTCAAGCTGCGCGCGTTCGTCCATCAATTGATGACCTGGGCGAAGGCCGACGGCGAGGACAAGTCCGAGCACGTCGAGCGGGCGGCGACGCTCGTCGCCGACAAGCTCCCCGACGAGCTGCTGGAAGTGCTCGAATTGGAGGAGTGGTTCCCGATGCTCTGCACCCAAGTCCCCGACGCCGCCGCGCATCCGCAATGGCTCGCCAAGGTGCGCGACCGGGCGCTCGCCATGCTCGACGAGCCGGACGGCGACGGGGACGGCGACGGCGACGGCGGCGACGCGAATACAGCCCCGCCAAGGCGCTGAAAACCGCCGGGGCTATGTCGCCCCGGACGCCCGGAAACGCGATTTCGTCACACGTTACGAAATCGAAGCTATCGACTCGGGCGCGTTGATAGCCTACATTCGCGGGCGATGATGCTCGCTCCGCAACCCGAAATCGCCGTGTCGCGGCGGCACATCGCCGAAGGTGTGCGCGGCGTCGCCCAAACGGTGCGCGTCATGCGCCGACTCGTGCGCGAAGGCAGAGTCGATCCGGTCGTCCGGCAAGCGGCGACGACGGTCGTTTTCCTGACGCCCGAGAAGATGCCGGCGCAGGAGGCTGAAACCCTGCTCACGTTCGTGCAGGCGCACATCCGCTACACGCCCGACGTGCTCGACGTCGAGACGCTGTCGAGCGCGCGCAAAACCTTGCAGGGTCGCGTCGGCGACTGCGACGACCAATCGGTTTTGCTCGCGGCGCTGCTCGAATCCATCGGCATCGCGACGCGCTTCGTCGTCACCGGGTATGACGATCCGTCGCAGCTCGAACACGTCTACGTCGAGGCGTGCATCGATGGGCGGTGGCTCGCCGCCGATCCGACCGAGCGCGGCGCGCTCGGATGGGAGCCGCCCGACGCGGTCGTTCGTCTCGTTGAAAGGGTGTGACCTCATGAAGCTCGCGACCAAGATGCATTTCCCCGACTTGCCCTCGGTCGCTGTCGGTGCGCGCGGCGTGCTCGTCGAAGATGACCCGACGCCCGCGCCGGTCGCGCTGCCGCCGGTGTCGGCGCCGGTCTACTCGACGGCGGCGACGGCGACGCCGGTCGCGATGCCGGGGCCGACGACCGACGACGTTTTTGCGCAGACGGCGGGGCTTCCCTCCTACGTCGCGCTGCCCGGCGGCGGCTTCATTGCCGTGCCCTCGCCCTATGCGTTCTCGGGTCCGCCGGCGATGCCGCCGCTGATCGACACGCGCGGCGCGGTGCGTCGCGGTGCAGCTCGCCGCTACATGAAGCGGACGCGGCGAAGCGGGCTCGGCGAAGCGGAAAGCGCCGACGTCAGCTCGCCGAATTTTTTCAGCGCGATTCCCTCGCTCGCGCCCTACGGCACGGCGCAGTACACGGCGAACCAGACCGCGACTCAGACCGCCGACCAAATCGCCGCCGCTGCCGCCGCTGCCGCTGCCGCTGCCGCTGCCGCTGCCGCGGTCACGCAACCGATCTACAGCGCGCCGACGGTGACGACCGCGCCGAGCGTTCCCGCGCCGATCCCGACGACGTCGACCATTCCGAGCGGGCCGACGCAATCGCAAATCGACGCTCTCAATGCGCAGTACGCGCAGACACAAGCGCAGCTCGCCGCCGCGCAGCAGGCGGCGCAGTACGCGACGACGCAAGCGCAGCTCGACGCCGCCCGCTCGGCAATGGTCGCTGCGCAGGCGCAGCAGTCGCAGCTCGTCGCCGCTGCCGGCAACGCCGGCGTTGCGCTCACCGCTGCCCCCGGCGGGCTCGCGATGGACGTTGGCGGCTCGGCAGGCGGCGGCGCGCTGATTCCGAGCGGCTTGCCGACCTATGGCGGCAGCACGTCGCTGCCCTCGACGATCGCCGGCGTCTCGACGCCGATCGTGCTCGGCGGCGCGGCGCTGCTCGCGGTCCTGTTGCTTCGCCGCTAGTCGTGTGGGCAATGCCGCGTTTCTCGCGCAGCAGATCGCGCTCGTGCAGCGCGCGGTCGGACGCCCCTTCGACTCGGTCGATCCTGCCATCAATGCGGACGCGACCAACAACGTCGCCGCGGTGCTCGACTCCTACGGGCTCGCCGACATTCGCAACCTTCGGTACTACGAAAACCAATCGCTCGGCGTCATGTTCTTTTTCGACATCGCGTCGGGGAAGGTCATTTCCAATCCGGTCACGCTCGATCAAATCTGGTCGAGCGATCCGAAGGTGCAAAAGCTCGTCGGCTACTATCGTGCGCGCTTCGACACCTACTGGATTTATTGCGTCGTGCGTGAGGGCTTCCCGATCTTCTACGCGGCGAAGTATCACAACGAGAACGAATGGCAGACCGCGTTCCACGTCATCGCCGGGCTCGTCGCGATCGGCGTCACCGCGGGGTTTGCCGGGCTCGCGGTCGAAATCGGAAGCGCGGTTCTCGGCCCTGAAATGGCAGCGTCCTACCCCGCGCTCGCGCAGGGCATCGGCAATGCCGCCATCGGAACGGCGCTCAATGGCGGCGACGTGCAAAGCGCCGTCGTCGGTGCCGTCTCGGGCGGGCTCGGCGGCGCTGCCGGCGGCTTCGTCGCGAGTGCGACCGACTCGGCGATCATCGGCGCCGCTGCCGGCGCGGCAACGAAAGCCGCGATCACCGGCGGCGACATCGAATCCGCGGCGCTGCAATCGCTCGCGTATTCCGGCGTCAACGCTGCCGGCGGCTTCGTCTCCTCGCAACTTTCAACGCCAACGGTGACCCCCATGGATGACAGCGACCTTTACGGCGACTTTTCGAGCTTCATCGACGACAGCACCGCGCCGCTCGACTATCACGACCCGGTTTACTCCGACGATTCGGCGACGCCGAACTACGCGACGGACGGCTATCACGATCCGGTGTGGAGCGTGAACGGCTCGCCCGAAGGCGCGTCGCTCGCCATGCCCGGCGTGACGTCGCCGCCGGCGGGTCCGACCGGCATCGTCGCGACCGGCTCGGACGGCTCGTCGCTGACACAGCTCGCCCTCATGGGCTTGAAGCTGCTCACGAGCTGGAATCAAGCCGGACAACCCGCGGTCCGCACGGCGAACGTCTCGACGCGTCCGAACGCCAATGGCACGCTCACCAATCTCGCCACCGGGCAGACCGTGACGATGCCCAAGGGCACGCCGTATCTGCTCCCCAATGGCTCGCTCGTCACCAACAACGGCGACGGCACCTATACCACCGTGAGCGCAACGGGGCAGGTGAGCACGACCGCCTACGTCGGAACGACGATCTTCGGCGGCATGGGCGGCGCGCTCGGCAGCATTCCCCCGGTCGTGCTTTGGGGCGGCGCGGCGCTGCTCCTCGTCGCGCTCACGGGTTCACGTCGCAGCGCATAGGAGTCGCACATCATGCCCCTCGGTTTCACCTTCGATCCCGCGACCGACCTCGCGAATCCCGACGTCTATCCGTCGGACGATTACGCGTCGGCGCTCAATACGATCGCGCCGAACACGACCGACATCATCCAACAACAACAACAACCCGGCGAGTCGTGGACGCAAACGCTTTTGCGCACGCTGCCGGCGCTCGCCGCGACCTACGAGCAAAAGCAATTGCTCGACGTGCAAGTGTCGCGCGCGAAACAAGGATTGCCGCCGCTCAATACGTCGCAATACGGACTCGGCGTCAACGTCGGGCTTTCGTCGCAGACGCTCCTGATGATCGGCGGCGCGATCGTCGTCGGGTTCCTGCTCCTCAAGCGCTAGAGCGCGATGCAAGTCGGCGACGCGACGTCGATCGTTTCCCCGCCTTACGCGGGGGGCGTGCCTTCGCCTGCATCAGTGCAAACCACCGGGTCAAGCGAGGGCGACGGGTCGAAGGTCGGCGACTTGGCGCTTTTGCTTTCGATCGTGTCATCGCTCGCGATTCTCTTTCGAAGGGGCTAGGGCATGGCGAAATCAAGCGGACTCGACGAGGGGGAGCTGATCGTCCTGGGGCTCGTCGCGCTCGGTGTCTGGATTTTCTCGCGCGGCGGGCTTGCGAATGCTGCCGCTGCGATCGGCGAGGGCGCCGTCGGTGCGATCGGCGACGTCGCCTCGGGCGTCACGACCGGCGTCGTGACCGGCGTGTCGAAACAAGTCGGGCTCCCGACGCCGGCGCAAGTCACCGACGACCCGGCAGTGTCGCGCTGGATCATCGATAGCCCCAAGGGCGGCAAGTACGAAGCCTCACGCTGGTCGACGTCGAGCGCGTTCATCAACGCGCTGACGATGGACGAGGGAACGGGATTCGCGCCGCCGCGTGACTCGATCCTCTGGTCACTCTTTGGCGGCGGCGATGTGGGCGGCATCGATTTCGGCTACGGCACCGATTGGGGTAGCCAGGGCGGCGCGACGGGGTCATGGTGACGCATGGCGCGCCCTCGTCAGTACGCGAGCAACGCCGAGAAGCAAAAGGCATTCCGCGAGCGCTATCCCACGATCAACGTCCGCACGAAGCCGGAGACGAAGGAAACGATCGCGCGCTTGATGGAAGCGCTCGATTTGAGCGAAGCGGAAATCGTCAACCAACTTTTGCAATTCGCGCTTGCCAATCGCGCGTGGCACACGTCGCCGCGCTTCACGGCGTTGTTGCCGCGCAAAGAAAACCCGATCGAAGGTGAATGATGGCGGACTATCACAACATCGAGAAAAGCGCCTTTGGTCGACCCGGCAAGGGCGGGCGCGGTCAATGGGTCGGCTATATGGATGGCACCGTGTGGAGCATCCGCAAGGATGGGAGCGGCTACATCGCGACCGAGCGTGACAGCGGCTCCACCATTCGCGGCAATACCTTGCGCGAAATCTCCGAACACTTGGACCGCCTCAGCTCCGACAACCGCAAGCGAAAGGGAAACCCGATGGCAACCCGGAAGAAAAAGCCGACCGCCGCGCAGCTCGCCGCCCGCGCCGAATTCGCGCGCATCATGAAGTCGGGCGGCTTCGCCGCGTCCGGCAAGCGTGCCGCCAAGCGCAAGCGAAACCCCGTCGGCTCGAAAATCTCGCGCCCGGCATCCTCGCGCGTCTCGGGCTCGACGAAGCGCCGCGCCGCGGTCGCTCCGGTGCCGCCGCGTGCGGCGCCGATCCTGCGCACCGCATCGTCGCCGGGGCTCGCGCGTGCTCGAAATCCGATCTACCCGCCGACCCGCTTCGAAGTGTGGCGCGTGAACCTGCAAGGCAAGGCCGAGCGATTCATTGGCGCGTTTGCCGCCAAGGCCGACGCGGTCACGTTCGCGCGAATCTATGCCGACTCGCACGGTCGGCGCGTCGGCGTCAAGATTCGCGGCAAGCGCTGAAATGTCCGGCGGCGTTCCGAAATCGTCGCGTGCGGGCTCGCGCTCGCGCGCCGGGCTTCGCAGCTCGACGAGCGAGGACGTTCGCCGCGCCGCCAAGCTCTACGAGCGTTTCTCCGGGCACGAGGCGGTTGAAGCCGGGCGCGTGAAGGTGCCCGAGCTGCCCAAGGTCGGCGTCGCGATCGGCACGATCGACGGCGTCCTGTACACGACGGTTCGCGATGGCGTCGTCGAGAAATACATTCACAAATTTCGCTCGGCCGACAAGCCGCTTTTCGTCGTCTCGCCCGACGGCAAGCAATTGCACATGGTCGGCGGCGCGTATGACTTCACGGAGCGCGGCATCGTCGATCGCTCCGACCTGAAAAATCGTTGACACGTTCCCCGAACCCCGATAGCGTTCCGGCTATCGGGGATATTCAACCGATAGGAGAAACCGATATGGCCGAGATGCTGCTGATCAACCCCCGGCGCCGTCGCCGCAAGTCCACGGGCAAGGCGAAGCGCCGGCGCAGCACGTCACGCCGCCGCCGCAATCCGATCGCGCTCGCGCGCGCTTCGAACCCGGTCGCGCGCCGCCGCGCGCGCCGCCGCAATCCGATCGCGAACCTGCGGCTCGGTCGCCATCGCCGCCGCCGTCGCTCGAATCCGATCCGCCTGGGCGGGCTCAACGGCTCGCGCTTGATGGACCTGTTCAAAGATGCCGCCATCGGCGGCGCCGGCGCGATCGTCATGGATGTCGTGCAGGGGCAGCTCAACGGGTTCCTGCCGGCGACGTTCCAGACCTCGCGCACCGAAGTCGGCATTGGCGATGCCGTGAAGGCGGTCGTCACGGCGCTCCTGGGCACCATGGGCGCCAAGGCGACGAAGGGGCTTTCGCTCAAGATGGCAAAGGGCGCGCTCGCGGTGCAAGCCTACGAAGTGCTGTCGGCGATCGTGCCCTCGACGATGACGCTTGGCTACGGCTCGCCGGCGCGGATCGTCAACGGCTCGCAGCGCGTCGGACCGACCCGCGGCGGCATGCTGCAAGCGTACCAACGCCCCGGCGGTCGCACGCCGCTTCTGTCGGCGGCGCCGCTCGGCGCCTACGTCACCGGGCGCACGCCGCTTCTGTCGGGCATGACCGCGCAGCGCCGCGAGGGGGTCACGTCCTACCGTTGACCGACTGACGATCACTCCGCGCGACGGGTCGAGACGGCGCGCGGTTTGAGGGTGAGAGGGCACCGGCTACCCTCGGCGCGAGCTGAAACCGGCCTTTCCACGAAGGCTCGAAATGCGACGGGGTTCGAGGCTGTACCCGAAGCGGCGAAGGTTCCTACAGCCCCGACGAACACGCCAGAATTTTTCAACTCGGGAGTCCTCTATCATGATCGGCGACAACATCCCCACCGCGGCAGACTTCGAAGCCGGGCGCGTCACCAACGCGGCGCAATCCGAAGTCATCCGTCAGCGCCTCTACGATTCGCTGCTCTACGCGACCGCGGGTCAAGCGCAATTCACGTTCTTCTCGCAACCCGTCGGCCAGGGCATCACGACCGCGCAGGGCGCGACCGTCGGCAGCGCGAAAACCCAATGGGATACGAATCTCGAATTGCCGAACACGCTGCCGAGCGGCAAGGCGTACATGATCGAGTCGATCGAGCTGCTATTCCTGCCCGGCTCGGTTTCGACCGCGAACACCTACACGCCGGCGAACATGTCGGTGTTCGCTTCCGCCAACGCGGCGAGCGTGCTCGCGCAGCTCAACGACGTGAACACGTTCTATCAATCGGGGCTCGTCGAGCTGAACATCCTGAGCAAGAACTACTTGCGCGAATTCGCGATGGCGTTTCCGCCCAAGGCGATGCTCGCGCTCGACGGCGCCATCGCGACGACGTCGGCGACCGCCGGCGAGGTTGCGGGCGTCGTGGCGAAGAACGCCGGGCGCCCGTACTACATCCAGCCCGTGATCACGCTGCAACCGGCGGTGAACTTCGAAGTCGTGCTCAAGTACCCGGCAGCGGTCGCGACGCCGTCGGGCTTCAACGGGCGCGTCTCCTGTTTCCTCGACGGCTACGTCATGCGCGCTTCGCAGTAAGCCGCAAGGCCCTGCGCCGCCAAGCGGCAACGCAAGCGGCGGCGACCAAATCGCCGCCGCTTTTGTTTGACCTTCGGAGATTGATGCCATGCGCTCCATTCAAGAAATCGAAGCCTTCGTCGCGCGGTTCTATCCGAACGCGCGAATCCTGCTCACGCCCTTCGGCTATCCGGTGACGTTCTCGGCGCTCGCACAAAACACGTCGCAGACCGCCAACATCAATATCGCCGCGAACGCCGATTTCCTCTTTCTTGCGGTGCGGCACCGCGCGCAGATCGGCGCCGCGCAAACCATCAGCTCGGTGACGGCGCCCTTCGTGCGTCTCCTGCTGACCGACAGCGGCACCAACGAGCAGTACACGAACGGCGCCGTCGACATCCTCAATTACTCGACGGAGGGCGGCTACGATCACCAGTTGCCGTACCCGCGCCTCGTCAGCGGTCGCTCGGCGCTCACGCTCGTCGCTTCGAACTACGCGCCGACCGCCGAGACATACACGACGCTCGACGTGTTCCTTGAGGGTTGCCTGATCCGGCAACAGAGCAACTAGAGCGACGCGCGCGAGCTGACAGCATGGCAACCAAGCGCGATGTCAGGCGGCGGCTCCATGCCGCCGCGCCCGCCGCTGCGGTGACGACGTACCCGAACGACGGCAACGATCCATCGACGCCGGGCGAGCCCGGCATCGGGCAACCGCTGCAATACGCGTCCGACCTCGCCCCGTGGCGCTCGCCGCAGTACGTCCCCGGCGCACCGCAGCGGATGCCGGGATTCGTGCGCGGTCCGGTCGCGCCGCTGATCGGTGCGCCGCCGAGCGCGACGACGCCGACCCCCGGCGTCGGCACGGCGACGGTCGTGCTCGATCCGCACCATTACGCGAACGTCGTCGAAGCGACGACGACGCCGTCAGCGACGGCAGGGGTCGGAACGCCGTTCCTGACACAGCCCGCGGGCTTGCGCAACTACTTGGAGCTGCGCAACCCCGACACGAATACGGGCGACATCTTCATTGGTTTTCAAAACCCGGCGTCGTCGCTCTCGTCCATTCGCATCACGCCAGGGCAAACCTACCTATGGGACACGGTCGTCCCGCAAAACGACCTGTACGCTTTCGGCGAAGTCGCGGGCGAGCTGCTCGTCTATTCGTTCTCGAATATCGCCGGCGCGCTGCCGCCGTAGCATGGGCGTTCGTCAACCATCCCCGGAGGCATCATGGCCTTTCAACTTTCCAAGTCGAAGCAATCGCGCACCGCTGCGAAGTCCGCTGCCAAAAAGGCGGCGAGCAACGCTGCCGCGCATCACGCGCCCGCAACGCTGACGCCGACGGCGTCGACCCCCGAGGGCGTCGCCGCCGAAGTGTTCTCCGACATCCTCGGTCGCGTCGTCACCAATTGGGCGGCGCGCTCCGACGTGCCCCATGACGTGCTGATGCGCGCAGGGCTTCGAAACGGCATGACGCCCGACGAAGTCAATGCGGCGATCCAAGTCGTTCACGACGCGGACAGCGAACGCGGGTAGCCCGGCAATGGCGATTCCTCGCGCTGCGCTCGCCGTCGCGGGGATCGCCGGGCTCGCGTATCTCCTGACGTCGCGCGCCGACGCCGTCACGGTCTACCCGGACGGCAGCGCGGAAATCCCCCTAGACGCGGGGGACGCTTTGAACATGCCGCCGGGCGACGATTGGGCGCCCGGCGACGACTATTCGACGAGCGAGCCCGTCATGACTCCCGAAGCCGACCCCGTCGCGTCGTTCCTCTACATGCTGCGCAGTTGCGAGCACAACGCGTTAGACGTGCAGTCGGGGATGGCCTATCAGACCTTTTACGGCGGCTCGAAATTCTCCGACCTGAGCAACCATCCCGTGATCACCGGCGAGAAGGTCGGCGTGCCGCTGCCGCCGGCGATGTGCGTCGCCGCCGGGATCGCAAGCGGCAAATGCGTCTCGACCGCCGCCGGCGCCTACCAGATCACCCTGCCGACGTGGCGTGCCTATGGCATCCAACGCGGCGAGAACGACTTTTCGCCCGATGCGCAGGATCGCACCGCGGTTCGCATCCTCGACGACCTGGGCGCGACTCGCGCGATCGAGCGCGGCGACATCGCCGAAGCGATCCGCCTCGCCGGCAGGCGATGGGCGTCGCTGCCCGGAGCTCTCGGCGGACAACCGCAGAAGTCGCTCGACTATGCGCTTGCGAAATTCAACGAAGCGCAGGGCGATCAAGCGGGCGGGGTGTTCGCGTGACCCTGTCGCCCGAATTCCTCGTGCAGCTCGGCACGACCGCGCTCGTCGTCGGCATCGCATTCGGCGCGATCCGCGCGCAGATTTCGGCGATCGAGAAGCGCCTCGACCGGATGGAGAACCGGCTTGATCGCGATTCGCGAATCATGGCCTGGGCGGCGAAAACGATGCCCGCAGACTTCGACCCGCGGAGTTGACGCCGTGTCGTTTCACTCGCCGGCGCTCCTCGGTGACAACATGCACCGCTCGTTCAATCTCCTATGGGAGAACCTGACGACGCCGCCGCACGTCTGCACCAACGGGCCGACATTCACGGCGAAGGTCATCAACCCATCGGACCGCTATAACGCGATGGTGCAGCTCGACGCGACGACGCTCGTCGCGATCGGGCACGGGCAATCGGGCGCGACGCCGACGAGCACGACGAAGTCCACCGACGGCGGCTTGACCTGGGCGGCGGCGGGGACGCTGCCGAACTACTCGCAATTCAGCGTTTGCGCGGTCGCCTACGATGGCGTGGCGCGCATCGTCGCCGCTCCCAATGGCGCGTTCTTCGGGACGTGGTTTTCCGACGATGCCGGCGCGACGTGGACATTGACGAGCCCCGGCGCCGGGTTCTCGCCGACCGATGTGAGCTACGGCGGCGGATTGTTCGTCTACACCGGCACCACGACCGCCAACCTCTACGCGAGCGCCAACGGCGTCGGCGTCGGCACGTTCACGGCACCGGCGACGGTCGCGCTCGCATTCTGGAACGGCTCGCTCTGGATCGTCGTCGAAGCGGGCGGCACCGGGCGCGTATGGTCGACCCCCGACCTCGTCACCTACACGCTGCGCGGCAATCTCGCTTCCCCGATCACGCAGGCGACGCGCGCGAAAGTCGCGATCAATGGCTCGACGGTCGTGCTCGGCGCGACGTCGGACGGCGTCCATGCGCAATACTCGCTCGACGGCGGCTTTACCTGGGCGCTCACCAACGCATTCACCGGCGGAACGTCGTTCACGTCGGCGGCTTTCGGTGCCGGAATTTTTCTCCTCAATGACTCGCTCGGCGGCATCGTCTATATCTCGACCGACGGCGGCTTGACCTTCGCGACGTCGCCCAATGGCGGCATGACGATGACGAAAACGTGGAGCGTGCTCTACACCGGAACCAACTTCGTCGGCGTCGGCGCGGCGGGGTCCAACGACACGGTCGCGAACTTCGGCGTATGTTAAAGCGTTTAAAAGCCCGCCAGGGCACGAAGCAACCCGGCAGGCATGTTGCCCTTGCCGCGAAAATTCGACGTTTCGTCATGCGTGACGCTTCGACGGCGTTGAATCGCGCGCCGCTCGTCGCCGACAATTCGACGGTCGCGGCGGACTCGCTCGCCGACTTCCGCCAAGATTCCGAGAACGAACGACAGCACGCCCAAGCGTGCGAGAACGTCCGCACCGCGCCCTCCGCTCTCGAATCCCTCAAACCTACGGAGTGAACATGAAGAAATTGGCCCAAGGCTTCACGCTGATCGAGCTGATGATCGTCGTCGCGATCATCGGCATTCTCGCTGCCGTCGCGCTGCCGGCGTATCAGGACTACACGGTGCGCGCGAAGGTGTCGGAAGTCCTCGCCGCCGCCGCGCCGTGCAAAACCGGCGTGTCGGAAATCGTCTCCAACGGAAACACCGACGTTTCGGTGCAGCTCCCCGGCGCGTGCCCGAGCGTGACGACGACCAAGGTCGCCAGCTCGTCGGTCGATGCGAACGGGAAAATCCTCGTCGTCGCGAACCCGGCGAACATCACTTCGCAGATGAGCGCTGCGACGGCGACGCTGTCGCTTGTTCCGATGGTTTCGGGAATCGCTCTGGCGGGGGCGTCCGACGGCGGCAAGCAAATCGAGGGCTGGCGCTGCGGGCTCGGCACCGATGGCACGACGATCGCCTCGAAATTCCTGCCGTCGAGCTGCCGCGGGAACTATCCGTAGTGAAGCTCTGGCAGCTCGCGCTTGCGACCGTGCTCGCCGCTGCGCTCGCCGGCTTTGCCGTGGCGTCGCTCGGTGGCTGGCTGGAACGCGATCCGGTGCGAGCTGCCGGCGTCACCTTCGGGAAAGACTGGCGCACCGGCGCGTCGGCGCCGCAAAGACAACGGCCCAAGGGTCACTTGGGCCGTTGAATCCGATGGCGACTGCAAAGCCCCGAATCGGTGTGCTTTCCCCGCAAAAGGTCGGCGGGAAAGAGTCTACTTCAATCGCGATCGTGCCACCAATAGCGCACCCCTTCGGCGGGAATTTCCGCACGCGGCGCCGGCGGCAAGGTGTCACGATCGGAAACGTACTGCTCGACCCGCGTCGCCTCGTTGTGCAGCGCTTCGATGACGACGAGCCGCGAGTAGAGCGGGTCCGACATCGCGCCGTCGAAGTCGTCGGGCCAGGGCGCCCGGCGCCGACGGTGCCACGCCTCGACGAGCAACGCCCGCGGGAGCAGGGCTACGCGGTCGCTGGCGGGGCGATCGTCGTCGCACATGGACATCACCCCTCGCGCGCCCGCCGGATCGACTGGCGGGCTTCCTGCATGGCGTCGGCGAAAACCATCGCTTGCGTGACGATGCCATCGATACCGACGGTATTGCTCCCTTCCCGAGCAATGAGGGCACACATCGCCGAGCGCGCATCCTGGGCGTGCGCGATGGCGTCGAGCGCCGCCTGCGGCTCGCGCTTGGCGAGCAGCGCGCGCAGCTCGTCGCGCTCCGCTTGCAGCGAATCACGCTCGGCGCGGAGCAGCTCGGCGAAGCGCTGCGCGTCGGCGCATTTTTCTTGCACATCGAGCCATTCGCGCAGGCGAATCGTCGTCGTCGCTTCGACGGCGACGGGGGTGGCGGACACGAAGTCGTGTCGTCCGCCTTCGAATTCAACTTTGGGCTTGTCCATCGTCGTTCCTTGCGGGGCTAGCACGGTTCTTCGTGCGGCGTCAATTGGAAGCGAGCGACCCCGCCCCTTGCAATGCCTTTTGTCACGGTCTACGCTCGCGCGTGCGGGGGACGTCCCCGCACTCCCGCGAAAGGTTGACCCCATGCACCCCAAGGCTTTACTCGCTCCCGCCCTCGCGCTCGCGCTCGCCGCTTGCGGCGGGGGCAGCTCGACCGAGAGCGCTCCTACCGACTTCGACGGAACGGCAATGACGACCGGCAGCGCCGCCGACGTCACGTCGCGCGGGTTCATCGATGCGCAGGCGACGAAGAACATGCACGGTGACCCGCTGATTACGAACAGGGCAGGCACGCCGCCGCCGGTCAGCGCCGCCGGCACGACGAAGAACATGCACGGCGACCCGCTGATCTGGAATCGCAGCACGACGCCGCCGCCCGTCACGGCGCAATGGCTCTACGGCAGCGACAAGGTCAAAGACCTGTCGCGCTATCCGGGGTTCGAACAGTGAACGCCACAACGCTCCTGCTGATGCAATCGCTCGTGAACGACGGACTCGCAGAGGGTCCGCCAACGCGTGACGACGCCGAGCTGCTCAAGCGCGGCGCCGAAGTCTGCGAAAGCATGCGCGGCGCGCAGCTCGTGCAGCTCGCGCGTGATGAGGAGGGCGAGCGCAAGGGCTAGTAGCGCAGCGAAGCCACCCCACACGCCCCGGTTGCGCGCGAGCGCACCGGGGCGTTTTTGCGTGTGCGGAGCTGCGCTATGGGGGG
>Ga0105238_10001930_pt1 | contig 20828 bp, 22 predicted proteins | sample KBSC34metaG_FD_81526 | JGI IMG/M metagenome (GOLD analysis project Ga0105238, IMG submission 81526) | Corn rhizosphere microbial communities from Kellogg Biological Station, Michigan, USA - KBS C3-4 metaG | ecosystem: Host-associated > Plants > Roots > Rhizosphere > Soil | place: Michigan, USA... | reverse complement strand
GGCGGCCTATTTCGAGCGCATCGACGCATTTCTCAAGCTCACGCTCGGCGCGGACGTGGGCAAGTACTACAAGATCGTGGTCGGCGACCCGGCGGAGACGGCGCGCCTGATGGGCGCGGGGCTGGAAAAGGTGCGCGCCTATCGCCTGTCCAACCAGGACGCGTTTTTCTTCAACTGGGCGTTGCACATCGATCACGTCTTCCAGCAGCCGTTCAAGCCGACGCACGCGAACATGGCCGCACTCAACCTGCATCGCGAGCAGCCGCGCCACTTGTTCGCGGCGGATCTGCGCCGCGCGTTTTCCGGCATCGTCGCCGGCAACGTCAAGGAAGAGGGATTGCGCGAGATCGCCGCGAACGGTCCGTTCGAAATCGACGGCGACCCGGAAATCATGCGCGCGCTGGATGCGCTGCTGACGAGTTTCGTGGCGCAGCAACGCATGAAACTGCCTGGCAGCACGTATATTCCGTGCTATCGGGTCCGAACCTGAACGAGGTGACCGCCAAAAAAATGATGCTTTCTAAACCTTTTTCTTACATACTCACTGTAAACATATGATTTCAGTGTGGTGTGAAAGACGCGGGAAGCGCGTGGGGACTCATGCCTGTTCTTGTCCGACATGAGGAAATTACATGCGAAAGATCCTTTTTGCCGCCTTGTTGGTGGTTGCTCAGAGTGCGAGTGCGCAGTACACGTTCGTCCTGCGCTTTCCTGATGGCTCAGCCCAAGTCTGCGCCAGCACGTCCTTTGTCATGGATTTCGCCACGATAACGGCCGACGTGCAGGATTGCATGCTCGACAAGGTGTTCAAGGACGGATTCGGCGGCTAGGCGGGAGGAAGGAAAACCAGGCGCGCAAAGCGCCGCGCCCTCGGCATCCCTACGAAATCATCGCGAGCCGAGGCGGCCATCCGTTGGAAAACAGTGCGCTCATGAAACCGTCGCGCATAAAAAACGCGCGCTGGTCAGGGGGTTGTCCAGCGCGCGTCGAGCCTCAAGCCACTACCACGGGGTGACGTAGCAATGACGGCACCGACTTTAGCCGCCAGGCGCGGCTCGCGGTACTGACAGAATTGCCAGTAGCGGAGTCATCCGCCGGAAACGTTGGCGATTGACGGCGACTGGAGGGCACCGGCGCCGCTTAACGCTTTCGCAATGTCCGCTGGGTATGCTCGCGCTCCGTCCTCGATTGGAGCCCGCGATGAACCCTTTCGATACGACCCACCCGTTCGACACGACCCTGGGCACGATTCGCTGCGAAACCAGCCAGGCGACCATCGACGGACTGCTGTTCGGCTCCGGCCTTCGCGTCGAGCCTGCCGAGGCTCGGCATCATTTCGATATCCTCGACGGCGGACGTGTCAGCGAGCCTGAGGTTGCACTCGACCTGTGGGAACTGGCGCTGATCCGCTTGCGCGCGGCCGAGCGCGATGGCGCGCTGCCGCCGTTTTCGATTGCCCGCGCCCGCAGCAACTGAGCGCTGCATCGAGCCGCGTCGACTCGCGGCGCGCACAATCGCACCGTTGCGGGGCAGCTGTCGTCACCGTTAGCTACATTAGAGCTTCCAACCTGCCAGGAAGTAGCTCGATGACAAGAAAGACGATCGCCCGCGGACTGCTGTACGTGTTGTTACCGTGTTCGCTGGCTGTGCCTGTTGTGCAAGCGCGCGCCGGCCAGAACATCGATGCGGTCCCGGACAGCCCCGTCGCGTCGACTGGCATCTTGGACAAGGCTCCGTATCGCATCGACATTCCCAGGAACTGGAACCATCAACTGGTCATGCTGCTGCACGGCTACGAACCAAAGGGATCGCCGCGCGCAGAAGCGCTGCCACAAAACGAGGCTACGCCGGTATTCCTGGAACGCGGCTACGCGGTTGCGCAGAGCGCATATTCCACCCAGGGCTGGGCTACTGCGGAGGCGGTGCCGGACACTGAGCGCTTGCGCGCCCGCTTCGCAGAGAAGCACGGCAAGCCACGGCATACCTATATCGTTGGATTTTCGCTCGGCGGGCAGGGTGCGCTTGTCAGCATGGAGCGGCACGGTGCCAGCTATGACGGTGCGCTGTCTCTATGTGGAGTGAACGTTTCCACCCGCCAGGCGCTGGAAGAAGCGGTTGTCACCACGCTCGTGGCATTTGATTATTTCTTCCCCGACGCATTGGGACTCGCTCCGCATGGCCTGACCGATCCGGCATCGCCGCCGATGGTCGATCCCCAGGCCATCGAGATGGCTTTGCAGAAGAACGAGAAGGCCGCGGTGATCCTGTCCACGCGTCTGGAGGTTCCGCGTGCGGGATTGGCCGGCGCTGTCATGCTGGACTATCTGGTGTTGCGCGAACTCCAGGCACGCGCCGGTGGGCATCCGGTCGACAACAGCGCGACCGTATACGCGGGTTTCGGTGACGATGCGGCCTTCAACAAAGGGGTGCGCCGCTACAAGGGCGATGCCAAGGCGATGCAGTACGTCGCAGCCAACGCTGTCCTCACCGGCCGCATCGACAAGCCCATCGTGCTGTTCTCCAACGAGGCCGACCCGACCGTGCCCAAACGTTTCGGAACCGCCTATCCGGCATTGGTCAAGCAAGCCGGACGCAGCGAAGACCTGATGGTGCTGCCGCGCGTTGGTGAGGGCCATTGCGATTTCACGCCGGCGCAGATCGACAGCGCTTTCGCAACGCTCACCGGTTGGGTCGACAGCGGCAAGCGGCCGAATCCGTGATGCTTGCGCCGAAGCCGCGCACCGGCTTCGGCGCGTAGTCCGCAGGCGGTCAGCGCAGGCTGACCGTCTGCTTCTTCCACATCGGGTCCTGCCAGCGGTAGAACAGGCTCAGTGCATCGGGCTTGTCGGCATGCTTGAGCACTGCGAACGTCTGCATGTCGAGCACCTCGAAGCTGTGCGTGAACTTCGACCCGCTTTTCACCTCGCGCGCGGCCAGCATCTTGTTCGTGCCGGGCACCCAGCCGGCAAATTCGATGTAGCCCACGTCGCCGGCGTCGTCGCTCGGCGGCACGATGTCGATCGTCCAGCCGTCACCTCCGAGATGGAATACCCACAGTTCGCGCCAGCTGTCGAGCGGTTGTACCGCAAGCACCAGTGCGTTGCCGTGTGTCTCGGTGCGCGCGGAATTGGTCCACACCATGCCAAACGTGCAGCGTTGCAGCAGCGGTTTCGCGGCATCGTGCTTCTTGTCGATCAGCTTGATGCAGGTTTCGCCGGCCTGCTGGGTCGTCTCGGTGATCACTGCAAGACCCGTGGGCACCTGCGTGCGCGCCGGTTCCGCCGCCCAACGCGATGCGCCGACACGTGCGGCCGCTTCGTTGTACGCGGCCGTGTCGTCTTCGCTCAACTCCTGTTTGTTCACGCCCGCCAGTTCCTGCAGCGCCAGGCTCGCCGCATCGAACGCCGGCTGGCCCTTGCGTGTGCGCTCGAAGGCGATGCTCGACCAGACCTGCGCGCCGCGCATGCGCAGACGGTTCTTCAGGTATTCCGGCAGGTTCAGCCGCGGTGCGCGCTCGAGCACGTCGGCGCGCCAGCTGTCCAGATCGGCGCGGTCGGTCGGCGTGATATTCGGATCGATGCATTCCTGGCGGGTCAGGGCCAGTGCGGCGCGCGCCTTGTGTTCGTCGCTGGATGGCAGCGCCATCACCCGGCGAAACGCTTCGCCGTCGTAGCACAGCGTCATGCGGCCGTCGTGCTCGAAGCTGCGGATCGTCACGCCATAGTTCGCCACCACTTCCAGATGCGCGGCGATGACCGCGTCGTTCGCCTTGTTCTTGTTCGAAGAAGCGCGGCGCGCCAGCCGATCGGCCATCGTACCGAGTGCGTCGAACACCTCGGCGCCGATCGCCTGTGCCGGCGCGGCCTTGAGGTACGCCGCGGCGTAGGCGATGCCGAGCGCTTCGGCGCCCGGCGTCTCGCGCAGGAAGCGCACCACCGCGAGCAGGTCCGGCGCAGCTTCGGCCCGCGTCGATAGCACGCGGACCTGGGCGTTGCGCACGAAACCTGCGCGCTCGCGGCGGTGATCGTAAACCTGCAGGTAGTCCATGCGCTGGCCGCGCACTTCGAGCACATCGCCTTGCCACAACACCGCCTGCTGCTGCGCGGAGTCGCGCGCCGCGGCACGCAGCGGCGCGGAGTCCTGGACAACGATGGCGGTTGGATTCTCTGCGGGTTTTTGCGCAGCGCTCGCCGGCTCATCGGCGCGCGCGCCGGGCAGCACCGCGCCGAGAGTCAACACAACCAGCGCGAGCCGCTTCGTCACGACAGATGTCAGCGCTTTCATCACGGCTGTCCTTCGCCCGAACCGGCAGCGCCGTTCTGCGCGACTTTCGTCGCATTGCCGAGCAGCGAGTTGCCGATGAAGCCGCCGTTGGCCGGAGGCGCGGCGATAATGACCGAGATCTTGTCCGACAACTTGTCGGCCATGGTCTTCTGGATCAGCAGCGGATGCTTGGTGATCAGCTCGCCGTCGCGCTCCAGCTGGGTGCTGGTCACCTTGCCGATCTGGTCCAGGCGATACGTTTCCGCATCGGCCAGCTTCTTGCGCGAGTCGGCTTCGCCGCCGGCCTCGATGCGGCGCGCTTCGGCGGTGCCTTCAGCGATCTTGATGCGTGAGGTCTTGTCCGCTTCTGCTTCGAGCTGGCGTTGCTCGATCTGCTTCTGTTTGAACGGCAGCACGTGCTTCATCGCTTCTTCCTGCGCTTTGGCTGCGATGATCTGTTCGCTTGCCGCGGCTTCCGCCTGCTTCTCGCGCTTGACCTTCTCGGCTTCGGCAACCAGCTCCGATTCCTTGACCTGCTTTTCCTTCAATTGCAGCGTGTACTGCATCTGCTCGGTTTCCAGTTCGACGGCCAGCAGCTTGTCCATGCCGGCACGATAGTCGGCGGGCAGGTCGACATTGCCCATCATCACCGAGCGCAGCACGATGCCATCGGCGGCCAGCAGCGGCTTCAATTCGCTGACCATGGTTTCCTGCAGTTCCTGGCGCTTGCTGGAGAAAATCTCGCGCACGGTGTAGTTCGTGAACACCTTGTAGATCACGCCTTGCACCAGCGGCTCGACCAGGTCGGTATTGATGTCGCTCGGCAACTTGCCCGCGACCTGCGCCAGTTTGGCCGGATCCAGCGCGTAGCGGATCGTCAGTTCCACGCCGATCGACAGGCCTTCGGACGACTGGAACGGCGCCTCGCCATTGGCCTTGGCGCTGCGCTCGGGACGATACATCTGATCCTGCAGCGAATAGCGGCGCAACTCGTGCACGCCCGGCACCATCAACACCACGCCTTCGCCGAGCGGCGTGGTCGAACCCGTCAGCCGGTTCAGGCGCACACCGACTTCCTGATGATTGACGTTCTCGATCGGCGGATGCTTGTACAACGCATAGCCGCCCGCGGCCAGCGCCGCCAGAACGATAACCTTGACGCTCAACAGCGAGCGCACCTGTTGCAACACCTGCGTACGATCCGACACGGTAACCCCCAATTGGTTTTGTGCTTGAACGGCCAGACGCATGTCCGCCGAACCTCGTGCGATTCGTCGACATCGGGTGAAAGCCATCTCGTGGAACCCGACGTCACGCTTTCTCGCACGCTGCTAGTAAAACGCCGGAGAGTGAAGTGCAGCGGCCGAATTAGCGGCGGCGTAGAGGTGAGATATGGCGGAGTTAAGGCAGCACGAACTCAGCGGGTCGTCATCTGTCGGCGGCATTGCGTTTCGACCGCACGCCGCTGCTCCAGCCGATCAGCATGAGCAACAGCAGTTGCGCCGGCAGTCGCGCGACCAGCAGCCACACCGGCACATCCGGATAGCGCTCCGCATGCTGCAGCATGAACACATTCGCCGGCGTCACGGCGATTGCCAGCAGGATCAGGCCGACTCCCGCGGCGCGACGGCTGAAGGGGAGCAGCAGCCCCGCGGCACCCAGCAGTTCGCACACGCCGACGAAAGCGTTCACCACGCGCGGATACGGCACGTACGGCGGAATGATGCTGATTTCCGCCGCGGCATAGGCGAAGTGCGCGATGCCGCCGATGAGGAAAAACGCGAACACCAGGCCCAAGCCGATGCGGCGAGCGATGCTCATGCGGCTGGCCCCTTGGCTTGCTTCATCCTGCCTCTCGCGCGTCGCGGTCCGACAACCTCTACAATGACAGATTCCACATAGCCGGTGTTCCTCGCGATGGCGCTCAACTCGACCACCTACAAAGCCGAGCTGCAAATCAGCGATATGGACCGCCACTACTACGCCACGCACGCGCTGACCCTGGCCCGCCATCCGTCCGAGACCGAAGAGCGCCTGATGGTGCGCCTGCTGGCCTTTGCGCTGTATGCCGACGAACGCCTGCAGTTCGGCAAGGGCATCAGCAGCGACGAGGAACCGGATCTGTGGCGCAAGGACTTGACCGGCGAAATCCTCGAGTGGATCGAGCTCGGTCAGCCGGACGAGCAACGCATCCGCAAGGCCTGCGGGCGCGCGCGCCACGTCATCGTGGTCAACTACGGCGGACGCGCCGCGGATCTGTGGTGGGACAAGAACGCCGTGTCGCTGGCGCGCTCGAAGAATCTCACCGTCATCGATATCCCCACGGACGCCGTCGCCGCACTCGCTGTGCTGGCCGAACGCACCATGCGCCTGCAGTGCATGATCCAGGATCACCAAGTGCAGATCTTTGGCGTCGATGTGTCGGTGACTATCGATCCGGCCGTGCGCATGGCGCCGAGCGAATCGCTGCGCAGCGCAGTCCGTGGCTGAAGCGTTCGATGTGCTGATTGTCGGCGGCGGCGCCGCCGGCCTGATGTGCGCGATCGCGGCCGGCCAGCGCGGCCGGCGCGTGCTGCTGATCGAGCATGCAAACCGCGTCGGCAAGAAGATCCTGATGTCCGGTGGCGGCCGCTGCAACTTCACCAACACCGGTACCCTGCCTGCGAATTTCCTGTCGGCCAATCCGCACTTCTGCAAGTCGGCATTGGCGCGCTACACGCCGGCGGATTTCGTTGCACTGGTCGAGCGCCACGGCATCGCCTATCACGAAAAGGAACTCGGCCAGTTGTTCTGCGACGACTCGTCGAAGCAGATCGTGCGCATGCTGCTCGATGAATGCGCTGCGGCCGGCGTGCGCATCGAGACCAGTTGCGAGGTGACCGATGTGCGCCACGGTGACGCCGTCTTCCAACTCGACACCGCACGCGGCACCTACAGTGCGCCGGCGCTGGTGATCGCCAGCGGCGGCCTGTCGATTCCGAGCATGGGTGCCAGCGGCTGGGGTTACGACGTGGCGCGCCGCTTCGGCCACAACGTGCTGCCGACACGCGCTGGACTCGTCCCGCTCACGCTGAGCGGCAAGCATCAGGAACGCCTGGCCGATCTGGCCGGTGTGGCGCTACCGGTCGAAGCGCGCTGCAACGGTACGAGCTTTCGCAATTTCATGCTGATCACGCATCGCGGCATCAGCGGCCCGTCCATCCTGCAGATTTCCTCGTACTGGAATCCCGGCGACGATTTGCGCCTGAACTTGCTGCCCGACGTCGCTGCGTTCGACTGGCTGCGCGCGCAACGCGACGAACGGCCGGCCGCCGAATTCAAGAGCGTGCTCGGCGATCGCCTGCCGAAACGCTTCGCGCAGCGGTTGTGCGAACACTGGCTGCCAAACAAGCCGATGCGCCAGTATCGCGAAGCCGAATTGCGCGAGATTGCCGCGCAACTCGGCGACTGGCCGCTGATTGCCAGCGGCACCGAAGGCTATCGCACCGCGGAAGTCACGCTCGGCGGCGTCGATACGGATGAAATTTCCTCGACCACGATGCAATCGAAACTCGTCGCCGGTTTGTATTTTATCGGTGAAGTAGTCGACGTCACCGGCTGGCTCGGCGGCTACAACTTCCAGTGGGCGTGGGCATCGGGGCAGGCGTGCGGCGGGGCGGTTTGAGGATTGCACGCGTCGCCGGCAAGCGCACCGCCTGAATCACACCTCGATTCCAAACCGCGCGGAAAACTCCCGCTGCCCCTTCTTGGTCAGCGTGAGTGCACGGCTGTCCAGGTCTGCAGTGAGCCAGCGCCGTGCGAGCGTCATCCGCAGCAGGGCAGCGCCCACGGCCCCGCCCACGTGCGGCCGTCTCTCGCTCCAGTCCAGGCAGGAAAACGCAAAGCGCCTGCGCTGCGCGCGCAGACCATCGACGTCGACGCCGAGATGCTGCAGTTCGGCCGCACCGGTGCGAGTCACTGCATAGTCCTGCGCATCGACGCGCGACAGCCAGTTCAAGCGGATCAGCCGATCATGCAGGGAAACCGCTAACGATCCTGCCATGTGGTCGTAGCAGCTGCGCACGAAGCGCAGGCGCGGTGGAGCGAAAGCGATGAACGGCTTGCGCACGGCGCCGGCGACGACGGCCAACGCTTCGAGCGCGGCGCCAATGTCCGGACTGTACAGGCGATAATAACGATGCTTGCCCTGCGCCACGGCGATTACCAGCTGTTGCTGCTTGAGCCGAGCCAGATGGACGCTGGCCGTCGACGGACTCACATCCGCAATCGCGGCCAATTCCGTGCTGGTGCGCGCGCGGCCGTCGAGCAGGCACAGCAGCATGCGTGTGCGCGCGGGCTCGGCAATCGCCGCCGCCACGGCTGAGACGTCGGCATCGGCACGTTCGACATCCATGGTTTGATGATAAACGAAGTGTCGGCGCAAGGCACGCGGCAAACTCCGACGCGACGTTCGGGAGCAGGCTTCATGATCGACGAACATGATCAGGCACCGTCAGCCGCAAGTGCCAGCCGCACGACTAGCCGGCGCAACGCACTCAAGAAACTTGCTTCCGCCGCTGCGCTTGCGATGACGGCGCCGGCAGCCACGCTAGGCACGACGAAGGAGAATCCGCGCATGATGCTGACCTGCTTCATCCGCTATGAGATCGACCCATTCCAGCTCGACGCCTTCAAGCAGTACGCCGAGAAATGGGGACAGATCATTCCGCGCTGCGGCGGGCATCTGGTGGGCTACTTCCTGCCCGACGAAGGAACCAACAACGTGGCATGGGGCCTGATTGCGTTCGAGAGCCTCGCCGCCTACGAGCGTTACCGCGCGCGGCTCAGGGCGGATCCCGCCGGCCGGGCCAACTTCGCCGCGGCACAATCCAAGCGGCTGATTCTGCGCGAAGAGCGCAACTTTGTACGCATTGTCGAGGGAACGTTTGCCGTGCCGCCACAGAGCCCGCCCTAGATCCGAAGGTCGCAAATAGGTGCACGCGCGACACGTGCCGCCCAAATGCTGCGTGCCGCCCGCATCGAGCAAGAGTGCCGTGAGTGGTGATTTCACCGGGCACCGCGGAAGGCGGCTAACCAAGTCGCCTGTTTCACCATCAAATCGAAATCGCGGCCGTAGTCAGGCTGTTGGCGGCGCCACGGAACGAGGTAGCGCGCGGCCGCCGTGCTGCCTGGCCTCGAGGAGACACGCCCATGTTCGATGGATTCGTTGCTGATTTGTTCTATGCATGGCGGGCGCTGCTGCGTCGCAAGGCCTTCCTGATCGGGGCTGTCGGCACGCTTGCGCTCGGCGTGGCGACGAACACTGCGATGTTCGGCGTGATCAATGCCGTATTGCTGGCGCCATTGCCTTTCGCTCAACCGGCGAATCTCATTGCGTTTCATTTCGCCGATCGCGGCGACCCGACTGGCAAGGGCCCGCTATCCGTCGCGGATTATCAGGAGATCGCGCCGCAGCTGCCGTCGCTCGAATCCGTCGCCGCCTACACCGACAGTCACTTCATCATCAGCAGCGGCGACGGCGAGCCCGAGCAGGTTCGCGGCGTGTGGGGCACCGGCGCGCTGCTGCAGACCCTGGGCATCGCACCGGCGCTCGGCCGTACCTTTTCCGCTGCCGACGATGCCGGCGGCGGCGACAATCAGGTGGTGTTGAGCTACGAACTGTGGCAGCGCCGCTTTGGCGGTGCCACCGATGTGCTCGGGCGCACGATCGTGCTGAATGGCAGGAGCAGCCCGATCGTGGGTGTCATGCCGCGCGGCTTCCAGTTTCCGCTGCGCGAGGCCTCCGGTTTGCCCGGCAGCGTGGCGTTGTGGATACGCCATCCGTCCACTGCGGCCACGCGACGCGGTCCGTATTACCTGACTGCCCTGGGGCGGCTCGCGCCGAATGTTTCCTTGCAGCAGGCTCAATCGCAACTCAGCGCGGTCGCCGCGCGGCTGGCAAGCGCACACCCGGAGAGCAATGCGCAGTTGACGCTGGCGGCCGTGCCGCTCAAGGACGCTTTCGTCGGCGGCAGCCGACTCACGCTGTACGCATTGTTCGTGGCCACGGGCCTGGTCTTGTTGATCGCGGCCTCCAACGTGTCGAACCTGCTGCTGTCGCGAAGCACAGGGCGCAGGCGCGAGATGGCGATTCGCGTGGCGCAGGGTGCGACGCCGCGTCACTTGCTCCGGCAATTGCTCGCCGAGGGTATCGTGCTGGCGGCGCTCGGCGCCGCGCTCGGCGCGGCCCTGGCGGCTGGCGCACTGCGCATTCTCGTGGCGATCGCTCCGCCGGAATTGCCGCGACTCGAGCACGCGTCGATCGACGGCATGGCGCTCGCCTTCAATGCAGCGGTGGCGGCGTTGTGCGCGATTGGCTTCGGCTTGCTGCCGGCGCGGCGCGCGACAGGCATCGACACCTACGATGCGTTGCGGCCCAGCGCATCCAGCACCGCAACGCCCGAAGCCGGGCGCATGCGCCGCCTGCTGGTCGGCACCGAAGTGGCTTTCAGTTTCGTGGTGCTGGTCGCGACCGGACTGCTCATGGGCACGCTGAATAGACTGCAGCAAGTCGAGCGTGGCGTGGTGCAGCCGGAGCAGGTGTTGAGCATGCAGTTCGAAATGCCGAGCAAGCGCTACGGCGATGCGACCAAACTCAACGCGTTCTACGCACAATTGCTCGAGCGTACTGCCGCGCTGCCGGGCGTCACATCGGCGGGCATCGGCATGAGTCTGCCGCCCAACCGGCTCTCGATCACCGACAACTACCTGGTCGAAGGACAAGTGCCGAAGAGCGGGTCCTCCGAAACGGCGGCTCCGCTGTTGTTCGTCGATGCAGGCTACTTCACGACACTGGGCGTCCCGCTGCTGCGCGGGCGCATGTTCGAATCCACCGATGGGCCCGATGCGCCGCCGGTGGCGATCGTCAATGCGGCGTTCGTCGCGCGGCATTTCCCCGGCCAGGATCCGCTCGGTAGCGTTTCAAGATCGGCGGACCGGAGCGGCCGGACAACAAATGGACACAGATCGTCGGTGTAGTCGGCGACGTGCGCTACAACGGCGTCGACAAGGCGGCAGACCCGGCCATCTATGAGCCGTTCCGCCAGAATGAGTGGTCGAGCACCTACCTTGTCTTGCGCACGCGCGGCGATCCACACGGGCTGCTCGCGCCGGTTCGTCAGTTGATGGGCGCACTCGACAGCGAATTGGCGGTCAGTGACGTACGAACGATGCGCGAGCGCTTCGAGGAAGCGGTCGGCGCGCCGCGTTTTCGCTCGCTGCTGTTCGCCGCGTTCGGTGTGCTCGGACTGCTGCTCGCGGCGATCGGCTTGTATGCAGTGACGGCGACGATCGTCGCGGAACGCACGCGCGAAATGGGCGTGCGCATGGTACTCGGCGCGCTCCCTCGCGCCGTGGTCGGTGTCGTCATAGGCGGCGCGATGCGCATGGCGGCGGGTGGACTGGTGATTGGCCTGATCGGCGCGATGCTTGGCGCTCGGCTGCTGCAAGGCCTTTTGTTCGGCTTGAGTCCGCTCGATCCTTCGACGTACGTCGAGGCGGCGGCGATTCTGTTCGTCACCTCGCTGCTCGCCGCGTGGTTGCCGGCCCGGCGCGCCGCACTGGCGGACCCGATGCGCTCCTTGCGCGAGGAGTAATGCTGGAGCCACTCCGGAGGCGAGCGCGCAGCGGCCCGCGCCGCATCAACGAGTCGCGGGCTCGGTGTTTGGTTTGTCGTGTTGTTTGCGTCGCGCGGCGCCGGGCGCCATGCCGATCACGCGCTTGAATGCGCGACTGAATGCCGCCTCCGAATCGTAGCCGAGCCGGTTGGAGACTTCGCCGACCGTCGCCGCGCTCTCGTTGAGCCAGGTCAGTGCTGTCTGCATCGACCATCGAACGACGTAGTGCATGGCCGGTTCGCCGACCAGATGCGTGAAGCGCTTGGCAAATGCGGACCGCGACATCCCAACATGCGATGCGAGCGATTCGAGCGTCCACACGGCGGCGGGATTTCGATGGATCGCTGCGATCGCGCGTCCGATCTTCGGATCGCGCAGCGCGCCCAGCCATCCCGTGCGGGCTTCAGCATCGCGCGCGATCCATGCGCGCAGAACCTGGATGACCAGGATGTCGGCCAAACGGGTGATTACGGTCTCGCCGCCGGCGCGCAAGTCACGTGCTTCGTCGGCCATGAATCGCAACGTGCTCTGAATCCATTCGGTCTCGGGCGCGCTGGCCCACGCGTTGACGGTGATCATGCGTGGCAGCAGTCGAATGAGCTGACGCGCAGCTGGATGATCGAACTCGACCACGCCGCAGATCGCCGTCGCAGGCGTTCCACCGCCACCGAGGCGCAGAATTTCGTAGCGTTCGCCAATCTGCTCGTGTTCCAGGTCGAACAATTTCTCGGCGTTCATCCCGGGTGTGCTCGACAAGCGGTGTCCGGCGCCGTGCGGGATCAGCGCCAGTTCACCCGGCCGCAGCAATAGCGGTTCTACGCCGTCGACCTCGAGCCAACCCTCCCCATCCGTGAACAGGTGGAACATGGCGCAGTTTTCAAACGGGGGCAGTTCCAGCGCAAAGGGCACGCTGAACTCCGACCGGCAATAGAAGACGCCGCTCATGCGCAGGAAGTGCAGCGCTTCGCCGAGGGGATCGTCGGACCTGGGCAAGATGTTCATGCGTGCAGTATGCGCTGCCGTGTCGAAACGTCCATGAGGCGGGACGAAAAAGCATGAAAGACGGACGCATCGTCATTGTTGATCTTCGCTGTCGCGGTCAAAGTAGGTCCGCGAAAACATCGATTCAACTGCGAACAGGATTGCTGCGGCATGAAAGCAAACACGACACTGGTTATTGGCGGCACCGGCAAGACGGGCCGTCGCGTGGTCCAACGACTTGAACAGAGGCAGGAAGCGGTGCGCATAGGTTCACGCAAGGCAGCGATCCCGTTCGACTGGGAAGATCGCGCGACATGGAAGGCGGCGTTACGTGACGTGCGCGCCGCGTACGTTTCGTATCAACCCGATATCGCGGTGCCTGGCGCTCTCGATACCGTCAGCGAATTCTTCAGGCAGGCGCTCGATGCAGGCGTCGACAAGCTGGTGCTGCTGTCCGGCCGGGGCGAGCCGGAATGCAAAGACGCCGAAGATGCGCTGTGTGCGACGCGCGCCGATTGGACGATCCTGCGCTCGAGCTGGTTCAACCAGAATTTCTCGGAGAATTTCTTTCTCGACTCGATCCTCGCTGGTGAAGTCGCACTCCCCGGCACGCTGGCGGCCGAGCCTTTCGTCGATATCGAAGATATCGCCGACATCGCGGCGGCAGCGCTCACTTCGGATGCGCATTCGCAGCGCTTGTACGAACTCACGGGGCCTGAAGCAATCACGTTCGGCGATGCCATCGCCGAAATCGCACGCGCAGCACGGCGACCGATCGCGTTCGTTCCGGTATCCACGCAGGACTATCGTGCGGAGCTTCAGCGCCAACAGTTGCCGAGCGAAGTGGTCGAGCTGGTGATGTATCTGTTCGAAACGGTGCTCGACGGGCGCAACACACCGGTCACCGACGGCGTGCTGCAAGCATTGGGCCGGCCACCACGGCGCTTCGCCGACTATGTGCAGCGCACCGCCGCGAGCGGCGTCTGGGAGGCGCAGCCATGATCATGCGCAGTCTGCTCGAGTCGCGGCGATCGGCAGCGGTTGGTCCACGCGTTCGGAAGCGCTGCTAGCCCCGATAGGGACCACCTGGCGGACCCCAGTTCCACGTCGGCATCGGCAAATTCGGATCCGGCGCAGGTACGCCGTCCTGGGAGTTGAGTACAGCAAGCCGCGTACCCCACTCGAGATAGCCGACGAGCGCTGCGCGGAATTCCGGATCATCCGGCAGACCGACCTCGTCTGCTGTCTCGAGCATCAATGCGATCCAGCGTTTGCGCTGCGCCTCACCGAGATGCCGGCCCAGATGATGCGAAATCATCGCAGCGTGAGATCCGCCATCAGCCGAATAGAGGGCTGCGCCGCCGAACACCTCCGCGAGGAAATGCGCGACATGCTCCGCGTGTTCGGGACTTATGCCCGCAAACACCGGGCCGAGCAACGGATCGGCCGGCACCTTGGCATAGAACGCTTGTGTCAACGCCGACAGCGCCTCGGGTCCGCCCACCCATGCACACAGCGAGGGTACTTCTTCAGCCATGCTCATCACCCGTATCCAAGTCAAGCCGCATTTCGGCCAGCGCCGCTTGGGCGGCCGCGCGCATGTGTTCATTCTTTGCAATTCGTCGCTTGGTTGCAGGATGGGGGTTGTCCGCGCAGAGTTCAATGTAGATCTGAGACTTGAGCTTCCAACCTGCCTGCATCGGTGATTGGCCACCGCCAGGCGCGCGTGCAGTGTCGATGGTGCTGCAGGACGTTCATCATTGCGACTTCGAATGCGCAGAACGCGTTGCGTGAGGTTGCATCGAGCTCCGACTGAAAGCCGGAGGCATAAGTATACAAAGCGATGTACGTCGACGGTTCAGCCAGGCGGTCGCTATCTTGGTCGGGACCGCATTCGTGGATTGCTTCGGACTCCATCGGCTGCCGCAGCGCCGATCCGCCAGACCGCCATCCCCGGCATGGCAAGTGATGGTGTTCTTTTGGCTAGCTTGGAAATCCGTTGAATTTGCGCAAGATGCTGTCAACCAAACGCTCCGGCATGAAGCGGCGCAGGGAGCGGACCTGACGCGACTGTTTGCCTGCGGAATATCGCAGCTTCGGTTTCCCAGCCGTCGCGGCCCTGACCACTGCATCGGCCACGACCTGCGGAGGATCGCCCGCTTCGATCCATTTGCGCATCAGGTTTTCGCTGCGCGCCCGTTCGACGGCATAGTCCGTCAGCGGGTGGTCCGCGCGCGTCAGGTTCTCTTCGAACGAGGTCCGTGTAACGCCGGGTTCGACCAGCAAGGCGCGGATACCGAAAGCGCGCACCTCATGATCGAGTGATTCCGTATAGCCTTCTAGGGCATGCTTGGTAGAAGCGTAGAAAGCGTTGAATGGGGAAGGGATCAGGCCAAGGATCGAGCTCATGTTGATGATCCGGCCGCTCTTCTGCTTGCGCATGATCGGCAACACGGCATTGACGACACGCGCCACGCCGAAGACGTTGACGTCAAACAGGCGCTGGGCCTGCGCGATGGAAGATTCCTCGGCGCCTCCAAGAAGACCAATGCCGGCATTGTTGACCACGAGGTCGATCCGGCCCGCTTGTCTCATGATCTCCTCAATCAGTGCTCGCACCGAAGCCTCGTCTGCAACATCGCAGACAAGCATGGTCACCCCTCGCGAGCTTGCCACTGGCTTGCGGCTGGTGCCGAACACACGGTAGCCGGCATCCACAAGCGCTTGAGCCGTCACGAGGCCGATGCCTGAGGAAGAGCCGGTTACCAGCGCAACGCCATTCTCTAGTCTTTTCATTTCACCAACCTTCATTTGGATGTGGCTTATCAATCCGAGCCAACCTCGGTGGGTTAATGATGATGACAATAATCTAAAATGTCAATACTTTGATTATGACCGTCATCAATGTGATACTGTGGCCTGTTTCTGCTTTGGCGGAGGAGGTTCGGAAGTGAAGGTCACCAAGGCACAGGCTCAAGAGAACCGAGCTCACATCGTCGAGACCGCCGCAGCGCTATTCCGGGAGCGCGGCTACGACGGCGTGGGCGTTGCCGATTTGATGGCGGCCGCTGGCTTCACCCACGGAGGGTTCTACAAGCACTTCCGCTCCAAGGCCGATCTGATGGCCGAAGCGGCAGCCAGCGGCATTTCGCAACGCGCAGCGAACAGCAGTGGTCTGGACTTGACGGAATTCGTCGCGCACTACCTGTCCCGGGAACACCGTGACGCCCGCGGCGGGGGCTGCACGATAGCCGCCCTCGGTGGCGACGCAGCGCGTCAATCCGATGACGTCAAGACGACGTTTGCCGAAGGCATCGAAAGCAGCATGGCGGCTTTCAAAGGCGGCAAGGTCTCGGGCCAACGCAGTCACAGTGCCGATCGGAAAATGATGATCGATACGTTTGCCCATGCGCTTGGTGCATTGGTCTTGTCGCGAGCGTGCCCGGATGACTCGCCGTTGGCAGACGAGATCCTGAAGGTGTGCCGAACGCGGATTCTTGCATCACTACGAACTAAGAAGGAGCCATAACCGCTACTGCTTGGATGACCTGGTGCCGGACAGCGAGCAGCTGCGGTGCGGGTTCGCGTCGTCGCGGATGGAATCAGGGCATTCCGCGTAGAGTTTGACTTCAATCCTTTCATGAAGGTGCGGATCGAAAGTGACGCAGCCTGGAGCTCCGACCGGAGCCAGCAGGCCACGTCATTCGTCATCTTTCAACGTCGCGCTGTCGCGACTAGATTCAGCTGCGTACTGCCTGCATCGAGCAACGGCGCCAGCTCGTACACGTTGCGATAGCCGTAACTGTACAAAGCGATATACGTCGACAGGTTCAGCGAGGCGATCGCCATCTTGGTCGGGAACGCGCGCTCGTTGTTGACGAAGTTGTTGTTGCAGTAGATCAGGATGCGCGTGCTCTTGTCCGGCAGCAACTCTGCGAGCTTCGCTACCGTGATGTCGGAGAAATTCAGATTGAGCGCACCTTTGACATGCAGCAGGTCGTATTTCTCCTTACTGCGCGCATCCAGCACGACGGTGCCTGGTTCGTTGCTCAAGCGCAGGAAGTCGGCTTCGCTCAAGCGATGCGTTTCGCGATCCGCCGCGGCTTCGCCCGCCACGGCCAAATAGCCGCGCATGTCGATCTTTGGATTGAGCGGCGGCGTGGTCTTGCGCTCGGTCAGCGATGACGTCGTCGCGGCAGCATTTGCTTCCGGCGCTGCCGCCGAGGCGGCAGCCGCATATGCCAGCACGCAGCCGAGCATTGCGCCATACATTGAAACCTGCAGTCTCGTTTTCATGATCGGATCCTCGTACGATGGTGCGCCTGCACGGCAGGCGCATGCGGAAACGGAATGTCTCAGTAAGCCACTAGTTCATGCGCCATGCTTCAATGTGCGGCGGCGCCGTCGTAATTCAGTCCCTTGTCGGCGGCCTGTGCCTTGACCGTGGCGTAGATCTTGTCGTCCAGCGAATCGGCGCTGCCGGCGCGCTTTTTCAGATCGGCGGCGATGTACTCGTTGCGCTGCTTGCCGAGTGCCTGGATCTCGTTGTTCAGGCGCGCACGCGTATCGGCCTTTTCCTTGATGACCTTGGCCTGTTCGTCCTTGCTCATGCCGCGCATCGGCGCCGGCAGTGCTTCCGGTGCGATGGCCGCCAGGTCGACGTGACCGTTGCTGACCGCGTCCACCAGTTCGCTGTCGCCGATCAGGTTCTTCTCACCCGCCGCGGAGGCGTTGAACATGGCGCGCTTGACCTGCGAACCGACGCTGCCGCCGGCGTGCAGTTTTTCGGTGGCCGCCGATTTGTTGGCCAGTTCGCGCTGCTTGTCGGCATCGCCGTAGAAGACGCGCGTGTCGTCGAGCTCGCGCGACAGCGCCGCGATCTTCTCGTCGAACGGCGACGACACCGCCAGCGCGCTGCCGGATTGTTCGACCTGGAAGTACTTGCCCTGGCTGAGCATGGCGATCTGCCGCCACTCCTGCGTGGTGTTCGAGTCGGTGCCGGCCTGGATGGTGTTGACCACGATGCCGCGCGCGGCGGCTGCCTTGATCGTGTCCGGATATTTCACGTCGTCCGGATAATCCATGTGCGGCGGCGCGTCGCCGACCAGGAAGATCACCTTGTAGCTTTTCGGATCCTGGCTCCACGAGATGCGATGCACGGCGTCGTACAATCCCTGGTTGACGCTTTCGGGCGTGTCACCGCCACCGCCGGCCTGGAAGTCCATCAGCGTGGCGTACATCGAATCCAGATCGGTCGACAGATCGACCACGCGCGTGACGTAATCGTCGCCGCGATCGCGGAACGCGACCAGGCCCATGTGCACTTCCGGCGTCGGCTTGGCCTGCGCCATGCTGCTGGCGATCGACCAGATGTTTTCCTTGGCGCCCTGGATCAACCCACTCATGCTCGAGGTGGTGTCGAGCACGAACACGACTTCGACTTTCGGATGCGACGTCGCAGCGATCACTGCCGAAGCATTGCTTGTGGAAACCACCTTCGGCGCGACCGCAGGCGCGGCGCTGCCGCGTGTCAGCGGATAGCCGATCACGGCGCCGGCGGTCAGTACGAACAACGAGGCAACCAGCAATTTCGTTTTCATGGAACTCTCCTTCACGTCCGAGCGGTGAGGCGGCGCAGAGCGGCTTCGGCCGAGCGATGTGCCTGGTCGAAACGCTCTTCGTCGTCGGGGGATGCGGCGGCGGTGCGCGGCCGCAATGTTTCGGGTATCAGCACGAACAGCGCCTGCACCAGGAAGAAACTCCACAGCGCCAGGAACACGCTGTGGCTGTGCGAAGCGCTGACCATCGCGGCGGCCAGCGCGAACAGGCACAGTGCGCCGTCGGCAAATGCGGCAACGATGCTGCCGTAGCAACACCAGCAGCGCAGCAGCCAAATCGCAAATGCCTGCGCCAGCAGCCAGAGCAGCAGCGGCGGCTGGAACACGAACAAGGCGATGTCGAGTGCCAGCCACGCCGCGACGGCGAGCAGGCGGCCGCTGCGTGCTCGCACTCCGCGCATCAGCAACACCGCGTAGACGAAGCCGGTCGCGGCGAGGACAAGACGCAGCGCCAGGCTCGAACCGATGAACGCAGCCATCGCATGAAAGCCGATCGCGCCAACCACGCTGAGCGCCAGCGCCACGCCGGCTTCGCGCCAGAAAGACGGCCGGCTCATGACGCTTTCCGCCGCTGCTGTTCGCGCAGCAAGGCCAGGTCGATATCGTCCTCGCTGATCGCGATATCAGGAGTGGTCCAGCTGTCCGCGTTGGAGGTATTCGATTCGGAATCGAAGATGGCGGCTTTCTGGCGCATGCCTTCCAGGCGCTGACGCTGATCGTCGAGTGCGCCGCGACGCTGCAGGATGTCGGCACTCTGCCGCGCCAGACGCTGGCCGAGATGTTGCGCGAGGCGCTCACCTTCGAGGCGGCGCCGCAGCAGGATGCGCACGAGGTTGTGGTTGTCTGCGGCGAAACACAGATCGAGTTCGCCGGCGATGCCCGCCAATGACGCCTCGATCTCGCCGATATGCCGGCGCGTATGTTCCTGGTCGAGTTCCAGCGCCTTGAGCGCTTGCGTGTTGCGCGCGGTTTGCTCTTCCATCTCGCGCACGGCCTGGCGCAGCAGCAGCTCCGGTTCTTCCAGACGATCCAGCACCGCGTGCGCATCGGCGCGGAACAGACGGCTCAAGCGGGTGATCAGGGCCATGGCTTAGCTCCCAGTGAGGACTGCTGCCAGACTAGGAACCTGCGCCTGCGAACTGAAGGCCGCGCTGCGTAAACTCTTCGAGCGCCGGTTTACAAAGGTTTTACATGCGGCGTGTGGCGCGCCTTGCTAGGCTACGCGCGAACAGCTTCGGAGACCGTCCAGCCGTGCAACGCAAGCTCCGCCTACTCATCGTCGAAGACGAAATCGCGATCCGCACCGGGCTGGTCGACGTGTTCGTCTATCACGGTTACGACGTGGATGTCGCCGTCGACGGACCGTCAGGATTGAAGATGGCGCAGAGCGGCCGTTACGACCTGATCCTGCTCGACGTGATGCTGCCAGGGCGCAACGGCTACGAGGTCTGCGAGGCGATCCGCGCAGACGACCGCGAGCAGCCGATCATCATGCTCACCGCCAAGTCCGGCGACAACGACATCATCCAGGGCCTGGCGCTGGGTGCCGACGATTATGTGACCAAGCCATTCTCGGTCGCGCAGCTGGTGCTGCGCGTGCAGGCCGTGCTGCGCCGCACGCGTGTGTCGGCGAGCAACGACGCTGCGCTTCGGCTTGCCGAGGGCATCGAAATCGACACGCGCAACCTGTGTGCACGGATCGGCACGGACGACGTGCGCTTCACGCGGCGCGAGATCGAGATCCTGCAATACCTGAGCGAACACAGCGAACGCCCCGTATCTCGCGAAGAGCTGCTGCACAAGGTCTGGGGCTACGCGAAAAATCTTGAGATCGAAACGCGCACCGTGGATATCCATGTCGCGAAATTGCGCCGCAAACTCGAACCCGACGCCAAGCAGCCGAAGCACCTGATCACGGTGCGTGGCGGCGGCTATCGTCTGGTCAGGAATTGAGATGCGCCGCTCGCGACCCAGCTTGAGCCGCGCGCGCCTGGCAACGATGCTTGGTCTGTTGTTTCTCGCGCTCGCTGCGCCGACCGCCGTGCTGCTGATGCAGGCGCAGCGCCAGATCAAGTTCGAATCGTTCTACCAATACCGCACGCTGGCCGACGAACTCGGCTTGCGTATCGACGCGGAACTGCAGCGCTTGATCGCGGCGGAAGAAGCGCGTGGCTATGCCGACTATCGCTTCGTGGTCGTGGCCGGTGATCCGGCGACTTCGAACTTCCTGCAGCGATCACCGTTGGCGCGCTTTCCGGTGCAGGCGGAAATTCCCGGCGTGATCGGCTATTTCCAGGTCGGCGCGGACGGC
>Ga0105238_10001929_pt1 | contig 20831 bp, 20 predicted proteins | sample KBSC34metaG_FD_81526 | JGI IMG/M metagenome (GOLD analysis project Ga0105238, IMG submission 81526) | Corn rhizosphere microbial communities from Kellogg Biological Station, Michigan, USA - KBS C3-4 metaG | ecosystem: Host-associated > Plants > Roots > Rhizosphere > Soil | place: Michigan, USA... | reverse complement strand
CAGCTCGCCGCCGAAGGCACGGGCGCGATTGGCCTGGCGCTCCGCCGTTGGCGCCGACAGACCGAGGCGACCGACTTTGGCCAGCCGACCGCCGCCATGACCCGCTGGCGGGTCTCGGCCCTGCCTTCACCCGCCTTGCCCGTCCCGGGCGTCGGCCGGCATCGCTGGCTTGTCGAACTGATCCGCGCTCGCGCGGGCGAGAGTGCTGATTTCGAATTGGAGGCGTGCGATGACACGGGTTGTCTCGCTCTTCCTGCCCACATGGTCGACAGATCGCGTGCGCAGGAAGGCTGGCGACGCGGCGCCTCCGGCTGAGGCGCCTCTCGTCCTGATCGGCCATGACGGGAGAAGGCGGGTGGTGGTCGCGGTGGACGTTGCGGCCCAAGCCGCCGGCCTGCGCGTCGGGATGCCCGCCACCAAGGCCCAAGTCCTCGTCCCGGGTCTCTTCGTGCAGGACCCAGAGCCCGAGGCCGACGCGGAAGCGCTCGACCGCCTCGCGCTCTGGGTCCTGCAACGATACGCCCCGATCGTCGCCCCCGATCCGCCCGACGGGATCGTCCTCGATACGACCGGCGCCGATCATCTGCATGGCGGCGAACAGGCCATGCTGGCGGGAATGATCGATCGCTTGGCCGGATCGGGCATCCTTGCTCGGGCCGCGGTTGCCGATACCTGGGGAACGGCGCACGCGCTTGCCCGCTACGCCGGCCGGTCGATCCTGATTTCCTTGCCCGGAACAGCCGAAGCCGCCGTCACGCCGCTGCCGATCACGGCGCTTCGCCTCCCGCAGGCGCTGGTCGACAACCTGCGAACGCTGGGCTTCGATCGCATCGGCGATTTGCTCGCGCAGCCGCGCGCGCCGCTCACGCTTCGCTTCGGCCCCGAGCTTGGGCGCAGGATCGACCAGGCGCTAGGCCTCGCGCCCGAACTCATCGATCCGATCCGTCCCGAAGATCTGGTTGAGGTTCGCCGCAGCTTTCCCGAACCGATCGGCGCAGCCGAAACGATCGCCCGCTATATCGGCATGTTGGTGGTCCAGCTCTGCGCGGCGCTCGAAGAGCGGGGCCTGGGCGTGCGTCGCCTCGACCTGCTCTGTCACCGCGTCGACAACATCACACAGGCTGTCCGCGTTGGCACGGCCTTGCCCGTGCGCGACGTCAAACGCCTAACGCGGCTTCTCTGCGACAAGATCGAAACCATCGAACCCGGATTCGGCATCGAGATCCTCACGCTTACCGCGACGATCGCCGAACCGATCGACAGCAAGCAAACCGTCACCTCCCTGGTCGACGACGCCGTCCCCGACGTTTCCGATCTCGTCGACACACTGGCCAACCGGGTCGGCGGGCGCCGCATCTACCGCGTTGCGCCAGTCGCCAGCGACGTGCCGGAGCGCTCCGTCTGCCGCGTGCCCGCCATGTCGCCCGATACCGGAGCGACATGGTCTGGTGACTGGCCGCGACCACCGCGTCTGCTTGATCGCCCCGAGCTGATCGAAACGGTCGCGCTGCTGCCCGATCATCCTCCGGTGTCATTCACCTGGCGTGGCGTCCGACGGCGTGTGAAGCGCGCCGACGGCCCTGAGCGCCTGTTCGGTGAATGGTGGAAGCGTGATGCAGAGCTATCCGCCGTGCGCGATTATTTCCGGGTCGAAGATGACGCCGGCGAGCGCTTTTGGATCTACCGCGCCGGCGACGGCGAGGATGCCGCGACCGGCTCGCATCGCTGGTTCCTGCACGGGGTATTCGGATGACTGGCCCCCGCTATGCCGAACTGCAAGTCACCTCCCATTTCAGCTTCCTGCGGGGCGCGAGCGGATGTGATGAGCTGTTTGCCGCCGCAGCCGTGCTCGGCATCGAGGCGCTCGCCATCGTCGACCGCAACTCGCTGGCCGGCATCGTACGCGCCCATGAGGCGGCCAAGACGACCGGCGTGCGCCTCGTCGTCGGCTGCCGCCTCGACCTCTCCGACGGGATGTCGGTGCTCGTCTATCCGACCGACCGGCCCGCTTATTCGCGGCTGTGCCGCCTGTTGTCGCTCGGCAAGAAGCGGGGCGGCAAGGCGAAGTGTCATCTCGAATGGACGGATCTGATCGCCTACGGGGATGGTCTGCTCGCTGTCCTTCTGCCGGACCATGCCGATGACGCATGCGGACTACGCCTGCGGCGGTTGCGCGAGGCCTTCGGCGACCGGGCCTATATGGCGCTATCGCTGCGGCGTCGCCCGAACGACCAGCTCCGACTCCATGAGCTGTCCAACCTCGCCGCGCAGATGCGCGTGCCGACCATCGTCACCAACGATGTGCTGTTCCACGCACCCGATCGACGCATCCTCCAGGACGTCGTCACCTGCATCCGTCACAACGTCACCATCGACGAACTGGGCGAGCGGCGCGAGCAGCACGCCGATCGCTATCTCAAACCGCCGGAGGAAATGCACCGCCTGTTCGGCCGCTATCCCGAAGCGCTCGCCCGAACCCTTCAGATCGTCGAACGCTGCCGTTTCTCGCTCGATGAGCTGGCCTATCAGTATCCGGAGGAGCGCGACAATCCGGCGCTTACGCCGCAGGAGACGCTGGCCAAGTTGACTTGGGAAGGTGCGGCCGAACGCTATCCCGAAGGCCTGCCCGATAGTGTCCGCGCAACGCTCGATCACGAGCTGAGGCTGATCGAGAAGCTGCAATACGCTCCGTACTTCCTCACGGTGAACAGCATCGTGCGGTTCGCCCGCTCAAAGGACATTCTTTGCCAAGGCCGCGGCTCGGCGGCTAATTCTGCCGTCTGCTATGTGCTGGGCATCACCTCGATCGATCCCGGCCGCAATGATCTCTTGTTCGAGCGCTTCGTCAGCGAAGAACGGCGCGAGCCGCCGGACATCGACGTGGACTTCGAGCATGAACGGCGCGAGATCGTGATGCAGTGGGTGTTCGAGACCTATGGCCGCGACCATGCCGCGCTCTGCTCGACCGTCATTCGCTATCGCTCCAAGGGCGCACTGCGCGATGTCGGCAAGGCCCTCGGCCTCACCGAGGACCTGATCAAGACGCTGTCGTCGCAGGTTTGGGGCTGGTCGGAGGAAGGTGTCGAGCCCAAGCACGTCGAGGAACTGAACCTCAACCTCGGCGATCGCCGGCTCCGTCTCGCGCTCGATCTCGCCCGCCAGCTCATGGGCGCCCCGCGCCATCTCTCCCAGCATCCCGGTGGTTTTGTCCTGACCCACGACCGGCTCGACGAACTGGTGCCCATCGAGCCGGCCGCCATGGTCGATCGTCAGGTCATCGAATGGGACAAGGACGATATTGATGCGCTCAAGTTCATGAAGGTCGACGTGCTCGCGCTGGGGATGCTGACCTGCATGAAAAAGGGCTTCGATCTCCTGGCCGACCACAAGGGCGTTCACCTCGACCTCGCCACCATCCCGGCCGAGGATCCGCGCACCTACGCGATGATCCGCAAGGCCGACACCCTCGGCACCTTTCAGATCGAGAGCCGCGCGCAGATGTCGATGCTGCCGCGTCTCAAGCCCCGGACTTATTACGACCTCGTCGTGCAGGTTGCGATCGTGCGGCCCGGCCCGATCCAGGGCGACATGGTCCATCCATACCTGAGGCGCCGGGAGGGGCTGGAACCGGTCAACTATCCCAAGCCCGAGCTCGAAAAGGTGCTAGGCAAGACGCTCGGCGTGCCGCTGTTTCAGGAACAGGCGATGCGCGTCGCAATCGAATGCGCCGGCTTCACGCCTGGCGAGGCCGACATGCTGCGCAAGTCGATGGCGACCTTCAAATTCACCTGCGGCGTCTCCCACTTTCGCGACAAGCTGATCAACGGCATGGTCGACAACGGGTACGAGCGCGAATTTGCCGAACAGACCTTCAAGCAGCTCGAAGGCTTCGGCAGTTACGGATTTCCGGAAAGCCACGCAGCCTCTTTTGCGCTGATCGCCTACGCGTCGGCTTGGCTCAAATGCTGGCATCCCGACATCTTCTGCGCGGCGCTGCTCAACTCCCAGCCAATGGGATTCTATGCCCCGGCCCAGATCGTACGCGACGCCCAGGATCATCGTGTCGAAATCCGTCCCGTTTGTGTCAACGCTTCGCGCTGGGACTGCACGTTGGAGCCGACCGCCGACGACAGCCGGTTCGCCGTCCGGCTCGGTCTGCGCATGGTCAGGGGGCTGGCGAACGCCAACGCCGCCGCCATCGTCGGCGCGCGAGCAAACACGCCCTTTGCTTCAATCGACGACTTGTGGCGCCGCGCAGGCGTGCCGGTCGCCGCCCTCGTGCAGATCGCCGAGGCCGACGGCTTCCGCACGACACTGGGCCTGGCGCGGCGGGAGGCGCTGTGGGCCATCAAGGCGCTGCGCGACGAGCCCTTGCCGCTCTTTGCGGCCGCGACCGCCCGCGAGCAGCAGATCGTGCCTGAGATCAGCGAGCCAGCAGTCAGCCTGCGCCCAATGACGGCGGGCAGCGAAGTTGTCGAAGACTATGGTCATGTCGGTTTATCGCTGCGCAGCCACCCGGTCGCCTTCCTGCGCGACGATCTGCGCCGCCGGCGCATCGTCACCTGTCAGGAGGCGATGGACGCCCGCGACGGTCGCTGGCTGGAGGCCGCCGGGATCGTGCTGGTGCGGCAGCGGCCCGGTAGCGCCAAAGGCGTGATGTTCATCACCCTCGAAGACGAAACCGGCATCGCCAATCTCGTCGTCTGGCCGCAGGTCTTCGAAAAGAACCGGCGCACCATCCTGTCGGCCGGCATGTTCGCGGTGCGCGGGCGGGTCCAGCGCGAGGGCGAAGTGGTGCATCTCGTGGCACAGCGCCTGACCGATCTGTCCTCCGAGCTCGCCAGTGTCGGCGATCGCGACGCCGCCTTCCCGCTGCCGCATGGACGCGGGGATGAATTCCATCATGGTTCGCCCACACCCGATCCACGTGGCATAGCACCCAAGGGGCTGCGCACGCGCGACATCTACATCCCCGATCTGCATATCGACTCGATCAAGGTGAAGACGCGAGATTTCCGGTAGGCCCTTGCATGGTGGTAGATGAACGCGCTCTATGGAACCAAACCAATGTTCATGGCGGTGATAAACTGGCGGGGGACTCGTGAAAGCAAAGTATCTTCAACATTTCCCCAAGCCGTTGCTCGACGATCTTGTAAACGGGCGATGGATACCTGTTCTTGGCGCCGGAATGTCCATGAATGCCACGTTGCCGCCCCCGGCAAAGATGCCACTGTGGGCGGACCTCAGCAAAAGCTTCTCTGAAGATCTGACGGACTACTCACCCAACAGCGTGCTAGATGCAATCTCCGCATATGAACATGAATTTGGACGCGCGCGCTTGATCGAACGGCTCGCTGAACTACTGCACATCAATCGTGCGCAACCGGGCATCGCGCATAAGGAGTTTTGCAGCCTTCCCTTCGATATCGTGTGCACTACCAATTTCGACTTCCTACTGGAGAAGCAGTACGATTTGGAGCGTCAAGACAATCGGACGATTCATCCGGTGGTCGATGAAGACCAGCTTTCTATCAACGTCGGCACAGCGGGAACACTACTGCTCAAACTTCACGGTGACTTGCGTCACCCGAAGCGTCTCGTGGTTACTGAGTCCGATTATGATGGATTCCTGACCGAATATCCGCTCATCGCAACTTATCTCGCCAACCAACTTATCACAAAGACGGCCGTGTTCGTGGGATACAGCCTTGATGATCCAGACTTCCGTCAAATCTGGCATCTCGTTGGCAACCGGTTGGGAAAGACACGCCGTATGGCATATGCCGTGCTTGTCGGTGCCCGACCCGGGGACATCGCCAGGTTCGAACGCCGCGGGGTGAAGATCGTCAATCTGCCGGGGACCAGAGAACGGTATGGCGACGTTCTCGCAGAAACCTTCGCGGAACTGCGCGAATACCGGCGCGAGCATGCCGGTCCCACACTGAAGCCCACCGAAGAGAAGCCGCTCGAACAATTTCTGTTGCCGCGCGATGCAATGACCCGGCTTTGCCTCTTTGCCACCCCGCTGGATGTCCTGCCCTTCTATCGCGAAAACATATTCCCACTCGCGGAAGCAGCGGGCTTTGTTCCCGTGACGGCGGCCGATGTCATCAATCTCGGCGATAGTGTGAGCGCAAAGATCGACACACTGATTGACCGTGCAGCCGTCATGGTCGTCGATGCCAGCTCACCCCACACGCAATTCGAATTAGGGCTCGCCGCGTCGCGCGCGCAGGAGGTATCCACTCGATCGAACCGGCAACCGCTACGTCTTATCCCGGTGGTGACCGAGTTCACCCAGCTTACCGGTCCGAGCATTACAATCCTGGCAATCCAACGGCCGACAATACTATCCGAAGATAGCCCTTTCGTTTCCCAGCTCGCCGAGGCTTTCCAAGCGTTGGCAAACGAAATGGGCATCGCTCAGAATTTGGAACCGCGCCGGCTCTTCGAGGCAAAGGAGTATCGCGCAGCGGTGATCGCGGCGATGACGCTGCTGGAGGCCACGCTGCGACAGCGCTTGAACAAACCAGTTCGGGAAGCTGTGCAGCGACCAATGTCCATGCGCCAGCTTGTAAGCCGTGCTCTCGAAGACGGTATTTTGGACATATCCGAGCAGGAGCTCATCCGCTGGACAAAGCTCAGAAACGAGGCCGTCCATTCGGGTAAGTTAATAAGCCGCAACGAAGCTAAGGTGATCGTTGAAGGCGTTGAGGCGATCGTCGGTGTTCAGGGGGACGCCTAACTTCACTCCATTTGCAAACCGCGCTTCGAGGGGTTGAGCCACGACGCTGCTCCCGCAGCTTCATCCGACCTGTTCGACTTGAAGCGTTCCAGGCCGCAGCGGCTTGATGAGCGACTTCGCTGATATCGATGGGTCGAGCCAGTCGACCCACGCGTCGCGTTCGAGGATGACGACCTGCCGGTCGTGGTAGGGCGCTATGTCGGGACCTGGCTCCATGGTGAGCATTGTGAAGGCTTCGCCGACGTCCTTGGTCTCCCGCCAGATACCGGCGACGCAGAAGATCGGCTCGTCCCGCTTCGTGAAAAGCCACTTGTCCTTGCGCTTCTTTCCCTTCTCGGTTGGTTCTGTGAACTCGTAGAATCCGTCCGCGACGATCAAACAGCGGTTCGTGGTGAACTCGCGTCCGTCGGACCGAAAGTTATAGACCGGCTTTTTGCCCGGACCCGGCCAGCTCCAACGCCGCTGAACGAGGTCGCCTTCCCCGCGAACGCCCTCGACCGTGCGGATGATCGGCGCCACGTCGGTGATCTTAATATCGTCACGCGCCTCGATGTTCGGCGTGCCCTCGCCGAACCGGATCTTGATCTTCAGATCGGCGAAGTCTTCAACGATCGACGCCACGTCCACCTTCAAGCGATAGTCATTGCACATAAATCCTCCGTGTCGATCGCCCTTGAACGGCAATCATGTTCTTGTTATGTTCGATTCGTTATGAGCGCGACGGCATTCGATTCCGAAGCATCCCTCAACGAACGCCGGGTGATCATAAGGCGTGACGGGGACGATGTTGAGATGGTGGAGCTGCCGTGGGGACTTCAACCTCGCGAGACCGGCAGCCAACCGTTCACCGTCATCCGCGCGGAAGGCCGGACCTTCCCAACCCATCGATGCCTTATCCCCGCGTCTGAATTCCACCATCGCAGCCGGGGCAAGCATTACAGCTTCTCGCTGGCGAGTGGCGATTGGTTCTATTTCGCGGGCATCTGGCGTCCCGCGACGCGAGATTGGCCGGAGGCATATGCGATTCTGACGACCACCGCGAATGACGACGTCGCGCCCTATCACGATCGGCAGATGGCCGTCTTGCGGCGCGATCAGCGTTTGGCTTGGCTGAGCTTGACCAATACGGAAGCGGAGCTGCTTCAGCCGCTGCCACCGGGCGCCTTCAAAATATCGCTGCTGCGAGATCCGGCAGCGCAAGCGGCGCTTGCCTTCTAGACATTTGCTCTTCGGACTGGACCTGAAGGGGAAAGCCTTCCCCTGCGTCCGAGCCCTGCGGTCTCGACCGACCCCTTCTACGGGGAGACCCCGCAACGCCCCCTGAGAGTGAGAGTGCGGACCGGTTTCCGTGACGGGTGAATAGCTGGGAGAGAGGCTCCCGCGACCGTCGTGGAGATTGGTCCCATGAACATGCAAATTCTCGATGCGCGCCGCGACACGACCGGCGGTTACAAAGTGGATGTCAGCCGCGGCGACCGGGTCGGCCGCGTCTCGTCGGAGTGGTTCTCTCGGCCGGCTGACGAACGCTACCTCTCGCTCTCCGAACTGGCGCGATCGGTGCGCGATCGCGCCGACCGCAGCCGGACCCGCGTGGTGGAAAGCGCCCTGATCCATGTGGAGGCGAACCGCAACGATGCGGAGCGGCTGGCCCTGATCCTGCCGGGCACGGATGCCGCAATCGCGCCCACACACTGGTCCTTCGGCCAACTCGCCGGCCTGGTCGGCGCACCCGCCGCCTATCTACGCCAGCTCCCGGCCGCGCTCGCCGCCATCAATCTGCAATATGGCCTGACTTCCAATCGCGCCGAGCAGATAAAGACGCTGGAAACCGACGACGGCCGGATGGAACTACGCGCCGTCACCGGGCCGGATTATGGGAGGATATTCGACGCAGAACTGGTGGAAGCCGTGCAGCGCATCGCCGGCAACGGCACGGGCGACACCCGCTGGAAGGTGCCGGGTGTGCTCGACTGGTCGAACGGGATCTACAATCCGCGCGTCGACATCACCAAGGATACGACCACCCTCTATGCCTCCGATCGCGACGTCTTCCTGTTCCTGGTCGACGACCTGAATCCGATTGAGGCTGGTCGCCTGCCTGACGGATCGCCCGACCTCTATTTCAGGGGCTTTTACTGCTGGAATTCCGAAGTCGGCGCCAAGACCCTTGGCATGGCGAGCTTCTATCTTCGCGCCGTCTGCCAAAATCGCAATTTGTGGGGCGTCGAGGATTTCGAGGAAATCACCATCCGCCACAGCAAGTATGCCGCCAACCGGTTTGCGCATGAGGCGGCTCCAGCGCTGGCGAACTTCGCCAACTCCTCGCCCCTCCCATTCGTCAATGGCATCAAGGCCGCCCGCGAGCGGATCGTCGCCAGGACGGACGAAGAGCGCACCGACTTCCTGCGCCGTCAAGGCTTCTCCAAAGCCGAAGCCGGCAAGATCATCGACACAGTCTTGGCCGAGGAAGGCCGTCCGGCGGAGAGCATCTTCGATTTCGTTCAGGGCATCACCGCCGTCGCCCGCGACAAGCAGCATCAGGACGCCCGCCTCGACATGGAGGCCAAGGCCAAGAAGCTGCTCGATCGCGCCACCTGATTTCCGTGAAGCCGGGGATGCGGTTCTCCGTGTCTCCGGCTTTCCGCGTCTGTGTCTTTCAGGTTCGCTGTTCGTGGCGCTGCCCCCTTAGAGGAAGAGGGCGGCGCTTCGCTCCGTGACGGGTTCAGGGCTGAGAGAGAGTCTCTCGGCGCCCGTCGCGGAGTACATTCCCATGGCTACTGCTGCGAAGAAAATCACCCTGTCGTCGTCGCGCGACATCCCCTTCAACCAACTCGTCATCTCTCAGGCGAACGTCCGGCGGATCAAGGCCGGCTTGTCGATCGAGGAGCTGGCGGAGGACATCGCCCGGCGAACGCTGCTGCAGAGCATCACCGTGCGGCCCGTGCGCAATGCGGACGGCAACGAGACTGGCATGTTCGAGATCCCGGCCGGTGGGCGCCGCTATCGTGCTCTCGAACTTCTCGTGAAGCAAAAGCGCCTCGCCAAGAACGCACCCGTCCCCTGCGTCATCCGCGATGGCGGCATGGCCGAGGAGGATTCGCTCGCCGAAAATACACAGCGGGCGCCGCTGCATCCGCTGGACCAGTTCCGGGCCTTCCTGGCCTTCCGCGAGAAGGGCATGTCCGAAGAGGAGATCGCCGCCAATCAGTTCGTCTCGGTGTCGGTCGTGAAGCAGCGCCTGCGTCTGGCGTCGGTCTCGCCTAAACTCCTCGACGTATATGCCGCCGACGGCATGACCCTCGATCAGCTGATGGCGTTCACCGTCAACGGCGATCATGAGCGGCAGGAACAGGTCTTCGAGCGCCTCGCACAAGGCTACAGCAAGGAACCGCATCTCATCCGCCGGATGCTCACCGAGGGTGCGGTCCGCGCGGCCGACAAGCGCGCGCAATTCGTCGGACTGGATGCCTACGCCGAAGCCGGCGGTGTCATCATGCACGACCTGTTCCAGGGTGACGATGGCGGTTGGCTGCAGGATGTTGGCCTCCTCGATATGCTGGTGGCCGAGAAGCTGCGCGAACAGTCCGAGGCGATCTCCGCCGAAGGCTGGAAGTGGGTCGATGTCGCGCCGGACTTCCCCTACGGCCACACCTACGGCCTGCGTCGCCTCCGTGGCGAGCAGCCTGTTCTTTCCGAGGAAGAACAGGCCACCCGCGTCGCCCTGCAAGCGGAGTTGGACGGACTGGAGGAAATCTATGCCGATGCCGAGGATCTGCCCGACGAGGTGGACGAACGGCTCGGTGAGATCGAGACCGCAATCAGCGCGCTCGACGATCGGCCGATGGTCTTTGACGCCGAGGAGATCACGCGCGCTGGCGCCTTCGTCAGTATCGACGGATCGGGTAACCTGCGGGTCGAACGCGGCTATGTCCGCCCCGAGGACGAACGCCCGATCGAGCCGGAAGTCGATCCCGATATCGAGGACGGCGCCAGCGTTATCGCGGCGCGCGCGGAGCATGAGAACGATCACCTCGCGGCGGACATTGAAGCGGCGGCGGACCCAGAGGAAGACGACGGCTTGAAGCCGATCCCGGACCGCTTGATGACCGAACTGACCGCCCACCGCACGCTGGCCCTGCGCCACGCGCTCGGCGAGCACCCCGATATCGCCTTCCTCGCCGCCCTTCATGCGCTCACGCTCCGAGCCTTCTATCACTATGGTTCGGACACATGCCTGGAGCTCGACCTGAAGAGCGTCAGTTTCGGCGCGCAGGCGCCAGGTCTGAATGACAGCAGCCTGGCTTCGGCAGTCGATGGCCGCCATCAGACGTGGGTGGCGGCGCTGCCGAAGGAACCAGGCGATCTGTGGGGCGCGCTGCAGGCGTTCGACGGCGACAGCCGTCACGCCCTGTTCGCCCATTGCGTGTCGTTGTCGGTCAACGCGATCTACGAGGCCTACAATCGTCGGCCCCGCGCGCTCGCGCATGCTGATCTGCTCGCCCAGGCCGTCGATCTCGACATGGTCGCGGCCGGATGGGAGCCGACGATCGACACCTATCTCGGCCGCGTCACCAAGGCGCACATTCTCGCGTCGGTGCGCGAGGCGAAGGGCACGCGTGCCGGTGACCGCATCGAGCACCTCAAGAAGGGCGACATGGCCGAAAAGGCGCAGGAACTGCTCGCCGGTTCCGGCTGGCTGCCGGAGCCGCTACGCACCCCCGGCCGCCTGGTCACCGCGGTCGACCACGCGTCGTCGGTCGCGACCGGTCAATCCGCCGATGGTGACGTCGAAGACACGGCGGAAGACGGCGGCGAAACGGCCATGGCGGAAACCGAGCCGCAGATCGAAGATGAACCTGCCGAGATCGACATGTATGTGATCGCGGCTGAATAGCCGAAGGAGCTACACGTCCACCCAAGGGCCCGCCGGCGACGGCGGGCCCATTTTTTGTCTCGGAGTCCGCGATGCAACCCGCCATAGATCTCGCGCGACGGCTGGCGGCTCAGGCCGAGGCCGTGTGCCGACACTATCTCTCCAACGGCCACCGCGAAGGCCGCTACTGGCTTGTTGGCGATGCGCGCAACACGCCTGGCCGATCGATGTTCGTGTGGCTGAAGGGCGGCGACAGCGGCAAAGGCGCCGCCGGCAAATGGACCGATGCCGCGACCGGAGAGCATGGCGATCTTCTCGACGTCATCCGCGAGAGCTGCGGCCTGATCACCTTCAAGGACGTCGCCGACGAAGCCAGGACCTTCCTCAGCATGTCACCACCCGAGCCAGAGCAGCGATTTCAGGAGCGCCGACGCCCTGCACCGAGCGGCTCACCGGAAGCAGCGCGGCGTCTGATCGGCATGTCGCAGCCGATAACGGGCACAATCGTGCAGGCGTATTTACGGAGACGCGGCATTACGGATTTACGCGGAACCGGAAACCTCCGCTTCCACCCACGCTGCTATTATCGGCCCGACGAGCACGCCCCGACCGAGACTTGGCCTGCGATGATCGCTGCGGTCACCGATCTCGACGGCAAGATCACAGGCGCGCACCGAACCTGGCTCGATCCCCGATCGCGGAACAAGGCGCCGATCGACACGCCGAGGCGGGCCATGGGCGACCTGCTCGGCAACGCGGTGCGCTTCGGCATCGGCGGCGAGGTCATGGCGGCCGGCGAAGGCATCGAGACCGTCCTATCGCTCCGACAGGTGTTTCCCGACCTGCCGATGCTGGCGGCGCTCTCGGCGGCCCATCTCGCCGCCATCCTGTTCCCCGATACTCTGCGACGGCTCTACATCGTGCGCGACAATGATCCGGCCGGTGATGGTGCGCGTGACAGCCTGATCGAACGGGCGAACGCGGTCGGGATCGACGCGATTGTCGTCTCGCCAGCGCTCGGCGACTTCAACGAGGATCTCCGCGCCCTGGGCATCGAGCATCTCCGGCAGCAGTCGCGGATGCAGATCGCCCCCCAGGACGTCGCAAGGTTCATGGCGCTGGCGGCATAGCCCGGCACGCGAGAGCGGCAACGGCGGTGCGTCATCATGCTCGCGCGGATGCACCAACCATCGGAGGGGGACCGCGCCTCGGCCTTCGAGAGGGCGATCGGCCAGCAAACTGGCCCGCCCGACAATGGCTGCGGCCGACGATTTTCCGGCGGCGCGTGCCGCGCCTTTCCATCGCGAGGCAAAATCGCCGGCCTTCGCCATCCTCCGCTGACGCTCCGGCCCTGTGCTGCGCTCCGGGTGCAGGGCCGGCCCGCCCGCCGGCTTTCGTCGCCATGAAGGCCGCGACGGTCGCGGTCCAACCGACGGAGCATCCCATGAGCGAGCACGACGACTTCGAACCGCATCACGCCTCATCACCCACCGACCATGTCCTCAACGAACTCCAGCTCCACGGCTACCGTCCCTTCGAGGATGAACCCGACCAGACGCTTTTGCCCGACGGCAACGCGGTCGCAGGCGCTATCGCCGACATCTTCGACGCCCTGATCTCAACGCTGGAGGACACTCGCCTCGAACCCGACCTTGACGATCTCCTCTGGTCGACAGTCAACGTCTTCCACCGCGCTACCGACCGGATCGCGCGCGAACTGGACGACAACGAGCAAGCCCAACGCCGCGGGCAGCGTGAACAGGACGGCAGCGAGGTGAAAGCGGTCGAACTCGAGCGCCACATCGCGGAAGGCCAAACCCTGATCGAACGCCAGAACGCCTTCGAACTGATGCGCGACCAGGCGGCCGAACATTACGAACGCCACATCGGCAAGACCTGGCTTCCGCGCAGCGGGTCAAGGGTCAACCACCGCAACCTCACCTCCGCGATGATCGACAGCCGCGACTTCCTGGCAGCGAAGCGGCGCGCCGAGCAGACGATCCTTCTTCCCGCTGGGCCGAAAATCCTCGTCACCGGCGGGCTCGACTTCAATGATCACCGCCTGATCTGGGCCAAGCTCGACCAGGTGCGCGAAAAGCACCCAGACATGGTGCTGATGCACGGCAAGTCGCCGAAGGGCGCCGAGAAGATCGCATCCCTTTGGGCGACGAACCGGAACGTGCCCCAGATCGGTTTCGCTCCCGACTGGACGAAGCACGGCCGCGCAGCGCCCTTCAAGCGCAACGACGAGATGCTGGAAATCCTGCCGAAGGGCGTGATGCACTTCCCCGGCACCGGCATAAACGACAACCTCGCCGACAAGGCAAAGAAGCTCGGCATCCCGGTTTGGAAGTTCGGCGGCGCGTGAGCGCCGCCTATCCCAGATCGACTTTCCAGAACTTCAGTACATCCTCGACCTCGGTCTTCGGGTAGTGAAGAAAATCGGCGTTGGCGAGATTGGACCGGATTTTCGCCTTCCGCTTTGCGATTTCGCGTTCGACACGCGGCGTAAACGGCGCTGTCCCCGGCGGCAGGACGCCAGGCCGATCCGCTTTGGGCCAACTCTTCGGATAGTCGCGCGGTGTCCAACCGGATCGCACCTGCTGAGCCTGTGTGGCGACTGCCTCGTGCTCACATGCCCATCCCTACAGATGGAAAGAGCATACCCGCAGCATGGCTTTGATCTCAGGGAGGGTGTCGGTGAAACCCTTCAACGACGTGGGGAGCCACACCATGTTCGCGACACAGGAGAAATAGCGCGGATCCTGCACCACGCTGCTGCCCTGCGCGAACGATGGATCGTCGTAACCCCAGATGTGACAGACGGTCCAGTTCTTCGGCTTGGGGGACGCTACGTCAAGCGCAGCGACAAGGGCGTTGAGCGCAGCCACATTTCCTTCGAACTTCTCCGCCGTTACGCCGGTCAGCTTTCGCGTGTTCGTGTAACGGCGCGTCCACCCCGCATCAAAGAGCGGCCGACCGCGCGCTGTATGCGGTGCCCAGACAGGCAGCGCGCGAAACGTGTCGGGGTGTACCCAACGTGCCGTCCGCTCGATGAGTTCGACGATGGCAGGAATATCTGAGCGCAGGGCCTCGTTGCCATCCGGCACATGGAATCCGCTTGCCATGGTCCTCCCAGACGAAGTTGTCGCCTCGATGCGCGAGACGTCCGGCTGAGGTCTTAGCGGCAAGGCTGTTGAGAACATCACGACTACCATTTCGGACCGGCCGACGCACCCCGCCTATCTGCGCTGATCCTTGGTCAGACTGATCGCCTCACGCCATCAACCCGTAAAGGGTCGGCTATGCGAGCATGCCGCCGCTTCGGCTGCGCCTGCGCGGTGATTGCAGCGCTCAGCCCGACACTTCGGGCGCCTGTCAGCGGGGGATGGTCCTCCGCTCAAACAGGAGCCGGATCGATGTCCCTCAACGACGCGCAGGCCTTCGCCTTCAGCCTCGCCACCACCCTGATGGCCGCCATCATCATCTTCCAGGCCGGCGACGGCACCCTCTCGGTGACGCCCGCCAGCGAGTACGACGGCGATATGGCCGCGATCGTCTATGAGATCGATCCCTTCGCCCCATAACCGGGCCGAACCGGCGCCGCCTCGCGGAAGTCGCACGCGATTTCCGCTCCCGGCGCACTTGATTTTCAGCTATAGTTTCAGCGCGCCATGGTGGTGGTGGAGGCGCGACCGTCAGACCTTTTCTCACGGAGGACACCACCATGATCATCCTCGCAATACTCGCATCCCTCGCAGCCATCGGCCTGCTTTGCTGGCTGCTGTTCACGCTGGCCGTCTTCGCGCTGCCGGCGTTCGTCGGCGTGACCGCGGGCGCCTGGGCACATGGCACCGGCGCCGGCATCCCCGGCGCGGTCCTCGTCGGCGCCGCCGCCGCCGCCCTCACGCTGGCGGCCGGTCACCTGCTGATCACCTTCGTCCGGCCGATGTGGCTGAAGCTCATCGTGGCCATCGCCTTCGTCGCGCCGGCGGCCATTGCTGGCTTCCACGCTACGCATGGCATTGTGAAGCACCTCATGCCTTCCGAGGGATGGCAGATCACCTTCTCCGTCATCGGTGCGATCGCGGTCGGCATCACCGCCTTCATACGGGTCGCAGGAATGGCGGCGGCCCCGGGTCCGTCCGGGCGGGACCTCGCGCGAGCCTGACCGTCGGCATAGCCGTTGTAAGAGCCAGACCAGCGATGGGCCACGACCGCCCACGTCGTCTGGGGCTTTTGGGATCGGAGCGTAGGTCCCGGGCAAGACGCTGGCCCAGGGAAGCGGCGCTCGTCGGAGCAACTGCCCTGGCAGAACCATCTCTCGGCGGCACACCGAATCCGTGGCGGCGATCTCCCAATCGGCGGTGGCAGGTCATAGTGCAGCAGCGATGCCCTGCCGGGAGGGAACGAAGCCGGTGAGCATCGCGACGGCGATCTGCCGTTGCGGGATGGCCGCCATTTTCTCCGTTCTCTGACCGTGCCTCAGCCGCTCCAAACGGCCTCTTCAATCGCCTGATCTGGCCGAAGGCCGGCTTCGCCTCGATCGCCTATGACGCAACAGCCGCGTCAAACTTTCTTCCCCTGCCGGCTGCGCCGTCATTCCTCGCGAGACAAGAAAGCCCTCCTTAGCTGTCAGGCCCCTTCGGGGTGCGCCGTCGATCGCCTCCGGCCTGCCGATCGCCATCGAGGCCGCAATGGTGCGGGCTCGGGAACGGAAAACGGAGACTTACAATGGCGACCATCGGCACCTTCAAGAAGATCGGCTCGAACGAGTTCACCGGCGAAATCGTGACCCTCAGCGTCCAGGCGAAGGGCGTGCGCATCGTCCCCGACCAGCGCGCCACCGGCGAGAACGCCCCCAGCCACCGGGTTCTGGTCGGACGCGCGGAGATTGGCGCCGCCTGGTCCAAGCGCTCCAACGAAGGCCGCGACTACCTGGGCCTCAAGCTGGACGATCCGAGCTTCAACGCACCGATCTACGCCAACCTCTTCGACGACGAGGAAGGCGACACCTTCTCTCTCATCTGGTCCCGCCCCAACGGGCGCCGGGGCGACTAGGGCCCCGCTCGAGGCCCCGGTCGGAAGGCCGGGGCCTTCGGCTGCAAGGCGACCGAATCAGTTTCCGCCCTTTTGGATCGCACAGAACCGCAGCAGCCACTTCCTGCTGGAAAATCGCGCCAAGAACGACTATTATAGTCGTAGTTTTGGCGTGTGCGTAGGTCCGTGTGGGAGGTGATCATGCATGATCACCGCCCGACAATTTCGGGCCGCACGCGCGTTGCTGGGTTGGACACAGGAGACGCTCGCTGACAAGGCCCGGGTTTCATTGACCGCGCTCAAGCGCCTCGAATCCACCAGTGGCCTCGAGGTCTTTGAGAGTACGCGCGATGAGGTGAGAAGGGCTTTCGAGCGCGCCGGCATCGTCTTCCTGAACTCCGATCAAGGCAAGGGAGTGCTGCTCGTCGATGCGCATAAGGAAACCTGACGTTCGACAGGTCGCGGCGCTGCCACAGCTTCCCGCATCAGGGGCTTGCGTCATTTTCCCGATCCAATCATCGTTAACAATTCCCTCCAATTTGGATACATCTCGCGATCGGGGGATGTTGTGACCAAAAATGATTTTCTCGACCAGCCGCCCGCCGGGGCGGCGTTGACCGCTTACGACGAGGCGCATCTGAAGCTCTATATCCGGCTGCTCGATGCCGAAGCGGAAAGCGCCGATTGGCGTGAGGTCGTCGAAGTTCTCTTCGGGCTCGACGCCAACGCCGAACCGGAGCGCGCTCAGCGAATCTACGCCAGCCATCTCGATCGCGCGAAATGGATGACCACCAGCGGCTTCTGTGAGCTACTCCAGGGCCGCCTACACTGAGGTGATGCGCAAACCGCATCACGTTACTGCCACTTCGTTCTTCCCGCGCTCAATTCAACCGGGAATCGTATCCGCTACGCAACTCGCGTTGTAAAATATTGCGTAGAGGCGGTGGAGGATGTCCGAGGACAAAGATTGGCGGTCTGAAGCCGCCTACGACTATATCGATAAGTTGACCCCGGGCGACCTTGCCTGGGAGTTCTTGCGGCGTAATCCCGACTACAGAAGATCGTATCAAGAACTGGTAGACATCGGACGGCTGACTGAAGACATCGCCCGCGAGTTTGGCGAACAATGGGGGTTACGATTTCGCGGCCGACCCCGGCAACTCGGCGCTCATCCAGCCGATCTTCTGGACCCCGCAGGCCGATCCGGCGACGCTTCCGTTCGCGGCCGGGCCGAGCCCAGCCGGAGATCTCAGCGTCCGCGTTGACGATCTGCACGCCAATGCCATCGTTGAGCATGATGGTGCATTCTTACGGCTTGTGCTGCGGGGCGAGCCCTACGACGTCGCCCTCGCTGACGCCGATGATAGTCGTCCCCTCGGCGCGTTCGTCATGTTCGACGAACTGACACCAGACCGACTGATCGCCATCGAACGCCTCTGGTACGCGATGTTGGGAAAGCGTGTGCCGCCCGATCCGCGCCTGACACCTCAGCGCCGTCATAGGGCGCGCCTGATGCTTCGCGTCTTCGACGCTCGCGTAGCCGGCGCGAGCTATCGCAAGATTGCCGAACAGATCTTTCCCAAACTCAAACATGATGCCGCGACGTGGGACGAAAACCCAGTTCGGGTGTCGATCGCCCGCCTCGCGCGCGACGGCATGTCTTACGTTGGCGGCGGCTACCGAACGCTTCTCCGCCGTCCGCGCCGCTCCCGCTGATCTGGGCTCGGTGTCGAAAATAATTTCCTAACTTCGTTCCTGCCGGAAGCGCCGTCGCCACGCCACCGTGCTCGCAACCCGCCGCTTGTTCGAAGTGGCCGCCAGCGACACCACGGAGGTTCGATCATGGCCGAAAAAGCCGCCAATATACCGCCACGCTATCTGAGGACCCAGGAGGCGGCGCGCTTCCTCGGCCTGTCCGAGCGCACCCTCGAGAAGCACCGGACCTACGGAACCGGACCGACCTATCGGAAGCTCGGCGGCCGCGTCGTCTACGCGGTCGAGGACCTGCAAGGCTGGGCTGATCGAGGTCTCGTGACTTCGACCTCCGATCCCCGCGGTGGGACCGTGCTTCCAGCCAAGCGCCATACCGTCCCCTCCTCCGCCACCGCCGGCGGCCGCTTTCCGCGTTGAGGTGACCGGCCGTGTCGTCCCGCTCCACCCATCATGATGAGCGCGCGCAGCTCGACCTGTTCCGGGCGCTGCCAGGCGATCTCGCTCCGCGAGATGCGCAGGACCTCATGGCCTACCCGTTCTTCTCGCTTGCAAAATCGAAGCGGCTAGCGCCGATCGACTTCAAAGCCGGCTCGGTAAAGATCCGCGTCGAAGCCGTGCCCGAGCACGGCATGGCGACGATCTGGGACGCAGACGTCCTGATCTGGGCGGCCTCACAGATCGTCGAGGCGCGCGACGTCGGCCTGCGGCCGTCGCGCCTAATGGCGACCACCCCCTATGAAATCCTGAACTTCATCGGCCGCGGCGTATCGCTGCGCGACTACGACCGCCTGAAGGCAGCACTCGACCGACTTCAGTCGACCACGGTCGCGACATCCATCCGCCAACCGACTGAGCGGCGGATGCACCGCTTCTCCTGGATCAACGAATGGAAGGAGCGCGCCGATCACCGCGGCCGCCCGCTCGGTCTCGAGCTGATCCTCCCCGACTGGTTCTATGGCGCCGTCCTGGACGACGCGCTCGTGCTGACGATCGACCGAAACTATTTCGGTCTCACGGGCGGCCTGGAGCGCTGGCTCTACCGCTTGGTGCGCAAGCACGGCGGTCGCCAAGAGTTCGGCTGGAGCTTCGATTTCCCCCACCTCCACGCGAAGTCCGGCAGCCTCTCGCCGCTCAAGCACTTCGCCTACGACCTGCGCGACATCGTCCGACGTCAGCCGCTACCGGGCTACCGGCTCACCATCGAGCAATGTCTCGGCGGTCCAGAAATCCTCGCCTTCGTACCAACCGATCCCGACGCGCTCGGTATCCCGCGCCGCCGTCGCCGCTCGTCAACTCGCCCTGGGGATAAGCTGTGAATAGTCTCGTGCTATCAGGGACCGGTACTATCGTGCCATCGGGGACCGGACTCTCGTGCTATCGGGGACCGGAATCGCCGATTCATCGTTCTGAATCAGCCGCTTGCGGGCCCTGTAACTTATCTAACCTAGATTCCTTCGGAATCTTTCTAACGGAATCCGCTTTTTCGCGCCGTGTGGACGAGTCCCCGATCGCCGGGAGACCGTCATGATCGTCGCGCTCCTCAACCAGAAGGGCGGCGTCGGCAAGACGACGCTGGCGCTGCATCTCGCTGGCGAATGGGCTCGGCATGGGCAGCGCGTCACGTTGATCGACGCCGACCCACAGGGCTCGGCACTGGACTGGTCGCAGCAACGCAGCCGGGAGGGATTGCAGCGGCTCTTCGGCGTCGTCGGCCTGGCGCGCGACACCCTGCATCGCGAAGCGCCCGAGCTGGCCCGTGACGTCGACCATGTCGTCATCGATGGGCCGCCACGCGTCGCCAGCCTCATGCGCTCGGCGCTACTCGCAGCCGATCTCGTGCTGATCCCGGTGCAGCCGTCGCCGCTCGACGGTTGGGCCTCGGCCGAGATGCTCGCGCTGCTCGGCGAAGCGCGCATCTACCGCCCCGAGCTTGCCGCCCGCTTCGTGCTGAATCGCTGCGCGGCGCGCACGGTGCTCGCCCGCGAAACCGCCGAGACGCTCGCCGATCACGACCCGCCATTGCTGGCGACGACCATCGGTCAGCGCATCGTCTTCGCCGATGTCGTGCAGACCGGACGGATCGCCGCCGAGCAGGACGAAGATTGCCCAGGCGCGCGCGAGATCGCCGCGCTTGCGGCCGAGGTGACGAGGATCGGCGCATGAGCGAACGATCCCCGAAGCGCGGCTTCGCATCCCGGCCCGGTGATCCCGAGAGCTGGATCAAGGCGCCCGATCGCCAGACCCAGCGCGCTCTGCCCGCCGATGACTTCAAGGCCAGGCTTACCATCGATGTCACCGCCGACATGCGTGGCCGGATCAAGATCGCGGCCTTCCAGCGCGGCCAGACGGTCGCCGACATGCTGCGCGCGCTGTTCGAGCGCGAATTCCCACCCGCCCAAGGAGACTCCCAATGACCGGCCTTGCCGCCGCATCCGCGCGCGCGGGCCGCGCTGCCGGAGT
>Ga0105238_10001922_pt1 | contig 20862 bp, 17 predicted proteins | sample KBSC34metaG_FD_81526 | JGI IMG/M metagenome (GOLD analysis project Ga0105238, IMG submission 81526) | Corn rhizosphere microbial communities from Kellogg Biological Station, Michigan, USA - KBS C3-4 metaG | ecosystem: Host-associated > Plants > Roots > Rhizosphere > Soil | place: Michigan, USA... | reverse complement strand
TGATGATGGCGTACGCGCCGCTGCGCGCGCGCCTGCCGCCGGCCTTCGAGGTGGAGGGAGAGCGCGACCGCCGCGAGCCGCTGATCGTCCGCGCGCTGCTCGAGCAGGTGCCGGGGCTCGAGCCAGTGGCGCTCGAAGCGCTGGTGGCCGCCGGCTTCGGCAAGCTGCGAGCGCTCCACGCCGCGCGGGCCGACGAGATCGCCGCGGTGAGCGGCGTGGGCCCGGGCGTCGCGGCGGCGATCGCCGCGCGGATCGAGGCCTTTCGGCGGACCACGCCGGCCGGGCTGGCCTCGGTCGATCAGCTCGCCACGCTGCGGAACCTGGAACGGCTGCGCGACGTCCTGCGCACCCAGCACGCCGCGTTCGACGCGGTCGGGCGCGGCTGGTCGGAGCAGGACCAGAGCGCCAAGCGTCAGGCCCGGCGCGAGCGCCAGGTGACGTTCCTGCATGTCGCGATCGACCTGCTGCGGCTGGGCGAGATCACCTTCGTCCAGAGGCTCGAGAAGCTGCCCTTCACCAGCAAGCTCGACGAGCTCACCCGCTTCATCGGCCGGGCCCTGCAGACCGAGAGGGGGAAGAGCCGAAGCGCTCCCCCGCCGCCGACCAGCGCGGCGACGCCCACGACTCGACGAGAGGAAGGAATCGACCGCCATGGCTGAGCTGACACGCGACCAGGTGCTGCAGAAGCTGCGCAAGAACGAGAAGCTCGACCGCGCCGACCTTCGCGGCCTCGATCTCTCGAAGATGCCGATGACGGGCGCACTGCTCGCGCGCGCCGATCTCGAGGGCGCCAACCTCGAGACCGCGGTCCTGCGCAAGGCGAACCTGAAGAACGCCAACCTGCGCGAGGCTTACCTGGCCGGCTGCGACCTCGCGGAGGCGAACCTCGAGAACGCGGATCTGGAAGGGGCGAAGCTCGACCGCGCGAACCTGGCGGGGGCCAACCTGGCGCGCGCCAACCTCGAAGGGGCCAGCCTCACGGGCGCGAACCTGTCCGGCGCACAGCTCGCGTTTGCCCAGGTCAGCTCGGCGAACCTGACGGGGGCCGACCTGCGCAACGCGATCCTGACGCACGCCAACTTCGAGGAGTCCACCCTCGGCGCCGTCAAGGCGATCGAGGCGGACCTGCGAGCCGCGAACCTGCGCGGCGCCACGCTGACCAAGGCCGATCTGACCGGCGCCAAGGTGGCGGGGCTGATCGGAACCGGGCACCCGCTGGGCGAGGTGCTGGTGGCGTGGCTCGACACCAGCGAGGCGGGCGACGGCAGCGGGCGCATCACGAACGGCGAGATCCCGGGGCTGCTTTCCGGCCTGCGCGGTCCGGCCGAGGCCACCGCGCCCGCGGCGCGCCGGTACTTCGGGCAGGGAGACGTCCTCAAGAACGCGACGCTCGACTTCGAGGCGGGCGCGCGCGTGCAGATCGACAGCCTGTTCGAGAAGTGCATCATCAACCTGGGGGCGGGCACCGAGTTGGTGGTGGGCGAGGCGGGCGTCCTGGCCGATTGCACGATCTCCGGCGCGGGGTCCGTCACCATCAACGGGCAGTTCTTCGAACGGCAGAGCCCCGGCATCGTCGGGCCGCGCGAGCTGGTGGTCACCAAGACCGGGGCCGTCGTGGCGTCGGTGGTCCAGAACGAAGCGCTGACACGGTTCGCGTTCGAGCGGGAGAGCCGGCTGCGCTTGAAGATCCTCAAGAGCGACGCGAAAGGCGGATGACGACGATGATCCAATCGACAAGCCCGACCACGAGCCACCCGAGCGGCCACTCCAGCGGCCCGACCAAGAGGACCCTCATCGAAGAGGGCACCGAGCTCAAGGGCACGCTGACGTCGACCTGTCCCATCGTGGTCCAGGGGCGCGTCGAGGGCGACCTGAGCGGTCCCTCCGTCGAGGTGACGGAGAGCGGCGTCCTCAGCGGCAAGGCGAAAGTGACGGAGCTGCGGTCGCGCGGCGAGATCGCCGGCGAGTTCGACGCCAAGGTGGTCGAGCTGTCGGGCCGCGTTCGGGACAAGACCATCATTCGCGCGGAGGCGCTGGAGGTGAAGCTGCGCCGCGAAGAGGGCCGCATCGAGATGGTCTTCGGCGACTGCGAGCTGGCCATCGGCGACGCCCCCGACAAGGCGAAGGCGGTGGCCGCGGCGCGCGCCAACGGGCCGGCGAAGGCCAAACCCGCAGCGCCGACCGCGACGGTCGCCGCGGCCCCGGCGCCCGCGACGCCCTCTTCCGGACCCGCGGCGACGGCGCCCGCGACCGAGAGCTGACGACCTGCGACGGCGCGCGTCCCCCACCCCGCGCGCCGCCTCTCGCTCAGGATCCGGGCGGCCAGACGATCTGAAAACCGTTCACCGGCGCCCGCAAGGCCATGGTGGTGGTCATGACCGCCGTGGAGGTCAGCGTGAACTGCGACCCCGTCACGTTCTTGAACACGACATAGTTGCCGGTCGTCGCGGTGGCCAGCGAGTAGCCGCTGAACGTCATGGGCGACGGGCCGGTCTGGGAGACCGTGACGCTCATGTTGTAGTTCCCGGGTGACGGCGTCGTGAGCGTGAACTTGTGGCTCCGCATCTGAGCGTCGCCGAGCGCCGCCAGGAAATAGACGTAGACGTCGTAGCCGGTCGTCGTGAACGGCGAGGGAAGCCCGGTGACCGTGATAGTCGCGGCGGGCGGTGAGCCGCCCGCCGGATCGAGGTAGCCGTTCATCATCCGCGAGTCGCCGGGCTCGTCGGCCAGGCCGACGCTGTACACGCCCGGGCTGGTCGCGGTGGTGGGCGCGTTCCAGGTGACAGATGCGCTCCCGGCCGTGCTGCCGTTGTCGAGCAGCAGGGGCGTCAGCCCCGACCCCGAAGAGGCCGCGCCGGCCGCCGAGTTCCAGTTGGCGGCCGGCTTGAAGCCCGCCACCTCGGTCAGCGCCATCGGCATCGGCGTCACCGTCTTGCCCCCCGCGCCGCCGAAGCTGGTCACCTGCGCGCCGACGAAATCGACGCTCAGGACGCGCCGGTTGGAGCCGCCCGTTCCGGAAGGACCGCCGCCCATTCCCCCGGAGCCCGAGCCTCCGGACCCCACGGCGCCGCCACGACCTCCCGCGCCCCCGCTCCCGGGGCCACCACCCGTCGGCGTGGCTCCGCCGCTGCCCATCCGCCCGCCAAGCGCCATCCCGCCGCTGCCGACACTCCCCCCGGCGGCGCCGCCTGCACCGCCGGTCGCGCCGCCCGTGCCGGCGCCGCCACTACCGGGCGCTCCGGCGCTTCCCCGCCCACCCCCTCCTCCGGTGCCGGTGCCGCTGGCGCCACCACCGCTGTTCCCGCCCGAGGCGCTGCGGCCACCGGCCGCCTCTCCGCCCGTCCCGGGAGCGCCGCCCGTCTCCGCGATCACGCCGCCTGACCCGGGCACGCCTCCGAACCCGGCGCCGCCCCCGAGCCCGCCGCCGCTGCCGGTCGTATCCATGCGGCCACCCGCGGCCCCGGTCCCCGGACCGACCAGGTAGGTGCCACCAGGTCCGCACCCGCCGCTGGTGATGAGCGCGGCGACGACGGCCGCGCTGGCAATCATCGCCACCTTGGCCGCGAACGCGACCGGAGGTTTTTTCACCGGAGCAGTTTAGCAAACTGGCAAGCGCCAAGTGGCGATCCGGCTCCTCGAAGGGGCGGCGACCCGGCCATTGGAACGAGCGAAGCGAGTGGGTCCAAGCACCCGGGAGGCGCAGCTTCGCTGCGCCGGCGTCGACGGCCTGCGGGGGAGCCCGCGAGGAGGCTAGCCCCCTCGCGTGCGGCGGAGCCGCAAATGCCTCCCGCTGGAGGGGGCTGTAAGCCGGGTTCTGTTCCGCGCGTTGCCGCACGGGGGGGTCATTCCTCTGGGCCGCCCGTTACCGGACGGCTCGAGCGACCGACTCGAGATCGAATCGACGCGGGCCGCGCCGGCGAGGTTTCCCCCGCGATCCCGGACTGGTCTTGCACCAGGTGGGGTTTGCCGTGCCCCGCTCGTCACCGAGCGGGCGGTGCGCTCTTACCGCACCGTTTCACCCTTACCGCGAGCCGAGGCCCGCGGCGGTTTGTTTTCTGTGGCACTTTCCTTCGAGTCACCTCGACTGGCCGTTAGCCAGCACCCTGCCCTTTGGAGCCCGGACTTTCCTCGACGAGATCTCGCGACCGCGCCGCGACCCACCACACCACCTCCAGCGAGAGGCGGGCGCAGTATAGCGGAAAGCCGCGACGGCTGACGGCGAATGGGGCCTAGGTCTTCGAATCGGCGGCGTCGGCGGGAGCATCCTTCATCAGATCTTCCCAGTAGATGATCCGATGACAGGAAGGGCAGGTCTCGATCGAGACGCCCCGCTGGAGCACGATGTAGAGCTGCGGCGGGATGTTCATGTTGCAGCCGCGGCAGGTGCCGTTCTTCACGCCCACGACGGCCAGGCCGCGCCGAATGCGGATCCCGCTGTAGCGCTTGAGCACATCCGGCTTCACCTCGGCGGCCAGCTTGTCGCGCTCGCCGCGCAGCTCGGCGATCTTGCCCTGAAGCTCGGCCAGCCGGGTCTTGGCCAGCTCCTCGTCCTTCTGGACGGACTCGCGGATCGTCTCCACGCTGGCGGCGCGCTCGGCGAGCACCTTCTTCTTGGCCTCGATGGCCTCGACCAGCTTCGCGATCTCGGCCTCGCGGTTGGCCACGCCTTCGCGGCGGTTCTCGGTCTCGCGCTGGGCGGCCGCGTACTCGCGCGTGTTCTTGGCCTGCCCCAGCTTGTGCTTGGCGCCGCTGACCTCGGCCTCGTCGGTGTCGAGCTGGCCCTTCTGCTCACCGTAGTAGCGCTCGGTCTCGGCGAGCTGCGCCCGCTCCGTTTGCAGCATGGCCTCGACGCGGGCCAGATCGGCTTGGGTCGCCGCCAGCTTCGTCGGGATCGCCTTCATGGCGTTCTCGAGCTCCTGGATCTTGGCGTCGTGCTGCTGCAAATCCTCGAGACGCTTAAGCTGATCGCGCAACTTCGGTTCCTTTCCTGATGCCTGCGTTTCCTGTCCGTGCGTTTCGTGCCGAGAGGCTTCGGAGTGGCCTTCGGGAAGCTCGGAGTGCGCGCGACGCTCCAGGTGGCACTTCGACGGTGGGCCCACCTGGATTCGAACCAGGGACCAAGCGGTTATGAGCCGCCAGCTCTGACCGCTGAGCTATGGGCCCAGCCACGCGCATGAACTTCGTCAACAACGAAGCTCGGAATCTACACCGTGTATCCACAGGTGTCGAGCGTCGCCGACGGCAGATCCGCGCGCGCGAGGCCTCATTCGAGGGGACACCCGATGCTCGCGCGGCGGTCGTGTGAGGTCCCAGCGGCTGCTGAAGAGGCCTCGGCTTTGGATCGCACGAGCTCCTCGGACGGAGAGTCTCCTCGATGCCCGAGGCCCGAGGCCCGAGGCCCCACCCGCGACGTCTCGCGTCCTGCTCTCGCTCCGACTAGCCCGCGGCCCGTGCCGGGGCCGAGCGATCGGCCTCGACGCGGTTGCGGCCTCCGCTTCGTGCCTCGGCGAGGGCGCGCGCGCCGCCGCCCAGCAGCTCGGCGGCGGTGGCGAACTTCACGGTCCCCAGCGTGGCGCAGCCGAACGAGGCCGTGACGGGCAGGGACTGCTTGCCACCGTCCCCCGCCAGCGCTTCGATCTTCTGGCGGAGACGCTCGGCCACGACCCGCGCGCCCGCGGCGTCGGTTTCTGGAAGCACCAGCACGAACTCCTCGGCCCCCGAACGTGCCACGAGGTCGCGGGTGCGCAGATTCCCATCGAGGATCCGAGCCACCTCCACCAGGATCTCGTCGCCGGCCGCGCGCCCCGACGCCTGCACGATCGACGTCAGTCCATCGACCTCGGCCACGATCACGCTGAGCGGCTTGCCGGACGTCTCCGACTCCGTGAACTGCTGGGCCAGGTATTGCTCGAGCCACCCGCGGTCCGCCAGGCCGGTCAGCTCGTCGCGATCGACGCTGGTCTTTCCGGGCGCGGCGCCGGCGCCGGCCGCCGCCGTGTCGGCCGCGGCGTGGGCCCAGTCGGCGTGACGCACGGGCTGCAGGTGCGTCGTCGCCAGCGTGGCGGCCGCCTGCTCGAGCGTCGCGGCGATCTCTTCGGCCGGGCCGAAGGACAGCTCGAACAGCGAGGCGACGCCCGGAATGGCGGCGGCCGTACGCGACAGAACGGGATCGATCACCGCCGTCGCCAGACCCAGGGCGGCGCGCGCCTGCTTGCGCGCTTCGCGGATCGCGCGTCCCACGTCGGCGTCGACCCAGACGTCGGCCAGGACTCCGGACAGGCGCACGATGCGCGCCAGCTGGCGCACGTCATCGTGCGCCCCCACGGCCTCGAGATCGGGCCCGCCGTTCTCGGTGGTCGCGACCGCGAGGCACAGCGGCGCCGGCAGGTTCCAGGTCGCCAGCAACCACCCACCGACCGCCCCGTGGTCCACGCCGCACAGGTCGCGCTCGATCCGGTTCAGTCGCGCCGGATCGCCGCCCGCCTGCACCGCCGAGGCGGCATAGTCGAGGTCCGGCACGCGCTCGAGGACGTGCATGCCGATGTCCTGCAGCAGGGCTGCCAGGAACGCCTCGTCGGGCGCCGGAAAGCGCAAGGTGAGCGCGAGCTCGCGAGCCGCCACGGCCGCGACGACGGATCGCTTCCAGGTCGTCCCGAAGTCCGAACGGCGCGCGTCGTGGAGCTCGCGCGCGAGCGAGCACGACAGCGCCAAGGTCCGCACGGCGTTGAGCCCGAGCAACGCGATCGCGTGAGAGGTCGAGCGGATCTGCTGCCTCAAACCGAACACGGGCGAGTTCACCAGTCGCAGGATGATCCCCGCGAGCGCGTGATCGCCCGCGATGGTATCGGCGACCTGCTTCAGGTCGAGATCGTCCTGGCGGCATAGCTCGAGGACGCGGGCCGCGACCGGCGGCAGCGCGGGCAGATCGGAGCAGGCGTCCAAGCGCTGGCGCAGCGCCGGCGGGACCAACTCCGCGGCCACGACGGTTACCTGTTCAGGAAAATCTCCCACCGGACCGGGGACATCGGCGGCCCGGAAACGGCTCTTTAACCGAGGCTTCGCTGCGCGGAACGGCGCGGAGCCTTTCGTCCGCGACGTCCCCTGCGGGTGACGAGCCCGACGAGGAGGGCCAGCGCCCAGGGCGCCGCGCCGCGCGCGAGCGTCGCGTCGCCGCCGCCCTCGACCGCGCAGCCGCAACCACCACCTCCTCCTTTGCCTCCGCCCGCGGCTCCGGTGCCCGAACCGCCGCCCCCCTTGCCCCCGGTCGACGTCGAGGAACGACTGCACACCTCGGGCGAGAAGATCGGCGCGTTCCCCAGCAAGGTGTCGCAGCTTTCGCGGCACTCGGCGTACACACATCCCTTGATCGCCCAGATGTCCTCGAAGCGCAGGCGCGGCCTCCAGTTGACCGCGTCGGTCGAGCTGACGAGCGCGACCAGGTCGACGACGTTGTCGGTGGCCAGGAACAGCGTGCCGTTGCGCTCGGCCAGGCCCCGGCCGTGAAACGCGAGCGGCGCGCGGGCGAAGGTGCGGCCTTCGTCCCTCGACTGGTAGAGCACCGAGGTTGGCACCCCGGCGTCCATCGCCGCCGGGGTCGCCAGCGCGAACCAGGTCCCGTCCATGCGGCGGACGAATCCCGTGAACGAGCCGCCGGGCTCCGTGACCAGCACCGTCCAGGTGGCCCCGCCGTCCCGAGACGCGGCCAGGGTCTCTTGCTGGGTCGCCGCCCCGTCGGGGCTTATCGTGCGCAGGAACAGGACCTGCGGGTCCATCGGGTCGACGGCCGCCAGGTAGGGCTTGAGACGGCCGAGCGCACCTTCCAGCGACTGGTCGGTCCAGGTCTCACCCCCGTCCAGCGATCGCGCCAGGTGGGGGAACAGCTCGACGCGGGTCGGGTTCGTGCGTGTCACCACGTCGTACCAGGTGACGTACACCGTCTGCGCCGCGGACGCCGATACCTCGACGCCGGTCAGGGTGGGCCGGCCTTCCGCCGGGGGCGTGAAGATGGGCCCGGCGTAGGTCTGGCCGCCGTCCATCGATCGGTAGACCCCACCGGGCAGGTCGGGATAGTCGGGCTCGTACGGCGCCGCCAGCAAGAACACGCGCGACGGGTTCGACGGGTCGGGGAACAAGTCGGTGGCAAAGTGCGGAGGGTCGCCCGGCGCCTTCACCGCCCCGCCCGGCAAGGTCCAGGTGCAGGCGTCGTCGGTGCTGACCGGCGCGCCGGGCTCGGGCATCGAGACGGCGAAGATCCGGTCACCGGAGATGCCGCCCGCAGACGGCGGCCCCATCGTGTAACGGTAGCCGCTCAGCGTCTGGGGGCTCTCGCAGCTGTAGGACCAGGTCTGGCCATCGTCTTCGGACCAAACCAGGCCGAAGTTCACCGCCACGACGATCTGCTGGGGCCGATCGCGCGCCAGCAACACCGATTGGGCGTCCGGGAAGGCCCCGTCGGCGCGCGCCGACCGCGTCCACGGCCCGACAACCGACACCACGCCCAGCGCTGCCAGGGTCGCCCCGAGAGCGGCGACACGGCGAACCGGGGTTATCGAGTTTCGGTGGCGGCGCGACAATGCTAGATACTCTCGGGCCGACGCAGGGGAATGTCAGTCTATCTCGGTTGACCCTCACGCGCCGCTCTCTCCGCCCAAGCCCGCCGAGCTCCGCCAAAGCATGCCCACGCTGCACATTCCCTTCGAGAAGCTGACGCTCGACAACGGCCTGACGGTCATCCTGCACCGGGACTCGCTGAGCCCCCTGGTCTCGGTGGACATCTGGTACCACGTCGGGTCGCGCGACGAGCAGGTGGGGCGGACCGGCTTCGCCCACCTGTTCGAGCACCTGATGTTCATGGGCTCGGCCCACGCGCCCTACCCGTCCTTCGACGCGATCATGGAGAAGTGGGGCGGGCACAACAACGGCTCGACCAGCAACGATCGGACGAACTACTACGAGGTGGGACCGTCGAACCTGCTCGAGACGTTCCTGTGGCTCGAGGCGGACCGCCTGGCGACGCTGCCCGTCGTCATCACCGACGAGGAGCTCGAGCGCCAGCGGAAGGTCGTGCAGAACGAGCGGCGCCAGTCCTACGAGAATCGGCCCTACGGGCGCGCCGAGCTGATGCTGCCGGAGATCATGTACGCGCCCGAGCACCCCTATCACTGGCCGGTGATCGGCTCGCACGCGGACCTGGAAGCCGCCACCGTCGCGGACGTGCGGGACTTCTTCGATCGGTTCTACCGCCCCTCGAACGCGTCGCTGGTCATCGCGGGGGATTTCGATCCGGGGGAGGCGCGCCGCCTGGTCGACCGCTACTTCGGCTGGATGCCGGCCCGGCCGGCCCCGCCCGCGGTCACGGCCGCGCCCGCCGTGCTGGCCGAGGATCGCCGCGCCTCGGTCCCCGATCGCGTGCAGCTGCCGCGCCTGCGGTTCGAGTGGCATTCAGCGGCCATGTTCGCGGAGGGGGACGCCGATCTGGACATGGCGGCCCACATCCTGGGCGGCGGCAAGTCGAGCCGGCTCTACAAGACGCTGGTCTTCGGGCAGCGCAGCGCGCAGGACGCCTGGGCCTACCAGAGCTCCCAGCTCCTCGGCAGCTTGTTCGGCGTGGGGATGACGGCCAAGCCCGGGCAAGAGCTGGCCGACCTGGAGCGCGCCGCCAATGACGTGATCACCGCGCTGGCCACCGATGGCCCCACCGAAGAAGAGCTGGAGCGGGCGCGCAACTCGCACCTGGCCGACTATTACAAGAGCCTCGACAGCCTGCAGTCGCGCGCCGATCTGTTGAATCACTACGAGCACGGCCTGGGAGACCCGGGGGGAATGACCGCCGACCTGGCCCGCTATCACCGCGTGACCACGAAGACCGTGCGCGACGCCTTCGCGGCGCTGGTGTCCCAGAAGCGCCTGACCCTGTCGATCGTGCCCGATCCGAACGCCGGCAACGAGGCGCCCGATGACGAGGGCGACGACGACGGCGAGCTCGGCGCGGGAGACGTCTCGTGAGCGGCAACGACGCACCTCCGACGCCCGCCACGCCGGCCGCCGCGGTGCCCCCCACGCCGCCGCACATGGCCGAGGCGCCGGTGGTGGGCCCGCTGCCCGCCCTGGTCATGCCCAAGCCCCAGGCCTTCCGCCTGGCCTCCGGGTTGGAGGTGGTCGCGGTCCGGCGGCAAGCCGCCCCCATCGTCGCTTTGAACCTGGTGCTGCGCACGGGCGCCGATCGCGATCCCGACGCGAAGGCGGGCCTCGCGTCGCTGACCGCCGAGATGATGGACGAGGGCGCCGGCGACCGGAACGCGCTGGAGATCGCCGAGGCGCTGGAGGCGCTGGGCGCCGACCTCTGGGTGGGGACTGGGCGCGACGGCGCGCAGCTGACCCTGCAGGTCCCCGCCGAGGAGTTCCGGCCGGCGCTGGGCATCGCTGCCGACGTCCTCCTGCGGCCGATCTTCTCCACCACCGACTGGGAGCGCGTGCACCACGATCGCATGACGGCGCTGCAACAGCGCCGCGATCAGCCCGAGGCCATCGCCGATCTGGTCACGGCGCTCACTCTTTACGGCCCCTCTCACCCGTACGGGCGCTCGGTCGACGGCTTCGAGAAGACCATCGCCGCGATCGGGCTCGACGACGTGCGGCGCTTTCACGACCATTTCTGGCGCCCCAACAACGCCGTCCTGACCATCGCGGGCGACTTCGATCCCGAGTCCCTCGCCGCCGACCTCGAGCGCGCCTTCGGGTCGTGGACGCCGGCTACCCTCCCAGCCGACGTGCCGACGCCCGACCGCCTGGCGGTGCCACGCCTGGTCCTCGTCGATCGCCCCGGCGCGCCCCAGACGGTCCTGCGCTTGGTGGGCCCGGGGTCCTCCCGGTTCGCCCCCGACCGACCGACGCTTTCGATGTTGAACGTCGTGCTGGGCGGGACGTTCACCAGCCGTCTCAACTTCACGCTGCGCGAGAAGAAGGGCTACACCTACGGCGTCAGCTCGGCCTTCAGCGCGTTCCGCCGCCCCTCGTCCTTCACGGTCCGAACGTCCGTGTTCTCCCAGGTCACGGCCGACGCGGTGACCGACGCCCTCGCCGAGATCGGGCGCATGAGCACCGATGACATCGAGGAGGAGGAGATGACCAAGGCCCGGGCGACCCTCCTCGACCGCACGGCGGAGGCGCTGGCCACCGCCGCAGGGCTGGCGGGCACCTTTGCCGACATCGGGCTCTACCAGCTCCCCGCCGACGAGCCGGCCCGGTTCATCGCCGCCGTGGCCGCCACCCGCGCCGAGGATCTTCGCGCGGCGGCGGTCAAGTACTTGGACCCGGCCGCGCTGGGGGTGGTGGCGGTCGGAGATCGCGCCACGATCGAGCCGGCGTTGCGGGCAGCGGGGTTCCCGGCCCCGGTCGTCCGCGGCCCCGACGGCGACTGACGCACTCCGCCCCACGCGGGTCTCAAGCCCGCCGGTCCACCGCCCGATGTCACAAAATCCATGACGCGGGCGCACTGGGACCTTTCACGCCGCCTCGAGCTCAAGATGGCCTTCACGGCCGGAATGGTCTCGGTGGTCCGGCGCTTCGTCGAGCTGGCGGCCGAGCGGCTGGGCGTCGAGGAGAGCGGCGCCGAGGCGGTCGCCATGGCCGCGCACGAGCTGGCCGAGAACGTCGCGAAGTACAGCGTCGATCGCCAGGCCACCGTCAGTCTGGATGTCCGCTCCGAGGGAGACCAGGCGCGGTTGGTCTTGACCGTGACCAACCTGGCCCCGCCCAACCACACCGATCGCCTACGGGAGCTGTTCCGCGCGATGTCCGAAGCCCCCGATCCAATGATCCTCTATTTCGGCCTCCTGGGCCGGACCGTCCCCGAGGGCGAGAGCGGCCTCGGGCTGGCGCGCATCCAGGCCGAAGCGGACATGAAGCTGGACCTCGACGTCGAAGGACAGCGAGTGAGCATTTCCGGGGTCAGCTTGCCCTTCACTCCTGCCGATGAGGAGACCGCATGACCGCGTTTCCGCTCCCCGCCATCCAGCACCGCACCTTCGACGCCAGCCTGGCCATCGACAACGCCACCTTGCGAGTGAAGCTGGCCGGCACCGCCGATCTCCTGGTCCAGCAACAGCTCGCGTCCTTCCTCGATGCGGTCCACAGCTGCGCGACCGATCACCTGGCCACCAGCGTGCTCGTCGACCTGAACGATCTCGGCTTCATCAACTCGTCGTGCCTCAAGAGCATGGTCACGTGGATCTTCAAGGTGCGCACCGAAGAGAAGCCGCGCCAGTACCAGATCATCTTCCTCACCGATCCCAAGGCGCGGTGGCAGCAACGCAGCTTTCACGCGCTCTCGTCCATGTGCGCCGAGCTCGTCTCGACCCAGGAGTGATGGCGATGCCTCGAGCTCAGATGCGCTCCGCTCGCAGCTCCGGCCCCGTCGCCGTCTCCGCTCCCCCGGCGTCGCCCTACCTGTCCATGCTGACCGAGTCCCTGGACGCGGGGGTGCTGATCCTGGACGCGCGCCGCGCGATCGTGCATTGCAACGACGCGCTGGGCGCGATGTTCGGCCTGCCCGCGGCGCAGATCTTCAGCCTGGGATACGACGGCTTCGTCGAGCGCATCCGCGGGATGACGCTGGCGCTGCCCGCCGACCTGGGCGTGCCGCCCGAGGCCGGGGCCGACGCCCGCACCGCGTGCCACGAGTTCGAGACCCGCGACCCCCGCAGCGTGATCCGCTGGGTGTCGCGCACGTTCCTCTCGCCCGAGCCGGCCGAGGTGATCATCTGCACGGACATCACCACCGAGGTCGACCTGGCGGCCGCTTACCAGCGTCTGGCCGTGACCGACACGCTGACCGGGCTGGCCAATCGCCGGGGCATCGACCAGCACATGCGCCGCGAGGTCGCGCGCGTGCTCCGGCACGGCTATCGGCTGTCATTCGTCCTGCTCGACATCGATCACTTCAAGAAGGTGAACGACCGCTTCGGGCACGGCATGGGGGACGAGGTCCTGCGCCGGGTGGCGGACACCATGAGCCGGACGTTGCGCGCCAGCGACCTGGCGGCGCGCTGGGGCGGCGAGGAGTTCCTGGTCGTCCTCACCGACACCGGTCTGGACGGCGCGCGCATGTGCGCCGAGCGCATCCGCGCCGCCGTCGAGGCGCTGAGCCTCCCGCGCGTGAGCCACGTGACGATCTCGGCCGGCGTGGCCGAGCTGACCTCGGGAGAGGACCTGTCGGTCGCGCTCCTCCGCGCCGACGAGATGCTCTACAAGGCCAAGGCCTCCGGCCGCAACTGCGTGTGTAGCTGAGCGCCTTCGGCGCTCGCGGGGGGCCGCGGAGAGACAGCGGCGCGAAGGTCTGATGCCCGATCTGGTCGGGCACGACCGGCGCCCGTCGACGATGCTGGTCTTTCTCTACCCGCGGCGGCTCGCGCCCGGCGGTCGTCAGCTTGACATGATCTCCGACGGCACCGGGGCTACTCCGACGCCGGCGGTGAGCAGGTGGCGCACCAGCCATTCAGACCTTTGCGCCGCCACTCCGCCTCGCCGAAGTGAAAGGGGGCGACGGGGGCGTCGGGCGTCAGAACGCGATGAACATGCTCGGCCGAATCCGCCGGTTCCGACGGCGCATCCGCGCCGCGAGCCCCTCCCGCCGAGAAGACCGGCACCAGCCCCCGGAGGGGTGGGTTCAAGAACAGCGGGATCGAGACGCGCGTTCGATCGATCGATTGGTTGATCACCCGGTGAGGCAGCGCGAGGTAGCGTCCGCCGGACGCGAACTGCAACAGCTCGCCCGCGTGAACCCAGAGCAGGCCCGGCTGCGGTTCGATGATCGTCCAGTCCTCCCCGGGCGGTCTGACCGACAGCCCGCGGCTGTCCTGCAAGGTCAGCGTCAGCCAGCTGAAGTCGACGTGCGGCGCGACCCCAGGCCGGGCCGCCGCGGTCTGCTGAGGGTGGTAGCCGATCATCTTCATGACCAGGTAACCGTCGCGCGCGACGCCGTGGAAAGGATCGCCGGTCAGTCCCAGCGCTTTCGCCACGTGGCCCAGGATCGCCTCCCCCAGGGCGGCGGCGCCGTTCATGTACGCGGCCACGACCTCGCGCCACGCCGGGTCGCGCGGCCACAGATTCGGCCCCTCGAGCCGCAGGAACGGGGGCGACGCTCCCGGCGAGGGGAGCTCACGGCCGAGGTGAAGCTGCTCGCGCCAATCCCGCTCGTTGTGCATCTCGCTCCAGCCGCGGTGGTGCGGCGAGCGCTCGATCGCGAGATCGATCTTGGCCTCGCGGGGCGACTCGAACAGCGAATAGGCGGAGCCGAGCGCGGAGGCCCAGGGCAGGTCGGTCGCGCGGGCGTCGAGCAGGAAGCCGCCCGTGCGCGCGAGGGCCGCGTCCACCGCCTCGGGCGAGAGCGCACCAGCGCGCAGAGTCGTGATCAAGCGATCGCCTCCGCGAGGCGCACGCGCGCGGACGGCAGCGCGTCCAGCACGGCGTCGGTGATCCCGGCCGGGAAGAATCGCGTCGCGGCCTTCCGGCCCAGCTTCTCGAGGTGCGCGGGGTCGCCGAGCTCGCGCTGCAGGACAGCCGGGTCCAAGGGGAAGCTCTTCTCGTGGATGATCTCGAAGAGCAGCAGCTCCGCGGCCGCCGCGAGCGGGCCGCCGCCCATCGTCGCCACGCCCATCCAGAGCCGCTCCGCGAACGCGGCGCGCGCGGTCGCCCGCGTCCATAGCCGGTCGCCGACGCGCCCCTCGGCGAACTGCAAGATCCCGCGGTGGCGCCCCGTCCGTGAATCGATGGTCGTGCCCTCCTGATAAGCATCGGGGATCTCGATCCCTTCCACACGAAGGTCCTGGCGGACTTTGTAGCGGGCGTGGTCGAGATCGTGAAAGAAGAACTCGGATGGCGGGGCCGGCGCGCCGTCGGTCCACGCCATTCCGTCGGACAACCCGAGCGGGTGCACCGGGAACGCGCGCAGGCGAATCATGTCCCAGGCGGTCAGGGCGGCCGCCGTGGGCCAGACCAGCACGTCCGGCCACAGGGCCAGCATGGGCTCCAGCTCGTCTCCCACCTTTTCACGGTAATGCGGTACGAACGGCGAATGGGCGGCGTCGAACGCCATCACCGCGCGCGCGCACAACCTGACGAGCGCGTGGTAGCTGGCGCCCGAGGCCATCAGGGCCTCGGCTTCGGCACGAAGCGCGGGCGCCGGGACCTTCTCCGCGACCCAGGCGATCGCAGCGGTCGCTTCCGGAACGGCGGCCGTCGCGTCACCACGCCTCGCGGCGTCGCGCGCACGACGACCCAATGGCTCCCAGAGCGGTAGCACCCTGGCCGCCAGAATAACGCATCGGATCGCCCGGAACGCGGGCGAAGAAGAGCGCGCTCAGACGAACTTGGCGAGGAGCACGAGCTGGCCGAAAGTGACGCCTCCGGCGCGCGAGGCGGCCTGATTCACGGCGGCGTCGAGGTAATCGGGGTGATGCGCGATCGCCTTCGTGAAGGTCTGGACGGCCTCGACGGCGACGCGCTCGAAGACCTCTCCGTCGGCCACCGGATCGGGCGCGCCTGACAGGCGCTCGGCGACGGCCGGGTGAAGGACGACCAGGAGGCGCACCGCGCAGAGGTGGACGGCCAACCGATACAGCGCCTCGAGCAGCGTGCCCGCGTCGGTGTACGGGCTCCGCATCAGATGATGCAGGCAATAGTTCCGGAACAGGCGATCGCTGCGCGATCCGAGCCGCTCCGCGAGCGCGTCGCGGCGGCGGTGGTACACGCGCCACAGGAGCTCGGGATGGTCGACCTCATCGGTCGCCCCGGCGCGCTCGCTGGCCACCGAGGTGGTCACGCGCTGGATGAGCGAGGCGTACTTCGGACTGTGTCGCAAGCGCTGGCGCTCCGAAAGCAGGGTCCACACCAGCGCGGCTACCCCCGCCCCCGGCGCGCGCAGCGCCGCGAGGTCGCGGTCGAGGGCCGCCGCCAGCTCCTCCGATCGCGTGTTCTCGAGTTCGGTGCCCAGGCGCCGTTCGGTGAAGGGGCGCCGCGCGCCGTCGAAGTCGCGCGTCCCGGCGTGAAAGAAAGGCTGCACCCGCTCCGCGAAGTCGGCGGCGATCATCAGCGCGGTCCCGAGGGGCCGCTCGCCCCGAAAGGCGTCGAGGAGCGCCGCGCGAACGTCCTCGAAATGGTGCGTGTAGGCGTCGGTGGGATCGGAGGGGATGGTCTTGCCGACGTAGTCGCGCGGCAGCATCGCCGCTGTTGCCGGACGCAGCTGCGGTTGTTGTGCACCGAGCAGCGTGAGGCGCGCGACCTCTGGACAGCCGAGCGAGCCGCCGATCTCGACATGCCCTCCCACGGCCAGCGCCGTGCGCGGAAACACCGAGCACGCGGTGGTGAGCGCGGCCTCGCCGAGCGTGGCGTGAACCCCGCAGCTCTCGTCCGCCTCGAGCATCGGGCAGCCCCCGCCGTCGTCCATCTGCAGCGACGCGACCGCCTCGCTGTAGCTCGACGGCCGCCCGAGGACCACCAGGCGGACCAGCTTGCCGCGGCCGTTCGGGTGTTTTGCAAGCGCCGCCTTCATCTGCTCCAGATCCGCGCGGTCGATGGGCACCGCCCAATCCCGGCAGCACGTGTCCGGGCAGCGGTCGACGAGGCACTTGAACGACTCCATCGCGGCAGTCGTGAGCTGCGGGCGAGCCGCGGGCTGGGGCGCCCGTTGGGCGGGAGCCGCGTCGAGGGATACGTCGTCGGGGCCGAGCGGCGTCATACGCGCCCTCGAAGCAAGGACCGATCCAGTCCGGAACGGTTCCAAGCCCGCGAAATCCCGCGTCTCACGGGGGCGCTCGCGCCCTGGCGCGGGTCCGCGTCAAGGTCGTGACGCGGGCGTCCGCCAAAACTCGGACGCAGGCGACGCCACTTTGTTTGTTGAACAGCCGAGCGCGCGGTCAATCACTTAAAAGGCGCCTCCGTCCCCTCATACCCATCCCCCCCGAGAGGCGGTCCGAGCCTGGGACCCGCTGATCGCCATGATAGATTTCGCCGCTCGCCCAAGGTCGCCATGCAAAAATACCTTCGCTTCGCTGCTCTCGTCTCCCTGGCCCTTCCCGCCGCCGTCCAGGCCGCGGTGACCGAGCCCCCCGTCACGGGAGCCACCACGGGTGAGAGCGTGCCCAAACCTGTCGGCGGTGCCGAGATCGGTGTCGTGACCTCGCGCGGGTTCACGGCGATGGACGTCACGTTGGAGGGGCTCTTCAAGAGCCGCAACGAGAACATCGACTACGTGAAGGACGCCCAGACCACCCCGGGACTCTTCTCGCCTCAGTGCGGATTCACCGGCCAGCTGGTCCTGCACGGGGGTGGCTGCAAGGTTGGTCTCGGCTGGTACAACGCGACGGAAGGGGCCACCACGCCGCCCCCCGCCAACCAGATCTACCCGCTGGTTCCAAACACGTTCCCCATGTGTCCGATGGTGATCGATCCGATGGTGGCGTGCTGCGGAGACGCCGACTTTTGCCCGCTGGCGACCTACGACACCACGCAGATGCCGCAGCACGCCTGGAACATGCTGCCCTACTCGGCCGACAACATCCGGAACGACACGCGCTACAAGGGCGGGCTCATCGGCTTCGTGCTCATCGGCAACAAAGATAGCCAGTGCACCCAGAACAAGTATTCGCAGATCGACCTCAACGACAAGTCGCCGTCGGGCAAGCCGTGGATCGGCGCCGTCATCTACCAATCGACCGTCGAGCCGAGCTCGTACTATCTGACGTTCGAAGATCTTCCCACGACGAAAGACTCGTGGAAGGGGCAGAACAACGGCAACGACGGCGACTTCAACGACATCGTGTTCTACATCAGCGGCATCACCTGCAAGGGCGGCGGCAAGCCCTGCGACACGGGGATGAAAGGCGTCTGCGCCAACGGCGTCACCCAGTGCTCGAACGGCGAGGACATCATGTGCAAGGCGATCATCCCGTCGAGCGCGGAGATCTGTGACGGGCTCGACAACGACTGCGACGGCGTGATCGATCAGAACGCCCCCTGCCCCAACAACTTCGTGTGCGACCACGGCAAGTGCGTCGGCCCGTGCGGCACGGGCGAGTTCCAGTGCGGCCCCGGCCTGCAGTGCGACACCAAGGACAACTTCTGCAAGGATCCCTCCTGCATCGGCGTCGACTGCCCGGCCGGCCAGGTCTGCGTCGGTGGCCAGTGCCAGGGGGGCTGCGAGGGCGTCACCTGCCCGCGCGGTCAGAGCTGCGCGCAGGGGATCTGCCTGGACCTCTGCGACGGCGTGAAGTGCAACGACGGCCGTGTCTGCGAGAACGGCGTCTGCATCGCCGCCTGTGACTGCCAGGGTTGCCCGTCGGGCCAGGTCTGCGGCGCCAACCACCACTGCGTCGACGCCGGGTGCGAGAAGCAGACCTGCAACCCGCCTGCGACCATCTGCGTGGCCGGCCAGTGCAAGAACAACTGCGAAGGCGTCTCGTGCCCTGCGCAACACGCCTGCGAGAGCGGGCTCTGTGTCCGCAAGGCGGACCCCGGCTCCGGCTCGGGCGGGTTCACCGGCATCATCCGCGACGCTGGCGGCTCGGGCACCGGCGGGGTCGTCGTCCCCGGCGGCGGAGTCGGCAGCGGCGGAGCTCCCGGAGGCCCGTCCGACGGGGGCACAGGCCCCAACGCGGCCGGCGGGATCTCGACCTGCGCCTGCGACGTCGCGTTCGGAGCGGGCGCCGAAGGGCCCCTGGCCGCCGGTCTCGCGCTGGCCCTGTCCCTCTGCCACCGGCGCCGGCGACCAGGACGCTGAAGGGTCCGCGTCAGTTCAGCGTGCTGGGGGGCGGCGGCTTTCGCTTGCCGCCGTCGATCACGCGGTACCGGCTGCGCTGGGCGGCGCGGCTCGTCCGGTCGCGGTAGGCCAGCAGGTCCTTGATCGCTCCGGTGGCGCCGAGCGCGACGGCGATGGCGGTGAGCTCGGCGGCGAAGCCGGCGCCGTCGCGGTTGACCAGCGCCAGGAGCAACGAGAAGCCGATCAGGATCCACGTGAAGATGTCGGCGCGCATCGAGAAGGCGCCCCAGATCTGGGCCGGTCGCGCGCCGTAGATGCGGGCGAAGGCCACGAAGGTGGCCGACAGCGCGAAGCCCGCGCCATCGCTGCGAATCGCCATTTCACCGTGTGACAAGAGAAACGAGACCGCGGCCGACACGACGTTGGCGGCGATGCCGGCGCCCAGAAACAGCCCCAGGAAGAAGCGCTGCCCGCGCGTGCGCTCGACGAACGCGCCGACCCACCACAGCCCGATCACCGAAAAGAACCACCCCGTGAACCGATCGTGAAACATCAGCGCGGTCGCGAGCTGCCAGACCTCTCCATGAAGAACGCCGGGCCCGAGGAACAGGTGCGCCGCGATGAAGGGCGCGGCGGGCGGGGCCAGGACGAAGAAGAAGTACGCGAGCGTGATCGCGATGATGATGTTCCGCACCGACGGCGTGAGCCGGGCGAGGATGGGCTGCGTCCAGGCGGGGGGAGGCGGGCGTCTACGCGGGTCGGGCATGACTGCGCCTCAAGGCTACCACGCCCGCCGACGGCCGGGCCTGACAGGCCAGTAAAGCGATGCGCCCGCCCCGACATCGATCTGGACCGACATCGCTTAGAAAGCGGCCGACAAGCCGGCCCGATGGCGAAGCCGCCCCGAGGACCGCACCGGAGCGTACTTGTGCGTACGTGAGGAGCGGACCGGAGGGGCGGCGCAGCCAGCGGGCCGGACGAGGGCGCGCGAAGCGCGGGGCGGGCTGGGAGGGTGTGGAGGACCCGAAGCGCCCGAAAGGGATCGTCGGCCGTCGGTGGAACGAGAAGGGGTGCCCGCCCCTGCTAGATGCCGAAGGGGAATGGGGCGATGGTGTAGTCGCAGCTGGCGATCGCGAAGTCGTCGAAGTAGCTGGGATCGATGATCGCCGACGAGGCGATCTGGCCGCTGGCGTCGAGCAAGTCCGCCTCGACGATGGTCGTGCCCGCGGGCACGTTGCTGTTGGTCGTGCCCGACATGTTACACCGCGTGCCGTCGGGGCAGGTCCAGCGGTCGTTGCAGTCCAGGTAGTAGGCCACGGGGAGCCAGTCGAAGGGGGCGGCTGCATTGGTCCTGAGGCCCACGCTGTACCCCAGGCCCCTCAGATCCGCGCACGAATAGGGCAGCGTCCCCGGTCCGTGGTCAACGCCCCATTGCACCTGGTAGTACTGCTGGGCCAGGCACGCGCCCGAGCCGGTGTCGGGGCCATAGTCGGGGCCGTAGTGGTGGTGGGATTCGCCGCAGCCGGCGGCCGGAGCGACGAGGCCGATGAAGCCCAGAAGCCACAGTGTGCGGAATTTCGTCGTCATGATCGGGTCTCTCCCTTCAAATTTTCTGTCTATATGGCTTGGTCGGCCTGGCCGGTCCGGTCTCTCGCGAGCACGTATCGCCGACGTAGCGAATTTCGGGCCAGCAGCGCCGGGCCGAGGGCTCCCGCCATCACCGCCTCAAGTGTCCAAACGGCCGGGTCTCTGATATTGGTGTTCTAGCCGAAGATCGTGCGTCGGCTCGCCGGACGAGGCTCATGCTTCCGCCTCGCGCCGTCCGCTACGAGAAACCCAAGACCGGACCAGCGCCGGACAACAATCGGAGTAGAAAAGCTCCCATGTCGACGTTACCTCTGCTGCTCGAGGCCGGGGCCGGTGAACGCCTCGATATCATTGCCCTCATCCTGAACGCGTCGCCCGTCGTCAAGGGGGTGATGGGCCTGCTCATCGGGATGTCGGTGGCTTCGTGGTTCGTCATCGGATCGAAGTTCATCTTCCTGTCCAACGCGGTCAGCCGATCGATGCGGTTCCAGGAGATGTTCTGGAAGACCGGCCGCCTGGAC
>Ga0105238_10001920_pt1 | contig 20864 bp, 14 predicted proteins | sample KBSC34metaG_FD_81526 | JGI IMG/M metagenome (GOLD analysis project Ga0105238, IMG submission 81526) | Corn rhizosphere microbial communities from Kellogg Biological Station, Michigan, USA - KBS C3-4 metaG | ecosystem: Host-associated > Plants > Roots > Rhizosphere > Soil | place: Michigan, USA... | reverse complement strand
CCAATCCTGGGGGAAGATGTTGCGCCGGGAAAAAGCATAGGCGCCAAGTTCATCGCTAGTCGCCGAACGAGAACCTTATCTCTCCGTCGCTGGCGAAGAACCTGACGTAATCGTTTGAGAATCACCGGACATCCTTCCCCCAGGATTGGGGGGCAGGGGGGCTTCTTCTCTGGGTGCGATTTACCGCCACTTATCATTTCGAAAGTTACTCTCATGCGTTCTAACCGCCGCCGCGTATCCGCCGCGATATCAATATTAGGTTTGACGTCATCCCTCACGAGTACCTTGCTGGCTCAAGAGCCGACGGGATATGGAAAATCTCAAGCCCCTGTGACGCCCATCGAAAACTTTCTGGGCGTCTGCCAGGCCGGGAACGGCGATTCTCCCCGGCGGCTTGGCGTGGGATGGAACCGCGTAGATGTGCAGTGGGGGCCGGATATTGACCATCCGGTCAATGAAGAGTCGCTTAAGAAACAGATCCTGTCTGCGCAGACGAACGGCGTGAAGGTGCTGCCGATTCTCGACTACCTGTCGCCGTGGGCCGCGGCAAAAAGCAGCAGTGAGTTCGACAGCGGCGGCGTCCACTATCAAATACAGGTCACCGCCGATGCCCACGCACGGAGCGGTTACAAACGCGTCCGCATCGGCACGGATTTGGCCACGGGAGAGGAAGTCAGCCGCAAGGAGATCAGCGGCGAACGCGGAACGCCCGATCCTAAAGCGTGGGCGGCGTTTGTCGAGCGCACAGTGTCCACGTTTTCCAAAGCGCCGTACAACATCAAATACTGGCAGGTTTGGAACGAGGGAACTATAGAGTCAGGCGTATTCTGGGACGAAAGCCAGGAGCGCTATGTCGATAATATCCATATTCCGGCGGCGAAGATCATCCATAAATACGGTGGCAAGGTCGTGTGGGGAGGCTGGCCCGACTGCAATACGCTGGCACAGTACGACAACACGCTGCTTTACCATGATGCCTGGAAGTACACCGATATTCTGGACACGCACTACCTTCCCCCGGCAGCATTCGACTATCTCTATCAGCGTTGGGTGGGAGCAGGAAAGTGCGAGGGGATCTGGATGACGGAGATCGGGTTCACCAAGAACCCGGAACAGATCGCCAATACCTATCCGCGAATGCTCTACTGGGCGCTGACACATCAGTTCGATGATCCCGACAAATACAAAGTCTTCTGGTTCGCCTGGTACTCCCCTGATGATCCCAAAGCATATGGGTATCAATGCAGCCTGAACGCAGGGGATCACCCGACCCAGCACGGCAAGCAGATCGATCAGTTCAGCGGGCTGCTCAAAGCGAAAAGCCTGACCGCGTACGGAGAGTTCCGAACGGACCCGGAAATCGGCTTCCATACCGACGAGCGAGACGCTTCCACGGAAGGCTTCCAGGCCGACAACCGTTACGTGATGGCGTTCCATATCCCGCTGACGTCTTCCGACCACTGGATCAACGCCAAAACGGGCGACACCCGGCATATGGGCAACGACAAAACCATCACGATCACCCTGCCCGAAGCGGCGGCAGCAGGCAAAACATACACCGCAAAGGTCGTTCCCCTGCCCGGGCGCGATCCTTACGACGCCAAGATAACCGTCAAAGGCCGCGATTTAGTCGTGGAAGCCGACGCGCCCATCTACGCCGGCGAATCATCCGACGCTCCGATAGGGCCGGAGCGGATTTTTTATGTAGTGGTGGAGCCAAAATAGGCCGTCGCCGGGCCAAATATTTATCGTCACAGGAGGTAACCAGTTCAACCATAAACTTTCGACGTCATCGCAGCTTTAATGCAGACACAGAATGATCCTCGACGACAAGTCGGGAATGCCTTTTTAAAAGCGTTCGCGCACCATTATTAGAAAGAATTTTACGTGAAATCCAGATACGCATTTACATTAATTGAATTACTAGTAGTTATAGCAATAATAGCGATTCTCGCCGCTATTCTCTTCCCAGTCTTTGCCAAAGTTCGCGAGAAGGCGCGGCAAACCAGCTGCGCGAGCAATCTCAAGCAGCTCGGGCTGGCAATCACGCAATACACACAGGACTATGACGAATGCCTGCCCGGACGTGTCATGGGCAGCTGGCCGGACGAAACTCAGTCGTTCCGCGTACTTATATACCCTTACGTTAAGAGCACGAAAGTCTTCGCCTGTCCATCGAACAGCATTTCCGGCGGGCTGGCGACGGATTCTCAGCCGAACTCGACCTGCCCATTTGGCTGCAACACCGGTGGCCCCAATACAATTGGGCAGTTTCCCGCAGGCTATGCTGTTAACGGCAATGTGAATACGCCCGACGGCACATCGCCGATGCCCGTAGGCGGAGGCATATCGATCGCCGCAATTCCCGCTCCAGCCTCTCTCATCCTGATCGGGGAGACAACCCAGGCCTGGAGTGACCTGTCCACCAAGGACCTCGGCACGTTTCTCTTCGCAGGACATACCGGGCGTTCGAATTACGGATTCGCCGACGGTCACGTGAAAGCCCTCACGCCCACTCAGACAGGAAATGCAACCACTAATCTGTGGGGGATTCAAGATCCACCAGTGGGCGCTTCCACCCAGCTGAGCGCTCAGCTCGCCACCGCTGAGGCCAGATACAAGTAGACCATATATCGGCAGACCGGGACCAACCACCCCGGCCTGCCATTCCAGGAGGCCGCCGATGAAGGTGATTGTCAATCAGCGAATTATGCCACGCTTTCGCTCGATATCGCTTATAGGTATAATAGCAACAAATGCAATATTATTAATTGGACAGCGCGTCCATGCCCAAAGCTGGCCGGGGCCGACCTGGAACGAGTTTTCCGGGGTGAATTACGGCGTCCCGGTCGATCCTCTGAATAATGTCGCTTATGGATGGACCCGGCCTAAAGAGGACGATATGACCTGGTCCGCCCTCGAACAGTCACAGGGGAACTGGAATCTCACATCGCTGAACAATTATGCGGCCTCCTTGCTGCAATGGCCTGGAGGAAGTTCGAAGACGCTGCCGATCCTCAATGGAAAGCCGGGTTGGGCAAACAACAACCCGAGCACCTGGGGAGCAGACTGGACCACGTACGTCACGAATGTCGTCCAGACCCTGCACGCGGCTCCCTACAATGTGAAGTACTTCCAGATCTGGAACGAAGCCTACCAGCCTGCAAGCTCATTCTGGCTCGACGGCACATGGGCCAACTATTTTAATTACGTCCTCAATCCCACTGCAATAAAGATTCGGCAGCTGGGCGGAAAAGCCGTCTATGGAGGTTATCCCTCCACTCTGACTTCCTCTGTTACGGATTATATCAATCAACTGGATACCTACCATGCCTGGGGCAACCTCGACGTGCTGGACATGCACTACTACAGCACATGGCATCTCGCGGCGCTCCGGCAGGCGGCGGACAGCCGCGGCTATCCGAACCTGGCGATATGGCAATCTGAGTGCGGATACACAAACGACCAGGTTTATATCGCCAACAACTATCCAAGAACGCTGTACTGGGCTCTCACAAGCAATTGGAATACGGCCGATAAGTATAAACTGTTCTATTTCGCCAAATATAGCGCCGGAGACGATCTGAGTATCTACCACGGCTCAAATCTCACCTGGCACGGCCAGCAGCTTCAGCAGTTGGGACGGATGCTTGGCGGCAGCACTCTCTCGGCATATCCCAGTATCACGACATCCATTCCGAGTTTGACCGGAATGAATGTTTATCCGGTGAACACGTCGATGGAGGCGATCAATGCAGGCAACAATATCGTCGTCGCGGTCCATCTCATTCCCACCGACTATAACAACAATGCCAATGTGACCCTCACATTCCCGTTCGGCAGCAGTCAGGTGACCACGGCCGAGCGAGTCGACTTAGCGGGAAATCGAGTGGCTCTGACCCCGTCGGGTACGGCAACCACCACTTCGGTGACGGCGGCCACCCATGACGCCTCCGGTTCCGCCCTCTCCTGGAACAACTACGCGATTGCGAATAACGAACCGAGTACGTTCTATGTCGTGCTCACGCTCGCCGGGCCACGGCAGGCGAATGTCCCCGCAAACGGAACGGCAGCGACGATACCGGGCGTCTTCGATGCCGCCAACTACAACACCGGCGGGCAAAACGTGGGCTACTACGTGACATCCGTAAATGGAACGGCAAACAGCTACCGCCCGGACGGCGTCGATCTCGAAACGACAACCGATATCGGCGGCGGCTACGATATCGGCTGGACTGCGGCAAACCAGTGGTTTAAATACAAGGTCAACGTGGCGACAGCCGGCATTTATGCGGTCACATTCCGTGTCAGCGCCCCGAGTACGGTAACGAGCGCATTTCATCTCACAAGCTCCTCCGGAAGCGCAACCACGGGCGCTGTCGATGTGCCGGCGTCGGGCGGGTATTCGAACTGGACCACCGTCACCGCTATCATGGCCCTGCCTGCCGGACAGCAGGTGCTTACGCTCAATCAGGACAAGCCCGGCTGGAATATCCGCTGGATGGGCTTCGGACTGAATAAAGCCCCATTCGGAGGTACACCCGCAGCCATACCAGGGGTGGTGCAGGCGGAGAACTACGACACCGGCGGCCAGGGTGTCGCGTACAACCAGACGGTTAACGGAGGCCAGACAAGCTACCGCAGCGACAACAATTCGGCGGTCGGCCCGGATGCCGGCGCAAGCAACGGATATGCGGTCGGCTCTACCCAGGCAGGCCAGTGGATGAGATATTCGGTCAATGTCGGCTCGTCCGGCGCATACACGATCGGGTTCAGGGCGTCATCCGGCGCAACCGGAGGAACATTCCATCTCATGGACGAGCGTGGAAATAACCTGACCGGCTCTGTCACGGTTCCCGCCACCGGAGGATGGTCGACCTACACCACCGTATACGCAAACAGCGTGAACCTCACTGCCGGACAGCATGTGTATACGCTCATCGAGGACACCAGCGGCTTCAATATCGACTCGATGACCTTCACCGCGCCCTTGCCGATCGGCCACAGGATCGCGCTCTATTCCGCGGTCGCCGGCCATTACGTCTCCTCGGATCAGAGCGCCAGCACATACCTTAAGGCTGCACTCGCAACAGCCCCCAGCACCTGGGAGTACTTCGATGTCCGCGATGCCGGCAGCGGCAATATTGCCCTGCTCAGCGAGCAGACCGGAAAATACGTGACGGTGGACATGAACCAGACGAACCGCGTGCTGCGCACCGACGTGTCAACGACAATCGGCACCTGGGAGCCCTTTAAGTGGATCAGCCTTGGTGGAAACAAAGTCGCATTGCAAGCGACGATCGATAACTTCTACGTGACCTGCAATCTCAATGACAGCAACCTGTTGGAAGCGCAGTCGGCAACGTCCGCACAGAGTTGGGAAACCTTCTCCTGGTTGGACTTAGGCCCTCATTAGCCTGCGTTTGCAAGATAGAAAAGGAGTCGATGATGATTGGAATCAAGAACAAATCCCGGCATCTTGGGGTTACCGCCACCGCGGTATTCGGAGCGCTGTTGTCACTTGCAACAGCATCTTACGCAGCCTGGACCGGACCATCATTCAAGGAGTTCTCCGGAGTCAACCAGGCAAGTCCGGGCGACGGCTTGTTTACGTCAGCGATTGGCTGGAACCGCAAGGATGTCAGCTGGGGGGATTATGAGCCCACCCAGGGAAACTACCAGACCAGCTATCTGAATTCCGTGGACGCGGATGTATCAGCATTACAGTCGCAAAACGTGACCTTTCTGCCCTGCCTGAGCTACACCGCGAACTGGGCCGCAGACACCAGCGCCAGAACATGGACCAACAACAACGATAAGTGGACTGTGACGCCCAACGGCAACGGCACATACACGTTCAACAAGTATAACTTGCAGAGCGGCACTTGGGTCCTGGTGCAAACATGGCAAGACAACGGATCGGATAAGTCGAAGTGGCCGCCCGCGCTCGTTTCCAACTGGACAAACTTTGTGACGCGTATCGTTACGAATCTACACGCCGCGCCCTACAATCTTCAGTACTTCCAGATCTGGAACGAGGCGAGCAATTACAGCGGTTTCTGGACCGGCAGCATGGCCGACTACATAAACAAGGTCCATCTGCCTGCCGCAGCCGCGATCCACGCGGCCGGAGGGAAAGTGGTCTACGGGGGGTGGCCGAGTGTCGAATCTCCACAAAACCTGATCAACCTGCTGGATACTTACAATGCCTGGAGCAGCATCGACGTCCTTGATGTGCATTACTTCAACCCATCGGATATGGCGACGCTGCGGCAGGCGGCGGATAGCCGGGGCTATCCCAATATTGCGATCTGGATGACGGAAAATGGGTTCACAACGGATCAGTCATTCATCGCCAATAAATACCCGCGTACGCTCTACTGGGCGCTGAACAGCAACTGGTCGCAGCCGGACAAGTATAAGCTGTTCTACTTTGCGGACTGGGCGCCCGATGATCCCGCGGCCTACGGATATCACGACTGCCTGTGGACGGGATCGACATTGAACTACCACGGGACGATCCTGCAGAACATGGCGAACCTGCTTGGGACCGGCCATATCTCGGCGTATTCCGGCATAACGACTGTCCCCGCCTTGAACCAGGCGAACGATATAAACTACACAACAAGCTCACTGGAAGCGTTCAACTCGGGTCAGAACATCGTCGTGGCCGTACACCTGACCGCCACCGATTACAACAATAACTCGTCGATCACGCTGACGCTCCCAATCAGCAAGAGTCTCGTCACCGCCGCCAAGCGCGTCGACCTGTCCGGGACATCGGTAACACTTACGAGCAGCCTGACCGGCACATCGTCCACATCGCTCTCGGTATCCACGCATGATGCCACCGGTTCTCTGGCGAAGCAGTGGAACGAGGCCACGAGCAATCCGCGCACGTTCTATGTCGTGTTTACATGGTCTCCCATCGCCAACGGCGTCTATCAGTTTATTCCGGGCTGCGCCACGGGAGAGAGGTTGGACGCGGACAGTTTCGGAACGGCCAACGGCACCAAGGTTCAGCTCTGGTCGAACAGCGGCGCGCAGAACCAGCGATGGACGCTGACCCGCCAGAGCAATGGGCAATATAAGATACAGCCCGCCTATTCCAGCAGCGTCACGCTCGATGTCACCGGCGCTTCCTATCTCGACGGCACGGCGATGGAGATTTACACCGACAATACGTCGGCCGCCCAGTACTGGTATATCAGTCCGGCAAGCACCGCCGGCTACTACACCCTGATGCCCGTCTGCGCCGGAGGTTCCTGCCTCGATGTCACCGGGGCCGGAACCGCCAACGGCACGATCGTGGAGATCTACCACGCCAACGGCACGACCGCCCAGCAGTGGCAGATCACTCCATAGCCGCTCTGGAATCCTCTCCCTCAAGTACATGCAAGCCGGGACGCTTGCACCCACATCGCGCTTCTTCCCTCTCCCAAAGGGAAAGGGGCGAAAGCGGCGGGGGGAGAGGATTGCACGGCTCTGTTTTCGTAATCTTCTATCATCGCGCGCCCTATCGATTCTGCGCAGCGGAGCATTCTTCTTCGTGAGCTATGGTCCACTCATCGATGCCCGATAGTTGAACCGATCGTTCGGAGCAGCGTCGCCGTTCAATGTAAAGTCTGTCCAGTCGCCTTTCTCGTGGCAATGATCGGCCCATTTGAAGTCGATCGCTGCCGGCAGCCGCTTCAGGCCGAGCACCGAGCGCGGTATGGCGATCATCAACTGGCTGCCCCGGACGGTATAGCGAACGTTTGCAACCGGACGCCATCGGTCGTTGCCGTCACTCTTTTCCAGGCTGGCGGCAGCCGCTCCGGCTCCGGGGTTCACCACGAAGTCGTAGCCGAGCCACCCTGTCTTGTAGTTTCCGTCGGTATTCAGATAGAGGCGCATCCAATCAGGGTCGGTGCGCGGGGTCAACGTATTTTTAGCGCGAACGTAGAAATAGACATAGCCAGCATCGTAAGCGACTTTCGCTGCGATGATATCGTTGCGCCCCGTCTGGTTCTTATAGTGGACGCTCTTATTCCAGCCCTCGAAGTCCCGGCGCGCAGGATCGTCGATATCATCCCGATACTCGGGACCGACGTTCTGCCACTGTCCGAAGTCCTTATTCAATGAGATCATCTTCCGGGTAACCGGAGGCAGAGAGCGGACTCCCTTATAGCGGCGCACATAGTCCGTCAGCTGATAGTAGTAGTTGTCGCCGAAGCCACCCTTCATCGGCTCCGTGTCTTTACTGTACTCGTCGCTGAATTCGTCGATAAACCAGACCTTCTTCTTGTCGGGACTGAGGAATCGCTGGGCCACCCATTCGTTCCAGTCATAGAACAGCAGAAACGGCGGGTTGACTTTCAGCCCTGCCTCAAAGCAGTCTTGAAACTGGAGCCCCCAGGCAGTGGCTCCGGGCGAATTATCATGGTAGCCCGTCGTCTTGTTTCCCCGCCAACTGCGTCCGTCCCCCGGCCCCATATCGGAGCAGGGCGATGAGGCGATCGAGCTTGAGACGGAGACCCCGGTCTGCTCCGGCCGGCCGTGTTCATCGCGCATGATCGCCTTCGCGCCCAGCATCGGCTCCACACCGTCGGTATTCCAGGAGCCGGGGTTCGGGTTCATGCCGCCCCAGTAACTCGTACGGAAGGTAAAGAAGCGGCGGAGCTCCTCCGGCAGCGCGGGGTCGTCCTTGGCGATGATCAGCGGTTTGCCGCGCCATCGATACCACAGAGCCGCATTGTCCGGGTTCTTGTAGAACGTGTTATAGAGGATAATGACTTGATCGACTTGTTTGGGCCCCGTGCCGGCAACGGTATGGAACGCAAGCTGGGGCGTCTTCTGGCCCTGCCCTCGCATTTGCCGATACACATCGATCAAACCGCCGACGGTCTTCTCGTAGTTGTAGCCGTTGCTGGTATCGAACAGCAGCATATCGATACCGGCATCAGTGAGCATTTGCGCATGCTTGCGGACGATATAGGGGTCCTGCATGCTGTAATAGCCGAACAGCGGCTCGTTCCAGTAATGGAATGAATACAAGCCGCCCCAGAGCGGGCTGTCCGGCTTGTTCATGGCGTCCGGATCGCGCTTCAGGATCTCGGTATTGTTAAACGGACCGGTTGCGTTGTCTCCTCCGAGCCAGAGGTAATAGAATATCCCGGTCTGTTTGTTCGTCTTCGGCCCGCCAACCTCACGCGCTGTCGGGATCGGCCGCCCCAGGGCATCTTCGCCGACCCATGTATCGCTGTAGGTGTCCCACGCAGGCGCCTTTGAAGGTTGCGCTTCAGCCATGTTCGCAGCATAAGTCAGCATCAAGGCAGCGCTTACGGCCCAGGCGCAATGCAATCGGCTCATAAAGAGAAGGCTCCATATCCGCAATCGCGCTGCAGTAAGCGATACGGAAATCGTTGAGGATGCCCCAGTATAACGCTCGGCGTTACATGGAGTCTAGGGAGTTTCCGGGGGAAATCTGACGGTTTCCGGCATCGGCCCGGCATACGGTAAACTTCACGCTATGAACGACCGGTCCATGCAGATATCTCCTTCTATCCCGGTGAAAGAGGTCACATTCCAATCACTTGCGAGCGCTGCGGCCGGCACGGGCGCCGATCACCAGCCGCTGTATTACTATCCCGACTTGACCGAGCGCGACACCCCTTTGCAGGCTTACCGCCATGTCGATTTCTTCTCGTTGTATATCATGCGTTACGGGAGGGGAGTACATATGATCGAGGGGGCGCCTTATGCCATTGCGCGCGGAGACGTATACGTGATGGGCATAGGGATGACGCACTACTTTACGGAATGCGATTCTTTGATGGCGGACACGCTGCATTTCACGCCGCGCATTTTTGACACTTCGTCCCTGGCAGCCCTGACAAAGACGCCCGGTTTCCATTCGCTCTTCGTCGATGAAGCGCTGCAACAGAGGCGCGAGGAGGCGGGTCGCTGGCTGCATCTGCCTCCCGAGGCTTATGCCGGCGTAATGCAGTCGCTTCAGGAACTTCGCTCGGAATGGGAGGTGGGAACGGCCGAGGGAGCGGTGATTGCGCGCGGGTTGTTTTTCCGTCTGCTGGTCCATTTAGCCCGCCACTTCGTGCAAAGCGGCCATCAGCCGTCCTCCGCCCCTGCCCCCTCATTCGCTCGCGAGATGACCATCTCTGCCGCTGTCCAGTACCTGGAAGAGAATTTCTCCGAACCGGTGCGGATCGCAGATCTGGCGGCAAAAGTATTTCTTTCACCCGATCGCTTTTCAGAAGTGTTTTTCGCCGTCATGGGCCGAACGCCGCGCGACTACCTGAGCCATCTGCGGCTGGAACGGGCAAAGACGCTGCTGATGACGGCGGACCTCAATATGACGCAGATCGCGCTCACGGCCGGTTATGGAGACGCCAGTCACTTCACCCGCGTGTTCCGCGCGGCAACCGGCATGACGCCGACGCAATACCGGCGCGAGTACAAGCCATAATCCCGAGGAACTTCACCAAAAGATTTACCCGCCGATTTGAAAGCCGGATCGGCGGGTGATTCCTCTCCCCCAGCTAAAGCTGAGGAAAAGGACTTAGACAACCTCAAGATAATCCTTGTCCGGCAGCGCGGGGAACGGAGCGGTCGGCAGGGTCTGATACCAGAAGGCAACCGATGCAATATCATCCTGCAGGGGTAGATAACGGCCGCCTGTGCGCCAGCCGAGCGCCTGTATCGTCACGCGCAGGTCCTGCTCAAAGCGAATCGGATCCATGACATGCCAGCGATATAAACCAAAGCGTGTCTGCGCCGAATAGACCCCATCCGGCCGGATCACCTGAGGCAGCCCGGCATAGGGCGTGGTGTATTCCTGATACTGATGCGTTATCTGGTTCTCGAAATTGTAGGAACCGCAGAAATAGTCTTCGGTGCCGGTGCCGCAGATGGTGGGAAACTCGCCGTCGCCGTCCATAAAGAACTTGATCTCGCCTTCTCCCCACCAGCCGGTATTGTTGACGCCCCACGCCATATACGTGCCCACGTACTGTCCCTGCCCCTTCACGCCGTCGAGGATCGTATAGACATCCTTGTAAGGCAGCGGATTCGTGCGGCGGAACTGCGCATGGAAGTAGGCGGCGTCTTCCGGGACTTCGGTAAGTGTGTAGTTGACCTGATAGTACAGCGTCATATCGTCCGCGGCGATATTCTCCACGGTGATCCGGCACTTCTTGCGGAAGGGCATCTCCCAGTAGCAATTGAAGGCGGAGCCGGGATTGACGCAAACGGCGAGCGAGGAGACCTGGGCGTACTTTTGCCAGCCGCAGGCAAAGAAGTCGCCCACGGGGCATTCCACAGACGGATGCTCCTGGTCGTCCCAGTAGATGCGCAGGATAGCAAAGCGCCAGTGTCCCGTGGGCGTCATCCAGATCTGCTGGATCGCCCCAGGGCCGTCGATCTCCGCCAGTGTGAACGTCTGCCCTGCCGTTATCCGGACACTCGGACTGACCTTCCAGCCCTGCCCCAGATCCCGGGCGCAGCCCGCCCCCGTTCCTTCCGTCGCCTTGCCCCCTTCACCTTTCTCTCCAGTGAAGTTCTCAGGACTGATGGAACGCGTCTTCGCGGATGATATAAGCGAAAGGTTGCCCAGGTGCAAGCCAAGGCCGTTAAATCGTGTGCTTATTGTATTAGGCTCCGTTTCTAAAAGCTTTACGTAACAATTATATTACGGCAGGGCGAATAGTCCCATGGACGACAGCAGGATTACATGGACAATCTTTAGATTCAGTCTGCCAATAAAAAGCATCCTCCGATCTGTCAGCCAGATCGGAGGATGCCACATACAAATGCCCACTCAATTTCGATTCAATGCCGAGCGCGTTACCCGCCGACGACATCCGCGACGACCGGAAGCGCCAGGCGAACGCCGGTGGCAGTCTTAACAATGACATCCGCCTGAAGCAATCCCTTCGGCGCATCCGTCTTCAACGACGCATGCAGCTTTGGAATGGCGCCGCCGTCAATTCGGATGGAGACATATTTATTGTCACACTCGGCAGACAGCTTTCCCGACGATGCCGGACCGGAGAATGTCAGGTCGACATCCGCCCCTTTGCCAAAGGAAACTCCGCCGAAGACGATCATTTCGGCTGATGCTGTGAGCGGACCTGTAACATGGGCAACGATCGGGATCGAGGCATACGTTTTTGCCGGATGCGCTGCATCGAGGAATCCAAATGAGGCAGAGAGTGAGCCGAGCGCCGCTGTGCGAGCAATCGAGACCGGATAGACCCTGCCGCCGGCCACTTCCTTCGGTTCGCCGACCTGGATGTCCGAGCTCGACACCGAGAGCTTCGGGGTCACGCCCGTTCCAAGCAGCGACGTATCAAACTTCACGGTAATGGAGCGCGAGGCAGCGCTCCCGGACTTGACGTCGCCGAAGTCGAGAGACGGCAGATCCATGGTCACGCCGGTCGACGCTTCTCCCTTGAAGCCTAGCACAGCAGATGGTATCGTTTGACCGTCGACATAAACGAAAACCGATTTGCGAAGTGGCCCCGGCGCAACACGGGTTGGATCGAGGGTAACGCTCACCGGCAATTATTCCCCCGGCGCAAGCGTGATCGGCGTGAAGTCCGCACTCGGCTGTTGAGGAGCGTTGGTCTGCCCAGGCATATCCTGACCGGATACACTCGCCGTAAGGCAGCCACAGCTGGGGTGAACGCGCGTCAACGTGACGGTTGCTGACGAGGTATTTCGCAGCTTAAAGGTGTGCTCGGTCTTTGTTGAAGAGTTAAGGTTTATAGTCCCGGCATCAAACTGAATAGAATTGACGGCCGAACCGGGCGAGACATTCCCACCCACAACGGCAAGCGCGGAGGGGCCGGCAGCAGTGCCCTGCCGCGCCTTGGTATACGTCTGCACACCCAGCGATGCCGAGGACCACGGCGCCACACTTACAGCCTGGGATTGCGGATTGGCGCTATCCCCCGGAATCCCCCCGTTCCATGCATGCGCCTCACGTATGGCCGGTACGACAAGCAAGATAGCAAGCGGAAGGACTAATTGAACATGGGATACTAGTTTAGACATGAGTTCCTCATTTTAGATCACCCGGACAATAATTGCTCAGAAAGAATGACGTGAACGAATCCCATTCATGAATGCCTTAGTGCATCCGCGACTTCATTATGAGAGGACGATTTGTCAACGTAAGGGTTAATTTCTACCTGGTCGAAATCCACCTTCTGCCATCACTTCAAGATCATCGGGGAAGAACTCGACTATAACATTTTCCAGCAGCCACTCACTCAGAAACGTAGATATAGTCATTTCATATTCACTCGCCCATTTTGTGAGGTCAGCATCCAGCAGGACAAGTGGCCATTGATCGGGTTCGCCAACCGTCTTCCAGAGCAGCCATGAGGCGTTTTTAGTGTAGCCCCACGGGAGTAGCCCTCCAGGTTCTGGAAACGCGGAAAAGGACGCCGTGAGGTCCGGCCATTTTGTCTGATGCGTCAGATAATCCTGCAACAAATCTCCGGCCCATTGCTTGTAGGTAGGTTGATTACTGCCGAACGGATTAAACAGGTAGATATAATTGCCAAATCGTCCTACGCCGTATCGATCTATGATTTCTTTGAAATCAGTAGGTAACCCTGTCCCGAACTCAGCTTCGATATCCGGCCAGGCTTCCGTATGTCCCGGTTCGATCAGGTTGGAAGGTGTAGGCGCGAGATTGATTAGTCGTTCGTCCATTGGATCTCCCTACTCCAGATTATGCACGTTTAGAGTAAAAGGAGCGTACTCTGTTGAATTGATTGTTACCGCCTAGCCCTCATGAACTTAGTTCACCCATGCAGATAAAAATGCGCGCAGCTATCAACGAATGCGAACTGTGCACTATTTACTGAGCAGAAACTTGCCGCTCTGTGCGAATCGCCAGTGAGCGCTTAACGGCATCGCCGCCAAAGTACTTGCCTCTCCCAACACATTCCTACATCACTTAATGGCAATTTGCTCTGTGTTGATAAATCACGCTACAATCTCAGAGAAACCGGGTGATTACTGGGGTCTAATTGTCGAGCAGAGCAGGCAGCTGCTCCCAGAACAACTGCATTTGCCGTTCGTACAGATCCATCGCGAATGGAATATACTCGTCGAATGCAACCTGCCAGGACCAGGATGTTGTTCCGTATTTGGCCAGGAAGTCGTATGTCAGATACGGCTTCGTTCCCTCCGTGAACACCCATGGTTCCGCCGTATCATTATGACGCACCGTGAACTTGCAGGCCATCATGCGCAGGGTCTGGATAACCGTGCGGACTTCCCATGGACCGACCTTCTTAATGAAGACCATGGTCGTATTAATATGGTACGCGACTTTGTCGCCACACCATTTGGCAGCGATCTCACGCTTGGCGCCGTCCAATCGGGTCGCTCGCAGATCACACCCCGTTCGGTCAAAACCGTATGCGCGAGCAATATAGTTTTGACCGTCGCCGCTTGCATGCTGCCTGGCGCATTCCTGCCGGAACTTGAGCAGCGCAGACGCTTCTTCATCAGTCAGGGCAAAATCCTTATGGAGATCTGGGAAGGACCGGGTAACCCGCGAATAGTGATGACGAAGGACGAGAGAAAGCATGGCGTCCCGGTCGTCGGACGCCAGCGTATGGGAAACAGCCACGAGATCTTGAATGGGGCGTGATGTGATCTGGCGCAGTGTCGACAATCCATTCGCGAGTTCACGGCTTAATAAATCTCGATCCCAACTCGCGAGGCGTCGCACAAACAATGATTCCGTATCCAGTGCGCTCACGATCGACCTCCCAGTAGTTCGCAAACCACTTCAGGAGAGATGCCCTCGCCTGCGGCGACACGTTCCCAGTAGGGAATTGCGTACACCTGCAGCTTGTCGATCACGTCATCAATCAAAAGCTTGATCTTCGGTTCCACCACATCAGTAGGATAGGACATGTCGTAACTTGCCTCATGAACCACGCCCCATGGCAAGGATTCTATCGACCAGAAGTTTGACAATGGAAACGTGAATGCTCCTGATGTGTATATTTGAGCAAGGTCGGTTGGAAACGGCAATAGGCGGTCTGATTGTCCTGCGATCTCTTTGCCAATCAACACATCGAAGGTCTCATCCTTAAAAGCACTGATTTCAACGACAAACGCTAACCCATTCGACACCTGACAGGTGTGGGAAAGCCCTCCCCCCATCCGTGCGCCAACAAATTTTGGGAAGTATTCCTTCATTTTCAGGGTGAAGTATTTATGGAGAACCTTCTTGTGCTCTTTATCCATTATAACTCCGCATCTGATGCGCAGGTAGCTATCCCCCATGTGCCAACTGCAGTCTTGATATTCCTCTTCCCAAGCTCATCGTGAGGATTGATCAGATCGGCGTAGATATCGGTCGACAGAGGCGGACGTAATTCAAATAACCGCCATGCCAGGTCTCCACGCTTAGCTGTTCCACCCCGACAGGGACCAAGGTTTCCAAGACAGGTGTACGATTCGGTCGTGTCGGGCCTAGCAAACAACCAGACTTGCGGCGCGGGCTTATAGCCACGATCCACCTCGGGCGGTATGTTAGGAATGTCAGACGGAGTTTCCGGATCTCGCAATCCATCTACCCAATGGAATGACGACGCATTCGGGAAATAAGCCGTACCTGGCGCTGCGTCCATTGTTGTAAAGCACAAGACAACCTCAGAAAGAATCACCCATTGCCCGCCGGCTTCTTCTCGCAGCATAGTATGTGGTGCGAAAAGAGATATTGCCTCATCCCGCGTATAGGTCACATAAGGAATCGGATCAGCCATCATATTTCCAGATGTAAATACACTTTATGACAGAGGCGCAATCCATTCGTCTAGGCTAGAAATTTGCCGTTCTGTGTTGATAAATTACGCTGCAGTCTCAGGGAAATAGGTGCGTCTCATGAATTCGACGAAGTCGGGAGCAATAGACGGCGAACGATTCATCCACACGTGATAATAAGCGCGCCAGAGACGATCCGCCTCATTTGAAATATCCGTCAAGCCACTAAGATATACGTCAATCTCATGTATCTCTTCAACGTGATGCTCAGTATAAGTCCTCTCGACCAGCATATCCATCGGATCGATCCCGAGCAGGACGGAATGCTTCGGATCCACCACAGGAGCGAAGACATATGGATCAGCCGGAGCAATTCGATCCTCAGCCCGTAGCTGCTCATATCGGCGCTGAGTGTAATAGGAGTTGCCCAGATAGTATTCTCCCATCTCAGAACCAAAGCGATAGGTAGCAGTTGAAGCGTCCCGAGGAACCATCCAATGTGACGACACAGCTCGCACTTCAGGATCAAAGCGCAACGCATCAGGAATGTACAATACTCCCAATGCATAACTGCCGCCGCTCGCATACCTCGCTGCCAGCTGAACACGATCACGGCCGATCGCCTCGGCAAGTCCTGTACACGCATCCAATGGGCCAATAAGATACGTAAATAAGTCGGCAAAGAGCGGTCCAAGCATCGGCACCCCCTTACGCCAATCGATAAGCGCATCAAGGATGCCGCCTGGACCGCCGGCATGTTGGTCGCCATCGATCGAGTATATTGCTGCGCCGAACACACCAAAACGAATCAATTTGTCGGGAATACTTTCTGCAAGCACGGAAGTAAAACGAGAACCAAACTCGTTTCGGTCCATATCGCCTTCCATCTCGAAGTGAGCCGTAATCCTCGTCGGCCACTGCGTTATCTGATCGGCCTTAGGAATATATTCTGCTGTTTGAGCAGCATAGAATCTCTTAAGCTGCTTTAAACGTTCTTCTCTCGACCATGTGGATGGCGAATCCCATAGATCGCAGGTGGGAGATACCCTCAGTTCCGTCTCAACAGCCTTAAGCTTTACTCCTAGATTGGCAACGGCAACAGAAGGCGCTTTCATGCGAAGCCATGCCTGGCTACAATGCGTCGCCTTGACTATCTCCACAAAATCTTCGGATGATTTCACCTTTTTTGCGGTTATGGAACCTCGCTGCCAAATTTCCGCAGTGAAGCGCGTTTTGACTGGTAGCAACGGTGGGCCAGGAAAATAGAGTAACGATCCGACGTCCCGTGTCTGAGCATTATCGAACAGCTCAATATTGACTCCAATAAACATCACTCGTTACTCCGCAACGGCTCCGCCACCGACAGCGCTAACAAGTGTCGCGGTTGCAACACCTACTGTCCACTCCGCAGCTTCACCTACGACAACATCCGCAACATAGCCTGGAATGACTTCAGCAATGGAATAGGCTGCCGCTTCTTCCGACACCCCTGCCATAATCGATGGTATCGCATCCTCTATCGCAGCATCTGCGCCAGCCTCAATTGATGCTTCAGTCGCCGTGGTTGCTGCCTCTGTTCCTTCTGCGATTGCTTCCTCGCTTTGTGTGGCAGACATAGTGCGCTCGATTTCTTCGATATCATCGGCCGCCTGCTGCTTGAAGGACGGATACCACGTATCATAGTCAGATTTTTTCGTCGTATAGAACAGGATCCCGATTAGATTGAAAACGTAATACTTTGATTGTGTAACCTCACCAATGAGAGGTTGTCTTGGAGGTACCCAATCCCACAGAGGGATAAAGCCATGATTGTTACTGTGTGAATTCGGCCTACGGTATGCCTGCCAGTATTTCTTGATTTGCCTAATGCCTTTAGTCACACCAGCCAGAGAAAATGGCTTAATTTCGTTAAAACGATAGGGCGCTCCTGAATTAGGATCGTAGTTGAAGATATCCGGTTTGTAATAATTCCTATTCCGAGGACCAGTATAAGAGTTATATGGAACCCATCCTTGAGCATCAAAATACTGCCAGGTTGTTGCATCCTGATCGTCAGCAAATGCCACTTTGGCAGCATCCGCGTGTTGAGACTCCAAATATACCGGTTCGATGGCTGCTTCTACCTCTGCGCCTTGTTCATCAGTATATTGTCCGGTCGGATCATTGTTGTTTACAGGATCATCCGCAGCATAGATATAACGATTTAGGGACAGTGGCCACATTGCGTCTCCGGCATCTGTATCAGGAGTCAGGAATCTTCCATCACTAGGATTGTAGAATCGATGCCTCAGATAGCTAATACCTGTTTGATCTTGTTGTTGACCACCAAATCCAAACGAGATCGCTGATCCGGTACGGCCTATAATATTTCCGAACGCTCCATAAAGCGCCGTTCCTGCAATTGCGCCAGATGCATCGGAGAGTCTTCGTACGCTTCCGGAGAAATCAGTAAGTGGATATAACACTCTCCCCAGCACATCACTTCTCAGCAATCCTTGTCCATATGTGTAACTGGCCGAAAGATTATTTGACTGATCACGTTCCTCAAGAACCAGTGGCAGAGACGATGATACGTCAAGAACAAAGTTTGTCGTAGAGCCAGCGGAGGTTTGAGCGATACGCCGTCCTTCACCGTCATATTCGAACAGCGTTCCATTGACATTAATTAGATGATTTGATGCATCATATTCATACGCCGATATGCCATCGGAAAGTAGGTTACCGTTAGCATCGTATTGATATGCCACATTTCGATCATTGGCATCAAACACAAAGTGTGCTCCATTGATGACCGAACGATTACCGACAGCATCGTAACCGAACGAATTATTACCGGCAGGCCCTGCTTCAGATGTAAGCCGGCCATCGGCATCGTAAGAATACGTTGTTGTACCGACATTCGAATCGCTCACAGAAAGACGCTTGCCATTGGCGCCAAGCACAGTGGATCGCGTTGTTAGGATTGCGCCACCAGGAGCAAAGTCACTTATTCCGACAAGCCTGTTCAGCTTGTCATAGACATAGTTCGTGTAGACACTGTTTTCTCTACTAACCGATGCCACATTGCCGGCGTTGTCGTAACTATATTTGGTCTGAGAGCCATCTGATGCAATTACCTTACTAAGACGATTAGCTGCGTCATAAGATAATTGTGTCAAGCCAGATGGGGTTTGAGTTGAGATTCTATTGCCATGATCGTCATACGCATATGCGACGGAATTGGTTATACCATTGATCGTTGTAGCGCTTCCTGTAAGCCAGCCGCGATTCGGATCGAAAGTATATTCGGTCGTTACAGGGCTTCCAACCGTTGGGGTTCGAACAGATTGAGTGATATTGCCGGCTGAATCGTAACTGATGTCGACATGCGAGCCGTCAGAATGCACAATACTCCGCTGCCGCCCGGCTGCATCATATGTAAAGTTAGTTGTCATTCCGGCATAGTCGACAACTTCCGAAAGTGATCCATCTATATTATAAGCGAAAGTTTTATGCTGGCCAAGCGGAAGATTTTTTGCAATAAGACGACCTGATACATCGTACTCAAAATTTGTCGTATGGCCATTAGCGTCCGTCTGACTGACACGATTTCCAATCTCATCATAACCGAATGTCGTCGCATTCCCGAGCGGATCTGTGGTGGAAATCAATCGCCCCTGTGAGTTGTAGGCAAATAGGGTCTGGTTACCGGACTGGTCTGTTTGACTTATGAGATTGCCAGCCGCATCATATAAAGCAGTCGTCGTTGTGCCATCCGGGAAGGTAGTACTCTTCAGATTCCCACTCAAGTCATACTGATATCTCGTGGTGTTTCCATTGCCGTCTGTCTCGGAAAGAGTATTTCCTGCAAGATCTAAGGTTCGCACGCTCATATTTCCGAGAGGGCCGACCGAGCCAATGTTCCTACCCAGGTCGTCATACACCAAGGTTCTCTTATTGCCGTTTTCATCTATGCGACTGTCAACGGAGCCGTCTATATTGTAAATTATGCTCTTGTATATCTGCTGCCCGGATGAATTGGTCAAATAATTGACGGAGCCACCAGACATAGGGTTTGCAGGATTTGCGAACCCGGTGCGAATTGGCCTGTTCAAGTCATCGTATGTCTTGCCCAGAATATGATCGCCCCTGTCGTACTGCAGGATCAAGTTACCTACAGCATCATAGACTTGCTTCGTCATCGAGCCATCCGGATAGGTAGTCTGAATCAAACGTCCGGCAGGATCATAACTATATTGTGTCGTCCGGCCGAGCGCGTCGACTGTGTGATCTACTGAGCCAACTTCATTATAGAATGTTTGCACAGTCGAGCCATTTGGGTTGATGGTCTGTATCAGCCGATCTTGCTCATCATAGATATGATGTATGCTGGATGTCTGGACGACACCCGTCTCAGGGTTCTTGTATATTCGAGTCTGCGTTGCACGATTACCATCTAAATCGTATGTGAATGAAACAACAGTTCCATCGGCTTGAGTAATCGATGACAGACTCCCAGGCGATTCGGAGCTGGCGTAGGCATATCCAATCGTGCGTCCAAGGGCATCCGTGCTGCTCGATATTCGACCATTAGCAATATGCTTGAATGTCCGGGTATTACTAAGCGCATCTGTCGTCGATATGAGATTGCCCATACCATCGTAAGAATTGGAACTGACTACAACTCCGTTCGGATCTGTCTCGGCGAGTAATTCTCCGTACGCGTTGTAGCTCTTTACAGTTACGACGTTAGTTGTCACGCCATTCACGACATGGGACTGACTCTCGGAAATCTGGCTCCCATTCGCGTCGTACTGATATGTAGTCGTCCGTCCGGCAGGATCCGTAATTGACAAGGGCAGATTTGGCGCATTCGGATTGGCAGAACTAAATGTTGCAAACGTATTAACAGGTTGACCATTATGATAACGAGTCGTTTGTGTGACGTTACCTGAGCTGTCGTACTGCAGCACCGTTGCCCGCCCAAGCGCGTCCACTGTTACTTCGGCATTTGCCGGCACAGTGGGAAGGTATACAAGCCCAGGTTGAGCACCACCCGGTTCGATCGACTTATCGTAGTAGTAGTCGATCTG
>Ga0105238_10001919_pt1 | contig 20874 bp, 17 predicted proteins | sample KBSC34metaG_FD_81526 | JGI IMG/M metagenome (GOLD analysis project Ga0105238, IMG submission 81526) | Corn rhizosphere microbial communities from Kellogg Biological Station, Michigan, USA - KBS C3-4 metaG | ecosystem: Host-associated > Plants > Roots > Rhizosphere > Soil | place: Michigan, USA... | reverse complement strand
TTGCGCACTACTTCGGTGAGCGTGGTCATGGCGCCGATTTCGAGACCGCCATTCACCTCTTTCACCCCACGCAGCTCACCTATTTGACTGAGGTCGATGACTACTTTGGGCCGCTTGATGCGGTCTTTCAGCCAGTCGAAACTGTCGAGTCCGCCCGCCAGCACCCAGGCGTCGCTGCCGTGCTGATCGAGCAAGCCCAGAGCGTCTCCAACGGTTGCCGGCTGGAAGAGCTCGAACGCCGGCATGATATCGCGAATGATAGCCATATATTCAAGTCTCCTAAATGTGAGCCGTCAGGCCCTCTTCCATGGGGTGCCCAGCTTCGAGAGAAGCCAGAATCGTATCTGCCAGGACTGGCGCGCGGCGGAAAACATCGTCGCCTAACGCGTCAGAAAGCGCGTTCAGAATTGCCATGCAGCCAGCGCCGACCGGGGGCTCGCCGATACCGCGCGCGCCGATCGGAGTTTCAGGATCGGGAATGTTAACCGCATCCCACTTCATGTCCACCGGAACGTCCAGAATTGTAGGCGGACGGTTGTGGTGGAAACGTTTGGCCAGCGGCACTCCGTAATGTTGATCGTAGACCCACTTTTGACTCAGCGCGTGACCGATGCCGAGTACCGAGCGGCCGAGAACCTGACCGCCGAGAGCGTGGGGGTGGAGCACGGTTCCCACGTCGGCAATCGCCATGTAATCTTTGATGATGTACTTGCCGGTTTCGAGGTCCACTTCAACCTCTGCGAACCCAGCGACGAAGGAGTGAGTCAGGCCGTCGCGCGGCATGGTGTCGCGAGCGACTGCCAGCAATCCCTGTCCGGCCAGCGCGGTCGCCGACGCGGCCGTCATTTTATTGATGCCCTTGGGCAACTCGTGGCCATCGTAGATGCCGCCGAGTTCGATCGCACGCTTGGCGGCTTGCGCCAGACTCATGCCCGCGCCGCCTCCCTTGCGGAATACGCGTTCGTTGGCCACCACATAATCGTCGGCCTTACCGCCAAGATCCTTGGCAGCAATTTGCTGCAGCTTCTGGATGGCGTCGGTGGCAGTGATGTATGCAGCGCGCGTCATCGCGTGGGTGGTTTGGCTTCCGCCCGAGGGGCAGGCCCAGGGGAGATTGCGACCGCTGTGACCCCAGGTGATTTCAACTTTCTCCCACGGCACGCCGAGCATTTCAGCGGCGACGCGATTGCAATCGTGCACCGACTCCGTACCCAAGTTGCCGATGCCGCTCTGCACGTACATGCGCCCGTCCGGTTTGATCACAAACAGTCCGTCGAATCCGATAGACCCGCCGACGAAAGCGCTGGTGGCAACACCGATACCGCGCACTTTGGTACCGCTGCGCTTAACTTGTTTCTTGCGGTCATCCCAGGCGAACAATTCGCGCCCGCGATCGAGCGCTTCGCGAATGAAGCTGCTGGTGATATATGGCCGCTTCCCGCGAACCGGAGGCCCAACTTCGGCCTTGCCTGTCGGGGAATTGATCTTGTGCATCTCCACCGCATCGATGCCCAGCTTGCGGGCCGCCTTGGACAGAATGGGCTCCATGATCACGATGCCCTGAAACCCGCCAGGCTGGCTTTGCGAAACGCGAGGCGAGGTATTGGTGATCACGCTGACACCGCGCATGCGCATAGCGGGCGGTTGATACATCAGCGACGCGATGCGTCCCGAGGTCATGCCATCGCCCTGCGCGTCATACGATCCGTTGTCGCAGACAGTGTACATGTCGATGGCGGTAATGCGGCCATCCTTGGTGAACCCTACCTTCACGCGGCCATGCACGCTGGGGCGCGCGCGACCGATAAAGTGTTCTTCCTCGCGGCTGATCCGCATCATTACGGGCGCGCCGACTTTCTTCGAGAGGATGCACGGAATAATCGCGGAAATCGCGCCGGTAATCTTACTGCCGAATCCACCACCGGTGTACTCGCTGATGACCACTACGTCTTCGGGGCCCTTGATGTTCGGCCCTAACCAACGGACCATCGCGGGAACCGTCTGCGCAGTGCTTTGGCTGCCGGTGTGAATGTAGACCTTCCCATTCTGCCAGTAGGCCATCGTGGTGCGGGTTTCGAGGGGCTGGTGGCTGGTATTGGGCGAAACGAAAGTCTCATCCAGCACCAGGTCGGCTTTCTTCAATCCGCCTTCCCAATCGCCGTAGGACCATTCTTCGGCGGGCTTGCCCATGGGCATCTGGCCATCTTTGGCGGCGGCGAAATCTTCCTCGGTCCACTTAAGCTCCTGAACCTGGGCAGGAGGCGGCAGTGGTGGCGGTTGGCCGGGAACCGCCTTGGGTGTTTCAGGCCGGATCCAGACGTTGCCTTGAACGCGCGCGTTCGGCCCGCCGGGACGCAGACTCACAAAAGGATCAACCACATGCGGGAGCCGTTCGTAAGTAATATGAATCTTTTCGATGGCTTCGGCGCACGTGTATTCGTCGACGGCGCAGACCGCGAGAATGGGCTCGCCCTGATACATCGGCTCCATCGTAAGGCTGCGGTCGGCCAGCTTGTTCGCTGGAATGACCTGACCCATATCCGTCATGCCGTCGGCAGGCGCGGGAAGATCGTCCGCCGTAAGAATGCCTTTTACACCCGGCATAGCGAGCGCTTCGGAGGCATCGATGCTTACCACTCTGGCGTGCGCCATGGGGCTCAGCAGCAGTCTGGCGAACAGCATGCCATCGACGCGATAGTCCTCAGCGTATTTGGCCTTACCGGTTACCTTGGCGACCAAGTCCGGGGTCTGGTAATTCTTTCCAACCAGCTTGTGGGTAGATTCGATCGGAGTAGTCTTGGCTGCCGGCATGTTAGCTCACCTTCCTTAGGTTCTCGGCGCCCTGCATGAGAGCGGTGAGGATCTTGTCATAATCTTGGCACCGGCAGAGGTTGCCGGAAACGCCGTGGGCCAATTCAGCCCGCGTCGGCGACCCATTTACTTTCAGAAATCCAACCGTCGCCATCACAAAGCCCGGCATACAGAAGGCGCATTGGAAGCCCTGCTCGTCAACCACGCCCTGCTGGACGGGGTGGAGCTTCCCATCCGCACTGGCCAGACCTTCGATGGTGACAATATTCTTGCCGCGAGTGGTGTGGGTTAAAATCGAGCACGAATAGTGGGGCACATCGTCGATTAGAACGGTGCACGCGCCGCATTCCGAGCGGTCGCAGCCCAGCTTCGAGCCGGTAAGACCAAGCTTATAGCGCAGCGTAGTGTTGAGAGTTTCCTGCTTCATCACATCCACGCGCCGCTGCTGTCCATTGACGTTCAGGGTGACCAGACGTTCGACGGAGCCCGCCGCCGACTGTTGCGCCCGCACGGTAGACGTGCGGAACAGATAAGCGCCAGAGGATGATACGGCGCCCGCCGCGATCACACCCTTTATCGCACCGCGTCTAGAGATCCCTTTAGGGGTGTCTTCCATATTATTCTTATCCGCCATAATTAGATCACCTCGATGGTCGCACAGCTTGGGCCGTGCAACGCTATTCCGTGAATCGTGTTCCGCAAATCCATGCTGAAGCTACTTGTGCGAACCAATGTTACGCGATCAGATGTCATGCCGTCAATGATCGATTGGCCAATATCTTTGAAACCAGAACAGCTTACACCCGACGGGGTTGAAGGTTGCGAGTTACAAATCTTGTTGGCTTCGATACGGGAATAATTATACACCCTAGAAAAAAAGCCGCAAGGGGGGGCCGCAAAAGTTGACGTCTCAATTCATTAACTCCAGCCTTAGGAACCCGCCGGTTGGCCCAAGACCTCTTCGTCGATGCTCAAGGACCAATCCAAATTCTCTGACGTGATCACCAGGTAATAGAAGCGGGGATCTTCGGTAACATACGCGATCCCTTTGCCATTGCCGTTGTGTTCGAAGCCCAGGGCGATGGGCCGTCCGCTCACCGCGCTATTGACCATAAGGAGCATCGTTCCAGTACTGGGCGTAGTGTCTCCCTTGGTTTCCCACTTGATGCGCCACTGGGTCGCCTCAATATTAAAGGACTCCGTCTGGCTGCTTCCCCGCCCCGAAAAGTCTGCAATATGGCGCCAGCCGACGAGCGGGGTCTTGGGCTTAGCCGGCGCGGAGTTGCACGCTGTCAGGGACAGAACTGAAACCAGCAGCGCCGCCGGCAGGGTGAGTCTGAGCGCAATACGGGACGTAGTTTCAATCATGACAGCGGGTCTCTTTTATGATAGCCCGGCCCGCGTATGGGGCGCGCAGTAATTTAGCGCTCGACGCTCGTGGTGTCCATATGATCCGCTTGCACCCGCACGGCTGCGCGTTGCGCCTTGCGTTCGCGCACGAGCCCGGCAATGAACCAGACCGCACCGCCTCCGATCACGATGAACATGAGCCATCGCAGGACGCTTGCGCCCAGCGCGGCGTCGAAGACCGGCATTTCGATGTGATACTTGCTGAGCACCGCCCAGCGCTCCGTCATCCAATGCCATGCGGTGTGCGCCACCAGCGCGGACAAAATAATGGTGCCGGTGCGTTCCGGTACCGCGAACCGGAAAAGAAGATCGAGCGCGGGGATCAGCATCGCCAGCACCAGTAGTTGGCCGAGCTCGACACCGACGTTAAATGATAAGAGCGACGTCAGCATGTGCGAACCTGCCAGTTGCAACGTCTGCCGTAGTGCAAACGAGAATCCGAATCCGTGCACCAAGCCGAATCCGAAGGCGATCATCCAGCGGCGTTTGATAGTGGACCCGCCAACGATGTTTTCGAGCGCCATGTAGACGATGGAAACCGCAATCAACGTTTCGATCAACGGCGGGAACCAGGACGCGTCGGGTGCCAAGTTGTACGCGGAAGCGATCAGCGTGATGGAGTGCGCCACCGTGAACGCTGTCACCACCGGGATCAATCCGCGGAATCTTCGGAACGGAATCACCAGGCAAAACAGGAAAAGCAGATGGTCGGTTCCGTCCAGAATGTGCCGGAATCCGAGCTCCACGAATCGACCGGCCGCCTGATACCACTCCGGGTCCAGCCTGACCAACCCAGGATCGCTGTTGAATTCGAAAGCGCGAACGCTTCCATTGGGCAGCACGTAGCTGAGGACGGTCACCACGTTGAGCCCCAGGCGGTTCAACCCGCCGGGGGCAATCGAGAACCTGGACTGATCCGAATGGATGGGATATTCGAATAGAACGTCCAACATCACTTGGTCCCAGAACACATTGGTATTGAGTTCCGGTCCGGCGAGGTGCGCCATCGCTTCTGGGTAGGACGCAAACGAGCGGTCCGACGGCAGCGACAAGAGCACCTTAGCCACACGCGGCTTGGGCAGGACGGTGTTGTTTTCGTAGACGTCTATGAAGTCCGAAATCCACAGCGTAGCGGCATCCGGCAACAGGCTCTCCGTGCGCTCGATATCCAGAAAGGCTTCGCTGCCGCGGACCGGAAAGTCCACGTCCCGCATGGCCTTTAAGGGAACGCGCACCACTAAATGCAGACGGTCGCCGGCGGGCTTCAGAAAGGCCTGTACGGTCACATCATTTGGGATGTCGTGAGCGCGGAGGAGGCTTGGCGTAAGAAGCAGGGCTGCGCAGACGGCCGCGACCGCCCCCCGCACCTTCCCATTACGCAATAGATCGAACCTCATACTTCTCGCGCTCATGATCCGAGCGCCACTATTCTACTTTGCGGCGCCTTCCTTCGGTACGTGGAAAGAAATGATCACCAGAGTGTCCTCGATCTCGGTAAAGGAGTGGGGAGTATTTTCCGGAACCATGATCCAAGCGCCTTTACTAATGTGCTGCGCGGTACCTTCATCGACGGCGCTGCCCTGCCGGTTTGCGGCATTGGTCCGGTGCTCGTTGCGAAGGTGTCCGCCCATGGTTAGCTTGGCGGCGCCTTGGACGACATAGATGATTTCTTTATCCTGCTCATGAACGTTAGGCGGGGTATCGATTCCATGTACCCGATACTCCAGGTTCGCGTGATACGGAGGAAACGCCCACATCGGCTGCACGAAGTTTCCCTGATCGGGTTTGCGCTCCGCCTTCGCTTTAGCAATCATGGCGGTCAACTTATCCGCGTTGAAGAACACATCGAAGGGCCCCTCCGCGCTCATCGCGGCGGCGGACACCAGAAGCGCCGCGGTCCCCAGCAACATCTTGCTAATAACTCGCATGTTTTTCTCCTCAGGTAAGTGTATCAGCGATCTGATGCCCGCCAGAAAAGGAAACCGGGGGCTGGAGAGCCCCCGGAGTGCGCCAATTAAAAATCGATCTTCTCGCGAATAGCTACTTCTTGGTCGGCCAAGGCACACCTTGGTCTGCCTTCGCCGGACCCATGCCCTTGTAGTCGAACTTCTGGACACGCTGTCCACGATAGGTTTCCGTAGTGAAGATGTTGCCCTTCGAATCGGTGGCGATACTGTGCACGGCGTAGAACTGTCCCGGCTGACGTCCGCCATCGCCGAAACTGCTGACGACCTGAAGCGTTTGGCGGTCGAGGATGTTGATCCGCTCGTTGGCGCCATCGGCAACATATAAGAACTGCTGCTTAGGATCTTTCGAGAAGGCCACATCCCATACCGATCCGTCGCCCAACGTATTCTTGTCGAAGAACGCTTCCTTCACGAAGGAACCGTCGGTCTTGAACACCTGCATACGATCATTGACGCGATCGCAGACGTAAACGAAACCGTCGTCGGAGACATCCGCGCAATGTACCGGATTGCGGAACTGCTGTGCGATGGGAGCTTTCGGATCGTAATTGCCGAGGTTGGTGTCGTCCGGCTTCTTGCCATATGCGCCCCAGTAGCGCTTGAACTTGCCGCTGGTGGCGTCGAACACGATCACGCGGCGGTTTCCGTAGCCATCGGCAACGTACAATTCATCGGTCTTCTTATCGATGAAGAGTTTGGCCGGCAAGCGGAGATTTGCGGTGTCGTTGCTGCCTTTGCTCATGCCGGGCTTGCCGATCTGCAACAGGAATTTTCCGTCCTGTGTAAACTTGAGCACCTGATTGTCGTGATAATAGCCGGCCGCGGAAGTTTGATCTTCCATCGGCGTGCCTTCCTTTTTCTTACTCGTGGAGCCGGGAGGCGTGCCGCGGCCATTGCCGCCAATCCAGACGTTGCCTTTGTAGTCGACGGTGATGCCGTGATTCGACAGCGGCCAGTCGTAGCCCTTGCCGGGGCCGCCCCAGGAGTTCAAGAGGTTGCCTTCTTCGTCGAACTCGAGCACCGGCGGAGCCGGCGTGCAGCAGCGTGCGCTATTCGTAGCCAGATAGGTTTCTTTGGCTTCGAGCGAACCGGCGCGATGAATGATCCAGATGTGATCGTTCGAATCCACCGACACTCCAATGGTGTTCCCAATGACCCAGTGGTTCGGCAGCGGCTTGGGCCAGAGCGGATTGACTTCGAATCGAGGCGCCTGCCCTCCGGCGGCCGCCGCCACCGCGCGCCGTTGGAGCACAACGGAGCCGACACCGAGCGCCGCGACGACTGCAACGAGGCCTGCTCCCACTTTGAGCTCATGCGTCATAACGATCTCCCTTCGAGCATTGCTGCCGATCTTTGTCTAGAGAACCTTGGACACTATACATGATTTTCCTCGCCGGAGCCAGCGGCTTATTTCGATTGCAGGTAATCAAGGAGCGCATCGATATCCGACGAGGTTAATTTTTTCGCGAAGGAGGGCATGAGTTTGCCGCCCACACGTATTTTCCCGGCGATCAGGGTGCGCTCCGGCTTGGCGTTGCTCTGCGGCATTTTGTCGCGCTGGAACAGATGATAGAAATTTGGCCCCAGCTTGTTGGGGCCTCCGGATTCGACAGCATGGCAAACGACGCAATTCTCGCGATAGATCGCCTGACCGATTTTCAGGCGGTTCTTTTGCCACGGAACCGGACGGAGAACCACCGCCGCGGCGGCCGGTTTGTCGACGCCAGGCGCGCTGCCCACCGAACTGCCCTTCTTCCCGGAACCGTCGTCCTTCTTGCCGAAATTCGCAGTCAGATAGTCCAAGACCTCGGCGAACTGCGCCGGCGTACCGTCGGCGCCATTGCTTTTCATGTTCGCGATCACACCCGCCCAACCGCTGCGTGTATTGCGCAGGTTGGTGGTGGTTTCGGCATCGTGGCACGAAGTGCAAATGGTTTTGAAAGTCTCGCGGCCTTTCCCGCCGGGGAGATCTTGCGCGTTTAGAGCAGCCATCGAAATCGCCATAGCGAACGCAGCGGCGACGGAAGAGAGTCTCACGCCACCTCCTTGCGGGCAACGCCGGTTGCGCCGGCGCCGTCGAGAATTTGCCGCACGCGGGGAATCAGCGGGTCGGAACAGTGGACACGCAAGCACATGACGCCCGGCAGTACGGTGGGGATGGGAACATTCTTGTCGCGCTTGCGCAGCAGACCGCTTTCCCAGAGAAACCAGCCGAACGTGGATAGCACTGATCCCAGCATGGTCGTCTCATAAGTAATGACGCCAGTGCCCCAGAACGAGAAGATCGGCATTCCGCCGGTCGGCAGCGAGTAATTGTGCTGAGCCGCGTAAACGCCAGCGGTAGCCAGTCCTCCGGTCACGATTGCGCCCACTACCGCTACCAAGGACATACGGCTGGGACGGTCCAAAATTCCGCGGCGGAATTCAACGGGTTCCTCCGAAAACACGTCCAGGTCCTCGGCGTCGATACCGGCCGCCTTCAAGGCCAGAATCGCAGCTTCAAGCTTGGGCTGCTCCCGGAAATCCGCCATTAGGTACACGGCTAGTCTTCCTCCACCGGGTGCGCTTTGAACTCCCACACCGCGATAATCGGAAACAATTTCGAGAACAAAAGATATAGCACGAGCATGCCGGCGAAAGTAGCGGCGGTGATCGCGAATTCGATCCAGGTGGGCAAATATACACCCGAGGCCGACGTCATTCTTGGATTGCCCAGCGTGGGCGCAACGATCAGATAGCGCTCCAGCCACATGCCGATGAGCACGCAAACGGAAGCGACCATGGCGGTGGTGATGGTCCGGAGTTTTCGGATCCCCAGCAGAATAAACGGCACTACAAAATTGCAGAACACCATGGTCCAGAAGAACGGAGCGTACGGCCCGCGAATCTTGCTGGCGAAGACCGCCATCTCACTCGGCTCGTTCCCGTACCAAACGGTCTGATATTCGGCAAAAGTAAAATAAAACCACAGCAAGCTCATCAGCAAGAGAAGCTTCGACAAATTATTGAAGTGATGTTTTGTCAGGTATAGCTCCAGGCCAAGGGCTCGCCGCAGCGTGCCCATTACTAATAGGAGAGCCGCGATCCCGCTGAAGATCGCTCCGACGACGAAATAGGGGCCGAAGATCGTGCTGTGCCACATGGGAGCGATCGACATTGCGAAGTCCCAGGAAACTACGGTGTGCACGGAAATTGCGACGGCCAGGATGATACACGCCATCAGCTTCATGGCGCGTTCCAACGCGTGCCATTCGCGATCGCTGCCGGTCCAACCCAAAGAAAGAATTCGATAAAGCTTCCGGCGCCAGGGAACATTATGCTGGGCGAGTTGCGCCATATCCGGGATCAGCGGCAAGTATAAATAAATGACGCTGCCGGTCACATAAGTAAGGATGGCGACTAGATCCCACAGCAGCGGCGAGCGGAAGTTCGGCCACAGCAGGCGCGGATTGGGGTACGGAATCAGCCAGTAGAACAACCAGGACCGGCCCAGGTGAATGATCGGGAACATGCCGCCGATCATCAAGCAAAACACCGTGATCGCTTCCGCCGCGCGGGTGACCGGCTTGCGCCACGCGGCGTCAGTGAGACGGAGGATCGCGGAGATCAGCGTCCCGGCGTGCGAAATACCGATCCAGAAAACGAAGTCTACGATATAGAAGCCCCAGAATACTGGACGATTTAGCCCGGTGACGCCCATTCCGTCGCGTACCTGGATGCCCCACGCCACCAACCCAAGTACGATGACCGACATCGCGGCCGCTATCGTGATCCAATAGCGCGCGCTTCCATTTGACAGCGGGCGGAACAGGTCCTCGCGGATTTTTGCGTATGGCAACAGCTCTGGTGCAGACGTCGCCATGCTTTACTTGGCCCTCTCCAAGTAAAAAACTTTGGGCTTGGTGCCGAGCTCTCCCATGAGCAGCGTCGAACGTCCGCTCCCGGCAAGCTTCGATACTTTGCTCTCAGGATCGTTGAGATCGCCGAACGCCATCGCGTCCGCCGGGCAAGACTGCACGCATGCGGGCTGAATTTCGCCGTCAGCTAAAGGACGATTCTCAGTCGCGGCATCGCGTTTGCCCCGCTGAATGCGCTGCACACAGAACGTGCATTTTTCCATGACACCGGCCGGACGAATGGAGACGTCAGGGTTGTGCTGCAACTGTAACGGCTCGGGCCACTCCGGCGCAAACCAATTGAAGAAGCGTACGGTGTACGGACAATTATTGGCGCAATAGAACGTGCCGACGCAGCGATTGTAAACCTGAACGTTGAGTCCCTCGGTGTTGTGATAAGTCGCATAGGTCGGGCAGACCGGTTCGCAGGGGGCGTTATCGCACTGCTGGCAGAGCACCGGGCGATACTTCACTCTCACATCCGGGAATTCACCTTCGTAATAACGGTCGACGCGAATCCAGTGTGCGGTGCGGCCCTTCTCGGCCTGTTCCGGGCTCGATACCGGCAGATTATTTTCCGCATGGCACGCGACGACGCACGCTTCGCAGCCGGTGCATCGGTCCAGATCGATCGACATTCCCCAACGATGTTCCATGCGTTTACCTGTGGATGTCTCTTTCTTCACGATCCGGTGTTGAGAACTGAATCCACTGTTTGCGATCGCCTACGCGTGTCACTTTTACGCGCGTGCCGCCCATAACCAATGCTCCCGTCGACTTCTCGTACGCCGGCGCCAAAATCGACAGCGGATTCGCGCCCCGTCCAGATGCATAGCGTCCGTAATGCGAGTGTCCGTCGCCGATGGGCATGCTCACCACGCCCGGTATCGCTCCGGGATTCACGTAGGCAGGCGCGTCAATCGAGCCGTGTGCCGCCTCTACACGTACGATGTCACCATTCGCCACGCGCAGACTCGTGGCTGTTTTAGGATCGAGTTCTACCGGCAATCCCCATATCGAGCTTGAAACGGGATCGGGCAGTTCCTGCATCCACGGAAGGTTCGATCCCGATCCATCGTGGTGCTGGAGCGAAGTGTAAGGCTGGAATTCAAGCGGGAATTGTGCGGCTTCGCCAGCCTTTGCGTCAGACGCGACTTCGAATTTTGCATCGGAGATGCGCGGAGCAGGCGCGGCCGCTGCTTCATCCCAAAAACCGCCTTGGTGCAGGACGTCGTCTATGGTCAGTTCTCCGGCCAGCGGCTCGATCACTTCTCGCACACTGACACCTTCGTAAGCTACCTGCATCTTCTCGGCGATCTCGGCCAGGGTTCGTTCCACTGCTCGGGTATCATATAGTGGCTGAATGAACGGTGTCGCGGCTGCCATGCCCACCCGTGTGGACACTGCGGGAACCAACGCGATCTCGGACTCTAAGGTGTCGTGATCCGGCAGGATCAAGTCCGCCCAAGCGCTGGAGTCGTCCAAGAAAGATCCAAAGCTGATCACGGTCTCGGCGCGCTTGAGCGCATCTTCCACACCGCTGGATTTAGGAAACAGGTATGCAGGATTCGTGCGGTCGATCAGAACCACCTGCGCATGCGCCAGAGCTTCGGGGACGCGATAGTTATCGGCGGGAGCGATGGCCTGCTTCGCGGGCGCAAGAATGCCCCCTGGCTTGCCGACATTTCCCAGCATGACGTTGATGTAGTGCGAGGCAACCACGGCGTCGAGCGAATTGCTCTGTACGATGGAAGCTCCGCCGATCACTAGCGGCGCGGGTGATTCACCCAACTCCTGCACCGCCTCACGAACGCGCCTCTCATCCAGGCCGCACGCCGCGAGTAGTGTCTTGACGTCGGCGGCGCGGAAAGCGTCAGCCGCTGATTTGGGCAGATCCTTGGTGTTACGAGCGAGCTTGCTGTCGAGCAGGATGCGTCCGACGGCTGCTAAAAATTGCGGCTCGGTTCCCGGACGCACCGGCAACCAGCGGTCCGCTGCGGATGCAGTAATCGACAAACGAGATTCCGCGTGCACTAGTCGCCCACGCACCGCGGGCCTGCCTTGGCGGAAGGCTCCATACTGGCGCGTGTAATAGACCGGCGAAGTCCAGCCGCCCAGGAAGTCCGCGCCCGCGCCCAATACGAAATGTGCGTTCGCAAGATCGTACACCGGCTGTCCGGTCCATCCGAAAACGGTCTGCGCGGCTTTGCGCTCGACCGGATGATCCGTGATAGAGCAGACAACGGGGGCCGGTGCTTTCAAGGCCTTCGCGAACCGATCGAGCGCCAGCGAACGGGTGCTCGCAGCACCGCCGCTGAGAATCACGATCTTGCCAGGATCGGCGGCTCGTACCTTGGCGATTTTTTCGGATGCCGAACCGATCGCCGCATCCCACGAGGTTGCCGCGAACTGTCCGCTGCCGCGCTCGCCCGACCTCTGCATGGGGCCACGCAAACGATCCGGATGATACAGGGCCTGGACCGTCGCCTGTCCTCGGGCGCAAAGCTTGCCTCCGCTGATGGGATCGAGCGGATTGCCTTCGATTTTCTTGACAGCGGCCACACGCTCTCGAACCTGCTCGCCTTTATCCGTGATAACGCGCTCACCTTCCATCACACGCACTAGAGTGCCGCATCCGGCGCTGCACGAAGTGCAAACCGCAGGGTGCCACTGTTCTTCACCAGGGACGAGTTCGTGTTCCGGCACCAATAGCGGCATTAACTTACCGACACTGGTTCCGCAGTTGGTGGTAAGAGCGCCCGCGGAGGTGGCCGAGAGAATCCGGAAGAAGACGCGCCGGTCCATATTATTAAGCCGCCCTCTGGTCCGGCCGCTTCGCCGCCCGAGCACTTAGTAATGACATGTAGCGCAATCCTCAGACGCGTGATTCTGTCGGTGGCAACTCAAACACGTCCCCATGTTGTGCTTCACTAACGGCTGCGCGGTGGCGGCCTGCGTCATGTCGCCATGGCAGCGAGCGCATTGTACGCCCGCGCGAACATGCGGCGCATGTTGGAACTTCACCAAAGCGGCGGCTTCAAAACCATACACACGCTGCCATGGAATTTCGCGCCGCGCGGCCGCGTAATCGGCAACTTTTTTGACTTCCGGATTGCCGGTTGCGATCTTTGCGTGACACAACATGCACTTGGAAACCGACGGAATGGTGGCGCGCGCGCCGGTATCGGCGCCGCTGTGGCAATCCAGGCATTGCATTCCATGCTCGATGTGAATCTTATGCGAGTAGGCGATGGGCTGTTCGGCCTGGAGGGCACCGGCGAAGATTGCGCTTGTGGCTAACAAAAGTGATCTAAGTCGACGCCAAAAGCTGGATCTGGACGGTCCGATGGCGTCCGGGCAAGGGTTTTCGAGGCTTGGCCTTTTGAAGCGAATACTGTCGTTCATGAAACTTAGAGCCGGCAACTCTCACTACCAATACTGGTGCCTGGGAGCACCGGCGCTGAGTGGGCCCAACCTGTCTTTGACGATGCTACCACACCAGCAGCCAAAATCTGCTGCGCCGGCGGCTTAAACGTACTATGCCGGCTACTCTCTCAGCCCGTATACGAACAGCGAATTACCGGCGGAAACGGCGACATACTGCTTGCCGCCGACCGAGTAGCTCATGGGCCCAGACGCTACGGGGCCGCCCACGCTTGTCTTCCAAAGTAATTCTCCATTGCGCGCATTGAGCGCATAGAAGTAACCCTCGCGGCCGCCGGAAAACACTAAATCGGATCCCGTGCTCATGACGCCGGCATCAGTCACATCATTCATCTTGAATTCCCACTTGCGGTCGCCCGTCATCGGGTCAATGGCGCGTATGGCTCCGTACCCTTCGTCTTCTTTGCGCGTATTAACGCGAGCAGCGAACATGTTTCCGATGACGGACCGCGGCGAGACGCCAAGGTAACGATTCCCTTCGCTGTACTCCTGCTTGCCGCTCAAATAGATCGACGAATAATTCACCCAGGACGGAATATAGAACAATCCGGTACGCGGGCTGAACGACGGTGAATACCAATTCGTGCCGCCTTGATTGCCCGGGAAAATCACTGTTCCTTCGGGAGACGGCAATTTACCTGGGACACGCATCGGGCGCCCAGTCTCGTCGAAACCGCTGGCCCAGTTCACTTCGACGAAAGGCTTGCCCAGCAGAAACTTTCCAGTGGCGCGGTCGAGCACGTAAAAGAATCCGTTGCGGTTCGCCCAAAGCATCACCTTCCGCAAGCTGCCCTGCCAGTTGATATCCGCGAGCACCGGAACCTGCACGGCGTCGTAATCGAACTCGTCGTGCGGCGAGAATTGATAGTGCCACTTGAGCTTGCCAGTGTCGCCATCCAGCGCTACCACGGAACTGGAGTAAAGATTGTCGCCCACCCGAACATCGCCATCGTAGTCCGGGCCAGCGTTGCCGATTCCCCAATACGTGAGGTTGAGATCGGGATCGTAGGAACCGGTCACCCATACCGAGGCGCCGCCGGTTTTCCAGGAATCGCCTTTCCAGGTTTCGTGACCCGCTTCGCCAGGGCCGGGGATGGTGTTAAAGCGCCACGCTTCCTTGCCAGTCTTTACGTCGTAGGCGGCGATGAAACCACGGATCCCGAACTCACCGCCCGCTACGCCGACGATCACTTTGTCTTTTACGATCAGAGGCGCGTGCGTGAGCGCATAGCCGGACTCAGCCTTGGCCACCGCGGTATTCCACAGCGGCTTTCCGTTCTTGGCATCGATGGCGACCAGATGCGCGTCGATGGTGCCCATGAACAGCGTGTCTCCTGCGATGGCGACGCCGCGATTCACGCGCCCGCAGCAGGGGCGCGATAGCGGAGACGGCGCATACGAATAGATCCAGAAAACGCGGCCCGTCACCGGGTCGAGCGCCACGATGTCATTGGGCGCCTGGACGGTGTACATGACGCCGTCGACCACTAGCGGCGTGGCCTCGAACTTTTCGAGCGAGCGCGACTGAAACAGCCACTTCAATTCCAGGTTCTTCGCATTTTGCGGCGTCACCTGATCGAGCGGGGTGTAGCGCTGACTCATCAGGTTGCCGGAGTAGGTAAGCCAACTCTGCGGTTCTTTACTCGCATTCACCAATCGGTCAAAGGTCACCTGCGCGGAAAGACTTCCGGCGATTGTCAAAAGAAGTGTTAAGCGTCGCGTCATTTCGTCAGAGACCTTTCAAGGAGTTCAGATAAGCCACCACGTCCGCCAATTCTTGCGTGCTGAGTTTGCCGCGATAGGAAGGCATAGGCGAGTCCTTCATAAAATCCGCTTGGCTCAAGTTGGAGCGCTGCAACGAAAGCAGCCGCTCCTTGGAATCGAGCAGCAGGATGTTAAACGAATCCAGGTTCAGCAAGCGGCCGGTAATGGTTTCGCCCTGTTTCGTAACGACGCGGTAAAAGCGGTTCTGCGTCAACACCTCCGCATTGGGATCAACAAGCGATTGTTCGATTTCCGCAGTACGTCGCAGCGCGCCAACGTCGCTCAAGTCGGGTCCGACGCGCGACCCGGACCCGTTAACGCGATGACAACTCGTGCAATTTCCCTTGCCTTCGAAAATGGCCTTGCCGCTTGCGGGATTCCCGTTGCCGGTTGCCGCGCGCCCCGCGGTAGCGATGGTGTGCAGGTAGGCCAGGATGATTTCCGCCCGGAAATCTTCCAGATTGTGCGGCGGCATGGCAGTGCCGGGGATGCCATTCTGAATGATCTTGACTAATGCGGTTTGCGAGTAGGTCTGGCGGAACTTACCGTGGCCGAGATCGATGCCGGGCACCTGATCGCCCTCCGGCCCGTGGCATAAAACGCAATTTGTTCGAAACAGCCGCCCGCCCTCTTCGATGTCGGCGGGGGTGTAAGCGTGCTGCGCCAGCAGAGCCGCCGGCAGCGCCAGCAGGAGCGAAAGTGGAACCAATCTCATGCGTATGGCCTCTCGTGGGAAATCGGGTCTTATGGTATCGCGGCGGGGGAGCTAGGTCAATACTCGCGCGTTCTCTGAGCAACCCTGCTATTCAGCTATCCCATTTCGTGCTACGGCGTGCCACTATATATAGTTAAGAATTCTAAATCGTGAGGGGGATCGCATGAGGACGTGGTGCGCGAAGCATTTGCTGCTAGGGGTTTTGCTCCTTGCGCCTGGAGTGCTGCGGGCTCAAGTAGCGGCGGCGATTTCCGGACACGTCGAGGACCCGTCCGGCGTCGGTGTGAGCAACGCAACCGTTACGGTGAAGAGCCTTGAAACCGCAGAGACCCGCACTGTTACAACTGATGCGACCGGAAACTTTCGAGTGCTTTCGCTGGCGCTGGGACTGCATGAGGTCAAGATCGAAAAGACCGGTTTTAAGGCGGCCGTTCGCACCGGAATCAACCTTGAGGTCGGCCAGGACGCAGTCGTAAGCCTCCGGCTCGAGCTGGGCGAGATTGCCCAGGCGGTGACCGTTTCCGGAGATGCCCCATTGGTCAACACCACAACGTCATCGGTTTCGGGAATGGTGGGCGAACAAGCGGTGAAGGAGTTGCCGCTCAACGGCCGCAGCTTCGACAACTTGATCACGCTCAATCCGGGCGCGATCAACTACACGGCAATGAAGAGCGCCAACACGACCACCAGCGACGGTAACAGCTTTTCGGTAGCCGGACGCCGGCCTGGTGACAATCTATTTCTGTGGAACGGCATCGAATATACGGGAGCCAGCCAGCTCGCCGTGACTCCCGGCGGCGTGAGCGGTTACATGCTGGGAATCGACGCGATCCGCGAATTCAACGTGCTGACCGATACCTACGGCGCCGAGTATGGGAAGCGCGCGGGAGCCCAGGTAGCCGTTGTGACTCAGTCGGGCACCAACGCCCTGCATGGAACCCTATTCGAGTTTTTGCGCAACAGCGCTTTGGATAAACCGGGATATTTCGACCAGGGCACGGTTCCACCGTTCCGCAGAAACCAGTTCGGCGGCGCGCTGGGTGGGCCTCTCAAGAAGGACCGCCTCTTCCTGTTCGGGAACTACGAAGGATACCGGCAGTCGTTGGCGGTCAGCAACGTCAGCGTCGTTCCTGACGATCAGGCGCGCTTAGGGTTGCTGCCCAACGCCGCGGGCGTGTACACGCAAGTTCCAAATCTGAATCGCGCGATGCTTCCGTTTACGGCCTTATGGCCCAGGGCAAACGGTAATGAGCTGCTCCAGGCGAACGGTCAGCCGTCTGGAACCGCGTTGGCGTTCTACAATCCCAAGAACTCGATTAATGAAGACTTCGGTACCGCGCGAGCCGACTACAACCTGCGCGATCAGGATCGGATCTTCGTGTCGTACATGAACGACCAAGGCAACAGCATCATCCCGCTGGCCGATCCGCTCTTCGCTTCCGGGCTTCGGCTCGGCGCGCAGGTGCTGAGCGTCGAGGAAACGCACGTCATCTCGCCGACCATCCTGAACACATTCCGCGCCGGGTTTTCGCGGGGCGCTTTTAACTACGACGCCGCCAGTTACGCCCCGTTCCCGCCCGGCACGAACTTCGTCCAGGGTGGTCAGCCGGGTGCGATTACGATCAGCGGGGGCGGCATTACCGCGGCCGGGGGTAACGTAAACGCAGGCGTCTTCGATCGTCGCAATTTGTTTACGTTCTCGGACGGTGTGCAAATCGTCAAGGGTGCGCATCAGATCAGCGCCGGCGTATGGATCCAGCGGATCCAGGAAAATGAGGACACCGCTTCACGCCGCTTAGGCATGGCGACCTTTGGCACCCTGCAATCGTTCCTGCAGGGGACGCTGACGAATTTTCAAGTGGTGCCAAACCACGCTGAGCTGGGGTGGCGAAGCCTGTTCGGAGCCTGGTACTTTCAGGATTCAATCCGGCTCAGGCCCAATCTTACTCTGCAGGCAGGGGTTCGAATGGAATTCACCACGGGCTGGAATGAAATCTCCGGCAGAGCGTCGAATTATATCACCGGCCCTGGCAGCGTACTGCTGACCGCGCCGTTGGTGGGCGACTCGGTGTACACGAAAAATAACGCGAAACATTTGTTCAGCCCTCGAATTGGGCTAGCGTGGGACCCCTTCGGCAACCAAAAAACCTCGGTCCGCGCCGGATTCGGGACTTATTATTCTCTAATCGACGTGTTGACTTTCTTGGTGAACTCGCTTCCTCCGTATAACGGATCGGCTTCGTTCACCGGTTCCCTGCCCGCTATCCTGCCCATCACGCCCAACGTTCCGGTGCCTCCGTCCTGCGGCCCGGGCGTTCTGACCGGATGCACGATTTACGCCCCGCAAGGCATCCAGGCAGATGCGCAAACACCGACGGTAGAGGAATGGAATATCTCGGTGGAGCAACAGCTCAGCCGCAACATGGCGCTGCGCGTCGCCTACGTCGGGTCGCATGGATATCACGGACTTCTCAGCGTCGATCCCAATACCATCCCGCCGCAGACTTGCGGCAGTGCCACTTGTACCGCCGGCGGCATCGGCGCCGCCAGAACCACAGTGCCGCAAGGAACGCTGTACGTTCCTGTCCAGAGTGCTCCCGCCGGATGTACCGCCTGCTCGGGCCGGCCGAATCCGTACCTCGCCGCGGGCTTTTTCTGGTTCACCGAAGGCAACACAAGTTACAACGCACTGCAAATGGACTTCACGCGCCGGCTCAGCAAAGGCTTGCAGTTCCGCGGCAATTACACGTGGTCGAAGAATCTGGATATGAATTCCGGCCTGACTGTCGCGCAAGCGCTGAATCAACCGCAAATGATCTCGAACCGGAACAACCTGCGACTGGACTGGGGACCTGCGGCCCTGAACGTAACGCACCAGTCCAGTATGTCCGCGACCTATGATCTGCCCTTCGGCAAGACCCTCACCGGCTTCAGCGGAAAGCTTCTGGGCGGCTGGCAAGTCAACGGAATTGTGACACTGTTGTCTGGCTTCCCATTTACTCCGCTGCTAGGCTCGAACCGTTCCGGGGATGGCAACACCAGAAATCCTGACCGGCCCAATCTTAATCCGAACTTCACGGGCCCCGTCATACTCGGCAAGCAAACCCAGTGGTTCGATCCCGCAGCTTTCCTCGTGCCCGCTGCGGGCACGTTCGGGAATTTGGGCCGCGGAACTTATAACGGTCCAGGACTGGCAGAAGTCGATATGTCCGTGTTTAAGAACACGGCGATTTCAGAGCGCTTAAAACTCCAGTTCAGAGCCGAGATTTTCAATTTGCTGAACCGAGCGAATTTCGGGACCCCGAGCGCAACCGTTTTTTCTGGCACCACCGTCAGCGCCTCGGCGGGATTGATCACGAGCCTGACGACAACCCCACGCCAGATTCAATTTGGAATGAAACTGGTGTTCTAGCTATGCGTCGCGCCGCTTGGGTGCGAGGATCGCCGTGAGAATCACGGAGACGATGCTCACGATCAACGCGCCTAAAAACGCCGGCAAAAAACCATCGACGTAGAAGCCTACGTGGAACCAGCGCACTGCAATTCCTGCCGCGATCCAAAGCGTCAGCCCGTTGATCACAAGGACAAACAGCCCCAGCGTCAGGACAATCAGCGGGCATGACAGAAACGCGAGTATCGGCCGTACGATCGCGTTCACCAATCCTAAGATAATCGCCATTCCGGCGAATACCGTCCATGCTTCACGCTCGACGCGGATTCCAGGCACCAGCCACGCGGCAACCACCAACGCAACGGCTGTGATGAACCAGTGGATCAGAATTCTCATGAGAGAGGCTTGTTAGAGCTTGGGCGCGTAATAGCCGTGGCGGGCCCGCACCACCAAATCTTTACGGCCCTTTACGCGGATGCTGACCGAATGGTAGAGACCATCGGTCTTGACGGGGTCCGGGCGGTACAGCACGTTGTATTGATGACGCAGCTCGTTCGCAATGTTTTCGAAGGATTGCGCCAGGTCCTGCGACTTGAACGGGAAGAAGGCCAAGCCGCCGGTTTCCTCAGCGAAGTAGCGTAAAACTTTATCGCCATCCGTGGGAATGCGGGAGATGTTGGTGGAGATGCTATAGATCACCACGTCGGCTTTGTGCGCCATCTCGAGCGCCTGTTCGCGTGAATAGCGGCTGTCGTTATCCTCGCCGTCACTCAGCATGACGATCGCGCGGCGAAATTTATCGCGCGGCTGATCGCCCATCAATTTTTCTTTGCAGGCGAAATAGATGGCGTCGTAAAGCGCGGTACCGCCGCCAGGACGCAGGCTGTGAATGGCTTTCGAGAGCTGTTCGGTCGAATCGGTCAGGTCGGAAACCAGCTCGGCGGCGCTGTCGAAGCTGACCACCATGGCTTTGTCTTGGCGAGGCCGAACCACCGCATTAACGAAATCGGTTGCGGCGTCCTGCTGGAATCGGAAACGGTCGCGGATACTGTTGCTGGTGTCGATCAGAATGCCGATACGCAGCGGCAGATCGGTTTCCGCCGTAAACTCCATGATGCTCTGGGGCTTCTTGGCTTCCACGATCTCGAATTCTTCTTTGTTGAGATCGGTAACGAAGCGGCCCTTCTTGTCGGAAACCGTGAACAGCATGTTCACGCGGGTGACGTCGAGGGTAATGCGCGCCGCCGGATCGTCGTCCGGTGAGATTGGCTTGGGCGGAGGCGCCTGCGCGTCTAACGAAACCAGCGCCAGACACATCGTGGTTGCCAGAAAATACTTCATATCAGCACCCTCAATTATAGACTCGCCAGCCAATCGGTGAGTTCGAGGGGCACGGGCGCCTCCACCGTAACGCGCTGGTCCGTCGCGGGACTGGTAAACACGATCCGCCAGGCATGCAGAAAGATTCTCTGTGCT
>Ga0105238_10001918_pt1 | contig 20874 bp, 17 predicted proteins | sample KBSC34metaG_FD_81526 | JGI IMG/M metagenome (GOLD analysis project Ga0105238, IMG submission 81526) | Corn rhizosphere microbial communities from Kellogg Biological Station, Michigan, USA - KBS C3-4 metaG | ecosystem: Host-associated > Plants > Roots > Rhizosphere > Soil | place: Michigan, USA... | reverse complement strand
GTCGTGTCGATCGAAAACGGCCGCACTCGCACTCGCTGAAGATCAAAAGAGTTGCCACGAAAGCACGAAGATCACGAAGAAAGACAAAAAGATTTACTTCGCTCTTCTTCGTGATCTTCGTGCCTTCGTGGCAACTCTTTTGATCCTCAGCGTGTGTGCCCGTTCTCGATAGTCACAACATGGCCGCCGAGCGCATTCACGTCGTCCGGATCGTGCGTAATGACGATCATCGGCACGTCGAATTGCGCGCGCACCGCGAGCAACTCCGTGCGCAGCCGCGCGCGTAGCGGCGCGTCGAGTGCTGCGAAGGGTTCGTCGAGCAGCAGCAGACGCGGCCTTGCCGCGAGCGCCCGCGCCAGCGCGACGCGTTGGCGCTGCCCGCCCGACAACTGATGCGGATAGCTCGACGCAAGTTTGCCGAGCGCGAAGCGCGCGAGCAGGGCGTAGACGTCCGCCGAAGCCTGGCGCGGGTTGAACAGAACGCTGCGCGATGTCGCAAAGGCGACATTTTGCAGAACGTTCAAATGGGGAAACAGGGCATAGTCCTGGAAGACATAGCCGACGCCACGCCGATGCGCGGGCAGGTTGATCTTGCGTTGCGCATCGAACAGTGTCTCGCCGCCGACGCGAATCGCGCCGCTGTCGGGCTGGGTCAGGCCGGCGATGGCATACAGTGTCTGCGTCTTGCCGGCGCCGGATGGGCCGAACAGCACGGTGACGTCTGCATCGCTCGCGAACTTGAGCTGCAGATGGAACTCGCGTTCGCGCGCACGCAAGGTTTTGGCGATGTCGACTTCAAGCCGCATCGTCGTCTCCACGCGGCCGGCGCTGCAGCATTTGCGCAGCGAGCACGAGAGCGATCACCGCGACGGTGAGCGAAACGAGCACGAGCGTCTGCGCGGTGGCGTCGTCGCCGGCCATGACGGCGTTGTAGATCGCGATCGACAAGGTTTGCGTGCGGCCGGGCAGGGAGCCGGCGACCATCAGCGTCGCGCCGAATTCGCCCATCGCGCGCGCGAATGCGAGCAGCGCGCCGGCGCAGATGCCGCGCCAGGCCAGCGGCAGGCTGACGCGGAAGAACACGGCGGTGGAATTCGACCCGAGCGTGCGCGCAGCGCGTTCGAGTTGCGGATCGACTTCGCGGAACGCCGCGCGGGCGGCGCGCAGGATCAGCGGAAACGCCGCGACCGCCGCAGCGATCACTGCCCCTTGCCAGGTGAAGATGAGGCTGATGCCGAACGCATCGTGCAGCCAACTGCCGATGACGCCGTTGCGCCCGAGCACGACGAGCAAGTAGTAGCCGAGCACGGTCGGCGGCAGCACGAGCGGCAGCGTCAGCAGCGACTCGGCCGTGTCGCGCACGATGCCGTTGCGCCGCCCGAGCGCGCGCGCGGCGGCGATGCCGAAGACGAGCGCGAGCACAGTCGCGAGCGCGGCAACCTTGAGCGTGAGCCAGAGCGGCGAGAGAAATTCCAAGTGAGGCTAGGGCGCGCTGAATCCGTAGTGCGACAGTGTCGCGCGACTTTCCGGCCCGAGCAAAAACTGCACGAATTCGCAGGCGGCGGCCTTTTGCTTGCAACTGCCGATCGCGGCGACGGGATAGCGCACCGGCGTGGCCGTCGACACAGTGAGCGCGACTTTGACCTTCTGCGCCTGCGACGCGGCGTCGGTTGCGTAGACGAAGCCCGCTTCGGCCTCACCGCGCGCGACATAGTCGAGCGCCTGGCGCACGTTCTGCGCCTGCACGAGCTTGGGCTGCAAGGCATCCCACAGCTTCGCCTCGGTCAATGCCTGCTTCGTGTAGCGGCCCGCCGGCACCGAATCGGGGTTGCCGACGGCGATGCGCCGATACGTCGTCTGTGTGAGATCGCCGAGCTGTGCCGGCGCCGCGCCGTTGCCGGGCACGATCAGCACCAGAGTGTTCGCGGCGAAATCCTTGCGCGATGCGGCGTCGATGCGGCCGGCGCTGGCAGCGCGGTCCATTGTCGCCTCGTCCGCGCTGGCGAACACATCGGCGGGGGCGCCTTGCTCAATCTGCTTGAGCAGGACGTCGGAGGCGCCGAAGTTGAGGCTCACTTGCGTCCCGGGATGCTTCGCCTCGTAGGTCTTGGCGATGTCGGTGAACGCATTGGTCAGGCTGGCCGCAGCGGAAACGGTGAGGCCGTCCGCGCGTGCGTTGCCGGTCGCGGTGGCTGCGGCAGCGAAAATCAGCGCGCCGGCCAGCGGCGCAGTCGTGCGGGATGGGCGAGACATGGTTCGTTCCCTTCGTTATGGCTCTGCGACTATATCGTGCCCTCCGCGCCTCGCCAAACCGCAGCCTGGCGCGTTTGTGGCGAGGTGGCACATCGATGCAGGCGCTACTTGGCGAGCAGCCGCGACAGTGCCCGCAGCTCCGCGGCACACGCTTGCTTGGCCTTGCGTTCGATGCCGCGGTAGGCGGCTACGACTTTTTCGCCGGTCGCGGTCAGCGTCGCGCCGCCGCCGTGTTCGCCGCCCTTGTTCGCGGCGATCAGCGGCTGAGCGAAGCTGCGGTTGAGCTCGTCCGCGAGCTGCCATGCGCGCTTGTAACTCATCGCCATCGTTCGGCCGGCGGCCGAAATTGAACCGGTGGAGGCAATCGCTTCGAGCAATTCGACCTTGCCGGGCCCGAGCGCGTGTTCGGCGTCAAGCAATAAGCGGAAACGCAGTGCAGGGGCCGTTCGTGGCATGGGATCAACCTCGGCAGGCAGAAATCGTGCCATACAGAATGGCTCAAATGTGGAAATTTGTGACTCAACGGTCAAACACTGTAATAAAAAACGAGTACTATGCCCCGGTCCGCGGCCGCATAGGGTAAGTGAGCACGGCCGCTCGGGGTTCAGGGGGAATCTCATGCATATAGTTCGGCGACTCATCGCCCTTTTCGCACTTCTCGGGGCGACGTCCGCGTTCGCGCAGTCGTATACCTACTCCGTTTATCTCGATACCGACAACAATTCGGCGACAGGCTGCAGTGTAATCCTGCCCGGCGGTACGGTAACGGGAGCCGAGTCAGTTATCACGGCGACTATCAACGCCGGCTCGCCGCCGCAGGTCGCGCAAGTTACGCACGCCAGTTGTTCGGGCGGCAGCTTCGGCGCTCCGACGCCGACCGGCGCTTCCGATGTAACCGTCGGTGGCGGCACGGGAGGCAGCACGGCGATTGAGATCAGCGCGGCGCTGGCCTCGCTGGCGGCTCCCGGTGCGAACACGGTGCGACTGTACGTCGTCGCACAAAGCACCGATGGCAGCGATGTCCTCCTGACCACGACCGGTGCGCCTGGCGGCGCGCCAATCCTGCTATCGGTGAGCACGCTACCGGGGCAGGGCGCCGTCCCCGCGCCAATGATCGGCATCCCCGCCGTGTTGCTGCTCGGCGCGGCCTTGCTGCTGATCGGCTCGCGCGCGGCGCGCCGGCGCATGATCAAGCGGTTGCTGCTCGGCCTCGTACTGTTCAGTGGCATAGCTGGCGCGGCCGCGCTGTTCAACTGGAACGGCTTTGCTCCGCTCGCCACGGATTTGGCCGGCGACTCCAGTAGTGGCGAAACTGCGATCGACCTGCGTTATTTCTTCGGTGCTTTCAGCAATAACAATGTCTTCTTCCGTATCGACGTCACCGGCGATCTCGCAACGCCGCCGCCCAAGCCCGTAGCTGTCCCGGACACCTACAACGCCACGATCAACACGCCGCTCAGTGTCCCAGCACCGGGTGTGCTGGCCAACGACACCTTGAACGGCGGTACGATCAGCGGCCATACCAACCCCACGCACGGCACGTTGGTATTCAATGCCGATGGCAGTTTTGTGTACACGCCGACGACGGGCTACACAGGGCAAGACAGTTTCAACTATACGTTGACCAACGCCGGGGGCAGTTCGACCGCTCTCGTCAATATCGTCATTCTCAACGGACCGGCCGCAGAGCCCGACAGCTACACGACTGTTGTTGGTACCGCACTCAATGTCTCCGCGCCGGGCGTGCTCAGCAACGACAATCTCGGCAATCCGAACGCAACGCTGCAATCGTTCGGTGGCGGCAGCTTGGGTGGTTCGGTGACGACGAACGCGCCTGGCGCGAGCGTTGCGCTCGGTACGTCGGGTGGCACCTTGACCTTGAATGCCAACGGCAGTCTGAGTCTGACTGCGCCGACAACCGCAGGCACCTATACGTTCTTGTATCGCATTGGTAACGTGAAAGGCACGTCCGATGCCACGGTGACGATCCAGGTCAACCAGCCACCGTCGATCACCAGCGTCGGCCCGGCGAATTTCTCAGTCGGCACGAACGGCACGTACACGATTACAACCACGGGTACGCCGACCGTCACCTCGATCACGCTGACCGGCTGCGCGCTGCCGGCAGGTCTGAGCTTCACCTACACCAGCGGCGCAACGGCGACGATCTCCGGCACGGCGACTGCCCCCGGCACGGTGAGCTGTACCGTGACGGCGAGCAATGGAGTAAGCCCGAATGCGACGCAGACCCTCGTAGTCAATGCCACCGCGGGACCGACAGTGACGGCTTTGTCGCCGGCGAACGGCCCGATAGCGGGCGGCACCGTAGTGACGATTACCGGCGCGAACTTCACTGGCGCGACGGCGGTGAAATTCGGTGCGACGCCAGCGACGACGTTCACGGTGAACCTGCCCACGCAGATTACGGCGACAGCCCCGGCTGGCAGCTCGGGTACGGTGGACGTGACGGTGACGACGCCGAGCGGAACCAGCCCGACGGGCCCCGCCGACAAGTTCTCCTACTTCGGACCGCCGGCCAGCATCGTCGTGGCCAGCGGTACGCCGCAAAGCACGGCGGTAGGCACGGCTTTCGCCGCGCCTTTGGTCGTGACAGTGTTGGATGCTTCCAGCAATCCCGTGCCCGGCGCGACAGTCACCTTCACCGCGCCCGCGAGCGGCGCGAGTGCGAGCCTCAGCTCACCGGCGGTGACGAATGCGAGTGGCCAGACCCAGGTAACCGCGACAGCCAATAACACCAGTGGTGCGTATTCGGTGAGCGCGAGCGTGAGTGGTGTGGTGACCCCGGCGACGTTCTCGCTGACCAATACAGCCTCCGGGGCAACGCACTTTGTTGTCAGCGCACCCTCGACGGCAACCGCCGGCACGGCGTTCAACTTCACCGTGACGGCTTTGGACCAGTTCAACAACACGGTGACGGGCTATAGCGGCACGGCGCACTTCACGAGCACCGATGGCCAGGCGGTACTGCCGGCGGACTCGACCTTGACCAATGGCGTAGGCACGTTCTCGGCGACGTTGAAGACGGCGGGCAACCAGACGCTCACGGCGACGGATACGGTGACCGCATCGATCACCGGTACATCGGGCACCGTTGCAGTAAGTACCGCCGCGGCGACGCACTACGCGGTCAGCGCCCCTGCGTCGGCGGCGCCAGGCATTGCGTTCAATTTCACCGTGACGGCGCAGGACCCCTTCAACAACACGGTCACTGGCTACAGCGGCACGGCGCACTTCACCAGCACCGATGGCCAGGCAGTACTGCCGGCGGACTCGACCTTGACCAATGGCGTAGGCACGTTCTCGGCGACGTTGAAGACGGCGGGCAGCCAGACGCTCACGGCGACGGATACGGTCACCGCATCGATCACCGGTACATCGGGCGCCATCGTAGTGAGTTCTGCTGCAGCGACGCACTACTCGGTCAGTGCCCCTGCCTCGGCGATCGCGGGCGCAGCGTTCACTTTCACCGTGACGGCTTTGGACCAGTTCAACAACACAGCCACGGGCTATAGCGGCACGGTGCATTTCACGAGTACGGATGCACAAGCGGTGCTGCCGGCGGACTCAACCTTGACCAATGGCGTAGGCACGTTCTCAGCCACATTGAAGACGGCGGGCAGCCAGACGCTCACGGCGACGGATACGGTGACGGCATCGATCACCGGTACGTCAGGCACCGTCACAGTGAGTGCCGCTGCGGCGACGCACTACACCGTCAGTGCCCCTGCCTCGGCGATCGCGGGCACGGCGTTCAATTTCACCGTGACAGCGCTGGATGCATTCAACAACACGGCCACGGGCTATGCCGGCACGGTGCACTTCACGAGTACCGATGGCCAGGCCGTACTGCCGGCGGACTCGACCTTGACCAATGGTACGGGCACGTTCTCGGCCACGTTGAAGACGGCGGGCAGCCAGACGCTCACGGCGACGGATACGGTGACCGCATCGATCACCGGTACATCAGGCACCGTCACAGTAAGCACCGCCGCAGCGACGCACTACGCGGTCAGTGCCCCGGCGTCGGCGATCGCGGGCACGGCGTTCACTTTCACCGTGACGGCGCAGGACCAATTCAACAACACGGTCACGGGCTACAGCGGCACGGCGCACTTCACGAGCGCGGATGCGCAGGCGGTACTACCTGCGGACTCGACCTTGACCAACGGTACGGGCACGTTCTCGGCCACGTTGAAGACGGCGGGCAACCAGACTCTCACGGCGACGGACACCGTGACCGCGGCGATTACTGGCACGTCGAACACGATCGCGGTCGTTGCTACCGCGGCGACGCACTACACGGTCAGCGCCCCCGCCTCGGCGATCGCGGGCACAGCGTTCAATTTCACCGTGACAGCGCTGGATGCATTCAACAATACGGCTACGGGCTATGCCGGAACGGTGCATTTCACGAGCACGGATGTGCAAGCAGTGCTGCCGGCGGACTCGACCTTGACCAACGGTACAGGCACGTTCTCTGCCACGTTGAAAACGGTGGGCAGCCAGACCCTCACGGCGACGGACACCGTGACCGCGGCGATCACTGGCACGTCGAGTACGATCGCGGTCAGTGCTACCGCGGCGACGCACTATTCGGTCAGCGCCCCTGCGTCGGCGACGGCGGGCACGGCTTTCACTTTCACCGTGACAGCGTTGGATCCATTCAACAACACGGCCACGGGCTATGCCGGGACAGTGCACTTCACGAGCACCGATGGGCAGGCAGTGCTGCCGGCGGACTCGACCTTGACCAACGGTACGGGCACGTTCTCGGCCACGTTGAAGACGGTGGGTAACCAGACCCTCACGGCGACGGATACGGTGACGGCATCGATCACCGGTACATCGGGCAGCGTCACAGTGAGTGCCGCTGCAGCGACGCACTACGCGGTCAGTGCCCCTGCGTCGGCGATCGCGGGCACGGCGTTCACTTTCACCGTGACAGCGCTGGATGCATTCAACAACACGGCCACGGGTTACGCCGGCACGGTGCACTTTACGAGCACCGATGTGCAGGCAGTGCTACCGGCTAACTCGACCTTGACCAACGGCGTAGGCACGTTCTCGGCCACGTTGAAGACAGCGGGCAACCAGACCCTCACGGCGACGGACACGGTGACCGCATCGATTACCGGTACGTCAAGCACCGTCACAGTGAGCGCTACTGCGGCGACGCACTACGCGGTCAGCGCCCCTGCGTCGGCGACGGCGGGCACAGCGTTCAATTTCACCGTGACTGCGCTGGATCCATTCAACAACACGGCTACGGGCTATGCCGGCACAGCGCACTTCACGAGCACCGATGGCCAGGCAGTGCTGCCGGCGGACTCGACTTTGACCAACGGTACGGGCACGTTCTCGGCCACGTTGAAGACGGTGGGCAGCCAGACGCTCACAGCGACGGATACGGTTACCGCATCGATCGCCGGTACATCGGGCACCATTACCGTGAGTGCTGGCGCAGCGACGCACTACATCGTCAGCGCCCCTGCCTCGGCGACCGCGGGCACGGCCTTCAGCTTCACCGTGACGGCGCAGGACCAGTTCAACAACACCGCCACGGGCTATAGCGGCACGGCGCATTTCACGAGTACGGATGCACAAGCGGTGCTGCCGGCGGACTCGACCTTGACCAACGGCACCGGCACGTTCTCGGCTACGTTGAAGACGGTGGGCAGCCAGACGCTCACGGCGATGGATACGGTGACCGCATCGATCACCGGTACATCGGGCACCGTCACAGTGAGCGCCGCTGCAGCGACGCACTACACGGTCAGCGCCCCCGCCACCGACGTGTCAGGCACGGCTTTCAGCTTCACCGTGACGGCGCTGGACCAATTCAACAATACCGCCACCGCCTATAGCGGCACGGTGCACTTCACGAGCACGGATGCACAAGCGGTGCTGCCGGCGGATTCGACCCTGACCAACGGCGTAGGCACCTTCTCAGCAACGCTGAAGACGGGCGGCAACCAGACGATCACGGCGACCGATACGGTTACCGCTTCGATTACCGGAACATCGGGGCCGATCCAGGTCCAGGTCCCACCGCAGATCACGAGCGCAAACTCGACCACCTTCACGCCGGGCGTGGCGGGGACGTTCACGGTCACGACCACCGGCTTCCCGACTGGCGCCTCGATGTTGATCAGCGAGCTCGGCGCGCTGCCTGCGGGCGTCAATTTCGTCAACAACAACAACGGCACCGCGACCCTGTCCGGTACGCCTGGGGCGCTTTCGCAGAACAGCTCGCCGTATGCGCTGACGATCACCGCGAATAATGGCATCGCGCCGAACGCGACGCAGGGCTTCACGCTCAACGTCGTCTGCCCAACGATCAACGTCAGCGGCGCGATCGCCGACCAGACCTACAACACGGCGATGAGCGCGGCGACGTTCACGCAGAGTGGTGGTCACGGCACGATCACCTGGAGCGCGAGCGGCTTGGCGCCGGGTGAAGCGATCGGCGCGGGGAGCGGCCAGGTCACTGGCACCCCGACCAACACCGGCACGTTCACGGCGAGCGTCACTGCGACCGACGCGTTCGGCTGCAGCGGCTCAGGCACAGCCACGTACCACGTCAATCCGAAGGCGAGCAACGACAGCTACAACGCGCTCGGCAACGTGTTGGTCACTTCGGCCAACGGAGCACCCGCGTTCTCGGTCACCGACAACGATAGCTTCCCCGCCGGCACCACGATCAGTGCGTTCGATGCGACCTCGGCCGGCGGCGGCGCGGTGACCATGGTCACTTCCGGCGCAAACATCGGTCAGTTCACCTACGATCCGCCCACCGGCGCGAGCAGCGGCACCGACACGTTGACTTACACACTGTCCAGCAATGGCCGCACCGCAACCGGCACGGTGACCTTTGCGATCACCGCACGCGTTTGGTTCATCGACGACACGGCGGGCGCCTGCTCGTCCACCTGCGACGGCCGCCAGAGCCATCCCTTCACCAACACGTCAACGTTCCAGACGGCCAACACCGGCGCAGCGTTCAAGCCCGCGGCGAACGATCCGATCTTCATCTACACCGGCGGTTCGGCCTACAGCGGCACGATCACGCTGCTCAACGGCCAGCACCTGATCGGGCAAGGTGCGTTGAGCACGCTCTCGACGCTCGGCGCCGTGTTTCCGCAGCCCGGCCAGTCACTGCCGTCGACCGGCGGCACGCCGCCGACCCTGACCAGCGCAGGCACGACGATCACGACCGGCAGCGGCAACTTCATCCATGGCCTGAACCTCGGCAACGCGACCACGGCGCTCGCCGGCACCAACTTCGGCTTGCTGACGATCAACAGCAATGTTGCGATCAACAGCAACGGCCAGGCATTGAACTTGAACAACGGCACGTTGATCGCGACGATCGAAAGCATCACCTCGAACGGCGGCGCCAACAACATCAAGCTGATCAGCGTCGCGGGCACTTCGACCTTCCAGCATGCCGGCATCGGTGGCGCACTCACCGGTGCGACCGGTACCGCGTTCCTGATGGGCTCGGCGGTGGCGGGTTCGGGTGGCACGTTGACGGTCGACTATGACGGTGCGATCACCGCCAGCGCTGGTCAGTCGCCGGTGATCCTGCAGAATCGTACCAACGGCCTGATCACGCTGAACGGCGCGATCAACTCGACCGCGCTAGGCGTGCAGCTACTGAGCAATACCGGCGCGACGACGGCGTTTACCGGTCCGTTGACCTTGGCGACGACGAGCAATGCCGGGTTCACGGCGACCGGCGGCGGTACGGTGACCGCGACCGACGCGACGAGCACGGTCACGACCACAACGGGCACTGCGGTCAATATTGCCAACACCACAATCGGTGCGGGCAAGGTGACGTTCAAGAGCGTGTCGGCGAACGGCGCGGCCAGCGGCATCGTGCTCAACAATACCGGTGCCGGTTCCTTCCAAGTGGTCGGCAATGGCGGCACATGCACGTCGCTCGCGTCGACCTGCACCGGCGGCACGATCCAGGCGACGACCGGCCACGCGATCGACCTGACTGCGACGACGAACCCGTCGTTCAATTTCATCAAGGTCACGAACATCGCGCTGAGCGGCATCCACGGCACGCAAGTCAGCGGCTTTACGCTGGCGAACAGCGTGATCGACGGTGTGAACAACTCGCACACCTCGAACGACTCTGATGTCGCATTCAACGTCAATGGCGGCGCCGCGACCGAGAACAATTTGTCCGGCGCGGTATCGATCACCAACAACGTGATCAACAACTCGTATCAAGCCGGCATCGACATCTTGAATTACAACGGCACGATCTCGAACCTGACCATCACCGGCAACAGCTTCACTAGCAACACCAGTGCGACGCTGTCGTTCGGTTCGGCGATCTCGGTGTACGCAAACAGGAACAACGCCGGAGCTCAATTCGCTTCGATTACTGCCGGCTCGATCAGCAACAATTCGATTGCGAACTTCCCAAACGGCGCCGGTATCCAGGTCTTGGCTGGTAATAATGGTGCGGGTCCGCTCGGCAACAATATCGCGAGCCTGGCGAGCCCGTTGTTGATCCAGGACAACACGATCAGCGGCGCGGCGCCGGGTGCGGGTGGCCTCGGCACGAACGGCGTCCAAGTGACTGTCGGACACCTGAGCGACGGCTTCTTCACGATCGGCGCGAGCGGACACCCGAACACGATCACAAACGTGAAGGGCAACGGCGTCGCCTGCAGCAAGTTCGGCAACAATTCCGGCTTGGGCACGAACGCGTCGAAATGCATCATCGCGTTCAATTCGATCAACGCCAACAATACGGCGAACTCGCCGGGCATCAACACCGGCGCGGATCAGTCTACGGCGAACACGAACACGCCGAAGTTGTATCTCGACATCCACAACAACACCGTGCAGAACACGACCGGTAACGGCATTCTGTCGACGATCCGCAGCACGGACGGCACCGGCGTATTCAACATCGCGAACAACACGGTCTCGCGGCCGACGTTGGTGTCCGGTACGGTCTACGGCATTCGTGTCGATGCTGGTAACGGCAGCGAATCCGCGGGCGCGACCGTGTGCCTCAAGATTCTCGGCAACACGACCACGGGCTCGACCAATGGCACGACCACGGCACCCGGCATTGGCTTGCGCGACCAGCACGTCGCTCCCGTCGCCACGTTCAACATCGACGGCCTGACACCCAATCCCGCGAGCGACGGCGGCCCGATGGAAGGCTACGTCAACGGCCAAAACCCGGCCAGCGCGAGCGGTTCATTTGGCGTCGGCGGCACGGCTTCGATCTCCAGCGGCGCCTCCTTCCACGCCGCGACCTGCACTATCCCGTAAGCACCTGCACTGACATCTCAACCGGAGAAATCGCCATGGCCGAACCGTTTCTCAGCGAGATCCGCATCATGAGCTTCGGCTTTCCGCCGAAAGGATGGGCTCTTTGTGACGGGCAACTACTGCCGATCAACCAGAACCAGGCGCTGTTCTCCCTGCTCGGTACGACCTACGGTGGCGACGGGCGCGTCAACTTCGGGCTGCCCAATCTGCAGGGACGCGTGCCGATCCATATGAGCGGGACCCATACCTTGGGCGAGCGTGGCGGCGAACAGGGGCACACGCTGACCATCAGCGAGATTCCGACGCACACCCACATGCTCAACGTGCAGACTGCGCAGGGCACCACGGTGACGCCCGACGTCAACACGGTGGTGTCGACGTCGACGCCGCAGAATCTCTATGCGCCGGCCGGCAACGGCATCGCGATGGCGCCGAACGCAATCGGCAATACCGGCGGCAGCCAGGCGCATCTCAACATGCAGCCGTTCCTGGTGCTGAACTTCAGCATCGCCCTGCAAGGCATATTCCCGTCACAGACCTGAGGAGCTCCGATCATGGCGCAACCATATGTTGGTGAAATCCGCATGTTCGCCGGGAACTTCGCTCCTGCGGGCTGGATGTTTTGCGAAGGGCAATTGCTGCCGATTTCGGAATACGAAACGCTGTTCAACCTGATTGGTACGACTTACGGCGGCGACGGACAATCGACATTCGCGCTGCCAGATTTACGCGGCCGTGTGCCGATACATTTCGGCAATGGCTTCACGCTGGCCGAAACCGGCGGTGTCGAGACGGTCACGTTGACCGTCAGCCAGATTCCGGCGCACAACCACGTGGCGGTGGCGACAAACAACCTCGCGACGGTCACCTCGCCGCAGGGCGCGGTGCCGGCGGCGGCGTCGGTGGTGAACGTGGACGCGTACGGGACCGACCAGCCGGTGCAGGCGGTCGCGCCGAGTTCGATCTCGTTTACCGGAGGAAGCCAACCGCACGACAATTTTCAGCCCTATCTGTGTGTGGACTTCATTATCTCGTTGTTCGGCATCTTCCCCTCACAAACTTGAGCGAGCATCGTCATGGACCCATTCGTTGCCGAAATCCGCATTTTCCCGTTCAATTTCGCGCCCAAGGGCTGGGCATTCTGCGACGGCCAGATCCTGCCGCTCTCACAGAACACGGCGCTCTTCTCCCTGCTCGGCACTACTTACGGTGGCGACGGAAAGAGCAATTTCGCGCTGCCGGATATGCAGGGCAATGCGCCGATGCATCCGGGGCAGGGGCCCGGCCTTTCACTGCACGACCTCGGCGAAACTGGCGGTTCGGACACCGTGACTCTGCTGGAGTCCGAGATTCCCGGCCATTCGCACGCCTTCAACGCGTCGCTCAGCGACGGCACCAGCGTTCGGCCGGGCGGCCAGTTGTTCGCGCAAGGCGTCGGGGTGCAGATGTGGACCACCGGCAGCACGAACCAGCAGGCTGGTCCGAGCTTCGTCGCACCGGCCGGTGGCGACCAGCCGCACAACAATATGCAGCCGTATCTGACTTTGAATTTCTGTATCGCTTTGCAGGGTGTATACCCGCCGCGCACGTAAGTTTGAAATTTTCACAGGGGAAAGTTTTTTCATGCCGATCAGCCGACGACGTTTCTTGACCGCTCCTTTGCTCGCGCTCGGCGCGGGCGCGTGCATGGGGGGCGGCGTCATCGCGCATGCGAAAACGTCCACAAACCGTCCATTGCGATTCGCGCTGTTGCGTCTGCAAGGAAGCGATGGCAGCGCGGCCGACGTGCAATTGCGTGGCAAAGCCTGGGAAAACACCGGGCGGGAAGGCGGCCCCGATTTGACGCGCATCACCTTGCACGGCTTCGTGCCGACGTCGTTGTTCGGTCCGGAAATGGCGCTTGTGCAGTGCTTGTTCGGCGACAACGGCGAGACAGCTTACGATCTGTATCGCTATTTCGCCGCACCGCATTTGGCGAACAGCAGGGCGGTCGGTTTCGATGCGGTCGCAGGAGCGTTCGCAGGCTTTCGCGTGAGTCTGACTCAGGCCGAAGGACAGTCGGCCCAGGTCGGCGAATTCCGCATGCCGCGTCTGCAGCCCGGGCTTTACGCACTGATCGCCGACGATGTCGTGCTACCTGGTAAGTATACTTTTACCGGCGAGCTTGCGCGGCCCCTGGCCGGTATGTTCGGTATCGCGCCGAACCACCTCGCCTTCAGCGTGGTGGAAAGCGTTTGACCGTCGGCTTCGGTGCGGCGAACGGCGAGTCGCTCGCTGCCGCGCTGCAACGTGCCTGCCCCGACATCGGTCTGCACCCCGAGCGCGACGACGACCTGGATTTCCTGCGCGGCCTCTACGCGAGCGTGCGCGCGCACGAACTGGCGCTGATCGACTGGAGCGAAGAGCGTAAGCGCGAGTTCACCGATGCGCAGTTCGCTCTGCAGCGCAGCCATTATCGCGAACACTATCCCGGCGCAGAATTTCTCGTCGTCGAGCAAGCCGGCATGCCCATCGGCCGGTTCTACCTGTGCCGCTTCGCACACGAGATCCGGGTGATGGACATCGCCCTGGTCGAGGCACGGCGCAATGCCGGCATCGGTACGCGCCTGATGCGCGCATTGCTCGGCGTGGCCGATGCGGAAGGCCGCAGCGTGACCCTGCATGTCGAGCCCGACAATCCCGCGCAACATCTGTACCGCAGGCTCGGGTTCAATCTGATCGAGCCGCGCGGCGTATACGATTTTCTGGGTCGCCCGTTACCGGCGGCGGCTTCCGCGCAGGCGACGGGCGCGTCCCCGGACATGTGACGGACGCGGCTTACGTCAGTTGAAAATGATCTCGTAGCACATGCCCTGTCCGTCCGGGCCGACCGGCACGGTGAACAGGTCGAGCGCGCCGTGCACAGGATGCTCGTAGCGGAACGTACCCTGGGCCAGCGCGGTGCGCGCACCCTTGTCGCGCAGGAGCAGGGCGAACGGCGGCGCTGGGCGCTGCGAGCGCGCTGGCAACGCACGCACTCCCGCCACTTCGAAGTCGATGCGCGTGTCGCCGTGCACCATGGATAGGCGGTGCTCCGGCAAGGTTTCGAAATCGGCGGCGGAAAGTTGATCGATCATGCTGTTACCTCAATCCGATGCGCTCGCAGATCGCAAGCGTAGCTTTCGCCCGGTTCAGAGTATAGAAGTGTATCCCAGGCACGCCGCCGGCGATCAATTTTTCGCACAGCTCGGCGACCACGTCCGCGCCGAATTCACGGATCGAGTCGGCGTCGTCGCGGAACGCTTCCAGGCGCTTGGCGATCCAGCGTGGAATCTCCGCGCCGCACATGTCGGAAAAACGCTTCAATTGCGAGTACTGCGTGATCGGCATGATGCCCGGCGTGATCGGCACCGTGATCCCCGCCTTGCGCGCGTCGTCGACGAAGCGGAAATACGCATCGGGATTGAAGAAGTACTGCGTGATCGCGCCGTTCGCGCCGGCATCGACCTTGCGCTTGAAGTTGGCCAGATCGCTGGGCGCGTCGGCAGACTGCGGATGCATTTCCGGATAGGCCGCCACTTCAATATGGAAGAAGCCGTCGTGCTCGCGGCGGATATATTCGACCAGATCGCTCGCGTAGTGGAACTCGCCATAGCTCGCCATGCCGGAAGGCAGGTCACCGCGCAGCGCGACGATGCGCTTGCAGCCCATCGCTTTATACGACTCGACAAGCTTGCCAATCTCCGCGCGCGTGCCGCCGACGCAGGACAGGTGCGGCGCCGCGTCGAGGCCGTGCTCTTCGCGCAGATGGCGCACCGTTTCCGGCGTGTAGCTCAGCGTGGAGCCGCCGGCGCCGAACGTGCAGCTCACATACTCGGGCTTGAGAGCCTTGAGTTTCGGCAGCGCCGATTCCAGCGTCGCACGCTGTTCGTCGGTCTTCGGCGGGAAGAATTCAAAGCTGATCGGCGTCATCGTTCGAGGTACTGAATTGTCCTGAGAGCCAAGTATATATCTCTTTGTCGCGATGAAGCGATATTATCGTCCGAACACCTCAATCTTCCCTGCAGAATTTTCCCATGTCCATCGTCCTGACCCCGTTCGCCCGCACGCGGCTGTTTCCGAAGGAATCGCGCCGCAACACCATCCAGGACTGCACCCCGGAGGAATTTGAGCGCCGCCTCAACGACGAAGCGCCGCTGAAGGTGCTCGACGGCTACGCACCGTTCTGCAAGCTGCACGTGCATCGCAATTGGACCTCGACGCGCTGCCTCACCGTGCCGATCACCGACGACAACCGGCATCTTCTACGTTCAGCCTACGAGGCGCGCACGAAAGAGGAATTGCCGGTCCTCGTGCGCTGGTTCGAGTGTGTCGAGGCGCCGGTGGCTAACTATCTCGTCGTGATTCTTTATAGCCGCGAGCAGCTGGCGAAGGAGGGCGCGCCGATCGACGCCGACTGGGGCATCGTCGGATGCCTCTACACGGCGGAGCCGGAAGAAATCCCGATGGCGCCGATCACGATGATGCGCAACGCGCTCGGTGTGGAAGAGGGCGGCTCGGGCGTGCCGCTCGATCGCGAGGCGTATCAGCGCGGTGTCGAATTCTGGGAACGCAACGCGAACTGGCGGCCGTAATTTCGCCGACTCAGTGCCGGGTTCGAACCGCTTCCGCCGGCGGCTCATCGGCGAACACCGCGGCGACGTCGGCTTCGTCGAACACGTACTGGCGGTTGCAGAACTCGCAAGTAATCTGGATCGAGCCCTGTTCAGCGAGCACGGCCTCATTCTCCTCGCGGCCGAGCGAGCGCAGCATTCCGCCGACGCGCTCGCGCGAGCAGGTGCAGCCGAACGCGAGCGGCTGCGCGGGCTGCAGGCGCACGCCCTCCTCGTGGAACAGGAGCAGCAGCACGTCTTCCGGCGGCAGGCCGAGCAACTCGTCCGCTGTCAGTGTCGCGAGCAGGTGTTCGGCGCGGTTCCAGCCATCGGCGTCGCCGAGCGGCGCCCCGCCGGCCGTGGCGACCTGCTGCAGCATCAGTCCGCCGCAGCGCTCTGCCGTTGCGGCGAGAACGAGTCGCGTCGGCAACTGCTCAGAACGCTGGAAATAGCCTTCGAACGCGCTGGCGAGATCGCCATGCTCAACCGGCACCAGGCCCTGGTAGCGCGAATCGGTCACCGCGTTTTCGATCGTGATCGCCAGGCGCGCGCCGGGTTCGAGCACGACATCCGTTTTCGGCGCCGCGCCGTCCCAGCGCACGATGCCGCGCACCTGTCCGTCATGTGTGCAGTCGGCGAACAACAGGCGCAGCGCGCCGCTGTCGCGCAGGTGGATCGACAGGCGTCCCTGGAATTTGATTGCGCTCGTGAACAGCGCGCTCGCCGCGACGGTCTGGCCGAGCAGGTCGATGAGCGGGTCGGTGTAGTCGCCGTTGGCGCGGGTCTGACGCCAAGCGTCGTCAAGGCGCACAATCGCGCCGCGCACGCCGGCATGTTCGAGTTGGAAGCGATGCAGAAAGTCGTTGGCTGTCGTCATGAATCGTATCGTTGAATCGGGTGGAATGCGGGTGGCGGCGCGTTGCTGCCGCGGACGCCAGTGTATGCGGGCAGCCGCGGGGGGATGCAAGAGGAAATGCGCTCGGCGATCGCCCCAAATTTTCCATCGCTCGCACTCGATTCGGGCCGGATATCGCAAGAAGATGCTTGAAGATGGCGGGAACGAGTCGAGCACATGGGAGGGATAGCTTGAAACGGATTAACGGGTTTTTCCGCGGTGCTGCGGCCGTGGCGATGCTGATGGCGCAAGCCGGCTGGGCCAATGAATGGTCGCCGCCCGCGGGCAGCAAACAGATTCCCTTGTGGCCCGAGAACGCGGCCATCGCGCGTCCCGAGACAACGGGTGAGGAAAGCTACAGGGCGGCCACGTCGCCCGTCGCCGGCCGCCCGTGGACCCGCATCGAGAACGTCGTGCGCCCGACGATGACGGTGTTTCCCGCCAAGGGCGTGAACACGGGCGCAGCGGTCGTGGTGTTTCCGGGCGGCGGCTACCAGATTCTCGCGATCGACCTCGAGGGCACTGAAGTTTGCGACTGGATCACGGCGAAAGGCGTCACCTGCGTGGTGCTCAAATATCGCGTGCCCGGCGGGGGGCCGTATGGATTGAAAATGCCGCGCGTGCCGATGGCGCTGCAAGATGCACAGCGCGCGATGAGTTTGCTGCGCGAGCGCGGCGGCGAGTGGGGCATCGATCCGCACAAAATCGGCGTGCTCGGATTTTCCGCCGGCGGCCATCTCGTCGCCTGGGTCAGCAACGAGGCCAAGCGCAGCTATGCGCCGGTCGATGCCGCCGACAAGCAGAGCAGCCGCCCGGATTTCGCGGTGGTGCTCTATCCAGGGCACATTTGGGATTACGAGGACAACCATTTTCAGCAACCGGCCAATGGCCTGCGCGTGACCGCTGCGGCGCCGCCGACATTCATCCTGCAGGCGCAGGACGATCCCGTCGACAACATCCACGAATCGGCGACTTACTATCTGGCACTGTTGAAGGCCGAGGTGCCGGTGGAGATGCATGTGTACGCGCATGGCGGCCACGCGTTCGGCCTGCGCCGCACCGATCAGCCGATTACGCAGTGGCCAGCGCTCGCTGAAACGTGGTTGCGCACGATTGGAATGCTGCCGAAGACGCCGTGACGAGTTCGCGTAGGGAAGGTTGAATCAAAGCCCGTCATTCCGGCGCAAGCCGGAATCCATCTTGATCTTTCTTCATAGGAACAAGAGGCAAATGGACCCTGGCTTTCGCCGGGGTGACGGCAACAAGACTTGTTCAGATGTTCCTAGAAAGTCCGTTTTCGTTTTCGGCAACGCGCTGAAAATTTCCTGCGTTCACATCATCTGCATCTACTCCCCGCGCTGCAGGATGACGCCCATCTCCTCGACGTCCAGATCGCGCTCCAGTTCGTGCAGAACTTCGTCTTCGATCAGCCCGGCGCGATGGATGCGGATCAGCTCGGCGCGGCCGGCGGCAAGGCTGATCAGCACGACGTCGAAGTGTGTTTGGATGCCCGACATGAACTTGTCCGCGTCCGCCGCGTAACGCTCGGTGATTTCCAGACGTCTGCGGTACTCCGCAAGCAGTTGCGGATGGATCAGCGTTCCGTCCTCCGCGTAGGCATGCGCCTCCACCGCCGCGGCCCGCGCGCGCGCGATGGCGGCTTCGGATGCGGGCAGACTCATTTTCGCCGGAGGGTCCACGTCCACCGGCTGTGTGCGGCGGATCAGCCAACCCAGACTCGTCCCCTGGATCACGACGGTGGCGAAGATCACGGCGAACGCCGTGACGAGCATCAGATCTCTGCCCGGCATGGCCTCGGGCAACGTGAGCGCCACCGCGAGCGTCACGACGCCGCGCATGCCGGCCCAGCTCAACACGGTCGCTTGCCGCACGCCCAGCGGCCGCGCGCGTTTCAGTCCCGCGCCGCGAAGCAGGGCGAGCAGGCCGTCGACACCGAACACCCAAACGAAGCGTGCCGCCACGATCGCCAGCACCACACCGAGGATAGGAATGGTCATCGTCGTGGCGATAGCTTCGACGCCGCCGACGCGATCGAGCACGCCGCGCAGCGAGAAGCCGATAAGGATGAAGACAAGCGCTTCGAGCACGAAAACCGTCGTGCGCCAAAAAGAGCCGCCGCGCAGTCGCACGCGTGCCGGGAGGATGACGTGCTGATACCAGCCGAGCACCAGCCCGGCCACGACCGTGGCTATCACACCTGAAACGTGGACGGACTCGCCGGCGATATACGCGGCCCAACACATCAGCGTGTTGGCCATGATGATCAGCGTCTGCTCGCCGAGGCGCTTGACCACGAATATCCATGTTGCAGAAACGGCGAGGCCGACAGCGATTCCGCCAAGGGCAAGGAAGAGGAAATTCGACACGGCCGCGCCGGCATCGAACAACCCGCTCATCGTCGCCGCCACGGCGAAGCGAAACAGCACGAGGCCGGTCGCATCGTTGAGCAGGCTTTCTCCTTCCACCAGCGCCGACAGCCGCCGCGGCAGCTTCACGCCTTCGAGCACCGCGCGCGCCGACACCGCATCGGGCGGCGAGACGATGGCGCCGAGCGCGAAGCAAGCAGCCCACGGCAGACTCGGCACGAGCCAATGCGTGACGACGCCCACCGCGAACGTAGTGAACACGACGGCGCCGACGGCAAGGGACAAGATGCCCGGAAGATGCCGCCGAAAACGGCCGAACGCCGTGAAATAGGCCCCGTCCATCAACAGCGGTGGAAGAAACAGCACCAGCGTCAGCGCGGGATCGAGCGCCAGCGGCGGCAAGCTCGGCACAAAGGCCAGCGCCCCGCCGCCGACGAGCAACGCGGTGGCCGGCGGCAGGCCGATGCGCCGCGCCGCCCAATGCAGCGCGACGACCACGGCGAGAAGAATGAGTAAGAGTTCGAACGTTTCGACGGGAGGCATCGCGCCAGATAGCATTATTTCCTGCCGGATTCAACGCGCGCGATGTGCGGTAGCGGCTTGCTGAAACGCGCTCTGATCCCGTTTGCACTCTCACCTGAGTTTTTCATCATCGAAAAAATTTCGTGGCGATGTCGATTTCCGCAAACGCCGTTCGTCGTTTCAATGTAAGGCCGATGTGATCGACTCAAGCTCAGGAGACAGACGATGCGCGTGATGGTGTTGGTGAAGGCGACGGCATGGGTGAAGCGCTGCCCCAATCCCATGCTGGGGCCGAGCGAGATCGAAATCCGGCCGCTGTACGAGTTCGGAAATCCTTCGATTTGACGTGCAAGAAGTTCACAGGTAACCGCTTTGTTCGTCATTCCCGCATGCTTCTGGCGGGAATCCAGTGACTTTCGCTTTACATGGGTCGATCAGGCAAAGAAAAGGCATTGGATTCACGCTTTTGCGGAAATGACAAAGTGAGTTTTGACACGAATCAGGAGAGCGAAAAATGATCAGCAAAAACACAATTTGCCTTTGGTACGACGGCACCGCACTGGATGCCGCGAAGTTCTACGCCGAGACGTTTCCGGACAGCGCGGTGGGCGCCATCCATCGCGCACCGGGTGATTATCCCGACGGCAAGCAGGGCGATGTGCTGACCGTCGAGTTCACGGTCATGGGCATCCCCTGCCTGGGCTTGAACGGCGGGCCTGCGTTCAAACACAGCGAGGCTTTCTCGTTTCAGGTCGCGACCGACGATCAGGCCGAAACGGATCGCTACTGGAACGCGATCGTCGGCAACGGCGGCAAGGAAAGCGCCTGCGGCTGGTGCAAGGACAAGTGGGGGTTGTCG